>Ga0209253_10002667_pt1 | contig 15803 bp, 14 predicted proteins | sample FrelakmetBRP12BR_FD_187145 | JGI IMG/M metagenome (GOLD analysis project Ga0209253, IMG submission 187145) | Freshwater lake sediment microbial communities from the University of Notre Dame, USA, for methane emissions studies - BRP12 BR (SPAdes)... | ecosystem: Environmental > Aquatic >...
CGCCTTCGACGACTACGTGCAGTGCAAGGGCGAGCACGGCGCCAAGGAAGCCGGCAAGATGCGGCTGGAAGGCAAGGACTACGTCGTGCGCGACGGCGATGTGATGCACTTCCGCTTCAACGTCTGAAGTTCGGCGCCTCGCGGATCGGGTGAAGCATTGGTTATCTCCACCGGCGGCGCTGGCGTAGGACGATGGTCACAATTGATGATCTGCCGACGAGTGCGCTGACGAGCCGAACATGAACGAAGCCGCCGCCTGCCGCACCGTGCTGGTTCGTGCCTTCGAGCGCGAGCCGGCGTCGGACGCTTGGAGCGACGACGATCGCGCCTGGGCAACGCATGCGGCGGCGAAGGTGGAGGGCGAAGGCGCAGCGTCCGATGCCTTCATCGCGCGCCGCGCTGCGCTGGCGGTCGAAAGACTCGCGACACGCGACAAGCGCGTGCCGCGGCTGCTCTCATCGGTCACCTGGCCGGCGTGGGTCGGCTGGGTGGTCCCGGTGCTGGCCGTCGCCGCCGGCGCCGCGGCCGATTCGATCGGCGCCGGACAGCGCGTCAACCTGCTCGCGCCGCCGCTGCTGGCGCTGCTGCTGTGGAACATCGCCGTCTACGTCGCGATCCTGATCCGCGGTACCTGGGGCCTGGTGGATGCGCGCGCACGCGGCCTGGGCCCGATCGCGCGGCTGCTGGCGCGGCTGGCACATGTCACCGGCGCACCGCCCAAGCGCGGCGGCAAGGTGGCTGCCGAGTTCGCCGCCGACTGGATGCAGGCCAGCGCGGGGCTGACCGCGGCGCGCATCGGCCGAGTGCTCCACGCCTCCGCCGCAGCCTTTGCGCTCGGCGCGCTTGCCGCCCTGTACTTGCGCGGCATTGCCTTCGAATACCGCGCCGGCTGGGAGAGCACCTTCCTCGAGGCGCCCGCCGTGCACGCGCTGCTCAACACCGTGCTCGGCCCGGCGTCCGCGCTCACGGGCATCGCGCTGCCGGATGTCGACGGCTACGCCCGGTTGCGCTTCTCCGTCGGCCACGGCGTGATTGCCGCGCCGTGGCTGCACCTGTATGCGGTGACGGTGGGTTTCACCGTCGTGCTGCCAAGGGTGCTGCTGGCGCTGGGCGACCGCTGGATGGAGGCCCGCCTGGCTGCGCGCTTTCCGCTGCCGCTGGACGAACCCTACTTCCGGGCGCTGATCCGCACGCTGCGCGAGGAACCGGTCACTGCGCGGGTCGTGCCCTACAACGCATCGATGTCGCCGCAGGCGACGCTGAATCTGCACGCGTTGTTCACGCAGGCACTCGGCGCCAGGACCACATTCAGCGTGGCAACGGCGACGGCCTTCGGCGCCGAGGACGATATCGACCCTCGACAGATCGTCGGCGATGCAACCCTGCTCGCCGCGCTGTTCGCATTGACGGCCACGCCGGAAGCCGAGAACCACGGTGCCTTCGTCGACCGGCTGCGCGCCGCCGCGCACGCACATCAGTTGGTTGCGCTGGTCGACGAGTCGGCCTTCCGGCGGCAGTTCGGTGCAACACCGAGGCTCGACGAAAGGCGCGCACTCTGGCGCAGCTTCGCGACGGAGCGCAATGTGCCGGTCGTGTTCGTCGATCTCGAGCAGCCCGACGTTACGTCGGCTCGGCAATCGCTGCAGGCCGCGCTCGAGGTCCCCGCCACCTCATGAGCGACGCCACTGCGCAACGCATCGCGCTGGCGCTGGTGTCGCACACCAACGTCGGCAAGACGGCGCTGGCCCGTACCCTGCTCGGCCGTGATGTCGGCACCGTGCGCGACGCGCCGCATGTCACCGAGACGGCCGAGCGCTTCACGCTGATCGAAACGGCCGCGGGCGATTCGCTTGAACTGTTGGACACGCCCGGCTTCGGCGACAGCGTGCGGCTTGCCCGCCGGCTCGCGCAGCGGGGCAATCCGCTCGGCTGGTTCCTGACCGAGGTCTGGGATCGTTTCCGCGACCGGGCCTTCTGGTCGACGCAACAGGCCGTGCGCACCGCGCTCGACCACGCCGATGTGGTGCTGTACCTCGTCAACGCCGCCGAAGGCCCGCAGGCGGCCGGCTATGTCGAGCCGGAAATGCAGGTGCTCGAACTGATCGGCAAGCCGGTGCTGGTGCTGCTCAACCAGACGGGGCAGCCGAAGCCGGCCCATGTCGAAGCCGCCCAGGTCGCCCTGTGGCAACGGCAACTCGGCTCGTACGCCGGTGTGCGCGCCGTTCTACCGCTCGATGCCTTCGCCCGCTGCTGGGTGCAGGAGATCGTTCTGCTCGACGAGGTGCGCAAGGCGTTACCCGGTGGCAAGCAGGCGCCATTGTCGCGGCTGGCCGCCGCCTGGCGGGAGCAGCGCGAGGCGACATTCGCGCAGTCGATCCAGGTGCTGGCGCAACGGCTCGCGCGTGCGGCCGTCGACCGCGAGCCGGTCGCCGGCGACGGGCTCCGCGGCCGGTTGCGCGAACTCGGCGCGGCGCTCGGGCTGGCGGGCGGTAGCGAAGCGGCACCGAAGCAGGCAGCCATGGCCACCCTCGCTGCGCGGCTCGATGCCGACATCCGCGCCAGCACCGACGAGCTGATCGCGCTGCACGGGCTCGGTGGCCACGCCCGCGACGAGATCCTCAGTCGGCTCGCCGAGCATTACGCGGTCAGCGAACGGGTCAGCGAAGGCAAGGCGGCGCTGCTCGGCGGCGCAATCACCGGCGCACTGGCCGGCCTGAAGGCTGACCTCGCGACCGGGGGCCTCACGCTCGGTGGCGGACTGCTCCTCGGCGGCGTGCTCGGCGCGCTCGGCGCGGCGGGACTGGCGCGGGGCTACAACGTGATCCGTGGCGCTGAACAGACAGAGATCGGCTGGACCGACGAAGTGCTCGACGAACTCGCCGCATCGGCCCTGCTCGCCTATCTTGCGGTGGCGCACTTCGGCCGCGGACGTGGCGAATGGACCGCCTCCGAGCATCCGGCCCACTGGCAGGACGTGGTGCGCACTGTACTGCAGGAGCGTCGCGCAGCCCTCGCGGCGCTTTGGGGACAGCGCTCCGGAAACCGTTCCGAGCGGGAACTGGCAACCGCGCTTTCGGCGGAACTGACTCAGGCGGCTCGCACCGTGCTGGCGCGACTGTATCCGCAGACAGCCTCGACCGGACTGGCGCTCGCCTGACCGAAGTGCGCGCCACGCGGCGCGCTCAGAAACGCAGCTCGACCTCGACGGCGTCGCCGAGCCGCAGCGTTGCGCCCGCGCCTTCGACGACGATCGCGTTGACGCCGAACATCACGCCGTCCCGCGTCGCCCGCATGCCCGCCAGCACGTCGGTCACCACCGGTGAATGCTCGCCGGTGGCCGGGTCGACGCCGGGCACCGAGCAGCGCGCGCAGGGCTTCACCGGACGGATGGCAACGGGTCCGACGCGCAGCAGCTTGACGTAGTCCTCCTCGAACGCCGGCGGGCCATCGAGCACGATGTTCGACCGGAATCGGGACATGGTCACTGCTGCCTCGCCCTGCCGCCGCAGGCGCTCGTTCACCGCGTCCAGCGATGCGGTGGTGGTGACCAGCAGCGGAAAGGCATCGGCGAACTTGAACGGCGCGTCCACGCTTCCGGTGTAGCGGTGCGCTGCCAGCCGCCTGCCTTCGTAGTCGAAGCGCACCAGCCGCGCCGGGACGCCGAGGTAGCTGCCGAGCCACGCATCGGCGATCTCGCCCTGCGTGACCGCGGAGACCCGGTCGTTCCACACGCGCACCTCGACCACGTCGCCCTCGGAAGCGAGCGGAACATCGAGCAGCAGCATCCCCGGCGCCTTCAGCAGCAGGCTCGTCGGCGTCAGCCTCGTCTCGATCAACGCCATCTTCGGGTATTCGCGCTGCGATAGGAACTCGCCGTCCGCATCGACCACCAGCCACTCGCGGTCGCCGACGCCGTCGCTCTCCAGGCCGGTGGCCAACAGGGTGGCCGCCTGCAGCGCGATGCCGCGGCAACCCTTGACCGGGAACAGGTTCAGTTCGGCGATGCGTGCGTTCATGATTTCAGCAGTCCTTGGCGCGCATCCGGTAGCCGGATTACGCCGGACTGCGACGGCTGCACTGATAGAAGACAACTTAGCAATTATGCTTACCCGCTGAGCGAGCGCCGCACGCACTTTCGATTACCGGCCGTGGAAGCCGGAGCCAATGACCGACAAGCCCAACGACAACCCAGGCGATGCTGCCGACACGCACCCCGCGCCGGCCGCCGGCGCCGGCTTCCTGCCGTCATTAGGCGAGTGGCCGGCGCGAGATGCGCAGTCAGCAGCGCTGGAGGCGGCACTGCTGGACAGCGCCCGTGCGCTGCAGGCGCTGCACGAGAGGTTTGCCACCGAGAGCGGCGAGCTGCACGACATGCTCGGCCGCTGCGACGCGCTGCTCGCGCGAGCGGCCGAAGCGGCGCGAGTGCAGCGGGCTTATGTGGCCTGGGACTGCCTGCAGCAGATCGAGGGCGAACGCGTGCTGGCGATGTCCGACGACGAGCGCCGAGCCGAGATGGCGCTGGCGCTGGCCGAGAGCCGCACCCTGCTTTCAGGCTGGCGGCAGGACGCAGCCGAAGCACTCGCGGCGAGCGCCCGCGGCCACGCCCCGCCGGTGGCATTGCTGCAGGGACTGCTTCGCAACATTCACGCGGCGCGCCAGGAGCGGCGGCACCGGATCGCGCTGGTGCGGCAGCAGTTGCCGGTGCTGGCGACGATGTTGATCGCCGCCGTGGCCTTCTTCGGCCTGTGGGCGCTGCTCGGCGGCTTCGACTGGCTGGCGCGCGACGATGTCGAGGTCACCGTGGGCATGATCCTCGTCTCGGGCGTGCTGATGGGTTTCTTCGGCGGCCTGGTCAGCTTCGCCTTCAACTGGCTGCGCGCGGATCTCGCGGCGCGCAGCCCCGACCTGCGCACGCAGCGCTGGCTCAGTTTCGCCCGCCCCATGATCGGCGCGGCGGTGGCGGTGCCGATCGTGCTGTTCGTCGAGGCGGGACTGATCAACCTCGGTCAGCTGTCGCCGGCACTCGTGCTCGCGTTGTGTTTCCTCGGCGGGTTTTCCGAGCGCTGGTTCGTGGCCCGGCTCGACCGCATTGCCGGCGGCGGCGCGGATCGCGGCTGACGTTGCCCCGCCAGCCATTTCGCTCGATCGGCCGCTACGGCCGCACTCCGTAGGTCGCGCGACGCCATAGGGCCTCGAGCGGCCCCTGGCCGAAGCGCCCGATCCAGGCACGGCTGGCGACGATCTGAATGGCAACGATCGCCAGCGCGAGCAGCGCCAGTTCGGCTCGGCCGAGCCAGGCACCGAGCCCGAGTCCCCAGCCCGACAGCAGCAGCCCCATGGCGATCGACTGCGCGATGTAGTTGGAAAGCGGCATCCGCCCGGCCGGTGCCAGCCAGTCAACGAGCCTGTGCATCGACGGCCGTCGATGCAGCCGGACGAACGCCGCGACATACAGGCAGGCAACGAGCGCGCCGATGTTCTGCAGCGCATAGCCGACGCTCGCCGGATTGCCCGGCGAGTCGCGCATGGTGACGAAGTTCAGCCACGCCCCGGCAAACGCGAAAGGCAGCGCCGCTGCGCCGATCCATGTTGCCGCACGCCACAGTCGGGGGTGCCTTTGCGGCTGCGCCAGCCAGCCGAGCCGGCCGGCGATGGCGCCGAGCAGGAACAGCCCCATGATCTGCGGCACCCCGAGCAAGGCCATCGTGCCGAGGATGCTCTGGTAGTCGGCAAAGCGCGGGCCGAGTTGTTCCAGGTAACTGCCCTGCGTGTAGACGGCCAGCCGTTCGAGCGCCCAATCGGGCAGCTGCGCTGGATTTTCGTCGGGTGGCAAGGCGTGCCTCAATCCTTCGATGGCAGCGGTGCTCGCCACTGTGAGCACCGCGAAGCCCAGCCACCAGCCGCGCGCGGCGGCCACCAGCGCCGCCGGCCTCAACTCGGCGCAGCGCAGCAGCAGGAAACCGATCGCCGCATAGGCGGCAAGTATTTCGCCGAAGTAGAGCAACACCCCGTGCGCCAGTCCAAGCGCAAGCAGGAACCACAGGCGGCGCCGGTAGGTGGCGCGCGCATCGTCGGCCGCAAGGCGCCTTCGCAACGAGCGCCACTGCAGCGCAAAGCCAAGTCCGAACAGGAAGGCGAAGATCGAAAGGAATTTCGTCGAAACGAAGGTCCCGACCAGCAGGTGCACGACGGTGTCGACCAGCCCCGGTGGCTCGGCGAAGAAACCGAGAGGATCACCTGCGCCCCAGACGAAGGACTGGATGTTGACCTGCAGGATGCCGGCGAGCGCGAAGGCGCGCAGCGCGTCGACGGTCTCGATGCGTTCGCGCTTCAACCGCCGCTGTCCGCTGCGCCCGTTGCCTGGCGAATGCGCTTCTCAGCCGCCTTCAGTGCGGCCCATCTGCTCCAGCTTCGCCTTCAGCCAGCGCTCCACCGACGGGAACACGAACTTGCTGACGTCGCCGCCGAGCATGGCGATCTCGCGCACGATGCTGCCGGAGATGAACTGATACTGGTCCGACGGCGTCAGGAACATCGTCTCGACGTCGGGCAGCAGGTAGCGGTTCATGCCGGCGAGCTGGAACTCGTATTCGAAGTCGGATACGGCGCGCAGGCCGCGGACGATCACCCGCGCCTGATGCTCGCGGACGAAGTCGCGCAGCAGGCCGCGGAAGCCGGCGACCTCGACGTTCGGATAGTGGCCCAGCACCTCGCGGGCGATGGTCAGCCGTTCATCGAAGGAGAAGAACGGCCCCTTGGTGCGGCTGTCGGCAACGCCGACCACCAGCTTGGGAAAGAGCCCCGCCGCACGGCGCACCAGATCCTCGTGCCCACGCGTCAACGGGTCAAACGTGCCCGGATAAACGGCGATGACCATCTCTATCCCCTCGGTGCTCGGTGGCACCCCTGCCCGGTCGGGGATTATTCAGGCATTGCGCAGTTGCAGCAAATGGAAGCAGACGCGCCCGGCGCGGGCCGAACGCAGCACTTCCAGCCCATGGGCAGCCGCATCGGCCGGCGCAATCAGTGCGTCGGTCTCCGCGTAGATGATCCCGCCGCTGGCCAGCAAGGGGCGGACCGCCTCGACTGCCGGCCAGAGCAGCCCCGCGCCGAAGGGTGGGTCGAGGAAGACGACATCGAAACTCGCGCGCGGCAGGCCGGCAGCCACCGCAAGCGCTTCACCGGCGATGATTTCGACCTGCTTCGCATCCAGCTTCGCCTGCAGGACGCGCAACCGCTGCAGCAGCTGCGGCTGCCGTTCCACCAGCACCACGCGTGCCGCGCCGCGCGAGGCGAGTTCGAGGCCGAGCGCGCCGCTTCCGGCGAACAGATCGAGGCCGCGCAGCGTCGGCGTGTCGGGCCGCAGGTGAACGAGCCAGTTGAACAGCGTCTCGCGCACGCGGTCGGGCGACGGCCGCAGGCCAGGCAGGTCGGCGACCGGAATCGGCGTGCGCCGCCACATGCCGCCGATGATCCGTACCTGTTGCGGCACGCGCGCCGGGCCAGCGGCCGGTCGCGCTCGCGATGGGCCTGCGTTGCGGCTCACTTAAACTGCGCCCCCTTATCGATACGAAGCGATTCTCGCAGAGCGCGAGCGACGTACGGCCGCTCCGACGTCGCTCGCTCCCCCTTGGGGGAACAGCCCGGAGGGCGAAGGGGCAACATGAGCGAAGAAAAGGGCGGCTGGCTGGCGCGGCTGAAGAAGGGCCTGGAGCGCACGCGCGTGAACATCGTCGGCGTGTTCTCCGGCGGCGTGATCGACGACGCGCTGTTCGACGATCTCGAGGTCGCGCTGCTCGGCGCCGATTGCGGATCGGCCACGACCACCGAACTGCTGGCCGCGCTGCGTGATCGCATCAAGCTCAAGGGCCTGAAGACGCCGGCCGAGGTGCGCGATGCGCTGCGTGACGAGCTGGCCACGCTGCTCGCGCCGTGCGAAGCGCGCATGGAACTCGCGCGCGACAAGCCGCTGGTGATGATGGTGGCCGGCGTGAACGGCGCCGGAAAGACGACCTCGATCGGCAAGCTCGCACACTGGCTGGCCGACCAGCACAAGACGGTGCTGCTCGCCGCCGGCGATACCTTCCGCGCGGCGGCACGCGAGCAACTGGCCATCTGGGGCCAGCGCAACGGCGTCGAGGTGATCGCGCAGAAGAGCGGCGACCCGGCCGCGGTGGTGTTCGACGCGGTGGCGGCGGCGCGCGCGCGCGGCATCGACGTGCTGATCGCGGATACCGCCGGACGGCTGCCGACACAACTGCACCTGATGGACGAGCTGAAGCGGGTCAAGCGCTCGATCAACAAGAGCTTCGACGGCGCGCCGCACGAGGTGATCCTGGTGCTCGACGGCACCAACGGCCAGAACGCGCTGACACAGGTGAGGGCCTTCGATGACGCTGTTGGCCTCACAGGCCTCATCATCACCAAGCTCGACGGCACCGCGAAGGGTGGCGTGCTGGCGGCCATCGCGCGGGAGCGGCGCGGCAAACAGCTGCCGATCTACTTCATCGGCGTCGGCGAGCAGCTCGAAGACCTGCAGCCGTTCGTCGCCGAGCGCTTTGCGGCGGCGCTGGTCGGCGCCGACTGATCGGTTCCGATCAGCCCGGGCGCCCGGTCAAGGCGTGGACTCGCCGGCCGCAGCCGCGCCGGGCTCGGCGACTTCGCCCGGCGGCGCCGCTGCAGCTGCGACCGCCTGGTTCGGTTTCGGTGGCGCCGGCCGGCGGCCGTCGACCACGTGCATGAGCGCCAGGTACGGATGGCGCAGCATCATCCGTGGGCCGGCATAGCGCATCATCTCGCGCACCTGCTCGCGCTGCCGCGGCCCGTAGCAGTGGATCCGGCAATTGACGCAGGTGGGCTTGTCCGGGCCATAGGGGCACAGGGCCAGTCGCTTGGCAGCGTAATCGGCCAGCGCTTCGCACTCCGCGCACAGTCCTTCCGCGGTGTCGTGACGATCGCGGCAGGCGATGCGCAGCATGGCCCGGATCGTCTTCAGTTCACGCGCCAGCCGCGACGCTGCCAATCGCGCCAGACGGACTTCGGCGTTCTTTCCCATAGCTGCGATGGTGCCGGAACGTTGGCGCCGAAGACATGCGTTGAATCAATTCCGAACACGGGCGGCGCGGCGTCTGCGCTCACTCGGCGACCTACAATGCCCGCAATGCAACTGTTCGTCTTCCGAGCACATGCAACTCGCCGCGGTTGACCTCGGCTCGAACAGCTTCCGCCTGCAAATGGGCCGGGCGCACGGCCGGCATATCGAACTGCAGGGCTACTGGAAGGAAACAGTGCGGCTGGCCGCGGGCGTCGGCACGGACCAGCGCATCTCGCGCAAGGCGATCGACGCGGCCTGCGAGTGCCTGGCGCGGATGAACGAGCGGCTGCGCGGTCTCGCGCCGGAGCAGGTGCGGGCCGTCGGCACGCAGACGTTGCGCGAGGCGCCCAACAGCGACGAGTTCCTGCTCGAGGCGCAGCACGCGCTTGGCTACCCGATCGATGTCATCTCCGGGCGCGAGGAAGCGCGGCTGACCTTCGAGGGCTGCATGCACTCGGCGCCACCGTCGAAAGAGCCGCGGCTGGTCGTCGACATCGGCGGCGCGTCGACCGAACTGATCGTCGGCACCGGCTTCGAGGCGCAGGCCGCCGAGTCGTTCAGGGTCGGCTGCGTCAACACCACGCTGCGCTTCTTCCGCGATGGCGTAATCGACCGCGCCAGCTTTCGCACGGCGCAGGTTGCTGCAGCAGCGGAGTTCGAGGAAGCGGTCAACGTGTTCAGCCGAGCGCACTGGGCCGAGGCCTTCGGCGCGAGCGGCACGATCGGTGCGGCGGCGGAACTCATCCGGCAGGTCGGCTGGGGCGACGGCAGCGCGATCACCTCCGCGATGCTGCTGAACCTGCGCCAGTTCCTCATCGAGTACGGCGAGATCCGCAAGCTGAAGTTGCCAGGCGTCAAGCCGGAGCGTGCGCAGGTGCTGGCCGGCGGCATCGCCGTGCTCAGCGCGGTGTTCGAGACGCTCGGCATCACCGAACTGGTGCCGGCGCGCGGCGGATTGCGGCTCGGGCTGCTGTACGACCTGCTCGGCCGGCGCGAGCGGCGCGACCTGCGTGATGCCACGGTGGCGCGCCTGCAGAAGCGCTTCGACGTCGATCGCGCGCAGGCGCAGCAGGTCGGCAGCATCGCCCGCGAACTGCACGACGCACTTGACCCGCAGGCGGGCGAGGAGGAGGTCAAACGGCTTGCCTGGGCAGCAGCGCTGCACGAAGTGGGCTTCGCCATCTCGCACAACGACCACCACAAGCACGGCGCCTATCTGGTCGGCAACGCCGACCTGGCCGGCTTCTCGACCACCGACCAGCAGCGGATCGCCACGCTGATCCTCGCCCAGCGCGGCAACCTGCGAAAAGTCGCCGAGGCACTCACCGACCCGTCGCGCGTGGCCAAGATCCTGGCGCTGCGCCTGGCGGTGATCCTGTGCCACGCGCGGCGGTCAATTCGGCTGCCAAAGTGGACGCTGCGCGCGGCACGCGCGAGCTACGAGCTGCGGCTGGATGGCGACTGGCTGGCTCGTCACCCGCTGACTCAGTTCCTGCTCGAGGAGGAAGCCGCACAGTGGGAGAAGGTCGGGCTGCGGCTCAGCGCCAAGCCGCTCTGACCAATCTGCGTCACCGGCAAGCGCTCAGAGCAGATCCGGATTGAGCACGGCGCGCAGGACGGCCTGCTCGACGCCATCGCGGTCGCGCGAGCTGAACCACCAGACGCCGCCTTTCTTGATCGGCCAGTCGGCTTCGGCGCCGGTCAGCAGGTGGCTGGCCACCCAGCCGAGCGTGGGCTGATGGCCGACGACGATGACCACGGACGTCGCGTCTGGCCAGCGCACCGCGCGCAGCACGTCTTCGACACTGGCACCCGGCGCCAGCGCATCGACGGTCTTCAGCTTGCGCGGCGCGAGTTCGGCCAGCGCCTTCGCCGTCTGCTGCGAGCGCCGCGCCGGGCTGACGAGGATGCGCGCGGAGTCGGGCAGGTGCGCATGCAGCCAGGCCGCCATGCGGCGTGCCTGCTTTTCGCCCTTGCCGGTGAGAGTGCGGCCGAGGTCCGGCTCGCCGGTTTCGGCCTCGCAGTGACGCCAGAGGAGCAGTTCCATTCGTGCCTCTACGCGCGCTCAGCCAGCGCCTCGATCAGCAGACGCTGCGCGCTGCGCCCGCCGGTGCCGGCCTTTGGCGGCTGATAGACACCATCGGGGCCAAGAACCCAGGCCTCGGCGGTGTCCTCGAGATACGGCCTCAGCCCTTCGTTGAGCACGCGCTGTTTCAGCTTACCGTCCAGCACCGGCCAGGCCACTTCGATGCGGCGGAACAGGTTGCGCCCCATCCAGTCGGCGCTCGAGAGGTAGACGTCGTCGGTGCCGCCGTTGCGGAAGTAATAGATGCGGTGGTGCTCGAGCAGCCGGCCGACGATCGACCGCACCGTGATGTTCTCCGACAGGTCCTTCACTCCCGGCCGCAGCGCGCAGGCGCCGCGCACGACGAGGTCGATGCGAACGCCAGCGCGCGACGCCTCGTACAGCGCGTTGATCGTCGCCTCGTCGATCAGCGCGTTCATCTTGGCGATGATTCGCCCGGGCCTGCCCTTCTTGACCCATGCCGCCTCGCGTGCGATCGCCCCCAGCACCTGCCTGTGCAGGGCGAAAGGCGCCAGCCAGAGGTGCGTCAGCTTCTCGACCTTGGCCAGGCTCGTGATGTGCATGAACACGCGCTCGACGTCGCGGCAGATCGCGGGTTCGGCGGTCAGCATGCCGAAGTCGGTGTAAAGCCGGGTGGTGGTCGCATGGTAGTTGCCGGTGCCCAGGTGCGCGTACTGGACCAGCTTCTGCCGCTTACCGTCGCCTTCACGGCGCAGTACCAGCAGCAGCTTGGCGTGCGTCTTCAGGCCGACCACGCCGTAGACGACCTGCGCGCCCTCCTTCTCCAGCCTCTCGGCGAGGTCGATGTTGGCCTCCTCGTCGAAGCGCGCCTTCAACTCCACCACCACGGTGACTTCCTTGCCGCGTCGCGCCGCCTCGATCAGCAGGTCGACCAGGATCGACGTCGCCCCGGTTCGATACAGCGTCATCCGCAGCGCGACCACCTTCGGGTCGAACGTCGCCTGGCGCAGGAATTCGATCACCGGCTCGAAACTCTCGAACGGGTGGTGCAGCAGCAGGTCGCCGGCGCGCAGCCGCTCGAAGATGTCGCCGCCCAGTTTCAGTCTCGCCGGCCACGCCGGCGTGAACAGCGGCCAGCGCAGCGCGGGCTGCTTCAGGTGATCGACCAGTTCGTTCAGCCGCACCAGGTTGACCGGGCCGTCGACGCGGTAGACGGCCTCGTTGGGCAAGGCGAACTGATTGCGCAGCAGCGTCTCCAGGTGCTGCGGACAGCTGCGCAGCACCTCGAGCCGGACCGCGCTGCCGTAGTGCCGCTGGGTCAGCTCCATGCGCAGCGCCTGGCGCAGGTTGTGCACCTCGCGCTCGTCAACCCACAGGTTCGAATCGCGGGTGACGCGGAATTGCGAGAAACCGGCTACGGCGCGACCGGGAAAGACATCGGCCAGATGCGCGCGGATCACCGACGACAGCATCACGAAGGCCTGCATGCGCGGCGACAGATTGGCCGGCAGCGAAATCACCCGCGGCAGCGCGCGCGGCACCTTCAGCACCACGATCGACGACGGCCGGCCGAAGGCGTCCTTTCCTTCGACCTGCACGACGAAGTTCAGCGCCTTGTTCATCAGCAGCGGGAACGGGTGCGACGGATCGAGCCCGATCGGCGACAGCAGCGGCCGCACCTCGCGCTCGAAGTACTCGCGGACCCACTTACGCTGGCGGCTGTTGCGCTGCCCGTGGCTGAGGACGACGATGTGGCGCTTGCCCAGCGCCGGCGTGAGCACCTCGTTGAACAGCCGGTACTGCCGCTCGACCAGCCCGTGCACACGCTCGGAAAGGCGGACGAAGGATTCCCACTGCGGCGCCGCCGGCCCCCATCCGCCAGCTTCGATCATCTCGTCGATCAGATCCGACATGCGGACCTCGAAGAACTCGTCGATGATCGACGAGACGATGCACACGTAGCGCAGCCGCTCGGCCAGCGGCACGTCCTCGCGCGCCACCTGCGCCAGCACGCGCTCGGTGAAGGCGAGTTGCGACAGTTCGCGGTCGAGGAAGCGTTCCGGCATTGAAACCGCCGGCGGGCGCGCACGGGCGACGATTCGGGAGTCCTTGCTGTGCTGTTCGCGCTGTTTTCTCTTGACCATAGTCAGCACGCATGACGGGCGGATGACAGCGCGCCGGCAGGCGCTTGTACACACTTTACCGCGTGCCTATCCAGGCACCGACGTGCTCCCCGCGGGCGAGCACCTAGAATCGCGCCGCGCCGTGCCCACGTCGCGGCGCTTATCGAGAACCGACTGTCCACCGAATGACCGAGGCGCACGCGGCCACCACGCCCCTGATCGAATTCGATCGGGTGCGCAAGTCATTCGGCGGTGCGCAGCCCGTACTGAACGAGGCGAGTTTCACGGTCGAGCGGGGGCAGTTCGCCGTGCTCACGGGAGCCAACGGGGCGGGCAAGTCGACGGCGCTGAAACTGATCACGGGCTGGCTGGCGCCGGACGACGGCCGGGTCGCGGTCGCCGGCGAGGAACCGGCACGCCTGCGCGACGCGGCGCTGAGCGCACTGCGGCGCGCGATCGGCATGGTGCCGCAGGACCTGCACCTGCTGGCCGATCGGAGCGTGCTGGACAACGTAATGCTGCCCGCGCTCGCCGACGGCCTTTCGCGCAAGGCGGCGGCGGAGCGGGCACGCTCGGCGCTGCAGCGGGTCGGCCTGGCCGATGATGGCGCGGAGATGCCGGCACAGCTCTCGGCCGGAGCGCAGCAGCGGGCGGCTCTTGCCCGCGCCATCGTCAACCGGCCGGCCGTGCTGCTGGTCGACGAGCCGACCGCCTTCCTTGATGCCGCGGCGGCAACCGTCCTGCTGCAGCTGCTCGAAGAGTTTGCGCGGGCCGGCATGGCCGTGTTGATGGCCTCGCACGGTGAACCGGCACCGCTGCCGTCGATGGCCCGGCGGCTGCGCCTCGCCGAAGGACGGATCTCCGAATGAAGGCCCTGGCGGTGCGCGCTCACGCGCTGCGCGAGATGGCGCGGCTGCTTCGACGCCGCCCCGGCAGCTTCCTGCTCGCGGTCGTGCTGGCGGCAGCCGCGTTCACGGTGCCACTCGTCGGCGCTTCGGTCGCCCGTTCGGCGGCGCCCCTTGTCCAGCAGCTACCGCTCGGGCCGGAGATCAACCTGTTCCTGGTGGCGTCGACGTCGACGACAGAGATCCGCCAGTTGCAGTCGCTGCTGGCCGGGCGCGCCGGCGTGGCGCAGGTCGAGTGGATCACGCGGGACGCGGCGCTCAAGGCGCTCGCCCAGCGCACCGGCAGCAGCGGGCTTGCCGACCTGAAGGGCAATCCGCTGCCGGACGTGCTCGTTGTCACGCTGTCGACCGAAACGCCACCGGCCGAGGTCGAGACGACCGTGGCCGAGCTGCGGCGCCTGCCGCGGGTGGAGTCCGTAGCCGCGGATACTGGCTGGCATCGGCAACTGCGGGCGCTGCTGCGCGCCGCGACCGTGACCGCAACGCTGGTCGGCGGGCTGGCGGCGGTCTTGCTGGTGCTGATCGTCCTGGCGTCGGTCCAGTTGCAACTGACCAGTTCCGCCGAATACGTGCGGGCGCTGCGCTTGGTGGGCGCCGATACCCGGTTCGTCGTCCGGCCGTTCGCGTACGCCGGCGCGTTGACGCTGGCCCTCGGCACCCTTCTGGCAGCCGGCTTGACCTGGGCGGGCTTGACGGCGGCGGCGGCGCAGGCGGCCGAGTTGGCGCAGGCCTACGGCGCCAGCTTCAATCTGCAAGCTTTGCCGCCCCAGTGGCTGGTGTTGCTCGCGGTCGTGGCCGCGTTCGTGGGTGGGGCGATCGCCGCGCTCGGCACCCGCTGGGGACTGCGGCGGACCCGATGACCCCACTTTCGGGGGAGGATATCGACTGAGTTTGTGTCCGCTCACTTCCCATTAAGGTCAATTTCTACAAAGGGTTATCGGCGCCCCCCCGCCGCTGAACCATTCCGCCAGCCGCTGGTCTATGGATTGGCACTCGGAAAGGTCGAGTGCTAACATGGCCGCAAAAGGAGATCGCTGCATGACCGGTCGGACCTCGCTGGTTCCCTTCAGTAACGCTGGCAGCCTCGCGCTTCATCCGGGCAGCCTCGGCAACCTCGACGCCTACATCACGGCCGTCAACCGGGTGCCGATGCTGACGCCCGATCAGGAGTTGTCGCTGGCGCGGGCGTTCCGGGAGCGCGACGACCTCGACGCAGCCCGGCAGCTGGTGCTGTCGCACCTGCGGTTGGTGGTGGCGGTGGCCCGCAACTACCTTGGCTACGGCCTGCCCCATGCCGACCTGATCCAGGAAGGCAACATCGGCCTGATGAAGGCAGTCAAGCGCTTCGACCCGGAGCGCGGCGTGCGGCTGGTGTCGTTCGCGCTGCACTGGATCAGGGCCGAGATCCACGAGTTCATCCTGCGCAACTGGCGGCTGGTGAAGGTCGCCACGACCAAGGCGCAGCGCAAGCTGTTCTTCAACCTGCGCAGCATGAAGCAGGGCTTGGGCACGATGTCGCAGGACGAAGTTGCGCACATCGCCCGCGAACTGAACGTCAAGCCGGAAGAAGTCGCGGAAATGGAAACGCGGATGACCGGCGCCGACCTGTCGCTGGAAGGCCGCACCGAGGACGG
>Ga0209253_10002668_pt1 | contig 15801 bp, 17 predicted proteins | sample FrelakmetBRP12BR_FD_187145 | JGI IMG/M metagenome (GOLD analysis project Ga0209253, IMG submission 187145) | Freshwater lake sediment microbial communities from the University of Notre Dame, USA, for methane emissions studies - BRP12 BR (SPAdes)... | ecosystem: Environmental > Aquatic >...
TTTTTTTGTCATTCCGGCTTGTCCGGAATCTTTCTTCAGAGGGACTCCCGACAAGCGGGAGTGACAAACTATGGATAACTTACATGGGTCATTAGTTATGCAGGACTCTATAATTCAACCACGATGATCATTTTTTGTCCGATCTGCAAGAGCAAGACTACATGGGAGGAAAATCCCTGGAGACCTTTTTGTTCCGAGAGGTGCAAACGTATTGACCTTGGCAAATGGGTCTCGGATGAGTATAAAATAGAAAGCGAAGAAACAGCAGGTGATGAGAAGGAACGCAGCAGTGAACAACGGTAATCAAACAAAATGCACAGAGCTAAGGGCCGACGGTTTCCAACTCGCTGTTCCCTGCCCGATGCTCTGTGCTTTTCAAAGGAGGCTTTAATGATCAGGATAGCGGTTGCAGGCGCAACAGGCAGAATGGGAAGCAGAATAGCTGCACTCTCAAGGGAATATGAAGGACTTCAGTTAACAGGCGCTTTTGAACGAAAAGGACATAAAGACATCGGAAAGGACATCGGACCGCTTATCGGCATCGGTGATACCGGCGTTCTTCTTGCCGATGGCCTCGAACCAGTCATCGATACTATCGACCTGATCATTTCTTTCACCACAGTTGAAGCATCGAAGGAACATCTCCGGCTGGCATCAGACAATGGCAAGGCGATTGTGATAGGCACAACAGGCTTTACAAAAGATGATATAAAGGAAATCGCCGGTCTGACAAGAAAAATCCCTTGCGTAATGGCATCGAATATGAGCACAGGGGTAAATCTGCTCCTGAAGGTATTACAGGATATAGCGAGGGTACTTGGCGAGGGATATGACATTGAAATCATCGAAGCGCATCACAGGATGAAAAAGGATGCCCCGAGCGGTACTGCCTTAAAAATGGCCCAGGTCATTGCAGACGCTGCACACAGAAACCTCGATGAAGTTGCCGTCTATGCGAGGAAAGGGATAATCGGCGAGAGGAAACCGAAAGAGATCGGCATCCAGACAATCCGCGCCGGTGACATTGTCGGCGAACATACTGTTATCTTCGGCGGACTCGGTGAGAGGATCGAGATCGTGCACAAGGCATCCAGCCGTGATACCTTTGCGCGCGGAGCTTTGAGGGCCGCCCAATGGCTTCAGGGAAAACCAGCCGGCTTGTATGATATGCAGGATGTGCTCGGACTGAAATAGACCGGGTATCGCTCGAAGGCCGATACGTTAGAACATCGACCGGATCCGTCCGGTCCTTCTGTCAATGAGGATTAAATCTACGACAACGCCTTTTCTGTTGATCATTTCGGCAATGAAATAGTGAGGTCTCTCGGTTATTCTTACGACTTTGATGTTGTTATTCTGCATAAAAACCTGTTCGATTATCTGCCTTGCCTCGACAGGCGTCTTCACCTGTTTTCTCGCGCCATACCACCCCCATTTGCTGCTCCGCCAATAATGTCCATACGTAGGCTGACATTCGACGCTTTCCTTGCGGGCAGGCGTTTCAGCATAAAGATATTCCGCCGCAGCTCCGGCAAAAACGAGGATTAACGCAAAAAATATGGTTGATCGTCTCATATGTTCCGTAAAATTTCTATGCTTATAATTATACATCAGCAAAAATCATACTGTATACGGTTTTCATGCAGGTCCCTTTCTCATTGATGCCACCTCCTCTGCCATAATGTAACTCAAGCTTACCAGAGGATTATGAAGAGCTGTCGAATGAATTATGAAGATGTTGTGAAGTTCGGGATAACGAGGGTGAATGAAGATCCTTTTCCATATTCGCTTCTGACTTCTATCCGTCCGCCGTGCGCATCGGCAAGTTCCTTGGCAATCGCAAGACCGAGTCCCAGGCCCCCTTCATGAGCTCTATAGAACCGTTCGAAGACAAACGGGAGATCTTCTTTCCTGATGCCTGAGCCGGTATCTGCAACCTCGATAAAATGATCATCGCCTTTTTCCCCTGCCTTTATCGTCACCCTGCCGCCTTTATCCGTTACCCGCATTGCGTTACTGAGGAGATTGATAACAATCTGGCTCACTTTATCGGGATCCGCATACATAGTCAGGTCGTCTTCGCAATCGAGCTGCAGTTCAACCCCTTTGTCCTTAAACAATCGCTCAAACCTCTCCTGCATGTTTGACAAAAAAGGCCTGAGATCGATCTTCTGCCGTTTCATTTCGAGAATGCTCGCCTCGGCCTTCGATAGTTCTTCTATTCCCTCAATAAGCTTCTTCAGTCTGCCGGTTTCCTCATGCAATGAGAGAAGGTGCTCCGCATCGGTTTTTATGAGCCCATCGATCATCGCTTCGAGTTCTCCCTGCATGGCGCTGAGGGGGGTGCGAAGCTCATGAGCGATATTCGCCGTCAATTTTCTTCTCAGCGATTCATAAACCTCAAGGCTGCCGGCCATCGTATTGAATGTCTGTGCGAGGGTACTTATTTCATCACTCCCGGTAATGGACACCCTCGTCTTGATATTGCCTTCGCTGATATCCTTTGCAGCGGAAGTGAGTCTCTTGATGGGTTCCGTCAGCCTTCTCGAAAAGACAAGGCTCAGGAAAACCGAGAAGCCGCCCAATGCCAGGACCGACAGGAAAAGAAAACGGTTCGACCTTTCCAGGAAGATCGACGCATTTCCCTGGTATTCCCGCGCGGCAAATACCCGTAAATCAAGACTCCCGATGTCCTTCCCGGCTAAAAAGAGCGGATAGGTGGTAAAGCCTTCATCATTCACTCCGTTCTCCTGTAGCGGAAAACCTGTGACGGCAATAATTCTTCTTTTCATGAGAGGCGACAGGGATTTTATCGCCTTCTGGGTATTCATCAACTCTCTATCGTCTGCATCGAGCAGCTTAATCTCATATCCATGCAAAAGGGCCCAAACAGCATTTTCTACAAGCGCGTCTTCATTCCAGGCCGCATGTTTTTCATAGGACCCTTCGAGCGCTGCCATGATCTTATAGATACGATCTTCTTTCTCTCCTTCAAGATATTCATTGAAATCATCGATAATCATCTGCCTCAAAATGAGCGCTGCTGAAAGGGAAATGAGGGAAACAGAAAGGAGAAGAAAGAAAAATCTGATCCAGAGACTCTTAAACATCAACAATTCCGGTAAATTTGTACCCTACCCCGTACACCGTATGAATGAATAACGGGTTTTTTGGATCTTCCTCCAGCTTGGACCGGATGTTCTTGATATGGGCATCGATGCTCCTCTCATATCCTTCAAACTGGTATCCGAGTGCGCTTTCGACAAGGTCCCCTCTCGTGAAGACCTTACCCGGAGCGCCTGCGAACACCGAGAGAATTTTGAACTCGGTCGGCGTCAGCAGCACATGATGCCCCGCCTGTTTGACTTCGAGGCTTCGCGCATCTATGGTTAACATTCCCTTATTGAAACTCAGAGTCCCGGACAGCGCGAGTTCCTCCTTTTTAGATCGTTTAAGGACAGCCTTTACACGCGCAACAAGTTCTCTCGGACTGAACGGTTTTACGACATAGTCGTCGGCGCCGAGGGCAAATCCCGCAACCCTCTCCTCTTCCGACGATTTTGCCGTCAGCATGAGGACCGGGAAATCTCCGATCTCGCGAAGCTCCTGCAACAGCGCCTCGCCGCTCGTATCCGGAAGCATTAAATCAAGGACAACAAGAGACGGCGGTTCTTTCAATGCGAGCTCCATCGCCTTTTTGCCGGTGTCAGCAGTAAACACCTTGAACCCCTGTCCTTCAAGGTAGACCTTCACAACCTTGGCGATTTTTATGTCATCTTCTACAACAAGAATTGTATTCATCATTTTTAAATATAACATATATTTCTTTTCTGTACGCCGGTCGATAAGCCATATATATGAAACTTTTTGTCTGTATCTCGCCATACCGCTGAATGTTTTGAAAGGTTACTATTGTTTGTCCCATTGTGCAATAATGATTGATGCTTTCTATCGGGCACACAGTAATTGATTCACCGCTTGTCCTTGCCCCCATGGCCGGGATAAGCGATCAGCCCTTCCGCCTGATCAACAGGTCGTTTGGATGCAGGTTCGCATTCACAGAAATGATAAGCGCCAGGTCCCTTGTCTACAACAATAAAACCACTATAAAAATGCTTTCTTCTCCTGTGGAGGACAGGCCTTTGGGGGTCCAGATTGTCAGTGCCGATAGTGAAATCATTAAAAGGGCGCTGGATATCCTCTCAAACTATCCGTTCGACATTATCGATTTCAATGCTGCCTGCCCGGTCAACAAGGTTGTATCGATAGGAGAAGGCGCGGGACTGCTCAGGGAGCCCGTTAAGCTCCAGAAACTCTTAAAAATAATCGTCGATCATGCGGGCAAACCTGTCACTGTCAAAATACGCTCGGGCTGGGATGAGGCATCCGTCAATGCGACAGATATTGCCCTCCGTGCGCAGGACGCAGGCGTGAAAGGGATTTTTATACATGGCAGGACAAGAACGCAGGGCTACAGCGGTCGGGTCGATTACGCCATAATAGGGAACGTCAAAAAATATCTGACAATACCTGTTATCGCAAGCGGAGATGCACTGAGCCCGCAGCTCATCCGAAAAATGTTCGACGAAACGGGATGCGACGCTGTAGCGGTGGCGAGAGGAGCGCTCGGCAATCCCTGGATATTCCGGGAGACCATTGAATATCTGAAGGATGGTACAAACCTTCGCAGGCCTCATGTGCATGAAATGGCGCAAACCATGAAAAAACACCTTGCGCTGCTTGTCCGATTTCTCGGAGAAACCACCGGTGTCCTGCGCTTCCGTAAATTTTTTGGCTGGTATGCGAAAGGGATGGCGGTAAAGCATCTTAAAGTCATGGCGTTTCACGCATGTACCCACGATGAGATGCTTCGATTGTTAGATGAGATAGAGACCGTGCCCTCATATTGCCCGTCGATCAACTGTGAAGTATAATATACAATGAAAAGGAGCGCTGCGTAGATGCAAAAATGGGACGACAAAAAAATTATTCATGAATTCCGGCTGCGCCAGAACCGTCAGTTCCTTGCTATTGCAGTAACACTGCTGCTCCTCCTTTTTTTGACGCTGCTCTATAAGCGTCCTGACCTCTTCGGAGAATTCTCAAAAGAGCTTGTCTCTCGCGTGCAGGTCGCGCTCATCGCCGTGTTTATCGGATTCAGCGCCTTTAACTGGAGATGCCCCTCGTGCAAAAAATATCTGGGCAACAATATCGGCAGGCAGAGATGCAGAAAATGCGGCACCAGATTACAATAAGAAAAGAGCACGGATACGCTTCTCCGCATCTCTTTACCCGTCGGCATTCTTTGTGTTATTCTCTTCATGCGTTAGCAATCATTATTTGACTCATATAGTGTATGGCATTTACCGGAGACTTAGAACACCTACATATCGTTGACATCATTCAGTTACTCCATACGACGAGGAAGTCCGGCACTTTTTCCGTCAAAGGCAGCAAGGGCGAGAGTCGGATTATTTTCAGTAACGGGTATATTGTCGGCGCAAGTCATCTCGACGGACGGATCCGCATCGGCACCGTTCTGTTGAAAATGAATGCCATTTCCCGGGAAGATCTCGAAAAAGCGCTTGCAGTCCAGAAAAGTGCCGGAAAAAATCGCAAGCCACTAATTACCACCCTCATCGAACTCGGCAAACTGGGACATGAAGAAGCCTCCCGCAGTCTGAAAAAGCTGATCGAGATAACCATTATTGAATTGCTCGGCTGGCCGAAAGGGACGTTCACCCTTGATATGGAGGCCATTGCCGTTTCTCCCGAATGCAGCTATCTCCCCGACAGGATGGAGCAGGAGGTAACCCTCGACGGCCAGATGATTTTAATGGACGTGCTCCGCATTTTTGACGAGCGTGAGCGTGATCGCCAGTCGGGGAAAAATGTCCCTTCGTATGAAGAACTATTCACGGACGTAATTTCATCAGAGAGCGCTATGGAACCCGTGGAAAAGGGGCCGGCCATTACCGCAGACGACCTGGGGCTGGCAGACCTCGATCATCTTGAGAGAATAATTCCTCAGGTTCGTCCTGTTGACGAACTGTTCAATCCAGTCGAAATGCACCGCCAGAAAATAAGGGAAACATTGCTTGATTTTTCGGTCGATGAGCAGGAATCCATTGTTGCCTTTCTGGAAAAATCCGCTGCAGGCACAAGCCGCCAGGACAGACCGCCAATGCAGGAGAGCCGTGCTCAGGCCCTTATTCTCTTCAGCGAGGACGAATTCATAAAACATTCTGTAATGACCATATGCAAGAATGAGGGCATCCTTTCATTTGCAGCTCAGGGTGAAGAAGAACTCGATAATATCGTAGGCCAATGCCTTGCAATAAACGCCCTGCCCCTGCTGGTCTTCGACACCCCCGAAATGTCTGATGGGATACTGAGCAAGGAAAATATCGCCACACTCCGCCAACAGATAAAGAAAAAATATCCCCCGGTATCCACTATCCAGATGACCTCTTCATCAGACTATGCAGAAACGCTGCGGGCGTATCATGATGGCGTTCGGGCGGTTTTCACAAAACCTTCGGCAAAAACCCGGCGGGCAACGTTTATTGAAGACGCGATACTTTTTCTTCAGACGTTCACATCGTATATCAAAGGCTTTTTCCATGAGCAGAATGACAGCGGCACAACAGATAATCAACTGGGCGGACTCAAAGATCGCATTCTGGCCTTGCGGAACATCCAGAGCCCTCCTGATGTATCCTTTGCCCTTCTTCAGTCTGTTGCCGAATTCTTTGAGCGAACTATTACTTTTGTTGTTCGTCCGACAGAGCTTGTCGGTGAAAAAGCGATCGGAGTGTATTCAGAAAAGGACAGGGGTGCATCTCCGGCGTCGCCGCTCAAGATTCCATTATCCGGAACATCTATCTTCCGTGATGTGATTGAAACAGGAGAGCTTTTTTACGGCGAGAGCGATGACGCGCTCTTAAGGGAACATCTCCATGCATACATCGGCGCGCCCCTGAGACCGACGATGCTCCTCCTGCCCATGAAGAGCCGCGGAAAAATCATTACCCTTACCTATGGTGATTTCGGCACGAAAGAAGTAACGCCGACAAATAGCGATGCATTAGCAATTCTCGGAAATCTGGCCGGACTGATTATCGAAAATGCCCTTTATCGGAAACTGCTCAGCAAGACAACACAGAAGTGACAACCTGCAACAATGGTCATGCAATCGTGTATAATGCAAGAAAGGAATAGACTATGGACATTGCAACACTGACGCAAATCCTGGAAATCGCCTTTAAAAAGAAGGTGTCGGATATCCATTTTGAAGTGGACAACCCTCCCATATTCAGGGCCCACGGTCATCTGATCCGGGCTAAACTGAATACCCTCACAAAGGACGATACCGCGTTCATCGCTTCCACTGTCATGGAACAGAGCAACCGGAAACTCCCTGAAAACCTGATGGAATTCGACACTTCCTATGCGCTGCCCGACGTGGGTCGTTTTCGTGTCAGCATCTTTCGTCAACGGGGCAATATCGGGATCGTGATGCGCGTGATACCTCACTATATCGGCACGTTCGCCGAACTGCATCTGCCTCCTGTACTGGGGAATATTGCAAAAGCTCCGAACGGCCTCATCCTTGTCTGCGGACCTACCGGCAACGGCAAGTCCACCACCCTCGCCTCTATGATCCGGTTTATTAACGACAATTTCAACTACAACATTATTACCATCGAGGACCCCATTGAATTTATTTTCCATTCCAATCAAAGCTGCATAATCCAGAGAGAACTGGGGATCGATACAGATAGTTTCGGCGGCGCCCTGAAAGCAGCTATGCGCATGGACCCTGATGTGATTATGGTCGGCGAGTTGCGCGATCTGGATACTATAGATGCCTGCATCAAAGCTGCTGAGACAGGGCATCTGGTATTGTCTACCCTCCATACGCAGAACGCTGCTTCCACTATTAACCGCCTTGTCGGGTACTACCCCCCTCAGGCACAGGACAATATCCGCTACAGGCTCGCAGATATCCTCGTGGCTACGGCCTCTTTACGTCTCGTAAGAGGAAAGAGCGGAGATCAGGTGCTGCCGGCCATGGAGGTGATGTATGCGACATCTACGATTAAGGCGTGCATTCGTGAGGGTCACCTCGATGAGATTGAACAGCACATTGAAAAAGGACGCGATGAATATCATATGCAGACACTGGACCAGCATCTCGTGCAGCTCTGCAAGCAGAATATTATTTCTCTCGATGAAGCGAAGAGGCTTTCCCGCTCAACAGACCTGGAACGAAAACTTATGTACTATTAACTTTCTTGCCCTGTCGCCACAAGCCGGTTCTTGCATTAATCCTTCGTATCGGGCTCGAAGAAGACCCAGCGTATCTGCGGAAAATTTGCCCTGAGCGCACACTCAACCTCATTGATATCCTCTATCAACTGTACCGCAGTGTCCATCTCCTGCATTCTTACCTTCGCGGCTACCATCAGGTCTGTTCCAAGCTGAAGGGTGATAAGACTGTACACCTCTGCAATCTCTGTCCGTTCTGAAAGGAAGTTACGCATCGCCGAGACGGTTTCAGGGTCTGCGCTCTCGCCGATCAGGAGACTCTTCACCTCAATGCCGACGGTAATCGCCACGAGCACCAATACACCCCCGATGGCGATCGTACCCAATGCATCGAAGATAGGGTTTCCTGTAACAATTGTTGCAAGAACAGCGGCGAGCGCCAGCGAAAGACCTGCCAATGCGGCAATGTCCTCCCCTACCACCACAATGAGTTCACTTTGCCGGCTCTCCCTGAACCATTTCAAAAAAGAACGGCTGCCCTGACTGCTCCTCACTACAGAAAGCGCTCCCGTTAATGATCCAAACTCGAGCACCACGGAGACCAGGAGCACCCCTACCGCAATCCAGGGAGATTCCGGCATCTCAGGGTGCAACAGCTTATGAACACCTTCATAGATTGAAAAGATACCGCCCATGCTGAACAGCATGAGCGCTACAATGAATGACCAGAAGTAGACTGCCTTCCCGTATCCCAGAGGATGCACGTCTGAAACAGGACGTTTCGCACGTTTGAGGCCCACCAGAAGCAGAAGCTGATTCGCGCAGTCGACAAAAGAATGGATGGTTTCCGCGAGCATCGCTCCCGAGCCGGTATGCCATGCTGCGAATCCCTTTGCCACCGCAATGCCGCCGTTCGCACCCAATGCGTACATGATCGCTTTTACAGAGCCGTTGCCATGAGACATGCTACATAGTATCAGAAAGAGCAATCATGAGTGAACATTTTAGTTTATTACAACGCTTCTGCTGCATTTCAGTGCGTGCCTTGACCCTGATTATTTTTTCTCCTATACTTTATTCAGCATCATCTCTTGCCAAAGCTGAATGGTTGTTGTAATGAATATGCTTCTTGTAATAGGAGTTAACCGATGGTAGAATTTTTTTTCTATTTCCTCATTGCCTCGACGATCATAGCCGTCATCGCCAGCCTTTTCTGCTGGATAAAGGAGAAAAAAGACAACCGGCGCGGAAATGGCAATGGCTGAAGGGGAGAGAAGATGCTGAAACAAACAGGCTGGCTTGTTACCGCGGTTCTCGCACTCCTCTTTTGGGGCGGATGGGGCTTTTTTCAGAAACTCGCGACGAATTCGATGCCGCCGAAATCCGTATACCTTCTCACGGTAAGCGGTGCTTTCATTACCGCCTTCCTGGTGCTCATTTCCCTACATTTCAGAGTGGAAACGACTCCGAAAGGCATGGTCTTCGCCCTCATCGCAGGACTTTTAGGTTCAATCGGCGGACTGTGTTTCGTCCATTCAGTGAGCAGAGGGAAGGCCTCGGTCGTCATCACCATGACAGCCCTCTACCCCTTAGTCACCATTCTTCTCTCCTTCTTTTTCCTGAGAGAAACAATCACAATCAAGCAGGGTATCGGTATCGTGTTCGCCCTCCTCGCCATGCTTTTCCTTGCGGGATAGAAATCATTACTTTTATTTAAGTAGCAACACTTCTCACAGTTATACGCAAAAGCATCATTCCCTGATATCTGTTCAATTCCCATTCAAGCAAACAAAGCGAGACAGATCATTGGCGTTTCTTTCGATTTGAATGACACGGTTGTCAAAATTGTCTGGGCGTTCAATACGAGGAGAAATACTCGTTTTATGGGGAAAGGCGATAAGCTGGAGCAAAATAACGATGTCACGTTAATCAGTCCACCTACAAGCAGAGAATTTCAACAGGTCTAAAATTTCGTTTAATCCTTCATCAAGTAAACACGATGGATAGGTTTCATTCGGTGCTGAGTTCAGTTTAAAATGAGCAGAATTTCAGGCAGCTGAAATCTGCCCTTCATTCATTACCAGCAAATAGCCTGCAAGTCTTCTTGCCTGTTGCATGTCATGGGTTGTCATAATTACCGTTGCCTTATGATAGTTCTTCATTTTCAGGATGATATCTTCTATGATTTCAGTATTTTTCTGGTCAATAGATGCAGTTGGTTCGTCAAGAAAGAGAATTTCAGGTTCAATCACTAATGCCCTTGCGATACCGAGTCTTTGCGTTTCCCCGCTTGAAAGAGTCAAAGCATTTTGATTTATTTTATGGCCCAATTGTACAAACTCAAGCACTTTATTAATTCTCTCTTCCGACTCGGCTCGTTTAATTCCTCTTATTGTCAAACCGTATGCGATATTCTTAAATACCGTAGTATTAAAAACTCCAACCTTGGGCAATAAAAGTGTTATCCGGCGTTTCAACTCCAAGTTTTTCTGCATTATCTCCCCATCGGAAAAATAACTTATATCACCGCGATCAGGTAATTCGATAAGGGCACAGATTCTAAAGAATGTAGATTTACCACAGCCGTTTGATCCGGTCAAAACATAGACGCCATCGTCATTAAACGAGAAAGAACAGTTTTTTAGTACCTGATTTCCGTTATAGCTTTTCCATATATTGGATGCTGCTAATCCGATTTTCATCTGTTTGCTCCAACTGTACCTTTCTTTTGTATAAGGTGGAGGGCTGAATTTATCACTAATGCAATAGTTAGAAGTATTATGCCCAATGCAAGGGCGAGTTCGAAGTTCCCCTTGTCTGTTTCTAAAGCAATGGTGGTTGTCATGACCCTTGTAAAACCTGCGATATTGCCTCCCACGATGAGTATTGCTCCAACTTCTGCCATCACTCTTCCAAATGCAGCAATTATGCCGGACATAATTCCAAACCTGGCTTCTCTGACTATGGTCAGGGAAGTCTGGAAAGGGGTCGCTCCAAGTGTCATTGAAGCCTGCTTGATAATGGGATCAACGCTTATAATTGCTGAATGACTGAGAGACGAAACAATAGGAAAAGCGAGTACACTTTGTGCGATAATCATTGCTGTTGGGGTGTAGAGCAATGCCAGAAAACCAAGGGGACCAGATCTCGACAGTAAAAGATAAATAAAAAGACCAACAACTACCGGCGGCAGCCCCATAAAGGTATTCAATATGCTTATGAAGAAGCCTTTCAGGGGAAATTTCTTGAACCCCAGAAGTGCACTGAGGGGAACCCCAAAAAGAGTTGCAACGATAAGGGCTGTTCCTGAGACCTTGATGGACAAGAATATTATTCCCAGCAATTCCTTATCGAGATTAAGAATAAGAGAAAAGGCTCTTGTGAAACCCTCTATGATTGACGACATAGTAGCAATAGGCAAGAAGGCAGAGGACCTGAATTCCCTCTGCCTCTTGCCAGTTTAGCCTTTATTTTGCATTCGGGATAAAGAGCTGATTCCCGTTGTTATCTTTGAAAGAAGCGATAGCCTGCTGACCTTCTTTTGAGATAAGCCAGTTAACAAATTCCATAGCTTCTTTATATTTTGCATGCTTATGCTTTTCGGGATTAACGGCCATGACGCCATACTGATTGAATAACACAGGATCACCTTCAAGCACAATCACCATATCAAGTTTATCTTTGTCCTTTGTGGCAAGCCATGTGCCTCTATCGGTAAGGGTATAAGCTCTCTTTTCATTGGCAATTCGCTGGGTCTTTTCCATCCCTTGACCGACCTCAAGATACCACTTCTGTCCTTTCGGTTCTATGTCTACCTTTTTCCATATGGATAATTCCTTTGTATGAGTTCCTGAGTTATCCCCCCTTGAAACGAACGAGGATGAGCTGGCAATTTTCTTGAACGCCTCAGCAGTTGATTTTATCCCCTTTATTTTTGCCGGATCGTCGTTGGGACCAATAATCACGAAATCGTTATACATTACATCGTGGCGGTTTACAAAAAAGCCTTCTTCAACAGCCTTCAATTCCTGTTCTTTCGCATGAACTAAGGCAACATCAGCGTCTCCCCTTTTGCCCATCTCAATAGAAGCACCTGTACCACGCGCAACAACCTTCACCTTTATTCCTGTCTTCTTCTCAAATATAGGCAGGATATAGCCGAACAAACCTGAATTTTCTGTGCTCGTGGTGGATGCACAAATAATCACTTTTTCTGCTGCTAAGGCTACTGCGGTGAGAACCACCAGAACAAATGTCAGAACAAGGAACAGTTTTAAAAATCTCATTTCATAACCTCCATTCAATTTTAGTTTTAAATCCTTATGCAGGGTTTAATATAAGCACATATTATTAATCGTCATACTGTTTTGCATATGCTCTATCATTATAGAGCCCTTCTCCGTAAAGTTCTTTTCCATATTCTCTTATAATCTTTTGCCCTTTTTCAGAGGCTACAAAGTCTGTGAATTTTGCTGCCATTTTCGCTCCTGGCGTTGCACTTTCAGGCTGGCAAAGAGCGTGATAGGTATTGACAAGAAACTTATCACCTTTGAAAAGAATCTTAAGATTCTGTACATTCTGTTTTTCTGCAACCCATGTGCTGCTGTCTGTCATAAAATACCCTTTCTCTGTATCAGCCCGCTTCAGGGTTGCCTTCATGAAATCTTTGGTAACAATATACCAGTCCCCAGAAGGTGATATGCCAGTTTTCTTCCAGACATCCATTTCTTTCTTGTGTGTGCCTGAATTATCCCCCCGTGAGAAGAATGTCGCCTTTGCATTTGCAATTCGTGTGTAGGCATCTACAGCACTTTTAGCTCCGGAAACTTTTGCAGGGTCGTCCGGTGGACCTACAATATAAAACTCATTAGAGCCAATAAGAATCCGCTTCGTTGCCCATCCTTCAATTACTGCCTTCTTTTCAGCATCAGGAGCATGAACCATGATCATATCAACAGACTTTTCTTTTAAGAACTTTAGAGAATCGCCTGTGCCTGCTTTTATCCAGCAGAGGGTTGCGTTCATATCTTTACTGAAAGTTTCTCCAAGAACTTTAAGAAGACCAAGTTCACCAGGGCTTCCTGTGGCAAGGGAAAAATTATTTGTACCGCTTCCATACATTTCTGTACATTTATCCTGGCCAGAAGAAATTGTAGCACCTGCAGCTAAAACAATAATAAACAAAGTGAATAGAAAAACAGTCCTTATTTTCAATTTTCCCTCCGAACAGATTGTACTATTTTTTATTCATCACAGATGGAATCGCATCTGGATAGAAAAGATTGACACCGTGTTTTTTATAATTTGCGATCAAATGCTGTCCTTCACGTGATGTAACAAAGGCGATAAAATCCATTGCCTCTCTATATTTGACTTTGGCGAATTTATTGGGATCAACTGCGATTACGCTGTAATTGTTCCTCAATATAGGATCACCCCTGAACAAGATCTTCAGATCAAGCTTGGGTTCATATTTGAGGAATGTCCCCACATCAGTTAATGTGTATGCTCCCTTTTGCTTGGCCATCAGTAGCGTGTCGGCCATATTGGCACCTGCCTCAAAGTACCAACCCTTTCCTTTCGGGCTAACGCCGGCATCATCCCAGATATCTAATTCTCTGATATTTGTGCCGGAATCATCACCCCTTGATACAAAGGGAGATCCTTTCTCTGCAATTTCTTCAAATGATTCGATAGCGGTTTTTGATTTTTTTATCCCCGCAGGGTCTTTAGCAGGACCTGCAATAACAAAATCATTGTGCATTACTAACCTTCTGTTCACACCGTATCCTTCAGCAATAAACTTTTCCTCACGGAAAGGGTCGTGCACAAACAACATATCTGCTTCGCCCTTCTTTGCAATCCTGATCGCCTTACCTGTACCAACAGCGATGATTTCGATTTTTACTCCAAAGAGAGTTGATTTCTCATAAGCAGGAATAAGAATATCAAAAAGTCCTGAATTCTGTGTACTCGTAGTAGACGCAATTACAAGCTTTGTTTTCTCTTTTGCCATAATATCACCCCCTAAGTATTTGTATAAATGATAATTGTCTCATTACAAAACAATCAAATTAATTAAAGTCATCCTAATGATGAAAATAAATCATCTATACATTGACAACCTTTTTGAGCCACCTTAAAATGAATGAAAACAAATGGATAAACCTCTATTCTTATGAGATTGCAATAAATGGAAGATAACAGGCTCAAAGCATTCTGTCTTGTTGTTGAGATGAGGAGCTTTTCTAAAGCAGGCGAAGCAATCTTTGTAACACAATCTGCCATGAGCCACATCATAAAAAACCTTGAAGATGAAATAGGAGTGAAGCTTATCAACAGATCAGGCAAGAAAGTGATACCAACTCCTGCCGGATGGCTCTTCTATAACCAGTCAAAAAAGATACTCGAAGCGTATAAAACATTGGGAAATGATATCAATAAACTTATTAAGGAAATTAAGGGGCCTCTTAACCTGGGGGCAAGTGCAACTATTGCTAAGTATTTGTTACCTCAATTACTGTATGATTTTTCGAAAAGATACCCGGAAGTACAAATAAATCTCACTGTATCAAATACGGAGGCGATCATTAATGAACTTCTACAGGGAAATATTGATTTGGGAATTGTTGAGGGAAATATAAAGAATAAAGGAATTGCTTTAGAGGAAATTGCTGATGACGAGATAGTTTTAATTGCCTCTGACGAAAACCTTCTGGCAAAGAAAGGGCATATTACTCAGCAGGATTTTCTGTTTCAACCATTCATAATGCCTCAGGCAGGATCAGGACTGCGGGAATTCATAGAGGATTTTTTACAGACATTAAAGATGGAACCAAAAGACATTAAGGTATCCATGACCCTCGGCGATTCTGAGCTGATTGTTCAAATGGTTCAGTCAGGCCTTGGCATCTCGTTCGTTTCAAAGTGGACTGTTTTTAGGCCAATTAAGGAAGGAACGATAAAAGTTTTAAAGCTGCCGGGAAAAAACCTTTATAGAAAATTTTATATAGCCTGCCCTGATAAAGAACCTTCAACAATGGTTGCAAAAACTTTCTTCAAGTTTATTAAGGATTACCGGTTTTTTATACCCTTTTAGAATGGTGATAACGGGATCATTAGGCTGCGAGTTACATATAGTAATCAATAGAGATCTGAAACTTTTGAAACGTTGCCTTCTATGTGTTATAAACTCTCTTGGGATGTTGGACTCGGATCAAGACTTTAGGGAGAATGTTTGATAGATCTCGAATAACAAAAAATCTCTCTTTCTCTGTGTTATCAATATTTCTTGTAATCTCAAGTTTAAAAGGATTTCCTTCCTTACGCCCTCTTGTGTGTTTATCAAGTGGTCACCCCATACACGTAAACGTAACCCCTTGATTTTATTGGTGGAGCTGATCGGGATCGAACCGACGACCTCTTGAATGCCATTCGTAAAAAAGGGATTTTACAAGTGCTTGAAAATACTGAATTATCTTTACCAAACAATAGCTTGCCCCAGTTTTTTATTTGCTTATAGTTCGATAT
>Ga0209253_10002669_pt1 | contig 15795 bp, 15 predicted proteins | sample FrelakmetBRP12BR_FD_187145 | JGI IMG/M metagenome (GOLD analysis project Ga0209253, IMG submission 187145) | Freshwater lake sediment microbial communities from the University of Notre Dame, USA, for methane emissions studies - BRP12 BR (SPAdes)... | ecosystem: Environmental > Aquatic >...
AGAAAATCCGCCACCACCGCGTTGTTTTCTTCCCGCAGCAGGCTGCAGGTGGCATACACCAGTCGCCCGCCCGGTTTCAGCAGCGTGCTCGCAGACGCGAGAATGGCGCGCTGCGTGGCCACCAGTTTTTCCACGTCGATCGCGCGCCACTTGATGTCCGGATTGCGCCGCAGCGTGCCGGTGCCGGAGCAGGGCGCGTCCACCAGCACACGGTCTATTTTTCCGGCGAGGCGTTGCACGCGCACGTCCCGTTCATTCTGGATCGCGACGCTGCGCACGTTGTTGAGACCGGCGCGTGCCAGGCGCGGCTTGAGACGTTCGAGGCGTTTGGTCGAGATATCGAACGCGTACACCGAGCCGGTGTTGGCCATGAGGGCAGCAAGGTGCAGAGTCTTGCCACCGGCGCCGGCACAGAAGTCCACCACCATCTCGCGACGCTTTGGCTCGACCAGCAGCGACAGCAGCTGGCTGCCTTCATCCTGAACTTCGATCAGGCCCTGTTCGAAGCAACGCGTGCGGAAGATCGGCGCGCGCTCGCGTCGCCGCAGCCCGACCGGCGAGTAGGGCGCGAGTTCGACGGGCAGGCCAGCTTCGGCCAGGCAGGCGGCGGCTTCTTCACGTGTAGCCTTGAGGGTATTCACGCGCAGATCGAGCGTGGCCGGCTGATTAAGCGCGGCCGCAAGCGCGCGCGTCTCGCCCTCACCATACTGGGCAAGCAGGCGCTCGAGCAACCAATCCGGCAAATCGAGCTGCACGCCGAGCGGCAGCTGTTCCATGTTCAGTGTGCGTGCGCGTTCGACGATCATCACGCCATCGCCGCGAAAGCCGATGTCGGTGAGCGCGCGGCCACTCACGCCCTGCAGTGCCACGAGGCAAGCCGCGACGATCTCCTCCGGCGCTGCGCCGCCGATGTCGTTACCGGATGCCAGGTATTCGAGAAAGCGCCGGCGCCGCAGGCAGGCATACACGGTTTCGGCAATGTAGCCGCGATCGCGCGCGCCGAGTTTCGGATGGGCGCGAAAGTGACGCTCCATCTGCGCATCCGCTGGCGATGTGCCAGACAGGATCGCACCCAGTAGTTCGGCGGCGGATTTGAATAACGGGGGTATAAGCATATGAATTGGAGCCACAGATGCACGCAGATAAATACAGATGAGCAAAGAACAGGTTGTACGCTTCTATCTGCTGTTATCTGCGCGCATCTGTGGCTGCCTTGTTACTTTCCATAACGCTTGAGTAGATCCGCGTAGGCGTCGATACGCCGGTCGCGCAGGAACGGCCAGATGCGCCGCACCGCCTCGCTGCGGCCGAGATCGATGTCAGCAACCAGCACGGTCGGATCGTTTTCAGCCTCGGCGAGCATCTCGCCCTGCGGGCCGGTGACGAAGCTCGACCCCCAGAACTGGATCCCGGCACTTGAGCCGGATGGATCGGGTTCGTGTCCGACGCGGTTGCACGTGATGACCGGCAGGCCATTGGCGATGGCGTGCGCGCGCTGGATGGTGGTCCAGGCATCGCGCTGGCGCGCCTTCTCGGCGTCGGTGTCGCGCGGGTCCCAGCCGATCGCCGTGGGGTAGAGCAGCAGCTCGGCACCGTTGAGCGCCATGAGACGTGCGGCCTCGGGGTACCATTGGTCCCAGCACACCAGTACGCCGAGCCGCCCAACACTGGTGTTGATTGGCTGGAAGCCGAGATCGCCAGGCGTAAAGTAGAACTTCTCGTAGAAGCCGGGATCGTCCGGGATGTGCATCTTGCGGTAGCTGCCGGCAATCCGCCCGTCGCTGTCCAGCACCACGGCGGTGTTGTGGTACAGGCCGGCCGCGCGTCGCTCGAACACCGAGGCGACGATCACAATACCGAGTTCCCGTGCCAGCGCGCCGAGTGTATCGCTGGTCGGGCCGGGCACGGGCTCGGCCTGGTCGAAGCGCCCCGTGTCTTCGGTCTGGCAGAAATACACGCCGGTGTGCAGTTCCTGCAGCAGCACCAGCTGCGCACCGCGCGCCTGCGCAGCTCGGATCCCGGCAGCGCTGGCGGCGAGGTTTTGGTTGCGGTCCTCGCTGCACGCCTGCTGCACGAGACCAATTTTCAGGCTGCGGTTCATGGCGGGTAATGGTAACAGAGCCGGCGCCGGCCTGCCCATCCGGCAGGGTTCGCTTGACAAGCAATGCCAACTGCCGGAATGTTTTGCCTTCCTGATTTCCCACTCATATAGGAGAACACCATGAAGAAGCGTATGGTCATGCTCGCTGTCTGCTCGCTGCTCGCCGCCCCGGCCTTTGCCTATCAGGTAACCGGTCCGGTTCTTGAAGTCACCGACACCAAGATCGTTGTCGAAAAAGGCAAAGAGAAGTGGGAGATCGCACGCACTCCGGGCACGGCGGTGAAGGGCGACATCAAGAAGGGTTCCAAGGTCACGGTCGAATACACCATGAGCGCGACCAAGATCGAGGCGAAGGACGAGAAGAAGAAGTAACAGATCCCGGTCAGAAACCGCAAAGGCCCGCCGCACATTCGGCGGGCCTTTTTTGCTTTTGCTTCGCATGTAGGGTGGGTTAGGCGCGAAGCGCCGTAACCCACCAAAATATTATCATCGACCTGTCTTTTTGATTTACGAAGCGCCCAGCTATAACAACACCTCAGCTGGAATCTGCATGGTCACGCAATGCAGGCTACCGTGCTGATAGATGAGCGGCAGGCAGTCAATGCCGATGACCTCCCGTTCCGGGAAGCAGTCCCGGAGACGCTCGAGCGCAACACGATCCGCAGGATCCTCGTAGGTGGGTACCAGCACGGCGTTATTGATGATGAGGAAGTTGGCATAGGTGGCCGGCATGCGCGCACCATCGTCGTCAAATCTGGCGCGTGGCCAGGGTAATGCGACAAGTCGGTAGGGTTGCCCGGCCGCGGTGCGGAATGTCTGCAACTCCCTTTGCATAGCCTGCAACTCAGCGTAATGCTCATCGGCCGGATCGTCGCAGGTGACATAGGCAATGGTGCTCGCGTCGCACAGGCGCGCGAGGGTGTCGATGTGGCTGTCGGTGTCGTCGCCGGCCAGATATCCGTGTTCCAGCCACAGGAAGCGCGTGATGCCGAGCCGCTCGGCCAGTTCCGCTTCGATCTGCGCGCGCGTGCGCCCGGAGTTGCGTGTCGGCGCGAGCAGGCAACGCGTGGTGGTGAGCAGCGTGCCCTGGCCGTCCACTTCGATCGAACCGCCTTCCAGGATCAAATCCACGGTTTCGAGCGGCGCATCGCCGAACGCACCCAGGGTATGCAGTCGGCGAGTTATCAGATTGTCGAGATCGTAAGAGTACTTGCCGCCCCAGCCGTTGAAGCCGAAGTCGAGCAGGGTCGGTTCGTTGCGGCACAGCACGGTGATCGGCCCGTGGTCGCGCGCCCAGGTGTCGTTGGCGGGCGCCACGAACAGGCGCAGGCGCACATCGGGTACGCCTGCCTCGCGCAGCTGTGCGGCGACCTGCGTGCGCACCACTTCATCGTGACAGGCAATGAGCACCGTCTCGTAGCGTGCAATGGCAGTGGCAATGGCCGTGAACACCGGCTCGACCTTGTGCAGGATTGGCGCCCAGTCGCTCTGGGCGTGCGGCCAGGTGAGCATGACGCCGCTCTGCGGCGCCCATTCAGGCGGAAGATAGGTACGACAGGGCGGATGCGTCATGCGTAGCAGCTCGAGTGCGGAAACCGGCGCGTATCATACGATGCCAGGGAAGGCGGAGGTAGACCGCGTCGGCGACTCAAATGGATGTGGGGAGGTACGACTCCATGGATGGAGGAGGTAGGGCCGCGTCGGGAACAGCGGCCGAGGGCAACGCATGGAGCATTTGCCGGGAACAAGCGGTCGAGGGTAACGACGGGAGCAACAAGTCAGCGGCGTCCTTCACGCAGTTTGACCTATGGGCACGGGTATAATTGAATGTGCGCCTCGTTTGATTCACCCGGAGAGCCCCATGTCGTTGATCCGTCCCTTTGCCGGCCTGCGTCCGGCCCCCGGCCGCGCCGCCGACGTGCTTGCGCCGCCGTATGACGTACTGAATACCGAGGAAGCGCGTGCGCGTGCCGCCGGCAGGCCGTGGAGCTTCCTGCATATCTCCAAACCGGAAATCGACCTGCCGCCGGGCACCGATCCGTACAGTCCTGCGGTATATGCCAAGGGTAAGGATAACTTTGCACGCCAAATCGCCGAGGGCGTGCTGGTGTGCGACCCGCAGCCCTGCTACTACTTCTATCGACTGGTCATGGGCACACATACCCAGACCGGTATTGTCGCGGTGGCATCCGTGCCGGACTACAACTCCAATCGTATCCGCAAGCACGAGTTCACGCGCCCGGACAAGGAAGACGACCGCGTGCGCCAGATTGACGCGCTCAATGCCCAGACCGGACCAGTGTTCCTCACCTATAAACACCATCCGGATATCGATGAGCTGGTCGCGCGCATCACGGCCGGGGCGCCGGAGGTAGATGTAACCGCCGACGACGGCGTGCGCCACACCCTGTGGGTGCTGCGCGAGCCCGCGGCGATCGAGACGATCACATCAACATTCGATGCCATGAAAAATCTCTACATCGCCGATGGTCACCACCGCTCAGCCGCGGCTTCGCGTGTGGCAGCGGCGCGTAAGAGCGCCAATCCGGCCCACACCGGCGAGGAACCGTACAATTATTTTCTGGCGGTGATTTTTCCGGACAACCAGATGCAGATTCTCGATTACAACCGGGTGGTCAAGGATCTGCACGGACACTCGGTGGAGGAATTTGTCGCCGAGATCGCCGAGGCCTTTACTGTTGAGATCGAACCGGCGGTGGTGAAGCCGGGTCGCGCGCGCGAGTTCGGTATGTATCTCGATGGCCGCTGGTACCGGCTGCATATCGATCCCGAGTTCATTCCGGATAACGATCCGGTCAAGCGTCTGGATGTAAGCCTGTTGCAGGATAACCTGCTCGGTCCGATCCTGGGGATCGAAGACCCGCGCCGCGACAAGCGCATCGATTTTGTCGGCGGCATCCGCGGCCTGAAGGAACTGGTACGGCGTGTGGATTCCGGCGAGATGGCCTGCGCCTTTGCAATCTACCCGACCTCGATGGCGGATTTAATGCGCGTTGCCGACGCTGGTGAAGTCATGCCGCCCAAGTCCACCTGGTTCGAGCCGAAGCTGGCCGACGGACTGGTGTCGCACGTGCTGGATTGAAGGCTGCTTTAGCCACAGATGAGAACGGATGAACGCGGGTTCGGTTGAGACCGCAGTTATCCCTTATTTAATCTGCGTTCATCTGTGGCCTGAATAGAAAACATTACTTCCTTCAACGCTGGCCGCTGTTGCTTACGTTGGCCATGATCCGGTCGAGCGTGCGTCCGGGCAGCAAGCGCCGCAGCCAAGTGAACAGATGTGAAGGGAAGGTCACGGGGTAACGCAGCTTCGGCTGGCGCGCTTCCAGTGCGTGGATGACTTTCTCGAGCACCGCTTCCGGCGGCAGGGTGAAGGGCAGGGGCTTGGTGCCGCCGAGGCGGCGTTCCACCCGCTCATAGTAGTCGCGGTGCGCGCTGTAGGTTTTGTCGATGTGCGCCTGGTAGGCCTGATAGGCGTTGTCGCGGAAGCGGCTGGTAATCGGGCCGGGTTCGACCAACGAGATATAAATGTTTGTTCCGCGCAGTTCCAGGCGCATGGTGTCGCTCAGCGCCTCCAGCGCGAACTTGCTGGCGTTGTAAGCGCCACGGTAGCCCATGCACACAATCCCGAGCAGTGAGCTGATCTGTACGATACGACCTTCTTTCCGGGCGCGCATCACCGGCAGCACCCGATTGGTGAGTTCCTGCGTGCCGAACAGATTGGTCTCGAACTGCAAGCGCAGCGCCTCGCGCGTGAGGTCCTCGACTGCGCCTGGCTGACCGTAGGCGCCGTTGTTGATGAGCGCGTAGAGTTGGCCGTCGCTACGTGCCAGCACAGCGTCCACAGCCGCGCGGATCGAGTCCGGTGAACGCAGGTCGAGCACCAGGCTTTCTAGTCCGGCGGCGCGCAGCCCGACGATGTCTTTTTCCTGCTTCACGCTGGCGAACACACGATAGCCGCGCGCGTGCAGCCCGAGCGCCAGGCAGTGGCCAATGCCGCTGGAGCAGCCAGTGATGAGAATGGATTTCGGGTGCATGGCGGTGAAACAACGTGAGGTGTGGACGCCACAAGCATAACGCAGGGACGCGTGATGGGTAAGCCGCGATGACACGCCGAGGTCGGCGTGCTACCGTTCAAGAACGGGGAGAGTGGATGGATCAAGGTTCTGCCAAATTGATTCTGGGTGAGGGTGCGCGCGATGCGATGTGCTGCTTTCCGACTGCCCCGTGACCCTGATGGCCCACGACCTGCGCGTTCAGCCGGGCGTGACACTGCCCCCCGAAGGCAGTGTGTTAATCCTGAGCATTCCTGAGGCTCGGCAACTGTTTGCGCCTTCACCGGTGGCACCGTTTATGCTGGTGATCTGGTTCCGTCCGAGCGAGCATGCCGACGCGGATGTTCTGGAGCACGCCGCCATTGCCGGTGTGCTGCGTCCGGACAGTCAGCCGGAAGCGGTATTCACCGTTCTCCAGCCGGCGTTCCGGTTGCTTGCCGCGCACAGGCTGGAGAGCGCCGCGCACTGACGTCGGAGAAAGTCCTCGATACCTTCGAGTGTTTATCGCCCTGCCGGAAAGCCCGGCAATCGTTTACAATACCGGCTCTTACGGTCTTCTGCGGTGACATCCGGAATGAGTTCGAAACTGCGCGTCGGGGTAGTGGGAGTGGGCTACCTCGGAAAATTTCATGCCCGTATCTATGCGAGCCTGCCGGATGTCGAACTGGTCGGCGTGGTGGACGCGGACCCGGCCACCGCCGCCCGCATCGCTACCGAGCACCAGTGCGCCGCCTACGCCAAGCCGGAAGAGCTGCTTGGCAAGGTCGACGCCGTCAGCATCGTCGTACCCACGATTTTTCATCTTGCCGTCGCCCGACCGTTCCTCGAGAGCGGTGTGCACATGCTCATGGAAAAGCCGATCGCCCCGACCTACGAAGAGGGCCTGCAGCTGGTGGAACTGGCCGAACGTGCCGGCGTCACCTTCCAGGTTGGTCATCTCGAACGCTACAACGCCGGCTTCATGGAGCTGGTGAAGCGGGTCGGCAAGCCGCGCTTCATCGAGGCGACGCGCATCGGCGGGTTTTCGGAGCGCGCCACAGACGTCGATGTGGTCACCGACCTGATGATCCACGACATCGACATCGTCATGTCGCTGGTGAAGTCACCGATCTGCGACTTGCGCGCCATCGGCGTGCCGGTGCTCACCGAACATGCCGACATCGCCAACGCGCGCCTCGAGTTCGAGAGCGGCGCGGTGGCGGACGTGACCGCGAGCCGCATCTCCGCCAAGAAGCAGCGCCGTATCCGCGTGTTCGGGGTGAACAGCTACCACGCCCTCGACTTTGCCGACCAGCAGGTGGAAGAGGTCATCGCCCACCCCAACCCGGCGGGCGGGCGTCCGGACATCAAGAGCGAGAAACTGTCCATCACCCCGACCGCGCCGCTCGATGCCGAGCTGGCCGATTTCGTCAACACCGTGCGCGCGCGCCGCGCGCCGCTCATCGATGGCCGCACCGGCCTCGAAGCGTTGCGCGTCGCCCTCATGGTCAAGGAGAAAATTGCCGCATGTCAACCGTGACCGCCGTTCCGTTTCTCGATCTCAGCACCGCGTTCAAGGCCCTCGAGGCCGAATGGCTGGAAACCATCCGCGTGAGCGGCGCCAAGGGCAGCTTTATTCTCGGTCCGCAGACCGTCGAGTTCGAGAAGGAGTTTTCCCAGTACGTCGGTGTGAAGCACGCCATCGGTGTCGCCAACGGCACCGACTCGCTGGTCCTGTCGCTGCGCGCGCTCGGCATCGGCCCGGGCGACGAGGTGATCACCACACCGTGGACCTTCTTCGCCAGCGCCGAGTCCATCAGCATCGTCGGCGCCACCCCGGTGTTCGTCGATATCCGTCCAGACACCTATTGTCTCGATGCCGAGAGCATCGTGAAGCGCCTGACGCCGAAAACGCGCGCCATCATGCCGGTACATATCTTCGGCCATGCGGCGGACATGGATGCCATCATGCAGATCGCGAAAGATCGCAAGCTCGCGGTGATCGAGGATTGCGCGCAGTCGTTCGGCGCGCGCAGCGGCGGCAAGGTGACCGGCGCGATTGGCGATACCGGTTCGTTCAGTTTCTATCCCACCAAGGTGCTCGGCTGCTACGGCGATGGCGGCATGATTACTACCAACCGCGACGATCTCAACGAGCACATCCGCCGCCTGCGCAATCATGGCGCGGTCAAGCCGTTCGTGCACACCGAGATCGGCATGAATTCGCGGCTCGATGAAATCCAGGCCGCGCTGCTGCGCCTCAAGCTGCGCACTATCGACAAGGACATCGACGGCCGGCGCGCGGTCGTGGCCGAGTACGTAAAACGTTTCGCGGGGACGCCGGTGAAGCCACCGGTAGCACTCAAGCCGGATGCGCACAGCTACAATCTTTTCACCGTGCGCTTGCCGAAGCGCGATGCTGTGCGCGATGCACTGACGGCCGCGCAGATCGGCACGTCATTCTGCTATCCGCAGGGCCTGCACCTGCAGGATGTCTACAAGCACCTCGGCTACAAGCCGGGAAGTTTGCCGGTGTGCGAGCAGGCGAGTGGCGAAGTGCTGTCATTGCCAGTCTACCCAAACATGCCGCTTGCGCATGTCGACCGCGTGTGCGCGGTCATGCACGACGCGCTCAAATAACCTCCGTCTAATCTCCATCACGTTTTGCTCCCGCGCGGATTTTTATTGCTGCTGTAGGCGTGCGCATCTCGCCGTCGCCTTCGGTACGTTGCGCGCGTCGACACCTCCTACCGCAACGTCCATCGCTTGGCGCACGTCAATTCGAAAAATAAAAAAATCCTGAGTATTTCAGATGATCATAATATTCTTATTGACCTATATAATTTATTGTCATTAACCTGTCATCTGGCATACTCATTCACGTCACAACCCGAGAAACACAAAACAGGGAAAAGAGCATAGGGAATGCCCCGCTCAAGCAGTGACGCAGCGCAAGAGCCCCCGCAGTCGTTATGAGGGGCACCGGATACCCGGCTGATGTGGCAGTAGCGCCGGATTCACTTGAACGAGGAGAGAAGATGACGAACGCTCTGGCATTGGCGCGCACATCGGCGCGTCGGTTGTTTGTTGCACTGCTGTGTCTTCCGCTGTTTCTCATTTCCGCCGTTTCTCAAGCCGCTTCCTACACGCTCTACATCAAGGCCGGTACCCACACCATCAACGGTGCGGGCGGGACCACGCTGAAGGTGTGGGGCTTCACCGACAACCCGAGCACCGGACCAATGGTGCCGGGGCCACTGCTGGAATCCCAGGAAGGCGAGACCGTGACCGTCACGGTTTACAACCAGCACACGCTGGCGCACAACTTCGTGGTGCGCGGTGTGACTACCGACACCGCTTCGATTCCGGCCGGTTCCAGCAAGACCTACAGCTTCACGACGCCCAAGGCCGGCACTTATCTGGTCTCCGACACCCTCAACAGCAACATCAACCGCGAGATGGGCCTGCATGGCGCACTGGTGGTGCGTGCCGCGGGCGGCGTGAACAAGGTCTGGACCAACGGCCCGAGCTTCGACCTCGAGCGCGTCTGGATCGTCTCCGACATGGACAAGCCTCGCTGGAACGATATCGCCGGTAACGGCGGCAGCGTGAGCACTGGTACCTACAAGCCGAATTATTTCATGATGAACGGCTTGGGTGGTCACGACGCCATGCATGACCCGAATACGGTCTTGCAGGGTTCGCCCGGAAAGGTAGGGTTGGTGCGCATCGTCAATGCCGGCCAGTTCGACCAGTCGTTGCACTTCCATGCTAACCACTTCCGTGTCATTGACGACGACGGTTTGCGCCTGTCCAACCCGGAATACGGCGATACCATCAACGTCCAGGCTGGCACCACCGCGATGGTGCTGTTCCCCCTCAGGTCGGGCATCTATCCGATGCATGTCCACTCGGCTCAGTTGGAGACCGCGAATGGCGTGTATCTGAACGGTGTCGCAACGCTGCTGGTCGGCCAATAACGAATGAGGGTGAAAATCATGAATCCAAAAATGCTTTCGATGAATATCGGTACTGCACTGGCCGGTCTGGCGCTGGCGCTGGTGCCACTGACCCCGGCGTCTGCGGCACGTCTCGGTAATGCCACGGTGCTGAATGCCGCAAGCGGCGTGACCATCCAGGTGAACCCGGTCGACAAGGTCATGAGCGACGGTCAGACCGTGCGCTTCTGGGTATTTTGTGCAGGCGGCGGCGGAGGCGGTGGTATGATGGGCGGTGGCGGTGGTTGCTACCCGTCCGGCCCCACGCTTGAACTCGGTGTCGGCCAGCAATTAAACGTGTCACTCAATATCATGATGGCGCCGCAGGAAAACGCGCCGTACAACGGCCACACCATCCACTGGCATGGTCTGGATGTTGCGCAGTCCGAAGACGGCGTGCCGGAAACCGGTGCCTCGGTGCTGGGTGACAATTACAGCTTCAGCGTCGATAGCCGCTACGTCGGCAGCCACATGTACCATTGCCATGTGCACACCGTGAAGCACCTGGAGATGGGCATGTACGCGCCATTGGTCGTCAAGTCGGTCAACAACGCCGGCGCTTTCGTAGACGTGATCAACAGCGGCGGCCCGGCCTATGACTACGAGTGGAATCTGATGTACTCGAGCGTCGACCCGGCGTATCACACAGCGGTGGGCGACTCGACCACGTTTGCCGATTACAACCCCAAGTACTTCCTGATCAACGGCAACGAGGGTCGTAGCATGACCGCACCGGCCGAGACCGTCACGGCCGCGCCTGGCAAGAAGGTTGCGATCCGCCTGTTCGGCATAATGTCGGTGAACAGCAGCTTCGAAATCAAGAACGCCTCAGGATCCAGCCAGTCGTTCACCGTGTACAACAAGGATGGCTACAAACTGCCGAGCACCCAGACGCTCACCAAGCTCGATCTGACGCCCGGCCAGACCGCGGACGTGATGTTGACGCTGCCATCCACGACCGGCAGCTGGTATCCGCAGGTGACGTTCAAGAACCTGCGTAACGGTGGTTCCTATTCCGGTGGCACGGTCTACACCCGGCTGAATTTCTGACGTTTGGATGTAGAGGATTTATGGAGAAATACATGCGCGCGTTGGCGCGTATGCAGGGGCTTGCAGTGCTGGGGATGATGGTTTCCAGCACGGCTTGGGCCGCTGGTTCGCCGGCTGGACAGCCGTCGATTGCTCCTGCTGCTCCGATCGACCCGTTTGACTACAGCTATTGCGGCGGCAAGCCGGTGTATCCGGTGATCGGAATCAATTTTTCGACCGCTTGCGGACCACGCAATCAAATCGGGCTCGGGCGGCGCGGTCACCTTATGTGGCTGTTTCCGCCGCGTCGCGAGGGTGACAACCCGGTGCGCGGCAAGCAACTGCTCACGGAGCCTGAACTCAAGCGCCTCAGTCTGCTCGCTGAAGTCGTGCAGATAGCCGACCCCGCACCGGCCGCTCCAGGTGCTGTGATTTACAATCTTGGGATTAACTTCCAGGGGCGGCCGGACAAGCGCATGCGCACGCCGGTGTCCGATTCCTACACACCGGCCAATGCACTGTTCCAGGCGATGCTGAAACTGGTGCCGGATGCGCCGGTGCTTCCCGCCTGCGAAGGCGCGTTGCGTGACTTCGACCCAACCCTGCACCCGGCCGAGCGGGTTGGCGAGCCGGCTGCGCCATGAGCACTACTAAGGTTCGGCGTGACTGTCGGAACAGGATTGCAGGATTGCTAACGGCACTGGTCATGGGATCAGCGTTCGCCGCGCTAGCTGAGTTCCACGGCCTGCGGGTCGAGCCGCCCAAGGTTCTGCACGGCGGCACGCTGCTCGACCAGGATGCCCGCGATACTGTGTTCCCGTTAAAAGGTGGCACCTGGCAGCTCGTGTTTTTCGGGTATACGCATTGCCCGGATATCTGCCCGATGACTTTGCACAAAACCGGGATGCTGCTCAAGGAGCTCGGTTCCGAGGGCTCGCGTGTCACGCCGGTGTTCATCAGCATCGACAGCGGGCGCGACAACCCCGAGGCGCTGCGTGATTTCCTCAAGCAGTTTGAGGTGCGCGCGGTGGGGTTGAGCGGCGACCCGGAGGCATTGCAGACGGTGGCAAACGAGTTTGGCGTGCTGGTGCGCCGCTTCCAGGGCAAGACTGCACTTGCCTACACGCTGGAACACTCATCATTCCTGTATCTGCTCGATCCGCAGGGACGCGTGCGGTTTCTCTATCCCGGCACGGCGGAAATTTCCGGTATCGCCGCCGATCTGCGTCGTCTCTGGCGAGAAGAACACGCAACGCACAGATAGCGAGCTCATTCTCGCTCCGGGCGGTCGTTCGTCTGCGCGGCACAGAGGCGCGGGTGCCGGTCTCGCTGTGAGTCGTTGGCACACCAGCATGTTCGTTACGGAGATTCCGTGGTGGCGGGGCTTGCGCTATCAGTCTCCTGCATCCGCAGTCGATTGTTCTGGATGAATTCCTGCAGGAAGCGGTAGGCAGCCGGGTTGGCGTCGCGTAGTCGCGTATCCACCACCAGACACTTGCGTCCGTCGATCATCTGCGCCTGCAGAAAGTCCACCTGCCGGCGACGTCGGTCGTGGCCGGAGTACGAACCAGGACGGGAGCGCCGGTCTTCGCCGTACGAGGATACCGTGTCGATGAGGCGTTCGATCCAGTCGCTCGGACGAAAGACCATACCGTCCATGGTGATGCCCTCAATGACAATCTTTGGCGGGTCGCTGGGCATGGTGCGTGTCTATTCCGTCAAGGTTCAGTTGTCGCGCAAGCACGATGCGGATGCCACCCTGGCAGGCACGATCTTCATGCGGCACGTGCGTGCCGCAGCGCGTCGGTCAGGCTCGTGGCGCCATGCGCGCGTACTTTCTCGGCCAGCCCGCGGACGATCTCACCCACCACACCCGGGCCCTGGAAGATGAACGCCGTGTAGAGCTGGATCAGGTCGGCGCCGGCAATCAGTTTTTCCCAGGCATCGTCGGCACTGCCGATGCCGCCCACGCCGATAATCGGAATGCGTCCCTGTAATGTCGTATACAGGCGGCGTATCACCTGCGTCGATAACGTGCGCAGTGGCGGTCCGCTTAACCCACCGGTTTCGCGTGCCTGCGGTTCATGCGCGAGGCCGGGCCGCGCAATGGTAGTGTTGGTGGCGATGACTCCATCTATGTTGTGCGCCAGAAGCAGTCGGGCGATGGTATCGATTTCGGAATCGTTCAGATCGGGAGCGATCTTGACGGCGATCGGCACATGGCGACCGTGAGTGCGCGCCAGGAGGGTCTGTTCCTTCATGAGAGCACCGAGCAGTGCGGCGAGCGGTGTCTCATCCTGCAGAGCGCGCAGGCCGGGGGTGTTGGGCGAGGAGATGTTCAGCGTCACGTAATCGGCTTGCGCGTACACGGCGCGCAGGCCGGTGAGGTAATCATCGATCGCCTGTGCATCCGGTGTGAGCTTGTTCTTTCCGAGGTTGATGCCAATGAGCCCGCGGCGCGGCTGTGCCGTGAGATTCGCCAGAAAGGCAGCGAGACCGGAGCTGTTGAAACCCATGCGATTGATGATGGCCGCATGGCGCTTGAGGCGAAACAGGCGCGGCTTTGGATTGCCCGGCTGCGGCTGCGGTGTCACCGTGCCGAGTTCGAGGAAGCCGAAACCGAGATCGAGCAGCGGCGCGAGACAGCGCGCCTCCTTGTCCAGGCCGGCGGCCAGTCCCACGGGATTTGGAAAGCGCATCCCCATGACTTCCACCGGCAGGGACGGTGTGTGGTCTGCATAACACCGGCGCAGCAGCGCGCGGGCGCCTGGCACCCGGTAGGTGGCGCGCAGCAGGCCCAGCGTCAGGTCGTGGCTGCGTTCCGCATCGAGCGCGAACAGCAGGGGACGGATCAGGGAGTACACATGGCCTCGGGGTATAGGGTTAGCGCGCGCTATGATAGCGTATCCGGTTACAGCCGTGTGCATCACGGCGTCACGAGCGTTTCACGATCATCCATGCGCCGATTGACCCACAAGCGTTCCCGCAAGTCCGGCCTGCCGCCGGGCACACCCGTGCATATTGGCGAACGCAAAGCCGGAGCACCACGTGTGAGCCTAATTTATTACGACGGCGAGCAGCTGGTCGAAGAGGAAGTGACGGATGTCTCGGATGTCTCAGCCTGCCGGACCTGGTTGAGCCGGCCCGGCGTTACCTGGATCAATGTCGATGGCGTGCACCAGATCGACCTGCTCGAGCGGCTCGGCGAATGCGTCGGCCTGCATCCGTTAGTGCTCGAGGACATCGCCAACACTGCTCAGCGTCCGAAGGTCGAGGACTACGGCGGTTACCTCTATATCGTGTTGCGCATGCTGACCCTGCAGGGAACGACGCAGGAGGTGGTGGGCGAGCAGGTGAGCCTGGTATTGGGGACAAACTTCGTGATCTCGTTTCAGGAAGGCATCGCCAGCGATGCCTTCAATCCAATCCGCGAGCGCCTGCGCACCGCCAAGGGCCGCGTGCGCCGCGAGGGTGCGGATTATCTGGTGTACTCGCTGATCGATGCGATCGTGGACGGCTATTTTGTGTTGCTCGAGAAGCTCGGCGAACAGATCGAGGTACTTGACGAACGCATGCTGACGAATAGCGCCCGCGAGGCGGCGCGCACGATAAATCTTCTCAAGCGCGAAATGATCTGGTTGCGCAAGGCGGTCTGGCCGCTGCGTGAAATGATCAGCGCCTTGCAACGCGCCGAATCGACCCTGATCCGCGCGTCCACCGGCGTGTACCTCAGGGACGTGTACGATCACACCATCGAGGTCATCGATACCGTCGAGACTTATCGCGATGTGCTGTCCGGCATGCTGGAAAACAACCTGTCACTGCTCACCGCGCGCCTGAACGAGGTGATGAAGGTCTTGACGGTCATCTCGACCATCTTTATCCCTTTGACCTTCATCGTCGGAATCTACGGCATGAACTTCCGCTACATGCCGGAGCTCGAGTGGCGCTGGGGTTACCCACTGGTGATGCTGGGCATGGCCGGCATCGCTGTTGTCTTGTACTTCTATTTCCGGCGCAAGAAGTGGTTGTAGCGCGGGTTTAAGCCGGTGCCCCGGTTGGAGTAAAATCGCCGGTTTCCGATCAAGCAGTTCCGAGGGAAGGACATGACCCGCAAACTGAACCGTTACAGTTCCCACATCACCGAGCCCAAGTCGCAGGGCGCCTCGCAAGCAATGCTGTACGGCACCGGCCTGACCGATGCCGACATGGCCAAGCCCGAGATTGGCATCGCCTCGGTATGGTGGGAAGGCAATACCTGCAACATGCACCTCAACGATCTTGCCGCCAAGGTGAAGGAAGGTGTGCTGGCGGCCAACCTGGTCGGCCTGCGCTTCAATACCATTGGCGTCTCGGATGGTATCTCCATGGGCACCGACGGCATGTCGTATTCGCTGCAATCGCGCGACATTATCGCCGACTCGATCGAGACGGTGATGGGGGCGCAGTGGTATGACGCGCTGGTCACCATCCCCGGCTGTGACAAGAACATGCCCGGCTGCCTGATCGCCATGGGGCGGCTCAACCGCCCTGCGCTCATGATTTATGGCGGCACCATCAAGCCCGGTCATTCGCACGGCCACACGCTCGATATCGTCTCGGCATTCCAGAG
>Ga0209253_10002670_pt1 | contig 15795 bp, 10 predicted proteins | sample FrelakmetBRP12BR_FD_187145 | JGI IMG/M metagenome (GOLD analysis project Ga0209253, IMG submission 187145) | Freshwater lake sediment microbial communities from the University of Notre Dame, USA, for methane emissions studies - BRP12 BR (SPAdes)... | ecosystem: Environmental > Aquatic >...
CTGGCTTGTTGAGCAGCACGTAGACGAGGTGCGGGGGGCGGGGAAGCGGCCTGCCGTCGACGGTGATGCGGTCACTCGGTGTCGCCCGGGTCCCGAGCTCCGTCACCGTCCGGCCGTTCACCTGCACCCGCCCCTCCCGGATCACGGCCTCCGCTGCTCGACGGGAGCAGATCCCCGCCTCCGCCAGGAGCTTCTGCAGCCGCATCCCCGCCGACCTCGTCTCCGACCTCATCGCCGCTCCATGCCTCCTCGCCCGGGTCCGCCCCGCCCGCCCCGACGCCCTCGGGAACGGACGCAGCCACCTCCCGCAGCGCCGGCAGGTCGCCGAGCTCCTTCAGGCCGAACACCTCGAGGAAGTGCTTGGTGGTGCCGTAGAGCAGCGGGCGTCCGATGACGTCCTTCCGCCCGACGATGCGCACCAGCTTGCGAGCCAGCAGCGAGGCGATCACGCTGTCCACGTCGACGCCGCGCATGGCCTCGATCTCGGCACGTGTGATCGGCTGCCGGTAGGCAATGATCGCAAGCGTCTCGAGCGTGGCCCGCGTGAGTCGCCACGGCCGTTGCTGGAAGAGCCGACGCACCCACTCCGCGTGCTCCGGCGCCGTGCGCAGCTGATAGCCCCCCGCCACCTCGACGACGCGGACACCCCGGCCCTCCTGCTCGCTGCGTCGCGCCAGCTCGGCGAGGCTCGCGCGCAGCTCGGCGCGACTCGGGCCGGCGATGATCTCCGCGAGCCGTGCGAGCGTCACGGGCTCGCCACTCGCGAACAGCACGCCCTCGACGATCCCGATCAAGCGCTCGTCGGTGGCCACGAGCTCCGCTGCCTCGGGCGTGTCTTCCCTCGGCTCGGCCCCTTCCTCACTCGCCTCTGCCATGTCTCGCTCCCGCGTCAGTCCACGCCGTCCGCACGCGCCGCCGCGAGCGCCGCCGGGAACAGCAGGATCTCCCCGCACATCTCCTCCTGCCGCGCCCGCACCGCCTGGCGTTTGACGAGCTCGAGGAGGGCGAGAAACGTGGCCACCAGTCGTGCCCGCCCGGGCGCGCCCGCGAACAGATCGCGAAAGCGGAGCGGCCCGTCGAGCTCGAGACGACGGACGATGAGCTCGAGGCACTCGCCGACCGAGACCTCCTCGGTGACGATCTCGTGGAAGCGCTCGCGCAGCGAGCGCTCCAGCACCTCGCGGAAGGCCTCGAGGAGATCGGCGAGCGTCACGTCGCGCAGGCGCACACCCTCACCCTCGTCGGCCGCTGGCATCATGGGCTCGCGCCGGAAGACGTCACGCGCGAGCACCGGTCGGACGCCGAGCGCGACTGCCGCCTCGCGGAACCGCTGGTACTCCAGCAGCTGCCGCACCAGCTCCTCGCGTGGATCCTCCTGCTGCCCCTCCTCGCCCTCGCTCTCGGTTGGCGGCAGCAGCATGCGCGATTTCAGGTGCGTCAGCGTCGCCGCCATGACGAGGTACTCGCCCGCGATGTCGAGATTCATCTCCTCCATCAGACCGAGGCACTGGAGGTATTGATCGGTGATGCGGGCGATCGGGATGTCGTAGATGTCCACCTCCGCCTTCTTGATGAGGTGCAGCAGCAGGTCGAGCGGGCCCTCGAAGATCTCGAGCTTGACGCGGTAGCTCACAACCGTCCCCCCACGCCGACCCGCTCGCGCACGAGCGCCATGGTCTCGACCGCCAGCGCGCGCGCGCGCCGCGTCCCGGCGACGAGCGCTGCGCGCACCTCCTCCGGGCGCGCCGCCAGCGCCAGGCGGCGCTCGCGCAGTGGCCCGAGCTCCGCCTCGAGTCGGGCGATCATGATCTGCTTGCACTCGAGGCAGCCGATCCCTGCCGTTCGGCAGCCCTCGGCCGTGTAGGCGAGCTCCTCGGGCGTGCAGTACTCGCGGTGCAGCGTGTAGGCGGGGCAGTCGGCCGGCTCGCCGGGGTCGTGGCGGCGTGCCCGCCGCGGATCGGTCATCATGCGCGACAGCTTGGCCTTCACCTCGGCCGCCGGGTCCGCGAGGAAGACGGCGTTGTTGAGGCTCTTGCTCATCTTCCGGCCGTCGGTGCCGGGCACGCGCGGCGCCGGCGCCAGCATGGCCTGCGGCTCGGCAAACGTCGCGCCGAAGACGTGGTTGAAGCGGCGCGCGATCTCCCGCGTCAGCTCCACGTGCGGCACCTGGTCGGCGCCGACGGGCACGCCGGTCGCACGGTACATGAGGATGTCGGCGGCCTGCAGCACGGGGTAGCCCAGGAAGCCGTAGGTCGAGAGGTCGCGGTCGGCGAGCTGCGCCTGCATGTCCTTGTACGTCGGGACGCGCTCCAGCCACCCCAGCGGCGTGATCATCGACAGCAACAGGTGGAGCTCGGCATGCTCGGCGATCGCGGACTGGAGGAAGATCGTGGCCCGTGCCGGGTCGATGCCGGCCGCGAGCCAGTCGGTGACCATCTCCAGCACGTTGGGACCGACCGCCTCCGCCCGGTCGTAGTCCGTCGTGAGCGCGTGCCAGTCGGCGACGAAGAAGAAGCACTCGTGCTGTCGCTGCAGCTCTCGCCAGGTGCGCAGCGTCCCGATGAGGTGGCCGAGATGCAACCGGCCCGTCGGCCGCATGCCGCTGACGATGCGCGCGCTCACAGCAGCACCTGGAGCAGGAGCCGGACGGGGGCGTTGAGGATGGCGCCGAGGCTGTGCGTCATGAGGAGAAAGGCGACGATCAGGAACCCGAACGGCTCGAGCGATGCGAGGGCGCGCGCCTGCGCGTGCGGGAGGACGCCCGTGAGGACGCGCCCGCCGTCGAGCGGTGGGATCGGCAGCAGGTTGAAGACGGCGAGAAAGGTGTTGACGAGGACGCTGTAGTAGGCCATCTGGGCGAGCGGCACGAGCACGCCCGTCGCCAGGCCCGGGGCCACGGCATTCGCCCCGAGCGCGGCCTCGAGACGCCGGAACACGAAGCCGCTCAGCGCTGCCAGCGCCACGTTGGTCGCCGGCCCCGCCAGCGCCACCAGCACCATGTCCCTGCGGGGCGTGCGCAGCCGGCCGTAATCGACCGGCACCGGGCGCGCGTAGCCGAACACCGGCGCCCCGACGAGCACGAGCAGGCCTGGCAGCAGGATCGTGCCCACCGGGTCGATGTGCGGCAGCGGGTTCAGCGTCAGGCGACCGAGCCGTGCCGCGGTGTCGTCCCCGAGGCGCAGGGCGACGAAGCCGTGCGCGACCTCGTGGAAGATGATGGCCGCGAGCACCGGCAGCGACCAGAGCGCGACCTCGCGGATGAGACCAGCGATCTGATCAGGATTCCCCATGGTTGTTCCTAACAAGCGTGCTCCGCGCGCGCAACGCACGGACGCGCCTCACGCAGGGACGCGCCTCGTCGGCCGCCCCGGTGCGTCCCGGGGGTGATAGCGTCGATGCACCTCGCGTAACCGGTGCGCCGCCACGTGGGTGTAGATCTGGGTCGTCGAGATGTCGACATGACCGAGCATGGCCTGCACGGCGCGCAGGTCGGCGCCGCCCTCGAGGAGATGGGTCGCGAACGCGTGCCGGAGGCTGTGCGGCGAGACCCGGGGGTCGAGGCATGCCCGCTGCAGGTACTGCTTGAGCAGCTTCCACACCAGCTGGCGCGACAGCGGGGTCCGGCGTCGCGTGAGGAACACTTCCGGCCGCACGCGCGCGCCGCTGGCGAGCGCCGGGCGCGCCAGGGCCAGGTACTCGTCCAGGCGCTCCCGGGCGGAGCGGCCGAGCGGCACCACGCGCTCGCGACCGCCCTTGCCGACGATCCGCACGCTATTGGCGTCGAGGTCGAGACCCGTGAGCCGCAAACGCACCAGCTCGGAGACGCGCAGCCCGGAGCTGTAGAGCAGCTCGAGCAGCGCGCGGTCGCGCCGGCCGAGCACCGTCTCCGCCGCCGGCGCGTCGAGGAGGACGCGCATCTCGTCCACGGCGGGCGCCAGTGGCAACGGCCCGGATGCCTTCGGGACCCGCACCTCCTCCGCCGGCGAGACCGCCAGCACGCGCTCGAGGACGAGGTAGCGCCCGAAGGCGCGCAGGCTCGAGCACGCTCGTCCCTGGCTCCGGGCGCCGAGCCCGCGCCGGCGCTCGGCGGCGAGGAACTCGCGCACCAGCGCCGGCGTGAGGGCCGCGGGCTCCCGCACGCCCCCCTGTGCGGCGTGGTGCGCGAACCGCGCCAGGTCGCGCGCGTAGGCGTCGACCGTGTTCGAGGCGAGCCCGCGCTCGGCCGCCATGAAGGCGAGATAGCGATCGATCCAACCGTCGAGCGCGCTCGCCGCGTCGCCGGACCCCGCGCGCATCGTCATGGCGCTAGCCGGCCGCCGCTTCGAGACGCGGCGACGCCGCGAGTTCGCGCAGCTGCCGCACGATTTCGCGCTCGATCGTCGCCAGGCGCGCCGCGTCCGTGATCTTGGCGCCCTCGCTGTCGGTCACGTAGAAGACGTCGAACACCTGATGCACCTGGGTGGTGATCTTCGCGAGGTGGATCACGATCCCCAGGCAGTGCAGGCAGTGCGTGATGGTGAAGAGGACGCCGACCCGGTCCTGCGTGATCACGTCCAGTACCGTGTAGTCCTCGGCGATGGAGTTGTCGACGATGACCTCGGTCACGACGCGCGCCTGCGGCGTGCGCTCGAGGATCGAGGGTCGGCGCGAGGCCGCCACCAACGACTCCACCGCGACCTCGCCGCGCAGCACGCGGCCGAGCGTCTGCTCCACCCGCTCCCAGCGCTCCGGCTCCAGGACCCACTCGCGCTGGTCGAGGTGGCCAACCCGAAAGCTGTCGAGCGCGACGCCGCCGCGCGAGGTGTTGATGCGCGCGCCGACGATGTTCATGCCCTGCGCGGTCAGCACGCCGGCGATCATCGCGAACAGGCCCGGGCGATCCGGTGTGCAGATCGTGAACTCGCTGTACTCCGATTCGGGAACGTGGCGGACGGTGCTCGTGAAGAGATGCGGATGCTCCTCGGGCGGCCGGTCGTTCCACTCCACCCGCAGGCGGTTCATGAGCTCGAAGTGCGCCGGGATCTGATCTTCGGGCGTGCTGGTCACGTACCGCTCCGGCATCGCGGCCAGGAAGCGGTCGAAGGCTGCGCGGTGGGCCTCGGCCACGCTCTCGCGCACGCGCTGGCAGATGCGCGCTGCCCGCGCGGGGCGGTCCTCCGGGACGAACTGGCCCTGCTCCAGCACCGCCAGCGTCCGCAGGTAGAGCTCGGCGAGGAGCATGTCGCGCCAGTTGTTCCACACCTTCGGGCCGACGGCGCGCATGTCGGCGAAGGTCATGACGTAGAGGAGCTTCAGGCTCTCGACGCTGCCGACGGTACGCGCGAACTCGGCCACCAGCCCCGGGTCGTGCGTGTCGCGGTGCTGTGCCAGGTGGGACATCAGGAGATGGCAGCGCACCAGGAACTCCCACTGCGCGGCATCGTCCTCGTGGACCGGCAAGCGCGCCGCGATCTGCCGCACGAGGGCGGCACCGCGCTCCGGGTGGCGTTCTCCATGGCCCTTGCCGACGTCGTGGAACAGCATCGCCAGGAAGAGCACGTGCGGCCGGTCGATCTCCCGCATCACCCCCGTCAGGAGCGGCGCCGACCGCTTGTAGTCGCCCCGGCGCAGGCGCTCGAGCTCGGCGATGCCCATGAGCGAGTGCTCGTCGACCGTGTAGATGTGGTACAGGTCGCGCTGCACCAGCCGGTCGATGCGGGAGAACTCCGGGAACAGCTGACAGAGCACCCCCATCGAGTGCATCTCGCGCAGCGTCTCCCACACGTCGTGCTTCCAGGCGAGGATGTCGAGGAAGGGCCTGGTGAAGGCAGGGTCCTCGCGCTCGGCCTCGCCGATGAGCGAGAGGTGCTCGCGGATGAGGCGCTTGGTGCCCTGCGTCAGCACGACGTCGTGACGCTGGGCATCGCGGAAGAGCGCGACCAGATTGGCGGGCGTGCGGCGCAGGGTCTCGTGCCCCCTGACCGAGAGGGTCCGATTCATGATCCGCACGCCGTCGCGGATCTCGCGCCCCGTCACGCGACCGATCAGCTGGTAGGGGTGCGGCCGCTCGACGCAGCGCTCGACGATCGTGTCCGAGAAATGGCGCACGGTGGTCGCATGCGCGAAGTACGTCCGCATGAAGGCCTCGACCGTCGCACGCGCCCCCTCCTCGCCGTAGCCGAGCTCGGCCGCGATCCGATCCTGGAACTCGAAGGAGAGATGATCCTGGTGCGCCCCGGTGAGAAAGTGGAGGGCGTTGCGCACCCGGAAGAGGAAGTCCTGCGAGGCCTCGATGTCCCGGCGCTCGCGATCGCTGATGACGCCCTTGTGCACGAGCTCGCGCAGGCTCTTCACCTTGTACTTCACCTTCGCGAGCCACATCGCGGTGTGGATGTCGCGCAGGCCGCCCGGACCCTCCTTGAGGTGGGGCTCGAGCAGGTAGATCGAGTTGCCGAACCGCTGGTGGCGCTGCCTGCTCTCCGCCAGCTTCTCGCGGTAGAAGCGGCTCGCGTTCTTCTTCAGGACCTCGGCCTCCATCGCCGCCTCGAACTGTGCGAACAGCGCCGTGTCGCCGGCGAGGTAGCGGGCGTCGAGGAGCGCGGTCTTGACCTTCAGGTCCTGCTGCGCGAGCTTCGTGCACCCGGCGATGGTCCGGCTCGCGTGACCGACCACCAGGCCGGTGTCCCAGAGTGTGTAGAGGATGCGCTCGGCCACGGTCTCGACGTACGCGTTCACGCGCCACGGGTACAGGACCAGGAGATCGATGTCGGAGGCCGGGTTGAGCTCGTAGCGCCCGTACCCGCCCTGGGCCGCGACCGTGCACCGATGGTCGAGGAGCACGTACCGGCTCGTGTACTCGGTCGTGGCGGCATCGAAGAGGAAGCTGACGAGGCGGTCGAACGCGCCGGTGTAGGCGCGCACGACCGCCGTGCCGCTCGCACCCGCGCGGTGGCGCTCGAGCAGCACGGCATGCACGCCAGCGAGGTACTCCTTGGCGATCGCGCTCAGGTCGCCGTCCCCGCCGGCGGCGGGAAGGTCGGGAAGCGGAGCCGTCTGCCGTGGGAGGGCCATGGCGTGATTCTGCCCGGGATCAGAGGGTCTTCGCCAGTCGCGCATCGCCGAGGAAGTCCTTGATCCCCGCGTACAGGCCCTCCGCGACCTCGCCCTGGTACTCCGGCGAGATGAGGCGGCGCCCTTCCACGGGGTGGGTGATGAAGGAGGCCTCCACCAGCACGCACGGCATGTAGGCACCGACGAGGACGTAGAAGGGACCCTTCTTGACGCCGAGGTTGCGAACGTCGGGGTAGCGCGCACGCAGCCGCGCGAGCACGCGCGCGTGCAGCCGCTCGGCGAGCGCGATCGACTCCTCCTCCTTCCCGGCCTGCAGCATGTCGCTCAAGATGAACGACAGATCGCCCTGCCCGGAGCGGAACGCCGGGCCGTTCTCCATCTTTGCGAGGCGGATCGTGGCCCGATCGTCGCTGTTGTTCAGGGTGTAGGTCTCGATCCCCTGGAGCTCGCCGGCAGTGTCGGCGTTGGCGTGGATCGAGATGAAGAGATCGGCGCGGTTCGCGTTCGCGAAGGCGGTCCGGTCGGCGAGCGAGCGCGTGACGTCGGTATTGCGGGTCAGGAGGACGGTGACGTTCTCCTCCTCCAGGCGCCGCTTCAGCTTGTGCGCGATCGCGAGCGTCACCTCTTTCTCGTACACGCCGTCGACGCCGCGTGCGCCGGGATCGCTGCCGCCGTGGCCAGGGTCGAGGACGATGCGCCACCGCCTCTCGCCCTGCCCCCCGCTGCGCGCAGCTGGACCGCCCCCGGCACTGGACTGCTCGGTGGCCCTGGTCCCCTCGGCCCTGGCCACGCGGTCGCTCGGCTCCTCCCGGCCCGGGTCCGCGCGGCCGCTCTGCGCCTCCGTCTCCCGGGCCGCGCCCCCCCTCGGGTCTTCCCTCTCCCGGGCCGCGCCCCCGCCCTGGTCCTCCCTCTCCTGGCGCATACTCGCGCTGCTCGGCCGCTCCGCACGACCGGCCGCGCCCCCAGCGGCGTCTTCGCGCGCGGGCGCCTCGGTCTGCGCGTGCGTCGGCGGCGCCTGCGGGCTCGCACCCCCCTCCCCCGTCGGGCCTCGGCTGGTGCCCGCTTCGCCCGGCCCCAACGGGCTGGATGCGGTCCGAGCCGGCGCGGCAGTTTTCCCGGCGCGCACGGGACCGGCGCCACTGCCGCCAGCCGCTCGAGCCTCGGCGGCGCGGGACTCCCCCGGCATCGGCGCATCGCTCGCGGGCGCGGGAACCGCGCTCGGCGCGCCCACCTCGCCCGGGCGCGCCGCTGCCTCCGTCACCGGCCCTCCGATCACGTCGACCACGATGCGGGGCGGGTTCGCGAACTCGGCCACCGTGTGCGAGGCGACGCTCGCGAGATCGAGCACGACCCGCGCCGTCCGCGCCGTGAACTGGCCGGTACGCACGCGCCGCAGGAGCCCGTCCTCGGCCCCGATCGGCGCCTTCGCCATCGGTCCCAGGCGCGCATTGGTGAGGTCGACGACGATGCGCTGCGCGCTGCCCCGCACTGCCTCCCCGGCGAGCACCTGCACCTCGTAGGGGACGTGGCGCGAGAGCAGGACGACGATCCGCGCCGTCGCGCCGTCGGTCTCGTAGCGGACGCGCTCGACGCGTGCGGGAGCGGCCGCCACCGGCTCTTCCTGGGCGCCGGCGGACGGCACAGCGGGAGGACAGAGCAGCAGCACGAGGAGTGGAAGCACGCCCCAGGAGCCGCGCCCGGATGGGCGGCGATCGGCAGCCGCTGCCCGTGTCTCCGACCGGCGCCTAGGCATCGTCTCCCCCCTCCCGCACGGCGGCCGCGAGCGCGTGCAGCTCGTTCAGCGCCTCCATCGGCGTCATGCGCAGGACGTCGAGCGCGCGCAGTCGCGCCTCCACCGCGGAGGGCCGGGGCGCGAAGAGCCCGAGCTGCCGCTCCGGGGCCGCGGGCAGGGGCGGCGCGGCACGCTCGTCCTCCGCGGCGAGCTCGCCGCGCTCGAGCGTCGCCAGCAACCCGCGCGCGCGCTGGACCACCGAGGGCGGCAGCCCGGCGAGGCGAGCGACCTCCACGCCGTAGCTCCGGCTCGCGGGGCCCTCGACGATGCGCCGGAGAAAGATGATCTCGTCCTTCCACTCGCGCACGGCGATCGAGTAGTTGCGCAGCCGGCTCCGCTGCCGCGCCAGCGCCGTGAGCTCGTAGTAGTGGGTCGCGAACAGCGTCTTGGCGCCGGGCCCGCGCTCGTGCAGGTGCTCGGCGACGGCCCACGCAATCGCGATCCCATCGAACGTGCTGGTCCCACGGCCGATCTCGTCGAGCAGGACGAGACTCCGGTCCGTGAGCTCGCGCAGGATGCGGGCGGTCTCCCGCATCTCCACCATGAACGTCGACTCGCCCGCCGCCAGGTTGTCGGAGGCCCCGACGCGCGTGAAGATGCGGTCGACGACGCCGACGCGCGCCTCGGCGGCAGGCACGAAGCTCCCCATCTGAGCGAGGATCACGAGCAGGGCGACCTGCCGCAGGTACGTCGACTTCCCGGCCATGTTGGGCCCGGTGATGAGGAGGATCTGTTGCTCCGCGTCGAGGGTGCAGTCGTTCGGCACGAAGCGCTCGCCCGCGAGCGTCGCCTCGACCACGGGGTGGCGGCCCTCGCGGATGACGATCGCGTCGCCGTGATCCAGCTCCGGCCGCACGTAGCCGCAGTCGTGCGCGACCTCCGCCAGCGCGGCGAGCGTGTCGAGCATGCCGAGCGCGCGCGCGTTCGTGCCGAGGGCCCGCTGGTGCGCCCCCACCTCGGCGACCAGCGCCGCGAAGAGCTCGGCCTCGAGCTGGCGCAGGCGCTCCTCCGCGCCCAGCAGGCGGCGTTCCTGCTCCTTCAGCTCGGCGGTGACGAAGCGCTCGGCGCCCGTGAGGGTCTGCTTGCGGACGTAGTCCGGCGGCACCAGGCCGAGGTTCGGCCGGGTGACCTCGATCGCGTAGCCGAAGACGCGATTGTAGCGGATCTTCAGGGAGCCGATGCCGGTGCGCTGTCGCTCGCGTGCCTCCAGTGCCGCCACCCAGCCCTTGCCGTCGCGCGCGAGCGCGCGGAGCTCGTCCACCTCCGCGTGACACCCTTCGCGCACGATGCCGCCGTCGCGGCTGCTGGCCGGCGGCTCGTCCACCAGGGTCGCCACGATGCGCGCGCGCACCTGCGGCAGGGCGTCGAGCGCGGCACGCACCTCGCCGAGGAGCCCGTCTGCCTCCGGGAGCTCCGCGCGCAGGGTGGCGATGCGACCGAGGGCGGCCACGAGGCGCGCCAGGTCTCGTGGCGAGGCCGTGGCCGTCCCGAGGCGACCGCTCAGCCGCTCCACGTCGCCCATCCCGGTGAGGGCGGCGCGCAGGCGGGCGCGCAGCGCCGGCGCCTCGACCAGTGCCTCGACGGCATCCAGGCGCCGCCCGATCGTCGCCGGGCTGGTGAGCGGCGCGAGCAGCCAGCGCCGCAGCAGGCGACCCCCCATCGGCGTCACCGTCCGGTCGAGCACGTGCAGCAGCGACCCGCGCTCGCCCCCGCCGGCGCCCTCGACCAGGTCGAGGTTGGCGCACGTGATCTGGTCGAGGACCAGGGCGTCCCGCGGTCGGTAGACCTCCGGCACGCGCAGGTGGTCGAGCCGGCCACGGCAGGTCTCGCGCAGGTACGCCCGCAGGCCGCCGAGCGCGGCGAGCGCCGCCGGACCGAGGGCGGGCGGCGCCGCCCCGCCGGCGAGCCCTGCCAGCCAGACGGCGGCCTCGCCGGCATCGTACCACGACTCGGGAATCAGGCTCCGGAACACGCCGCGGGCGCGCGCGCAGAGACGGTCGGCCTGCTCGTGCAGGTCCGGCGCGACGACGAGCTCCTTCACTCCGAGCCGGCAGATCTCCTCGGCGAGGACGTCGAGGGCCTCGTCGCGCTCGAGGGCCGAGGCGGCTTCCGGCCGCCCCGGGCCGGGAAGCTCGGCCACCTGGATCTCCCCCGTCGAGACGTCGACGACGGCGAGGCCGTAGGATCCCCCCGCAGCCGCGGCGGCGGCGAGGAAGCTCGCCGTCCGCGGATCGAGGCTCTCCTCCTCGAAGACCGTCCCCGGTGTGATGACCCGCACCACGTCCCGGTCCACCAGGCCCTTGGCGGTGCGCGGATCCTCCACCTGCTCGCAGATGGCCACCTTGAGGCCGGCCCCGAGCAGCTTCTGAATGTAGCCGTCGGCCGCGTGGTGGGGCACGCCGCAGAGCGGGATCGGCGTCGCGTCGTGCTTGTTGCGCGCCGTCAGCGTGATGTCGAGAATCGCCGCCGCGCGCTCGGCGTCCTCGAAGAACATCTCGTAGAAGTCGCCGAGCCGGAACATCAGGATCGCATCCCGATGCCGCTCCTTGAGGCGCAGATACTGCGCCAGCATCGGGGTCATCTTCACGCCCGCACCCGCCTCCACCGCCCCGTCCCTCACACCTTCTTGCGTCTGCGGCTGATATAGTCGACGAGCAGGTACTCGCCGAGCCGATCGGGTCGCGTGTAGAGCGCCCGCCCGCGATTGATACGCGTCATGCGCTCGACGAAGGCACGCAGGCTCGGGCTGTCGTCGAGCATGAAGGTGTTGATCGTGATGCCCTTGCGCGTCACGCGCTCGACCTCCTGGAGCGTCGCCCGCGCGGCGCCCATGCTGATGCCGCCGAAGCTCAGCGGCCACTCGCAGTGCAGCCGCCCCTCGTGGAAGTAGGCCGTCGGCTGGCCGTCGGTGATCAGGATGAGGTGCCGGTTCGTGCTGCGGTGGCGGCTGACCAGCTCCGCCCCCAGACGGAGCCCGTCCTGCAGGTTCGTGAACGGGTCGCCCATGTTCCAGCTCGCCTCCGGCAGGTCGCGGAGCTCGAGCTCGACCGCGCGCGTGAAGAAGCCCACGATCGCGAAGCGGTCGCGGGGATAGCGCGCGCGGATCAGGCTCTCGAGCGCCATCGCCACCTTCTTCGCCGCCGCGAAGCGGCCCTCCCAGCTCATCGACCAGCTCATGTCGAGGAGCAGCACGGTGGACGTCGTGGTGGCGTCGTCGGCCTCGTAGACGTCGAAGTCGTCCGGCCGGAGCCTGAGCGGCGTCGTCGGCGCACGCGCCAGCGCGCGCTTGAGGGTGGCGACCACGTCGAGGTGGAGGGGATCGCCGTAGCGGTGCGGCCGGCTCGACTCGGGACGCACGTTCGCCGCCCCGCGCCGGTCGGTCGCGTGCGTCCCCGCTCGATCCCGCCCCAGCCCCTGGTAGATGTCGCGCAGGGCGAGCTGACCGATCTTGCGGATACCCCTGGCGGAGAGCGCCGCGTGTCCCTCCCGCTGCACCAGATAGCCCGCCTCCTGCAGCACCGCCACCACGGACCGCAGGCGCTCGAGATCGTCCGCCGCCGCCGCCCCGAGCAGCTGGCGGAGGTCCTCGAGGGAGACGCCCGCGGGATCGGCACGCATGAGCTGCTGCTCCAGCTGGCGCAGGCGCTCGATCTCCTCGATGAGCGCGAGGGCGTGCTCGTAGTCGAGTCGCTGCGCTCCCTGGAATAGCTCCCCGCAGCGGCGCTCGTACTCCTCGAGCCGGCGGATGCCCTCGAGCTCGGCGAGGAGTCGCGCGAACTCGCATGCGGCCTCGGGGCTCTCGAAGGCGTAGTGCCGGAGCCGCTCGATCGCGTCGGCGAGCCCGGGCGGCAGCTGCTGGAGGAAGGTGCGCTTCGCCGCGATCTCGGGGGTCGGCCCCCGCCGCTCGTCGAGGGCCGCGTGCTCACGGGCGAGGACCGCGTCGAGCCTCTGGCGCAACTCCTCGAGCGTAGCACGCAGCTGGAAGTCGCGATGCCGCTCCCGCAGCTGCACGCGCACCCGCTCGAGCAGCTCCTCGAGACCGCCGCCACGCGTCTCCGCGCGCTCCAGGCCCTGGCGGAGCAGCCAGTCGAGCGCTTGCTGCAGGTCGTCGGTGTACGACAGGTACTCGCCAAGGCGCTCGAAAACCCGGTCGGCGTCGAGCCGGACGTGCTGGCGGCCGTCCCAGCGGGTGTAGCGGACCGTCACCATGGTGAGGGCCAATCGTGCTCGTCAGCGCCGGTAGCGATAGCGGCCGCCCTCGCGGTCCTTGTTGAGCTTGCGGTGCACGTGCAGGCCCTCCAGGATCAGCTCGGTGGCCGCCGCAACCAGGCCAGGGCTCTCGAACGGGCCGAGGCTCGTGATCGCGTCGCGCAGTCCGGGAATGCCTCTGACGCCCTCGAGATAGTCCGCTGCCGGCATGCGATCGGACACCTCGACACCGCCGCCGCCCTCGAAGTACTGGACGACGCGCTCGAGCGCGTCGATCCGCAGCACGGCGTCGAAGATGCGGCCGACGGCGCGATCGAGCAGCCGGTCGATGAGCCCGGTCTCCTTCTTCTCCTCCCCCGAGTACTCGAGCTCGATCTTCCCGGCCATCGACGCCAGGACCGCGTGCAGATCGCTGATACGGGGCACGATCTCGCCCTCGTCGCAGCGCACGGCGCGCTTCTCGGCGTTCGCGATCACGCTCTCGTAGTTGTTGATCGTCACCCGCACGCTCACACCCGAGGTCTGGTTGATCTCGCCGCACGCCCGCGCCTCCATGGTGAGCTGGGCGAGCAGGTCCTTCATGAAGTCCGGGACCCGCAGCGCGCGCGCGCCGCGATCACGGTGCGGCACCTCCTGCTCCATGATCGCGATCTCGTCGGCGAGTGTGGTCGGGTAGTGGGTGCGGATCTGGACGTCGAAGCGGTCCTTGAGCGGGGTGACGATGCGACCGCGGCTGGTGTAGTCCTCCGGATTCGCGCTCGCCACGATCACGACGTCGAGGGGCAGGCGGATCTTGTAGCCCTTGATCTGGAGGTCCTTCTCCTCCATCAGGTTGAAGAGCCCGACCTGGACCTTCTCGATGAGATCGGGGAGCTCGTTGATCGCGAAGATCCCCCGGTGCGTGCGCGGCACGAGACCGTAGTGGATCGTCTCCTCGTCGCCCAGGTAGCGCCCCTCGGCGACTTTGATCGGGTCGATCTCGCCGACCAGGTCGGCCATGGAGACGTCGGGGGTGGCGAGCTTCTCGCCGTAGCGGCGGTCGCGACCGAGCCAGACGATCGGCACGGCGTCACCGTCCGCTGCGACCCGTCGCCGGCACGCCTTGCAGATCGGCGCGTAGGGATCGTCGTTGATCTCGCAGCCCGCGATCGCGGGAACCGCCTCGTCGAGCAGGGCGACGAGCCCGCGCATGATGCGCGACTTGCCCTGGCCACGCTCCCCCAGAAACACCATGTGGTGCCCGGCCAGGATCGCGTTCTCGATCTCGGGAACGACCGTGTCGTCGTAGCCGACGATCCCGGAGAGAATCCGCTCGCCACGGGTCAGGAGGGCGAGCAGGTTGCGCCGCATCTCCTCCCGCACGGGGAGCACCTCGTATCCCACCGCCCTCAGCTCCCCGATGCTGCGCGCCTGCATCCCGACTCCCTCGACGACTGAACGTTCGCGCATTATACGCGGGCCCGTCGCGGCGAGTAAATCCGCGCCGTCGCGCGTGTCGTTGCACCCCCCGCGTGTCGTCGCCGCTGCGCGCTGGTGTCCGCCCTGCGGGACGTGCTAGGTCCCTGGCGATGCGCGTGGCGATCGTCGTCGTGCTCCTCTCCTGCACCACGGGATGCTCATGGCTCTTCCACAAGCCCCGTCCCGACGTCGACCTCCCCGTGGCAGAGCGCCCCTGGCGCGTGCGCTGCGGGTGGGTGCTGCCGCGATCGCCCGAGCCCGGTGCGGCGCCCGGCGCGCGCGCCGCCGGCTGGACATGGGCGAGCGACACGACCGCCCGCCGGCTCGTCCTCGACGGGCGCCTCGAGGACGGGTTCTTCCGCGTGAACGGTGTGCGGGCTGCCTCGGACGAGGACGACCGCGATGTCGCTCCGATGCTGGCGACCGCCCGTGCCGTGACGGATGTGTGCGCCGGCACGCTCGCCCGGCAGGGCGCGGGCGCGCAGCCGTGGCTGCACGCCGTGGCCGCCGCCCGCGACGGCGAAGGCGTCGACGTCCCCATGGTCTTCCCGGACGATCCGGCTGTGCCGCGTCCGCTGTCGCGCATGGTCGTCTTCGGCGACAGTCTCTCCGACACCGGCAACCTGAAGCAGCGCCTCGTGGTCTTCCCGGCCTCCCCGTACTGGCTCGGACGCTTCGCCAACGGCCCCAACTGGACGGACTATCTCGCCGAGCGCACCGGGCTTGCCATCCAGAACCACGCGTTCGGTGGCGCCGTGGCCGTGAAGCACGAGGACGTGCCCAGCGCGGACGTCATCGCGGCGATCGAGCAGGGGGCGCAGGTCTTTCTCACGGGCAGCCTCGATCGCTACGTGCAGGACTACGTCGAGCGGGATCTCACCTTCGGCGTCGTGCAGCACCCGCGCGAGATCGTGCACGTGATCTGGGGTGGGGCGAACGACTACATCTCCAAGGAGCCGTTCACGGGCGAGATCGGGACGCTGCTCGACACGCCGCAGGGCGAAGCCGGCTACATCCGCATCGTCAACGAGGCGGTCGCGGCACTCGCGGGCCAGCTGCGGCGGCTCCACGCGGCCGGGGCGCGGCAGTTCGTGGTGGTGAACCTCCCGGACCTCGGCCGAACGCCGATCGTGCTCCAGAACAAGAGCTACGTGCCCCGCGAGCGGCGGAAGGGGGACGACGGGCGGCGCCTGGATCTCGCGCGCAAGCTCGGCGAACTGACGGCGTACCACAACCGGACACTCCGGCGCGCCATCGCGCGGCTGGACGACGAGCTGCCCAACACG
>Ga0209253_10002671_pt1 | contig 15794 bp, 12 predicted proteins | sample FrelakmetBRP12BR_FD_187145 | JGI IMG/M metagenome (GOLD analysis project Ga0209253, IMG submission 187145) | Freshwater lake sediment microbial communities from the University of Notre Dame, USA, for methane emissions studies - BRP12 BR (SPAdes)... | ecosystem: Environmental > Aquatic >...
CGCGGTACCGTCGCCCCAGATCTGGCTGCGGCTGGCATCACGGTACAGGTTGTAATTGAGCCGGGAGGGGCCCGAGCTCATTTGCCGCGGTGCGTAAGTGCCACTGGTGCCGCGGCTGAGCGACAGTGTGTAGCCCACATTCCAGGGGTCGAGGAACACTCGCGTGCAGTTGACCGTGAGGTTGCCAGTGATATCCGTCGGACCCGGCAGCGAGGCATCGTAGTTGCCGAAGGCCACTCCGGGAGTCGTAACAGAGCAATCGACGGCCGCGCGCGCGTCGTTGCTGGCGAGCACGATCAGCACGGCGACGCTCCGCGCGAGCCGGATAGCTTGTCGTTTCGACAAGCACGCGCGGCGCTTTCGCGAGGGGTTCATTCAATCGGTGCCCGGGTCAGGTGCCGGCCTGTGCCGCAGTCATGTTGCCGCGATCCGCGACGCAGGTGATCGTGCCGAGATCCGGCTGCGGATCACCCTGCTCGGGTCGCTGGAACGTGAACTGACATCGTTGTCCGAGCCATTGCGCGGTCGCCTCGTGGCGGCCCGCGGCGGCCGTCAGATAGACGAGTCCGTCGAGCGCCACGGGCACCTGCTCGTTGCGGGTCGTGACGCTGGCGCCCGCGGGCACGGGCGTGCCATCGGGCAGGACCAGGCGCAGTGTCGCCGCACTCGCGCGGACGACCGGAAATCTCACCATCGGACCGCTGCGGTAGGCGGGTGTCACGGTCATCGCAGGCGTCGCAAGCGAGGCGTCGAGTGGCAGCTCCTTCGGATCGATGCTGATCGCGTTGCGCTCGTAGGCGCGCAGCGAATCGAGCAGCACGCGGCCCTTGCTGTCCGTACGGCCGACTGGCTGGTTCTCGACATATACCGTCAGGTCCGGGAAGTCCGCGACCTCCACGACCGCGAAGCTGCGATCAAGGCGTCGCGACGCCATGATGCCCGCGCTGGTGATCGCGAGCCCGCCGGCCGCATTGGCGCGCCATCCGTCCGTATCGTTACGGCGCGCATACTGCACGCCGACCAGGCCGGCGTCGCCCTGCAGCAGGTAGTCGAGCTGCACGTTCTCGGTCGAGGAAACGGCGACGTAATAGCCGGTGCCGGCACCGGCAGGCAGGCTCTGCTGCATGGACGCGACCGCCTCGAATTCCTCGCCAGCGGTCACGTCGGGCGAGTACTGCAGGCTCAGCGCAGCGGTGCGGCGGTCGCCGAACGGCATCGTCCAGTTCAGGAAAAAGTCGGTGGAGGAGCCGTCGCTGATCGTGTGGCTCGCGACGAAGCCGAGATAACCGTAGGCGCCAAGCGCAACCGAGTGGCTGAGCCCGATCGTCTCGGTCGTCGGACTCGACCAGTTGGTCTGCCAGCCATAGGAGACCTGCAGGTTGCCGTAGTGGCTGAGGTTGAAGCCCAGCCCACCGAAGCTGCGCTGCTTCGGCCGGTCGCGCTGCTCGGAGGTTCCGAGCTGGGCGAAGTCCTCGGAGGCGTACTGGGTGCGGGCAAACAAATTGACCCACTGGCCGTTGTGCTCGAAGCCCGTGCCGCCCAGCCAGCCGATCTCGTCGTCACCGCCCGCGGCGGCCGTCAGCGTCAGGATGCCGAGCGTGCCGACCTGCCAGGCCGTGTCCACGCCGGCCGCGCTTGCGCCGCCGGCCTGGCCTTCCGCGTGTACTTCCGCCGTGAACCGATCGGTGATGCCACGACGGAACGTGCCGGCCATCACCAGGTCGCCGTAGGCGTTGCTGCGCAGCGCGTAGTCTTCGCGGATCGCGCCGGCCTCGAACGAGTACTCGTTGAGCCCGGCACGCAGCAGTGTCTGGCCCGTGTAATAGGGTTGCGAGATGACCTGCTGGCGTCCGAGCGCGTCGGTCACGACGACCTGCATCTGGCCTGCGCCCGTGATCGGCGGCAGCCGGTCGATCGTGAACGGGCCGGGCGGCACGTCCTCGCTCGCCACGCGACGGCCGTTCACGAACACGTCCACCGTCGAGGGCACGATGGCCTCGCCCTGCGCGTAGAGCAGAGGCGTCGTCACCAGTGTCGGTTGCGTCGAGAAGTTGGTGCCGAACTGCACGCCGCCGAAGCGCGCCGACCGTCCCCAGGCGCCCGAGGCGCTGATCGCATCGCCAACGCGCAGCGTCGCAAGCCGTTCGGGAAGATCCAGCGTCCAGGTCGAGTCGAGGCGCAGGACCTCGCGCCGATCGTCGTCGTGCCGGCCGATCAGCGAGTTCGTGACCACGCCACGCGAGCCGAACACGCCGATGTCGAGGATCGAGCCGAGGCTGGTCCGGTCGTCGACCTGCTCGCCGAACAGGTCGTAGTTGACGAAGCCGCCGAGGTCGGCGGCCGTGATCTGCGGCGCATCCGGCGACAGGGCGCTGCTGCGAGTCGGCAGGAACGCCTCCGGCGGCAGCGTGACGCGTGCGCTCTGCGTGGCGTCGTCGAAGACGACGCTGGCGCCGAACTCGGCGTCCAGTCGCAGGTAGCGCTCGCCATCGACAGTCGTCAGCCCGCGCGACGGGGTCCGCAGTCGAAGCTGCGGCAGGTCGTCGGCCTTGATCAGCAGCGTGCCGTCGAGGTCGCGACGGACGACCAGGGTCGTGCCCTCGGACTGGTCGTTGAGCCGGATCTCAAGGATGGCGGGATCGAAGGTAGGCGGCGCGTCGCTGGCGATCGCGACCGAGGTGCCAGCGAGTGCGAGCAACGAAGCCACTAGCAGGCGCCGGCCCATGGCTCACGGCCCCTCGGGTTGGATCTCCACCTCGAAGTCGCCGGCTTCGGTGGTTCCCTTCACCCGAAGTCGTTGCCAATCGGTGCTGGAGGTCGCTTCGTTCTGCTTGTTGTCGAGCGTCCAAGTCCGGGCCTGGCCCGGGAGGATGTAAGCGGTCACGTCCTGCTGGATGCCGGGCGTCGCGCTCGCGGCCGGCGAGACGTTGAAGTTCAGGATTCTTGCATGAGCGGTGCCCGCGTTGCGGGCAGTCAGAGCCATCTCGCCGTTGGCGCTGCGCGTCGCGGACCATTCGATTCGTGGCTCCGCTGTCGTTGCCGGTGCGACGAAGATCGGCAGACTGAGCCGCAATGCCACATTGAGTCCGGTGAACTCCGGACTCGCCTGCTGCGGCACTTCAGTGAGTATCAACCGGTAGCTGAGTTCTTGCTTCGCATCCGCGGGCCGGCGAAGCGCGACGCGCACCAGTTGTGAGCCGTTGCCGGGAATCGTGAAGACCGCGGGGCTCACCAGTACGTCGCGGGTCGGGGTGAGCTTGTCCTCGCCGCCGGCCTGCTCCCAGAGCATCACCTCGGCCTGCACGACGACCGGAGTCGCTTCCTGGTTGCGCAGCGTCAGCGCGCCCGTCTGTGCGCTGGACGCGAGCTCGGCCCGCAGTGGCGAGATCGAGAACGTCCCGGCATGGACCTGCGTCGGCGACAGCCCGAAGGCTGCCGCCGACGCGAGGATGCCCAGTATGAGGCGCTGGACCTTCAAGGGCTTCGATCAGTAGGTGATCGTCGCAACGATGGTGTCGCTGTACGCACCCGCCCCGACCGGACCTTCATTGTCCACGGCAAGCAGGCGACCGTACACCGTGCGGGTGAGTTCGCCTGCGAGGCCCATGCCGGCACCGACACCGCCCACGATGTCGGTACTTCCCGTGTCGTCACCCCAGACTGCGCCGTAGGTATCACTGGTATAGAGGTTATAGACGAGGAAGTCGCCCCCGGGGCCCACCATCCTTCGGCCCGCGTAGGTACCGGTATCGCCATCGCTCAGGGCGATCCCGAAATTGGTGCCAGCCGTGCATCGGACGGTAATATCCGACTGTGAGGTCAGGTTGTTGTCGCCGACGAACTCGCCGAGGGCGAGGTTCCCCGCGCTGATAATGCAGTTCTTGCCGACGCTGGCAGAAACGGTGAACGAGCTCGTCTTCGTCGCCGCCTGCGCCGCGCCCGCCATTGCCAGCAGCACTCCAGCGGCGATCGGGGCAATGATCTTCTTACTCATACAGAATCCTCATGGTTGCAGTGGGTCGAGTGTCCGGCCCGCAACCCCACAGCGCTTTCGGCGCTGAAAAGCCCTGGACCGTCCTTGGGTCGAGGCCGGGCGCGCATTGGAGTTCTTGACACCGCGCAGCCTGGTCTACGACCAAGTGGCGGCGATTCTCCATAAGGCGTGGATCGCGGGGCTGTGACGGCCTTCGCGCTTTCTTATGCAATTCGGGCCGAAGGCTAAAGTTTTTCCCGAATCTGCCGACGCGCGTCAACTCGGATCCGGGGCCCCGATCGTGAAGTCGAGGCTGCCGTAGTGCACATAGTCGGCCCAGTCGATCGAGCCCTGCGCGTACACTCGCCGCCGCGCATCGAGCACGCACTCGCCAAGCGCAGCGCCGGCGAGCAACTGCTCGTAGAAGCGCGTCGAGAACGTGAGGGCGGCTTCGTCACCGACGGGCCAGTGCGTGCCGAGGAAGTTCGCGACGCCACCGGCCAGGAAGGCTTCGGCGACGCTGGTGGAGCGTCGGAAAGCGAACAGCCGGCTGCCGGTCGTCGCCCTCCGTTTGCGGACCCGGGCCGCTTCGCAGGCATTGAAGAACACCAGGGCCGGAAGGTTGCCGAGCCCGTCGAGATGCGAGCCGCGCAGCACCTCGGCGTCGGCGCAGACCAGCCCACTGCGGCCCGGATCCTTCGCGTCGAAGAATCCGTGACCGGCGAAATGCAGCACGTCGTGATGCCCGCGGCCGAACTCCTGAAGCACGCGATCACGGCTCGCCGCAGCGCCCGCGAGGATCGTCACCTCGGCGCCGCCAGCGCGCAGCAACCGACCGAGCGCCGCGCCTTCATCTGCAGCGCCGGGCAGGTCGAGCGTCGGATCGACCACCATCAGCACGCGCAGCTGCGGACCAAGGCTGCGATGCTCCTGCCAGCGCGCCACGGTCAGGCTGTCGCTCGTGTAGCGGCGGCTCAGGCCCTGCTCCAGCGCCGGACAGGTGTCGCCGATGCGCAGCGTTTCCCAAGGCACCCGCGATGCCTCACGGTCGTGCACGATCACGAGCGGCCGCCGGCGCATCGCCGTCAGGCCCTCGAGGACGGTGGCGCCAAGCAGCAGTCGCCCGAGCTCGTTGCCGAAGCGCGTCATGTCCTTCGGCTCGAGCCCGCCAGACTCCGCCTTGGCGAGGTGCGCAGTCAGCTTCTTGCGTGCCAGCCGCACCGTGCTGCTCAGTACCGCGGCCTTTGCGCCCGCGGTCAACAGCGAGCTGCGGCACTCGTGATCGCTGCGGCCGTGGTCGAGCAGGTTGACGAGCAGGTACACAGGATCCGTGCGGCGCGCGGCTGCCAGCCGATCGAGCGCTCGTGCCTCGTCGGCTCCCGCAGGCGGCGTCACGGCCTCGTCGACGACGATGCGCAGCCCGTCGCCGCTGAGTCGTTCCGCCAACCGGACTGCGGCTCGCCGCAGCGACGCATACTTGCGCGCGTCGAGTTCGCAGATCGTGATGCGTCGCACGACGCCGCCGGGATCCGCGTCGCGCAGGCCAGCGACGAAGCCGCCGAGTTGCTGCTCGAGCGCCGCAGCGACCGGCACGCCCGAACCCGCGCCGAACAGCACCGTCGCGAAGTCCTCGACGCCGCTCAGCGCCAGTGACCGCACGATATTGCCGGCCACGAATGACTGCGCCTCGGCGCCGAAGTCGTCGAAATCGCCGAGGCCGACGAACATCACCGACTCGGCGAGCAGCAGGCCGCGCGTCGGCGGCAGCCCGGAGATCTCGCCGAGCCCGCCGTTGAACATCCGCCGCCGCGTGAACTCCTGGATGGCGCCGCCGAGCCGGGCATCCACCGCTGCGGCCGCGCCCGACGGGTCGACGTTGCGGAACACGCCGAGCACGATCGCGCGCGCGTTCGCATCGACGATGCTGCCGTGCACGAGCCGGATCTCGAGCGTGCGCTCGTCGCCGGGCATGCCCCGGGCCGGCGGATGGCCGTCAGGCTGCAACGCGCCGGGCGCCACGGCGCCGTGGAACTCGGGCGACACGACGGGCTCGAGCAGTCGGCGCCGCGCATCTGGCGACAGGTCCTGCCAGCGCACCTTGTGGGGCGCCACGCGCCGCATCGTCGCCTCGGTGACGACGCGACGTGCAAGCGAGCGCGGGCGCCGTGTCGAGGTCGGCAGCCGATCGGTCGTGCCCGTGCGCAACAGGTCGACGACGGCGGAGATCACCTTGCCGTTGTTCGGCAACCCGCCGTGCTTCTCGGCCACGTACCAGTGCGCTGCCCCGTCCAGCGTGGCGAGCACGAGCGGCACGGTGCCGTCGCCGTTGCGCTCGATCGTGTAGTGGAACTCGTCGCCCTTCAGTGTCGCGCGAGTGACGGTCTCCTGCCGCACGCCCACGATGTGCAGGCAGCGTGGATCGGCCGCCGGCCAGCGCTCCCGTGCCGCGGCCGCGTCGGTCAGCAGCTGTCGATCGGGGCGCAACGCATCGTCCGGCCACGCGGCGGGATCGAACAGGTCGGGTCCCGGCGCGAGGCGCGGATCCGGCAACAGCTCGTGCAGCGACGGCAGCGAGCGGAAGATGATCCGTGCAAAGTCTTCCGCATCGTGCCGCAGGTCGAGCGCGGCCAGCTTGCGCACGGTGGGATACACGCCGCGCAGCGCCAGCACCGGCGCGAACGAGCCGCAGTTCGGTGCGCCGAGCTGTACCACGCGCGCGATGCGGGCGCGGTCGGTTGCGAGCGCGGCGCGCGCCACGACGCCGCCCATGCTGTGTCCGACCAGCAGCACGTCGCGACCGCCGTCGGCCGCGATCCGCGCGTTCAGCGCCGTGGCGAGGCCCTCGACGCCGAGTCGCCAGTCGTAGGCGTGGAAGCGCGCATCGAACCCGGCGATTTGCAGCGACAGCTTGAGCTTGAGCGCGTTCAGCAGCATCGCGCCGAGCGCGGTGAGTCCTGCGCCGCGCGGCAACGCCAGGCGGACCAGGTGGCCGGCCACGACCTCGATCGGATCGAGCCACAGCACGTCGTCGAGCAGGCGGCCGCGGGTGCCGATGCGCGAGCCCATCAGTCCCGGCAGCACGTAGGTGAGCGGCCCTCCGCGGCGCTGGACCGCGGCCGCGCTGCGCGCAAGCTCGCTCAGCTCACGGTAGCCCGCCTCGCCGAAGTACGCGACGAACTCCCTGCGGTACTCGCCGCTCGCGAGCAGGCGCTCGACCTCCTCGTCGTGGAGGCGGTGCAGCGGCAGCGGTGGTGGCGCAGGCGAGGTCAACGGGCGTCCCTGCGCTCCGCGCCGTCAGTGATGCTGTTGCTGCGAATGCGCTGCGTCGGCCGTCGCCGGCTTCACGAGCACGGTCACCGTCTGCTCGCCCGCCGTGGCGAAGCGCAGCGTGATCGGGAACGACTCGCCCGCCACCAGCGCACCGTCGAGACCCATCAGCATCAGGTGCGTGCCCTTCGGTGCGAGCTCGACGCGCTGGCCCGCCGGCACGTCGATCGCCTCGATCGGGCGCATCTTCGCGACGCCGTCCCGCTCCTCGACCGTGTGCAGGTGGACCATCGCCGCACGCGGACTGCTCGCGTCGACGACGCGATCGGCCTGGGCGCCGCCCTCGATCACCATGTAGGCCGCGCCGACGTCGATGCCTGGCGCCGTGGCGCGCGCCCAGGCTCCGGATACCGATGGCGCGTCGCCCGCATGCGCGACGGCAGCCAGCGAGAGCAGCACGAGCATTGCCGGGCCGCGCGCTACGCCGATGTTCATTTCTTCGACTCCTCGTGCATCGCGGTGCGGATCGTCGCGAGCACGGCCTCGATCGCCGCGCTGCGGGTCGTGGACTTCCGCCAGACGGCGCCGATGGTACGCGCCGGTGCCGGCTTCGCGAAGGGCTTGACGCGCAGGCCACGCGCGGAGCCGACGGGCGAGGCCGAGGCGAGTTCCGGCAGCAGCGTGATGCCGTGCCCCGCCGCCACCATCTGGCGCAGCGTCTCGAGGCTGGTTGCCCGGTAGTCCTGGTCCTCGTGCACGCGGACGCGGCTGCAGACGTCGAGCGCCTGGTCGCGCAGGCAGTGCCCGTCCTCGAGCAGCAGCAGCGTCTCGCCGCGGAGGTCGTCGATCTTGACGCGCTCGCGGTCGGCGAGCGGGTGGCTCGCGGGCACTGCCAGCACGAACGGTTCTTCGTAGAGCACCGCGGACTCCAGTCCGTCGAGCGGCGTCGGCAGCGCGAGGATGCCGAGGTCGATCTCGCCGGCCCGCATCTTCTCGAGCAGCGGGGCCGTCTGGTACTCGTACAGCAACAACTTGAGGCGCGGTACGGCCCGACGCAGCCGGGTCGCGACGTGGGGCAGCAGGTACGGCCCAACCGTCGGAATCAATGCCAGCTTGAGTGGACCGGCGAGCGGATCGCGATCCGTCTTGGCGAGTTCGACGATCGCATCGGCTTCCTGCAGCAGTCGGCGCGCACGCTCGACCACGCGGACGCCGGTCTCGGTGAGCGCAACACGCCGCGGCTGGCGCTCGACGAGCGGTGTGCCGAGGTATTCCTCGAGCTTGCGGATCTGGGCCGAGAGCGTCGGCTGGCTGACGAAGCAGCGTTCGGCCGCCCGGCCGAAGTGCCGCTCATCGGCCAGCGCCACGAGGTAACGGAGGTCGCGCAGGTTCATGGGCCCATCATAGCCTCGATCTATCGGAATAATCCTGCCAATAGTGCGCGGACGGCTTTGCAATATACTGCGCCGATGAGCCCACGTAACCCGAGGCTCTCCGCTGGCGTCGTCGTGGTGCGGCCCTCGGAGGAGGGCTGGCGATTCCTGCTGTTGCGCGCCTACAACCACTGGGATTTTCCCAAGGGCATGGTCGAGGCCGGCGAGCAGCCGCTCGAGGCGGCCATCCGCGAGGTGCAGGAAGAGTCGCTGATCGCGGATCTCAGGTTTGATTGGGGCGAGAGCTCGACGCGCACCGGCCCGTACAGCCGGGGCAAGGTCGCCTGCTATTACATCGCCGTGACCCACACGGTCGAGGTTTCGTTGCCCGTCAATCCCGAGCTCGGCCGTCCCGAACACAGTGAGTATCGCTGGGCCGACTTCGACGAAGCGATGCAGCTGGTGTCGCCGCGCGTGCGGCCCGTGCTGCAGTGGGCGGCGCAGGTGATGAACCTGGGGTTAAGCGGATAGCGGATAGCGGATAGCGGATAGTCGGAAGGTGGCGCCGACCGGTCAGGCCCAGCCTCTTGCCACTATCCGCTATCCGCTATCCGCTTCCTAACACTCGTCCCCGTCTTCCACCGCGCCGGAAATCCTCGACGTTCGCCGCCATCTCGTCGATGCAGCGCTGACGCGCTTCGCGCGCGGCCCACGCGATGTGCGGCGTGACGATCAGGTTGGGAATGTCGCCGGCGAGCAGCGGGTTGCCGTCCACCGGTGGTTCCTGCGGCAGCACGTCGATCGCCGCGCCGCCCAGGCGTCCGCCGCGCAGCGCGTCGGCCAGCGCCTGCGAGTCGATCAGCGCGCCGCGCGCGGTGTTGATCAGCACGGCGTCCGGCTTCATGAGCCCGAGTTGCCGCGCGCCGATGAGCCCCGTCGTCGCCGGCGACAGCGGACAGTGCAGGCTCAGCACGTCCACTTGCGGCAACAACTCGTCGAGGTCGAGGCGTCCCGGCACCCGCTCGCCGCGCGGACGGTTCGCAACCAGCACCTCGAGGCCGAACGCCTGCGCTGCGCGCGCGACGCCGCGACCGAGCGTGCCGTAGCCGACGATGCCGAGCCTGCGGCCGGTCAGTTCGCGAATCGGATAATCGAGCAGGCAGAACTGCTCGCCGCGCTGCCAGGCGCCCGACCGAACCAGCGCGTCGTACTCGCGCAGCTTGTGCGTCAGCAACAGCAGCACGCCGAAAACGTGCTGGACGACCGAGGCGGTGCAGTAGTCGCGCAGGTTGCAGACCGCGACACCGCGCTCGCGCGCCGCATCGAGATCGATGTTGTTGGTGCCGGTCGCGGCGAGGGCAATCAGCTTGAGGTTCGGTGCGCCCTCGATGATCTCGCGCGTGAGCCGCAGCTTGTTGACCAGCACGACCTCCGCGCCGGCGATCGCGCGCGCGACGTCCGGCTGCGACGTGTGGTCGCGCAGTTCGAGCGCCGGCAGCGCACGGTGCAGCGACGCCGGGTCGAGATCGCCGTTGAAGCTGACGGTGGCGTAGTCGAGGAAAATGGACTTCATCGAAGCGGATAGCGGATAGCGGATAGCGGATAGTGGGAGAGGGGCGGCGGCGCGGCAAGGGTGGCGGCGGGTTCCGGCATGGGGAGGCGCGTACAGGAATTGTTCAGCGGGATTGCGCGTGGGCCGTCGAAAAGCGGGTTTTCCGAGATTGTGCCGCGGTTGCGCCCGCTGCAGTCTGGCGCCCGCCGCGGACTGGCGGCGCGACTGTGATCCCCGTGACGGCACCTGAATTCGACGACGCCACACTCGACGAGGCCGTGCACCGCGCCATCGACGCCTGGGGGCGCGAACCGACGCAGTTGCTGCAGGTGTTGCGCGAAGTCCAGGAAACCCTGGGCTTCCTGCCGCCGCCAGCGCTTGCGCGGATCGCAAGCGCGCTCGGCGTGCCCATCGCCCGGGTGCGTGGCGTCGTCGCCTTCTATTCTTTCCTGTATGCGGAGCCGCGTGGCACGTACCGCGTGCTGTTCTCCGACAACGTCACGGACCGGATGCGCGGCTCCGAGGAGCGGTTGCGGGAGTTCGGCCAGCGCCTGTGGGTCGAGTCCGGCAAGGTCTCGCAAGACGGTCTCGTGAGCCTCGGTCGCACGTCCTGCGTCGGCCTGGACGACCACGCCCCTGCGCTGCTCGTGAACGGCCGGCCGGTTCCGGACGTGGACGCCGCGCGTGCCACGCTGCTCGGCGACCTGATCCTCGCGCGCGTGCCGCTCGCGGAGTGGCCGCCCGAGCTCTTCGTCGTCGAGGACCATATCCGACGCGCCGACGTGATGCTCACCGATCCCATCCGCCCCGGCGAGGCGATCCGCGCGGCGCTGGCTCGCGGCGAGGCGGACGGCACGGGGCCGCAGGCCACGCTCGAGGAGATCAAGGCCGCGCGATTGCTCGGTCGCGGCGGCGCCGGGTTTACCACCGGGGTCAAGTGGGAGAGCTGCAGCCGCCAGCCCGTCACGCCGCGGGTGGTGGTCTGCAACGCCGACGAGGGCGAGCCGGGCACGTTCAAGGACCGCCTGCTGCTCGGTCGCTACGCCGACCTGGTGTTCGAGGGCATGACGGTGGCGGCCTGGGCCATCGGCGCGTCGCGCGGCTTCGTGTACCTGCGCGGCGAGTACCGATTCCTGCTCGACGCGCTGCGCGACACGCTCGAGCGCCGCCGCCGCGAGGGCCTGCTGGGCGCGGCGATCTGCGGCCGCGAGGGCTTCGCCTTCGACGTGCAGATCCACGTCGGTGCAGGGTCCTACGTGTGCGGCGAAGCCTCGGCCCTTGTCGAGTCGCTGGAGGGCAAGCGCGGCATCCCGCGCAACCGGCCGCCGCGACTCGCGGAGAAGGGCTACCTCGGGTGGCCCACGATCGTGAACAACGTCGAGAGCTACTGCGCGGCGGCACTGATCCTGCTGCACGGCGCGGACTGGTTCCGCAGCCGGGGTACGCCGCGCTCCTCGGGCACCAAGCTGCTGTCGGTGTCCGGCGACTGTGCGCGGCCCGGTATCTACGAATACCCGTTCGGGGTCTCCGTGCAACAGGTACTCGAGGACAGCGGCGCCACCGGCACGATCGCGGTGCAGGCGGGTGGGCCTTCGGGCGCCTGCCTCGGCCAGGACGAGTTCGAGCGCCGCATCGCGTTCGAGGACATCGAGACCGGCGGCGCGTTCATCGTCTTCGATGGCAGCCGCGACATGTTCGAGGTGGCGCGCCATTTCGCGCACTTCTTCGCCGAGGAGAGTTGCGGGTTCTGCACTCCCTGCCGCGTCGGCACCTCGCTGCTGCGCAACCTGATGGACAAGATCCGCGACGGCAAGGGCTCGCAGCACGACCTGCTCACCATCGAGGAGCTGGGCCGGTTGCTCGGCAAGGCGAGCCACTGCGGGCTCGGCGAATCCGCAGCCAAGCCGCTGCTCGGCACGTTGCGGCGTTTCCGTCCGGCCTACGAGCGCCGCCTGGGCTCGTCGGCCGTCGAGCCCGCGTTCGACCTCGACGGCGCGCTCGCCCGGGCCCGCCGCATGACGGGGCGTGACGATCCGGGCGCGCACCTCGGCGAGGCGCCGTGAGCGAACCGCGGCCCACCTTCCAGCTCGACGGCGCCGAGGTCCCGTTCACGCCGGGCCAGACCGTGCTGCAGGCCGCGCTCGCCGCGGGGCATCACATTCCGCACCTGTGCTACCACCCCGAGTTCAAGCCGCACGGCAGCTGCAAGCTCTGCACGGTCAAGGTCGGCGGCTGGCATGCTACCTCGTGCACGCTGCCGGCGAAGGAAGGCCTCGTCGTCGAGAGCGAGACCGAGGAGGTCAACGCCGAGCGACGCATGCTGGTGCAGCTGCTGTTCGTCGAGGGCAACCATTTCTGCCCGTCCTGCGAGATGAGCGGGCGCTGCAAGCTGCAGGCGACGGCCTACGACCTCGGCATGACGACGCCGCGCTTCGACCACTTCTTCCCCGACCGGCCGGTCGATGCCTCGCACCCCGAGATCCTGCTCGACTTCAACCGCTGCATCCTCTGCGAGCTGTGCGTGCGCGCCTCGGCCGAGGTCGACGGCAAGCAGGTCTTCGCGCTGGCCGGCCGCGGCATGGGCAAGCACCTGGTCGTCAACTCCGATTCCGGGCTGTTGCGCGACAGCCAGCTCGCCGCGACCGACAAGGCTGTCGAGGTCTGCCCGGTCGGCGTGATCCTGCGCAAGCGCGTCGGGTTCGCGATCCCGGTCGGCCAGCGCCGCTTCGACGAGCGGCCGATCAGCGCCCAGGCGCTCGATTACGCGCCGCGGCCGCCCGGCCGGCCCAAGGCGCCGGGCGCCTGACGTGACGCGCAGCATGTCTGGGGTTTTCCGCGATGGTGACTGACGCGTCTCCGGGTGCAGTCTGGCCACACATGAACGCCGTGCCGGAAGCCTTCGCCGACCTCGAGCCGCGCGTGCGGCGCATCCTGTCGCAGTGGGGACACGACCCGACGGGCCTCGTGCAGGTGCTGCGCGAGGTCCAGGAGGAGTTCGGCTGCCTGCCGCGTCCCGCGCTCGCGCTGATCGCGCGCCTGCTGCGCATCCCGTACTCGCGGGTGACCGGCGTGGCGAGCTTCTATTCGTTCCTGGTCGTCGACCCGCACGGCGCCTACCGGGTGCTGTTCTCCGACAACATCACCGACCGGATGGCTGGCAGCGAGCGCCTGATGGAGGCGATGTGCCACCGGCTCTGGGTCGAGCCCGGCAAGGTGTCCGAGGACGGGCTCGTCAGCGTCGGCCGGACGTCGTGCACCGGGATGTGCGACCAGGGACCCGCGCTGCTCGTCAACGGGCGCGCGATTCCGGCCCTGACCAGCGAACGCATCGAACAGATCTGCGAGTTGATCCTCGCCCGCACGCCGCTCGCGGAATGGCCCGCGGAGTTCTTCGTCGTGCAGGACCACGTGCGCCGGGCGGACATCCTGCTCGGCCATGCGCTGAAGCCCGGCGATGCGATCCGTGCGGCGTTGCAGCGCGGCGCCCGTGGCTGGTCCGAGCGCGCCGCTAACGAGCGCTCGTGGCGCGAGGCCTACGTCGGCGCGGCGCAGGGCCCGATTGCGACGCTCGAGGAGATCAAGCGCTCGAACCTGCGCGGCCGCGGCGGCGCGGGCTTCACGACCGGCATCAAGTGGGAGGCGTGCCGGCACGCAACAGGCCTCGCGCGCTACGTCGTCTGCAACGCCGACGAGGGCGAGCCCGGCACGTTCAAGGACCGCGTGCTGCTCGCGAGCCACGCGGACCTCGTGTTCGACGGCATGACGGTGGCCGCCTACGCGATCGGCGCCGGCCACGGTTTCCTGTACCTGCGCGGCGAGTACCGCCACCTGGTCGATTCGCTCGAGGCGACGCTCGAGCGGCGGCGCGAAGCGAACCTGCTCGGCAACGGTATCTGCGGGCAAGCCGGTTTCGACTTCGACATCCGGATCCACGTCGGCGCGGGCTCGTACGTCTGCGGCGAGGAATCCGCGCTGATCGAATCGCTCGAGGGCAAGCGCGGCGTGCCGCGCAACCGTCCGCCCTATCCCGTCACGAACGGTTACAAGCAGCAGCCCACGATCGTCAACAACGTCGAGACGCTGTGCGCTGCGGCGCTGATTGCCGTGCACGGCGGCGACTGGTACCGCTCGCTCGGCACGTTGAAGTCCTCGGGCACGAAGATCCTGTCGGTGGCCGGCGACGTCGCGCGGCCGGGCCTCTATGAGTATCCGTTCGGCGTGCCGGTCGGGCAGGTGCTCGAGGATGCCGGTGCTACCCAGACGCAGGCCGTGCAGATCAGCGGCCCGTCGGGCGTCTGCATCGACGCCACCGAGTTCAACCGGCGCATCGCGTTCGAGGACCTGCCGACCGCGGGTGCGTTCACGGTGTTCAACGCAAGCCGGGACATGTTCGAGGTCGCGCGCAACTATGCGCAGTTCTTCGCGCACGAGAGCTGCGGATTCTGCACGCCGTGCCGGGTCGGCACCTCGATGCTGGTCGCGGCGATGGACAAGATCCACGCCGGCAACGGCACGCAGCAGGAGCTGCGCGAGATGAACCGGCTGAACCGCGTGCTGATGATGTCGGCGCACTGTGGCCTCGGCCACACGGCCTGCAACCCGATCCTGGACACGCTGAAGCGCTTCCGGCCCGCCTACGAGCGCAAGCTGCGCTCGCTCGAGTTCACGCCGGCGTTCGACCTCGATGGCGCGCTCGACCGGGCACGCCAGATGACCGGCCGCGACGACCCGGGCGCGCACCTGGAATCGCATCCATGAGCGAGCGTCCGACGTTCCAGCTCGACGGCGAAGAAGTGCCGTTCGAACCCGGACAGACCGTGATGCAGGCGGCGCTCGCGGCGGGGCGCTACATCCCGCACCTGTGCTACCACCCGGAGTTCACGCCGCACGGCAGCTGCAAGGTCTGCACGGCCAAGGTCAACGGCCGGATGATGGCGGCGTGCACGACGCCCGCCGAGTCGGCGACCGAGGTCGAGAGCAACACCGAAGAGCTGAACGAACTGCGGCGCACGCTCGTGCAGATGCTGTTTGCCGAGGGCAATCACTTCTGCCCGTCCTGCGAGAAGAGTGGCGACTGCGTGCTGCAGGCGCTGGGCTACGATCTCGGGGTGATGACCGCTGGATTCCGGCACCTGTTTCCGGACCGTCCGGTCGATGCATCGCACCCCGAGATCCTGCTCGACTTCAATCGCTGCATCCTCTGCGAGCTGTGCGTGCGGGCCGCGCGCGAAGTGGACGGCAAGCACGTGTTCTCGCTGGCGGGCCGCGGGCTCGACAAGCACCTGATCGTCAATTCCGAGTCGGGCCGGCTGGTCGACACCGACGTCGCGGTCACCGACAAGGCCGTCTCGGTCTGCCCGGTGGGCGTGATCCTGCGCAAGCGCGTCGGCTTCGCGACGCCGATCGGTGAACGGCGCTACGACCACTCGCCGATCAGTGCGCAGGCGCTCGATGATGCGCCGCGGCCGCTGGAGAGACACCATGACTGAAGTGACCCGGCGCAAGCTCAAGGTTGCGACGACCTCGCTCGCCGGCTGCTTCGGCTGCCACATGTCGCTGCTCGACATCGACGAGCGGCTGTTCGCGCTGCTCGAGCGGGTCGAGTTCGACCGTTCGCCGCTCACCGACA
>Ga0209253_10002672_pt1 | contig 15794 bp, 13 predicted proteins | sample FrelakmetBRP12BR_FD_187145 | JGI IMG/M metagenome (GOLD analysis project Ga0209253, IMG submission 187145) | Freshwater lake sediment microbial communities from the University of Notre Dame, USA, for methane emissions studies - BRP12 BR (SPAdes)... | ecosystem: Environmental > Aquatic >...
AGGAGAATGGCGCAGGCGACGACGGTTGTCCAGATGCCGTCCTTGTGGCCTTCGGCTGATTGTGTGACGTTGTACGTCTTGATGATCTTGCCGGTCATCTTGTATGTTTTTTCCCGTTCGTCCCATGCCAGGTTCGGATCGAACTCCAGGCCGAGCGTGGTCGCGAGCATCGTGGCGGCGAGATCTTCGGCGTATTCTCCGGCTTTCTCGTCGGTTTCACCGAACGGATGATGCTCGGAGAGGTACCCGTACTGTGTGGTGTCTGCGGGCGTGGCGACGCCGATGGAGGCGGCCACCAGACGGTTGGGCTCGTTGGTGGCGTTCCTGGCCATCACGGCAAACGTGATCTGCCCCGGCTGCAGGAGCTTCAGACCCTCCTCCGTGGGAATGCGTTTGCATCCCGGCGGGAAGATACTCGAGACGGTGACGAGGTTGCACTTTTCGATCTTGGCGTCACGCAACGCCAGCTCGAACGACTGCAGGTAGTCTTTGTGCCTGCCTACCCCCTTGGTGAAGAAGATTTTTCCCGGGACGTACACTTCCTCATCTTCCTTTCTTTCATGATGAATGCCGCTCTGGTTTCGCCGTTACGCGGCGGTGACGCGAACGAACTTCCGTTTTCCGACTTTCACGATGACCGGGGAGGCAAGGTCGATGACCGCCTGATGGTCGCTGATCCGCTGGCCGTCGACGGACACTCCTCCCTGCTCGATGAGACGACGGGCCTCGCTGTTGGACGAGACCAGGCCGGTTTCTGTGAGGAGACGCAGGAGCCCGACACGTCTCCCTTCGGCGTCGAGGGTTGCCTCGGGAATCTCGTCGGGAAGGTCCTTCCTCACAAAGATGCGGTCAAATTCCGCTTCCGCAGCCTGAGCGGCATCCGGCCCGTGGTACAGCCCCACGATTTCGCGTGCGAGCCGGCGTTTGGCCTCGCGCGGGTGATGCGTACCCGCTTCGAGACCGGACTTGATCTCGGCAAGCTCGGGCGGGGGAACGTCCGTTCCCAGGACCAGGTAGTCGTAAATCACCGTGTCGGGAATCGACAGGGTCTTGCCGTACATCTGCTGCGGTGTTTCGGTGATCCCGATATAGTTGTCGAGTGACTTGCTCATCTTCTCGACCCCGTCGGTTCCCGGGAGGATCGGCATTGTAAGCGTCACCTGGGGTTCCATGCCGTACTCGCGCTGGATGTCGCGGCCGACGAGGAGATTGAATTTCTGATCGGTACCGCCCAGTTCAACGTCGGCACGGACAGCCACCGAGTCCATGGCCTGCGCGAGCGGGTAGAGGAGTTCATGAATGCTGATGGGTTCGCCGGCTTTGTAGCGCCGCTCGAAATCATCCCGTTCCAGCATCCGCGCCACCGTGTACCTGCTCCCCAGCATGATGACGTCGGCGAAATTCAGTTTGTCGAGCCACTCGGAGTTGTAGAGCATCTGGATCTTCTTCGTGGAGAGGATGGTGGTGGCCTGCGCGAAGTAGCTCTGCCCGTTCTTCCGTGTTTCTTCCAGGGTCAGCGGCGGGCGGGTCTTGCTGCGTCCCGAGGGATCGCCGATCATGCCGGTGAAGTCACCGACGATAAGAATCGCATGATGTCCCAGCTCCTGGAACTGGCGGAGCTTCCGCAGTACCACGGCATGGCCCAGGTGCAGGTCGGGCCTGCTGGGATCACAGCCAAGCTTCACCCGGAGGGGTGTGCGGGTTTCCCGGGAGTGTTCGATTTTCCGGGCGAGGTCTTCTTCCCGGATGATCTCGGCGGCACCGCGCCGGATCAGATCCATCTGCTCATTGAGCGGGGGGAACAGGTCGGTCATCTACCGTGCATACTTCCTTCGAATGTCGCGTTCGATTTCGCGACGGGCGATATCCTCGCGGCGGTCGTACTCGCGCTTGCCCTTGCAGAGACCGAGGAGTACTTTGGCGAGGTTGTGTTTGAAATACACCTTCAACGGCACCAGCGTGGTTCCCGCCTCGGCGGTCCGTGCCGTGATCTTGCGAATTTCCTTCTTGTGCAGGAGCAGTTTGCGGGTGCGGAGAGGATCCACGTTCGCATAGCTTCCCTGGTGATACGGACTGATGTGCATCCCCATCAGCCAGACCTCGCTCCCTTTCAGGCGGGCGTAGGCGTCCGAAAGGTTCGCGTTTCCCCCCCGCAGGGATTTCACCTCCGTGCCGGTTAATACCATCCCGGCCTCGTAGGTTTCCAGCACAAAGAACTCATGCCGAGCCTTGCGATTGGTGGCGACTGGTGCTTCGTCGGTCTCGGCCTTCTTTGCCATCGTCCTCAAGAAAAATTCCGGCATAGTATACCGAAAATCAGGTGGAAAAGCAATGGCACGGCACACGGCGATTGTGTATATTCCCGTCATGCGGTCAGACCACCACAAGCGACTTCTCCGCGTGCGTCCTTTTCTGCTCGCACTGGACGTCGTCGCCTTCACCGTCTGTGTCGCCGGCATCGTCGCCATTGCCGGCAAACCGGGCCTCCCGATCCGTTTGCGCGATGAAAACCACGTCGTCAACATTGCCGGCGTCGACGATACCCTGCTCGCACGGGTTGTGTCGCCCGGGGAATCGCTTCTCCGCGTCGATGAACAAACCGTGTCCCGCGTGGAGGCGGTCGAATTCCTCTTCGACGCGAAACGGATCGGAGATCAGGTGGCGCTGGTCGTGCAGGGTTCCGGGGGAGTGCGCACCGTGGCCGGTACTCTTCGAGCATACTACAGCACGGACTACCTGATCATCGTCATCCTTGTGAGCGGTCTCTTCTTCGGCGTCGGACTGGTTGTGCTGCTGCGCCGTCCTGAAGATCAGGCTGCCCGCATCTACCACCTGGGTTCCATCGGGACCGCCCTGATGCTCTCCACGACATGGGGAGAGTACGGCGATCCCGCCTCCCCCGGGCTCTGGACCAGAGTGGTGTTTTCCTGCATGTACACGCTTGTTCCCCTTCTGTTCTTCCACTTCGCCCTGGTGTTTCCCCGGCGGAGCAGCGTCCGGGTCTCCAAGGTGCTCCCTGTGCTGTACGGGCTCGCCCTTCTGCTCGGCGCCGCGAGCGGCCTGACGTTTCTGCGTGCCGCGACAACCCGATCTGTGGAGCTCTTTCACCTGCATCTCGAATGGTTCACCGCTACCCGCTGGTTTCTGATCGTGCTCATTGTCTCCGGACTCGTGACGATCCGCCAGTCCTACTTCGCCGCCGCGGACGAGGCCGAACACCGGCGTTTGCGCTGGGTGGTGTGGGGGCTCTTCATGGGATTCCTGCCGTTTGTGGGCCTCTGGGTCGTCCCCTCCATGATCCTGTCGTACAGCCTCGTCCCCGAATCCGTGATGCTCCTTGCTACAGGTATCATCCCCGTCGCTTTCGGAATCTCGATCGTCAGGTATCACCTCATGGATATCGATCTGATTCTGAATCGCAGCGTTGTGTACGGTACGGTGATGAGCGTCCTGACGCTGCTCTACGTCAGCCTGGTGGGTCTCACCGCCGGGCTGGTGACGAGCGTGACATACGAGCATTCGTTGGTGATTGGGGGCGGAGCGGCAATTGCGGTGGCACTCCTTTTCCAGCCTCTCCGCACGACCGTCCAGCGTTTCGTGGACCGCCGTTTCTTCCGCGTTCGGTACGACTTCCGACGGGCGGAGCTCGTCTTCGTCGATGCCATTAAACACGCCGCTTCTGTGGCGGACCTCGCCCGGTTTCTGGTCCCGCGCATGAACGAACTGATTCCCGTCGACCGGATCGGCTTTCTGGCCACACACAACCAGGATCGTCATCTGCGCGTTCTGGAACAACGCGGCTTCGAACAGCCGGCGGACTACCCCATCGAGTACCCGAACAGCCCCGGAGGAAGTGCCGGCGTGCTCCCCCTCGCGGTTGATGATGCCATTGAACCGGGAGTTCCCTATGCGCGGGCGGATGCGTCTGCCTTCCGTGCGTGGGGAATTGCGCTTGCTGTACCGTTTCCCTCCAAGTCGTCGATCGCCCAGGGATTCCTGGTGCTCGGTCCCCGCAAATCAGGAATGCGGTTCGTCAGCGAAGACATCGACCTGTTGACCTCGGTGTGCAGGCAGACCGGCCAGGAGATGGAGCGGATCCGATTGCAGAACGATCTGATGCTGCAGGCGGAAGAATCCCGCCGCCTGCAGGCGCTCAATGAGATCAAGTCGGACTTTGTCTCCTATGTCTCCCACGAACTGCGCACGCCGCTGACCGTTGTCAAGATGTATGCCGAACTGCTGCGTGCACGCCTGCCGCGGGCTGACCGCCGCGCACGCACCTACGTGAAGACGATCGAGGGGGAAGCCGATCGTCTCAACCGGATGGTCGGGACCATCCTGGATTCATCCAAAATCGAACAGGGTGTACAACAGTACACATCGCGGCGAATGGATCTGGTCCAGGTGATCAGAAAAGTCGTCCGCACGATGCGCTACCAGATGGAGAAGGAAGGGTTCGATCTCCAGCTCGAGATGCCGTCCCGGAAGAAAGGTGCGGGCACCCGCGCCCCGCTCCTGCCGGTCGATGCAGACCCGGATGCCGTGGGCCAGGCAATCGAAAACCTGCTGACCAACGCGATGAAGTACTCCGGAGAACGAAAAGAGATCGCCATCACCGCAGGACGCCGCTCCGATGCCGTGTTTTGTCGCGTGGAGGACCACGGCTACGGCATTGCTGCGCATACGATGCAGCATCTGTTCGAGAAGTTCTTCCGGGACCCCGGGGTCCCCCGGCGCATCCAGGGAGTGGGTCTCGGACTCGCCGTGGTGAAACATATCATGGAATCTCACGGCGGCCGGGTGGAAGTCACCAGCACCCCCGGAATGGGGAGCGCCTTTACGCTCATCTTTCCTGCCAACCGCTCACGTCAACCATCAACCGGCGAATAAACCATGGCCACCATTCTTGTCGTGGAAGACGATGCTGCGATTCTGCGCGGACTCGAGGAAGTGCTGACCGCGGAACACTATCGCGTGCTGACGGCGCCCACGGGCGAACGCGGGAAGACCCTGGGACGAAAGGAAAATGTGGACCTGATCATCCTGGACCTCGGGCTCCCGGATATCAATGGAGAAGATGTGTGCCGCGATCTCCGGGCCGCAGGAATCAGCACACCCATCATGATGCTGACAAGCAAAAGCCAGGAAATGGACAAAGTGATGGGGCTGGAGTTCGGAGCGGATGACTACATGACCAAACCCTTCAGTGTGCGGGAGCTCCTTGCGCGGGTTCACGCGCTGCTCCGGCGCAAGGGGGAAATCCGCAAGGACCTTGATGCGTATGCGTTTGGCGATATCACCGTGGACTTCCGGCGCCAGGAAACCATGCGGAAGGGGAAGAAGGTGAAGCTGTCCGTGCGCGAATACGCCGTCCTGAAATTCCTCATCCTGCACGAGGGTGAGGTGGTGACCCGCGATATGCTCCTGAACAACGTCTGGGGGTACGAGACCTTCCCCACCACGCGTACGGTGGACAACTACATCCTGGCCCTTCGGAAAAAGATTGAGGCTGACGCCACGCACCCGGTGCACCTTCTCACCGTTCACACTGCGGGGTATAAGTTCATGAAGTGAGCGCCACCGGCCGTGGCGCGCGGCATGCAGCGGGCGAAAGGCAACGTGCAGTGCTCAGCTGCTGATCTGCATCGTGCCCTGCGCGCGAAGCACACAATGCGCCGGGCACTGCGCAAGGCGCAGTGAGCTGCGAGCTCATGCAACACGACGTACCAACTGCTCTTCCTCCACTCTCGTGTGTTTGATCCTGACCAGCGCATGGTGCCGCTGGAAGACGGATAATTTGAAGTACACGCCGGTGGCGATGAGCACTTTGAGCGCAAATGCCGGCAGTGACTCCTGCACCGACTGCAACCGCACAAAGCGCATCCACCTCCGCAGAATGTTTCTCCACGAATAAAAACCCAGCGTGACCTCGCGGTAGGCATCATGTATTTCGCTGGAGGAGAGATGCTTGTGCCTGAACAGCAGGTGATCTCCCTCATAATGTGAAAGATCCGTATCCGTCAGACGGCCCTCGGCGACCACCTGGCGATATAGCGGTGTGCCGTACAACGGAATGGCAATGGAAGGAAGGATGACGGTTGTCCCGACCTCGTCAAGCAGTTCCGGGAGGCGCCGGTAATATGCCGTGGAATCCTCGTCCAGCGCGAACATCAACCCGGTAAACGTCAATATGCCCCGCCGGTGCAGCCGTTCGAATGCCTCCCGGTAATCCGCGACTTTATTCTGTCGCTTCTGCACCCCTGCCAGGCTCTTTGGTTCCAGTGACTCCATGCCGATGAAGGCCATACGGCAGCGGGCGGCCGCAAGGGCATCAATGAAGTCGTCGTCGCGCAGGCATTCGATGCTGAATTGCGCGCCAATTCCCCAGAACCCCAGCCGTCCTATGGCCCGGAGCAGATTCTTTGCATACTCCAGATCCCCGCCCAGGTTGTTGTCCAGCAGCATGGCCATCTTCCGCTTGTACCATGGCAGGCCCGCGGTGTTTCTCAGATCCCGCAGGACATCCTCGATGGGCCGTGTACGGAAGGGGACGCGGCGGATGTTCAGCTGACAATACGTGCAGGGATGCGGACACCCGCGCGTCGCTTCGGTCACGATGGGCGTGGCATACGTTGATTCCACAAGGTCGTAGCGGGGGGCGGGAATGTCCTCCAGGCTGCCGGTCGGGACGGCGTGGTACCGCGGGCGCAATGTGCCGTTCACCAGATCCCGGACCATGTCCGGCCACACACCCTGCGCCTCACCCACCAGGATGGCGTCAAAGTGCGGCTGGACTTCGTCAGGAAACGTAGAAGCGAATTTCCCCCCTCCGACGACAACCTTCCCCAGGGCCCGGAACCTGGCGGCCACCTCGTACGCGTGCGGCGCAAGGTAGTCCATGAAACTGAGGGCGACAAAATCCGCGTCGGTGGTGTAGTCGATCGGACGCACCATTTCGTGCAGCACCTCGACCTCCACGATCGGCGGGGTCATGCCCGCCAGGAGGATGCCCGGCAACGGCGGTGCGGGACTCTGCGCGTAGTAGGGATTGTCCTCGCCCAGGTTCTGAAACAGGACGATGATCAGGAGCTTCTTCCGCTTATGCGGCACTGAGGCATGACGTGTCATGGCAATCTGCTCCGGGTTGGTTGACGCATGTCGACCAGACTTCCTGAACGGCAGCAAGAAGCCGGCGGATATCATCATGGGTATGTGTTGCCATCAGGCTGATGCGGAAGCGCTGCTGCGCGACCGGCACCGCAGGGTACTCGATGGAGTTCACAAAAATGCCGCGCTCATGGAAGGCAAGAGAGGCTTGCCGGATATCCATGTTCACGGGGACACGCAAGGGCAGGATCGCAGATGAGGGCTGCACGTCGAACCCGAGTTCCTGCAATCCACGCGCGGCCAGGGCGATATTCTGCCGGAGTTGTGAGAGGCGTTCCGGCTCGCGCTCCAACACTTCAAGTCCTCCGAGTACGGCCGCGATGACGGGAGGCGGAAGGGCGGCCGAGAACATGTGCGCCCGCGCGAAAAACCGGAGATAGGAAACGATCGCCGAGGATCCCGCCACAAATCCGCCGGTGACGGAGAAAGCCTTGCTGAATGTGCCCATGGTGAGCGGGATCTTTCCCTCCAGGCCGAAATGCTCGGCCGTGCCGCGGCCACTCGCGCCCAGAACGCCGGTTCCGTGTGCGTCATCCAGAACAAGCAGCGCCCCGCGAGACTCGCACAGAGGCAGAAGCCGGTCCAACGGCGCGACATCCCCGTCCATGGAATACACTCCTTCTACCCCGACAAAAAGGTCGGTATGCCGGCGGGCCGCTGCCATCTCAAAAAGCTGCTCAAGATGATGCAAGTCGTTGTGCGCAAAACGGAACGCCTGGGCGCCCGCCATTTTGAGCCCGTCCGTAAATGAAGCATGGCTGTAGGCGTCAAAAAGCACAATGTCGGCACTGCTCATCAAGCCGGTAGTAAGCCCGACGTTTGCACCATAGCCGCTGGAAAACAGCATTGCGTCTTCAGTCCCCTTGAGGGCGGCAAGACGCTCTTCCAGTTCCCGATGGATGCTTGTGGTGCCGTTCAGCAAAGGCGGCCCACCAACCCCTATGCCGAAATCCCGCAGCGCCGCCTCTACGCGCCCGCGCACGTGCGGATGTGTGGCCAGGCCAAGGTAATTGTTGGAGCCGAACATGAGCATTGAACGGGGAACCCCGGTGAACGGGTCCATCACCGTCACTTCCCGGTCAGCCGGCGAGCAGATGGTCCTCATGCAGAGCATGTTCTTTTGTTCGCGCAAGCTCGCAAGGAAGGCTCCAAATTCGGCTGTCCGTTCCTGCAGCGAACGACCGCGCCCGTTCAGAAGAATGTCGCGCAGGTCAAAGTTCTCGCCCCCCTGGTATTCATGTTCACGTGTCATGATGTCCTCCTGAATCTCCTTAGTCCAAAGGCAAGATACACGATCGCATGGATCGAAATGTCAAGGAATCGTCAGGTTCCTGTCGAAATTTGAGACGGGGGCGGGCGAAAATGGGGCTATTTTGCAGGTGTGGCTGTGCCAAGGAGTCCGGCGATATACCCTTTCAAATCGCCGGAAAAGCGGGATGCAAGATCACGGATTGCCTGCGTATCAATAATGTGCGGGATTCCGCCGATTGGCAATATGATCCCCCGTTTGACGGTTGCCAAACCTATGCGCTCTGGCTCCCATCCAATGCTGTCGGCTTGCTCAAGGAACCCGGCCTCCATTGCCGGAGGGACAGTGAATGCCAGCTCGAACTCACCGTGCTGACCCGCCAGTAGAATCCAGGATGGCAGCCCGGCGCTCAGGCAGACGGAACGGGATGCTTGATCCAGGGCCTCCTCCCAGGCGGGATCCATTTCGAAACCGACTCCGTTTAACCGGCAGAGCTGGTCCAATGTGGCCAGAAGACCGTCGCTCGTGTCCATGCAGGCGCTCGCGCGTGCTGGCAGGAGTTCTCCTTCGCGCACCCTTGCCACCGGGGAAAACGGGAACGGATCGGCGCGGGTGAAGCGCGCAAGGGCAAAGGCATTCCCCGTGCCTGCGGGACCCGACAGATAGAGAATGTCGCCTGCGGAACACCCGCATCGTGTGAGCGGCTTTTCTGCCCGTACAAATCCCAGAGCCGTGCCGCACATCTCCTGGTGGTCGGCGAAGCTGGTGTCTCCTCCCAGCACGTGCGTACCGCAGGCGCGCACAGCCTCGTCTATGCCCCGCTGCATTTCCTGGATCTCCTTTTCGCTCATCCCGTGTTTCAGTGTTTCTGCAATGAGGATGCCGGCCGGCGTGGCTCCAACAGCGGCCAGATCGCTGAGGTTTACCATCACCGTCATCCACCCCAGCAACCGGGGATCGGCATACAAACCGGTCCGGATCTCCTCCACGACAGCATCGGTTGTCGCCGCCAGCCAGAGATCTGACGTCCCTGGCACACGCACCAGTTCCGCGTCGCTTTCCAGAAGGCCGTTGTACTGGGCAGATGAGCGTGTAAGTCCACTGGTCAGACTCCTGAGCATCATGTTTTCGAGCACGTCGGGATTCATGGGCACACCCTGATGTGATTGGCCAGAACGGTGAAGGCCGCGTGGTTTGTCATGACTATTTCGCCATCGAGTTCCAGGGGGAAAGGGGAACGGGATTCGAGGCGGAGCGATGGGGTCTGGCGGGACATGGTCCGGGGCAGATGATCAAATGTCCCTTGTGACAGAGCTGCCAGGAGCCGCACCCTCCCGGAAATTCCCGTTCCATAACAGAGATGTACACCCATCATACCGCTCTGAACTTCCTGTTCATTTCCGTACCTCAGTCCGCCTGAAAAATGCGGATTCCGCACAATGCCAAGATTGGTGACCGGAACAGTGGTTGCCTCAGCATCCGGGAATGTCAAGGTCATTTCCTGATTCGTGTACCGGAGGATAGTCCGCAGCGCTGCATAGAGAATGGCCGGATTCGTATACCGGTGCTTGAGCCACTTCAGTATGCGGTCGGGCTTGTTGAAAAAGGCGTTTGCTTCGGCCGTGAGGCCGGCGCTTGCGTTGATCAGGAAACAACGATTGACCTCGTTGCCTTTCTCGTTGTACGAGACCTGTACGACATCCCTGGGCCTGGCGGCCGGAAAATCAAGTTTGCAGGGGGTGCCGTCTATGCACGGAGAGGATTGGACCGGCTTATGAAAATCGTTGCTCGATCCCAGAGCGATTGCTCCCAGCACCAGGTCGGCTCTGTTGTCGGGCTTCAGGTTGAGCAGTGTATTCAGGAGGAGATTCACCGTCCCGTCTCCCCCCGCTGCAACAAAGTGTCTTTCCCCCTGTGCCAGAGCCTCGCCGATGCACTCAGCAACCGGAAGGTCATCACCGAGGAACAGCATCCTCATTGAGGGATGTCCGGCCTGAAGCTTGCGGCACAATCTCTCCCACGCTGCTGCGGCCCGGCCTCCACCCGCATACGGGTTCACAAGCACGATCATATCTGTGTCGCCTCCGGACGTCGTACAAAGACGATGCAGTAGATCAGGAAGTGAAGAGCGAGAAAATAACTCCAGCCCGGCTGGTGCAATGCGACAAGAGCGGACAGGAGCAGAATGTAGCTTTGCACAACAAGCCCGATGGGGACATGTGCCAGCCCGTCCTCCGTATTGCGATGCAGGAGGATCTGTCCGCGAATGGTCGTAACGATTCCGGCCGCACCGAACAGCGCCACAGGGATCATCTGCATGCCGGTCCCCGCACCGCCTTTGGATAGAAGTGCAGTGGCCACACATGCCAGGACAGTCAAACCTGCGAGAATATCGCTTGCGATTGCAGCAGCCCGCCGTCCATAAACAACCGGAAACGTATTGTATCCCGTGGCCGCGTCAGCGGAAATATCCTTGAAATAGCCGGCAAGAACGAAATTGGCATATCCGAACAGCACGGCGGCAAACAAGGGAAATGCGGAGGCGGGCGGTGGCCCATGCAGCGGGCCGGTTGCGGCAAAGTAGCCGATGAGGGAGAGCACGAGCACGATCCAGCCATTATAGAATGGTCCTCCCCACCAGCGCCTCTTGAAAGGGGTGTACGTGGCAAGCCCCAGCACGGCGATTGCACCGAGAACTCCGTTTACCGGATTGCGAAGGGCAAACACGGCCGAACAGAGGAGGAGCCCGGCAACGGCCAGCCCCATCATGCTGGATCGTTTTACCGCTCCGTATGTGAGCGGGCGGTAGGGAGCGGAAAGAGCGTCGGTATCAGTCTGAAAACAGTCCGTCAGGACCTGACCGAATCCGTATGAGAAGAACGATGCGAGAAAGACAGGGACAATCACACCTGTCGGGACGGGTCCTGCAACCGCCATTCCGGCAAGTCCTGTAATTCCTGATACAAAAAGGAGGTACGGCCGCATGGTGATGATGAGTGCCCGTGTCAGGGTCATGGGGTGCGACGGTGCCATAATTCCTCCTTCAGGTTGCTGCTGGAACATACAGAAGAAGGAGTTGCCGATTGTCAGGATTTCGTCAAAAGCGTGTCAAAAGGCCTGTCACAAGCTGACAGCGGTTGCGTTTGGACTTCTGATCTCATACATTGCATTTCCAAACCGGAAAAAGAGTGTGATTTCCCCCATCTCTCCCTTCACTGATTACGAAAACGCCGCCTTCACCGACGTGTATGACGAGTTGCCCCTCTGGTCTGCCTCCTTCGGACTGCATCTTCTCGAACCAGTTGTTCTGTGCGACAATGTCAGTGTGCTTGACGTCGGCTCCGGGTGCGGTTTTCCCGCGCTGGAACTCGCACAACGAATGGGCCGTAACTGCACGGTGATCGGAATAGATCCAGCGGAAATGCAGCCTGGATCAGTGTGTGAGTGTCATCCGCGCTGCGTTTCTCCCGAGCTGGTGGGAGATTGTTCCGGCCGAACAGCGACGTTCGTTTTTCGGGCAGCTGGAGCACGATCTCAATGCCGCAGCATCCGGTGATGGTGTCGTGCTGGACATACCATACGTCTGTATCGATTGCAGGAAAAAATAGATCGGGGAAGGGGGATGGCGCGCATCGGGTTTCGCGCAAGGAGCTTGAGAGGCGATATGTGGAGATGCCCGGGGGAACGCGGTTACCGTCGGCACCGGCCGGTGCATGTCACCGTGCGACCGGGAGGGAAAGGTTGTAGGAGATGCTTCGCCCGCCGATCAGGAGGACGACGGAGTCGGGAGCACTCTGCCTGACGCGGGCGTTGCGAAGGGCATCTCGCTCAAAAGGAAGATCGGTAAAGAGTGTGAAGACGAGGCTGTCCGGAGACTGGATGATCTGCGTGGGGATTCCGTGGGCTCCCGCCCGGGTGCGACCCGCGGCGTCGGCCAGAGGGAGGTCGACGAGTGGTGACACACGGACAATCGCACGGGGGAAAGTCTGTATGTGCCCCGCAAGATCCTGACGCTTCTGCATCTGCGCCCCGGCCGCATGCGGTGCAGCCAACTGATCACTCTTTAAGAAGAGCTCGTACTGATCGGATTCCGTATTCTCGGTGAGTTGTCCCGTCCGCCAGATCGAAAGGTGCTCGGAGAGAGCTGATGCGGCATCGGGTGATTCTGCCGCGGCGTCAACCGCTGCCTTGTTCTCCATGAGTGCGTCCTTGGCGCGTTCGCTCTCCCTGGTGGAGGCCGTCTGTCCGGTCAGTGCCGGTGCCGTGACCGGAGCCGGGGTCGGAGCCGGGGAGATGCGGAGCTGAGAACCCTCCGGCGCTTCTCGCTTTTCTCTGAATCGTGCAGAAGGTTCGGGTTCCTCCGGGCGTGGCATTTCCCTGGACGCTTTGTCAGCCTGAACGGGGGCCATCGTCTCAGCGATCTGCGGGGCTTGGTCACCGGGCGTGAACCACCGGTACACAATGCCGATGCCGGCGATCACGATCAGCACTGCTGCGGCACTGAGGATCCTTCCCCACGGGGCGGGCTGTTGACCGGATGCCGCCAGAGACTCCGCAAGACGCCTCTTCAGCGCTGTCCGGCCGGAGGATCTGATCCCCGCCGCGAGGTGCAGCTCCTCCTCCAGAGCCGCCCGGCAGGAAGAACACGTTGCCACGTGGTGTTCCACCATTGCGCGCTCGGCCGGTGGAAGCTTCTCAAGGACATAGTCTTCGAGAGTCTCCGGCGATATGTGGGGAACATCAGGCGTGTTCAAGGCCCGGGCTCCGGTTCGTTAGGAGATCTTTAAGTGATTTCTTGCACTGGTACTTCTTGGACTTTGCCGTGTCGGCGTTGGCGAATCCCAGACGGCGAGCGATGTCTTCCATCGAGAGCTCTTCCCAATAGAAGAGCAGGAGCAGCGTGCGGCACGGCTCGCCGAGCGCGTCCAGTGCGCTGCGCACGGCCTCCGTTCGCTCATCGTCAATGATCTGGTCCAGCGGCGACAGGGTTTCGTCCGGATGATCTTCCGGCGGATGCGTGGCCGGACTCTCCCGTCGTTTTCGGGCCAGCCGCCGGAGCCAGAGATTCCGCACGGTGGCAAAGAGGAACGTGCTGAGTCTGGCGCCGTATTCATGGCGGCCGGCGCGAACGCGTTCCCAGAGTATGACCAGGGCTTCCTGGAGCATGTCTTCGGCATCATCAGCAGTGCCGTTGTTGCGCAAGAGAAACGCGGTGATGCTCTTCCGGTTTGTGCGGTACAGCTTCACCAGCGCCGTTTCGTCACCCGTACGGATCCCGTCCAGGATGCGCGCATCATCGTCCATGAACAGGAGCGGGGTTTTCATTTACCTTTCACAAGTGAATGTCATAAACCATACAAAGGTGAACGAACCAAGGTACGAAGTTCACCTTCTTGTATCAATAAACAGGGAGAACTGTCATGAAACACCGCTTTTTTGCCGTTGTTTTGATGTTGTGGAGTGCCGTGCCTTCGTCTCCGGCGACCGCCCAGGGCCTGAAGACGACGACGGCAGGGGACAGGAGTTCGGTGGATCTCACCATCTATAACCAGAATCTCTCGCTCATCCGGGAAGAACGCACGCTGAATCTGCCGAAAGGCACGAGCAGGGCCATCCTCCCTGATATTCCGGTAACGATCGATGGGACCTCGCTGCACTTCCTGAGCCTGACGGAACCGTCAGCCGTGAAGGTTCTGGAGCAAAACTATCAGTATGACCTGGTCCATCCCGGCAAGCTGCTGGAGCGGTACCTCGGGAAGAGTGTGGAGTTTGTCCGTGTGGACCCGGAAACGAAAAAGGAGTACACCGTAACCGGACGGTTGCTCTCGTCGGGGTACTCGGGACATTCGATGACGGGCGGCATGATCGCCGAAGTGAATGGCAAGATCGAGGTGAATCCCGCGGGACGGCTTGTCCTGCCGGGCCTTCCGGAAGGGCTCATTTTGAAACCGCAGCTGGAATGGCTCGTGGCGAATTCCCGCGAAGGTGCGCACAAGGCCGAAATCAGTTATCTCGCGGGCGGGCTGTCCTGGTCGGCCGACTATGTGGCGTTGCTCGGCGCCGATGAAAACAGACTCGACCTGACCGGATGGGTGACGGTGACCAACGGTTCGGGAACGGTGTTCACCAACGCGGGCTTGAAGCTCGTGGCAGGTGACGTCAATGTGGTGCAGGATGCGTTCGGCGGATCACTGCGTGCACAGAAGGCGGTGATGATGGAGGCCGACGCCGCGGCGCCGCAATTCAAGCAGACCGAGCTGTTCGAATACAAAATGTACGCGCTCCAGCGGCGGACCGATATCCGGAACAACGAAACAAAGCAGATTGAGCTGACGTCCGGAAAGAATGTCGCGGCAAAGAAGGTATTCATCTACGACGGACTCTCCGACCAGTGGCGTATGTGGCACAACAACTATTCCTACCGCTCGCAGGGGAGCTTCGGACAGCAATCCAACAAAAAGGTGGGCGTGTTTGTCACCTTCAAGAACGAAGAGAAGAGCGGACTCGGCATTCCCTTGCCCAAGGGCAAGGTGCGCGTCTACAAGCGCGATGACGATGGCAAAGAGCAATTTGTGGGGGAGGACCAGATCGACCATACCCCGAAGAATGAAGAGGTCCGTCTCTATCTCGGCAACGCATTTGACATCGTCGGCGAACGGGTCCAGAAGGATTTCAAGTCGCTGGCGGGTAACCGTATCGTGGAGGAGACGATTGAAGTGAAAGTCCGCAACCATAAAAATGAGGCGGCGGAAGTGATGGTGTACGAACACCCCTGGCGCTGGAGCCAGTGGGAGATCCTGAATGCGAACGGCGAGTGGGAGAAGGTGGACCAGACCACAATCAGGTTCCCGGTGAAGCTGGGGAAGGATCAGGAGAAAATCGTGCGGTATACGATCCGCTACAGCTGGTGACGGAAGTCCCTCCATCATGCCCGGGGACGACCGAGAGGAGAGAGGATGTCTCGTTCTCTCGATCGTTTCCGGGATGGGTATCTCTTCATCCACCTGCCGTCATTTCACCTGGAATGGTATGGTGATCCATTTTGTCGCCGGGCCTTTGGCGGTGGTTCCTGCCCGGTAGACGGAATTCATGGCGGCTGCCGTGATTGCCGGATTCAATGCCTCATTCGAACTCTTCGCGATCAGACTCTTCACGGGCTTGCCGTTCTGATCGATTTGCACCATGATGATCACCTCTGCGTTGCCCGGAGCGGCCAGGGCTTCCGGCGGAAATACGGGCTGTTCCAACCTGACGATCTGCGGGTTGCGTTCGGTGAACACGTGAGCCTGCGCTTCGTCCTTTTCCTCCTGCACGGCGTTTTCTCTACTCTTCGGCCCGCCCTTTGCTTCGGTCTTCCCAGCGGCACTCCCCGCACTTG
>Ga0209253_10002673_pt1 | contig 15791 bp, 12 predicted proteins | sample FrelakmetBRP12BR_FD_187145 | JGI IMG/M metagenome (GOLD analysis project Ga0209253, IMG submission 187145) | Freshwater lake sediment microbial communities from the University of Notre Dame, USA, for methane emissions studies - BRP12 BR (SPAdes)... | ecosystem: Environmental > Aquatic >...
TTCATCAAGGGCATTGGGCCGAGGAAGTCCGCCGCGCTCGAAAAGGTCGGCATTCGTGACCTCCTCGACCTTTTTTTCTACGTGCCCCGCAGGTATCTCGATCGTTCCGCTGTTGTTTCGATCGCCGAACTCCGGAAAGTAGTCCTTACGCCGGGAGCCCAATCAGCTTCTCTCACGGGGGAAGACGGCGAATTCCCGGAGGTCCGGCGCGACAGCACCGTTGTGGGGGAAGTACGTTCGTTCAGAGTCATGGGGATGGGGAAGGGCGCCCGTTTTGTCCTGGTTCTGGCCGATCAGACCGGTTCCCTGCAATGTGTTTGGTTTGGTGGCGTGCAGTACTGGAAGAGGGCCTTCCAGATTGGCGAGACCCTCGCAGTCTCGGGTCAGCCGACCTCGTTTGGCGGCGTTCTCCAGTTTGTGCACCCCGACCTTGACCGTCTCGCCCCCGCCGGGCAGGAGGAAGAGGTCAACTGGAGTAAGATGCTGAATACGGGCGGATTCGTTCCGTTGTATCCCTCGGGGCAGGATCTCGCGAAGGTAGGGCTGGACAGCGGGGGATTTCGCCGCATCATCCACACGGCGATGAACCTGCACCTCAACAGACTCCCCGAAACGTTGCCGGAATCGATCATCGCGGCCAGGGCCCTGGTGCCGATACGGGAGGCGATTCGCTCTGTCCATTCTCCCCGGGCACAGGAGAATCTCGTAGAGGCGCTCCGAAGAATGAAGTATGAGGAGTTGTTCCTCTTCCAGCTGAAGCTTGCGCTGAAAAGGCGGGTGGTGGATGAGGAAACAGGGGTCTCTTTTTCCGTTAAGAGCCCTCTTGCCCGCCGCCTGGTTGATTCGCTTCCATTTAGTCTGACGAAAGCTCAAATCAGGGTGATCAGGGAGATCTCCGGTGACATGGCCGAATCGAAGCCCATGAACCGGCTGCTGCAGGGAGACGTCGGCAGCGGCAAGACTGTGGTTGCACTCCTTTCCATGCTGATTGCCGTGGACAATGGCTACCAGGCCGCCTTCATGGCTCCGACGGAGATCCTGGCGGAGCAGCATTACAAGACACTCTCCACGCTTCTCAAGGGTCTCCCGGTCAACATCCGTCTCCTGGTGGGTGCACAGCGAAGCCGCCTGCGCCAGGATGTTCTGGAGGACACCAGGCGGGGGGACGCGCAGATCGTTGTGGGAACACACGCGATCTTCGAAAAAAAAGTCGAGTTCCATCGGCTCGGGATGGTGGTTATCGACGAACAGCACCGGTTCGGCGTGATGCAACGGGCCATGGTGCGTGCCAAGGGGGAACACCCGGACGTCCTCGTGATGACAGCGACGCCCATCCCCCGGACCCTCTCGCTCACGATCTACGGTGATCTTGACATCTCGGTCATTGATGAGCTTCCAAGGGACAGGAAGCCCATCAAAACAATTCTCAGGCATGAAGGGGAAAAGGAATCGGTCAACCAATTTGTTCGTGACCAGGTCCACGCCGGAAGGCAGGTATACTTTGTCTATCCGTTGATTGAAGAATCGGAGAAGGTGGACTTGAAGGCGGCCACCGTCCACTATGAGCACCTCCAGCGGGAAGTTTTTCCGGATCTGAGGGTGGGACTGATCCACGGGCGATTGCCGGGTGATGAGAAGGATCGCATCATGGAGATGTTCAAGGAGCGGCAGATCGATATTCTTGTCGCGACGACGGTGATTGAAGTCGGGATCGATATTCCCAACGCTTCTGTCATGGTTATTGAGAACGCCGAGAGATTCGGACTTTCACAGCTCCACCAGCTTCGCGGTCGGGTGGGGAGGGGGAGCGATCAATCCTACTGCATCCTCCTGGCGAAGAAATGGGTGGTTCAGCGGGCGGGTAGGGTGGGGGGAGCGGAGCTTCGCGGTGGGGGTGTTCCCGGCCTACAACAGGCGGTTGACGAGCAGCGGCTGGCGGAGAAGCGCCTTGCCGCCATCGTTAGCACCAACAACGGGTTCACGATTGCCGAGTTCGATCTGGAATTGCGGGGCCCGGGGGATTTCTTTGGCACGCGCCAGAGTGGCGTGCCGGAATTCAAGGTGGCCAACATTCTCACCGACCTGGCGCTGCTTGAGATTGCGCGGACCGACGCTTTTGATCTTGTCAAACGCGATCCCCGGTTGCGCGATCCCGCCCACCGCCTCCTCGCCGAGCAGCTCCGTGACCGCTTCCATGAGGACCTCGTATTATCGCGGGTGGGATAGGAGCCGGTTTGCTTCCGGATCGGTCCGTGACAGCAGCTACGACAGCGCGGACTGAAGTCCGCGGCACAGGCGCGGCGACCCAGAAACAGAACTCATCCGGGTAGTCGCGCTTGCCCGCGCTCGACGAGTCGACGATAACCACAGGGTAGTCGAGTCGTCGACCCTTTTCTGGCGGGGGCCCTACCGTGATAACTCCCTGAACTTCAAGATCCCGGCCAGGAGCTCATACGGCCTGGGGCTGTCGCGGTAGGGACCGCGACAGCCGAGAAAGAGAGTGCGGGGCGGGCGCGACAGCCGGGGGAGAGTCCGCGGTACAGGCGTATGGGTGTCCGCAAGCTTCAGCTCGCGCTTTTTTCGGACGGTGGTGCCGCACCCTTGGTCCCCCTCCTTTCGAAGCCGCTCAGGAGCCAAGGAGGGGGGAGGGGGTGGTCCGCCGGGCTGTCACGGCCCGGGCCGTGACAGCTCCTTGGCGTGCATACTATCGCCTGGAGGTGTGTGTAGAGTGTCCTCGCGCCTGCCCCGCAATCCACCCACCGTCCCCCTGTCCGACCCTCTCGCCTCGCAACTACGGTCTTGCGACTGTCGCCTGTCCCTCAACACGCAATCTACCCACCGCGCCCTGTTTGACCCTCTCACCACACGCATCCGGTCTCGCCGCTCTCTTCTCGCGACTCACGATTGGCATCGTCGCGCGACACACGTTTCTCATCTCTCGACTCGAGTCTCTCGTCTTCCATCTAGCGTCTCTCATCTCTCGTGTCTCTCATCTCGACGACCGACTGATGACGACCGTCGAGAGAGCGCAAAACACATTTTTTTCTTGACATCGAATCAGAATTGGTTATATTAAGACGTGCAATCATTCTGTTGAATTTCTCCGGAGAATTTCTGGATCCTTCTATACCAAAGCTTCCTCCTGCCGCGATGACTGTCGCGCTTGTGTACAATGCAAGAGAGGAAGCGTCGCCGCTCGCATCACGCAACACTGATCCGACCGAGAATCCTTCCGCGAGTCTCTCTCCGTCATCATCGTTCGTCGGCAACACCCAGGGTGTCTCCGTTGTTTCGTCTCCCGTCGCCGCAGAGCGGGTCAACGATCTGTACGCGGAGTGGGACACTATGGAGACCGTGAATGCCGTTCGTGCGGCCATTGAGGAACGCCATTCCGTCCTCATGATCGAAGCGAATGAAGATGCGTTCGAGATGTTCCGCCAGCGGAAGTTTGATTTCGTCTTCAATATTGCCGAAGGACTTCATGGTTCGTCACGCGAAGCGCAGGTGCCGGCGATGCTCGAGATGCTCCGGATTCCATATCTTGGGTCCGACCCGCTGACACTCGCCCTCTGCCTGGACAAGTCGCGCGCGAAAGAGGTTCTGTCGCACCACGAAATCCCGACTGCCGGGTTCACCGTTGTCCACTCCGCGGATGAACTCGAAGACGCGAGAGTGCGATTCCCTTCCATCGTCAAGCCGTTGCATGAGGGGTCGAGCAAGGGTGTTTACAACTCCTGTGTCGTACGCGACACAACGGAACTTGAACGCGAAGTGAACACCGTCTTTGACGTCTATCGAGAGCCGGCGCTGATCGAGGAGTTCCTTCCCGGCCGGGAATTCACGGTTGCTCTCCTCGGCAACGGGGAGGACGTCCAGATGTTGCCGATCGTCGAAATTCGATTTGATTCGCTCCCACACGGGGCAAATCCAATCTATTCGTATGAAGCCAAGTGGATGTGGGACAGCCGGGATAATCCCCTTCAGATTTTTCAGTGTCCGGCAAAACTTACCGATTCCCTCCAAACTGAAATTGCGAAGCTCTGTCGTACCACCTACCGCGTCCTTCGCTGTCGCGACTGGTCGCGGATTGATGTCCGGTGCGACGCCCGGGGGCAAGCGCATATTATTGAAGTCAACCCCCTCCCCGGAATTCTCCCGAAACCTGAAGATAATTCGTGCTTTCCGAAGGCCGCTCGAGCCGCCGGGATGACGTACAATCAGCTCATCAACCGCGTTCTCGATATTTCCATGCAAAGATGCGGCCTTTTTTCGCAGGAAACACAAACAAAACGGGTGAATTCAAACTAGGGTCTCCAATGCCAAAAAAGCTCCGAATTTCAATACTCTACAATCAGCCGGTGACGGGCGGCACCGAACACCGGAAATACATAGCGGAAAACGGCCAGCTCAAAGAGGGTCCACTTCTGCAAAAGGGGGAGCCGCGTCGTGCAGCGAGAACGCTGACGCCCGTTCAGCATATGATCGACCTTTCCGAAGTCGGTGTCATGGAGGAAATGGAGGACATCAAAATTGCCCTCAATTCGCTCGGATACAAGACCTCGATTTTCAACGTGGACAGCAACATCGATCGTCTGTTTGTCTATTTAAAAGAGGAGAAACCGGACCTCGTTTTCAATCTTGTGGAATGCCTCGAAAACGAGTCGATTCAGGAGATGAATGTTGCCGGACTTTATGAGCTACTGAAAGTCCCGTATACCGGTGCCGGTCCGCTCGCTCTGGGGATAGCCTTGAACAAGCCCCGTGTCAAAGAGATTCTGACATATCACGGGATCAAAACGCCGAGATTCCAGGTTTTTCATCCGGCTGACAAAATTGCCCTGAACCCGGAGTTCACGTTCCCGGTCATTGTAAAGCCATCGCGGGAAGATGCCAGCGTCGGCATTGCCGATAGCTCGGTGGTCTACAATCAAAACGATTTGCGCAAGAGAGTCCGCTTCATTTTCGAAGAGTTTGAGCAGCCGGCCTTGGTTGAGCAGTATATCGATGGGCGCGAGCTGAATGTGGCAATCCTCGGAAACAGGAACCCGATCGCGCTTCCAGTATCAGAGATTGACTTCTCCGGTCTGACGGACGGCATGCACAAAATTGTCAGCTACGAAGCGAAGTGGATGCACGGGACGGTGGCGTATGAAGGGACCAAAGGTGTTTGTCCGGCGCCGTTGACCGTGCTTCAGGAGGCGAAGATGAAGAGTGTCGCCCTCCGCTGTTTCGAGCTGATCGGCTGCAGGGATTACGCGCGCGTCGACTTCCGCATGACGAAAGAGGGTATCCCGTACGTTCTGGAAGTCAACCCCAACCCCGACATTTCGGATGAGGCCGGGTTCGCACGCTCAGCGAGGGCGTATGGGTTCACGTTCCCGGAGATCATCGGTAAGATCGTGGAGGTCGCGCTCGAGCGATGGCAACCGGCGCCGTGACATTTTCACCTGCCCTTTCCGACGTGTCCCCCGTTCCGGGTGAAGCGTACGGGGATCGTATCAGGCCGCTCCGCCGCGAAGACCGGGCGCCCCTGTGCCGGATTCTCTCGGAGACAGGTGTCTTTACGGAGGACGAGATCGGTATCGCGATGGAGCTCATCGACATCGCTCTCAATACACCGGATCAGGAAGACTATATCATTTACACGTTTGACCACGGCGGCGAAGTTCTCGGGTACTATTGCGTGGGCCCGACACCGGCGACGGAAGGGACCTACGATCTGTACTGGATTGCCGTGAGTCCTGCCGCTCACGGGAAAGGGGTGGGGACCCGGCTCAACGCGCATGCAGAAGCACTCGTTGCCGGGCGGGGAGGCAGACTTCTCATCGCCGAGACTTCGTCCCGACCGCACTACGAGAGCACGAGGAGCTTTTACATCAGGCGGGGCTACGCCGAGTTGTCTCGCATCAGGGACTACTACCGGCCCGGCGACGATCTTGTCGTGTACGGCAAGTATCTTTCATAACATCAGGAGGAAAAAAGGCACGCATGGAACTCTGGCAAGAGATGTTGCGACAGAGTGTCGACAGTGCGACGGATCTCGTTGAGCGTTTTGGGTTTGACAAGGAAATGTCGGAGCGGCTCAACAAGCTGTTCCATATCAGGATCAATCCTTACTATTTGAGTCTGATCCGCTATCCCGGCGATCCGATCTGGGTCCAGTGCATACCGGACGGCAAAGAGCTGGACGTGGACGGATTTCCCGAGGATCCTCTCAACGAAGACGGCAACAGTCCCGTACCGAGCATCGTCCACCGCTACCCGGACCGTGTGCTCTTTCTGACGACCAGCCAGTGCTCCATGTATTGCCGCTTCTGCACGCGGAAGCGAAAGGTTGGCGATTCGACCAAGATCAACATGAAGTATATCCAGGGGGGCATCGATTACATTGCGGCGCATCCCGAAGTGCGTGACGTGATCCTCTCAGGCGGCGACCCGTTGATGCTGACCGATTTCATGCTGGAACGGATCGTGTCCGGACTGCGCGCGATCCCGCATGTGGAAATCATCCGGCTCGGTACGAAGATGCCGTGCGTGCTTCCGCAGCGCGTGACGCCGAAGCTCTGCAAGATGCTGCGCAAGTACCACCCGATCTATGTCAATACGCATTTCAACCATCCATGGGAGTGCACGCCGGAAGCCAAGAGGGCCTGCGAAATGCTGGCTGATGCGGGCATCCCGGTCGGAAACCAGGCGGTTCTCATGAAGGGCGTGAACGACAATCCGGACGTCATGCTGGAACTGATGAGGAAACTGCTCGCCATGCGCGTGCGGCCCTACTACCTCTACCAGGCGGACATCACCAAAGGCGCGAACCATTTCCGCACGCCGGTCAGCGTGGGGCTGGAGATCATGGACAAGCTCCGCGGACACACTTCTGGCCTTGCTATCCCGCACTTCGTCATCGATGCGCCCGGCGGCGGGGGTAAGATACCGCTCCTCCCGCAGTATGTCCTGGGCCGCAACGGCAACCAGATCATTCTCCGGAACTACAAGTACGACGTCTATACCTACCCGGATGTGGAGGAAGAGCCAAAGGTGCCGACGCCGACAGTGGAGAAAAAGTTCACCAGGAAGAAGTCCCGGACGAAACAGGTGTATGAACCGGACAAGGTGCAGGTGTGACGCGGGCTGCGATCAGGGTCTGTTGAGGCGGTGGCCGAGGAAACGAAGCCCGTCCCGTTCTGCGGGGCGGGCTTTTTTGTCATAATTTGGACTTGCCGGCGAAGAGACGGATCAAGTTGTCGATGGGAAAGGGCTTCTGCAGGAGCATGTCGCAGTCGCCCTTCGACGCCGCTTTGACCTCCGTCAGGTCGTTCACGCCGGTCAAAAAGATGAATGGCGTATTGCGATACTGCGGTTTCTCCCTCACTTTTGCGTGGAACTCCAGGCCGTTCATCTTCGGCATCCGGACGTCGGAAACTATGACATCAATGGGCTGATGATCGAGGATGGCGAGAGCGTCTTCGCCGTTCGTGGCAATCGTGATCGTATGTCCGATGCCCTTCATCACCTCCTCCAGCATCTCGAGGTATTCGGGCTCGTCTTCGACGGCAAGTATTCTCATGGGGGAGACCTTTCGGGTACGCAATTCTCAAAGATACGTCTTCGGGGTTGGCTTGTCAAGCGCCGAAAGAGGACCGGCGCGCCGGGCTGCGTTGCCTCTCGTGGAGGTTTTGCGTAGATTATGAAGCATACAACCATTCCATGCGCATCCCCGATACGAAAATCGACGACGTTCGCAATGCTTCCGACATTGTGGATGTCATTTCCGTTCACGTTCCGCTCAAGAAGCGGGGGAAGAATTACGTCGGGCGCTGCCCGTTCCATCAGGAGAAGACCCCGTCGTTTTCCGTCAGCCCCGACAAACAAATGTTCTACTGCTTTGGGTGCGGAAAGGGCGGAAACGTCTTTACGTTCGTGATGGAACATGACAAGGTGTCGTTCGTGGAGGCGGTCCGGACCCTGGCTGACCGTGCGGGCATCGGGCTCCCTGAAGAGGGGGCGGAAGACCGGGCTCAGGCCACCGAAAACGAGGAACTCTACGCCGCCTGCCGCGTGACTGCCGCGCACTACGTCGAGAACCTCCTGCGGACCGTGGAAGGGAAGCTCGCCCTGGAATACTTCCGGCACCGGGGGTTCAGCGACGACACGATCCGGCGGTTCGGGCTGGGGTATGCCATGAACGGCTGGGACGATGTGGCCAAGTTCGGGGAGAGAGAGAAAATCGATGTCGGAGTCATGGAAAAGGCCGGGCTGATTCTCCGACGTGACGATGGGTCCGGATATTATGACCGGTTCCGGGGTCGGGCAATGTTCCCGATTTACTCGCCCACCGGGAGGGTAATTGCTTTCGGGGCGAGAAAAATGCGGGAAGACGATCCGCTCGGCAAATACATCAACTCTCCGGAAACGCCGATCTACAACAAGAGCCGGAACCTCTACGGCCTCTTCCAGGCGCGGGAAGCACTTCGTGCGAAGGAATACGCCATCCTTGTCGAGGGGTATGCCGACCTGATCTCGGTCTTCCAGGCCGGGATCGAGAACGTTGTTGCCTCGAGCGGGACTGCCCTGACGGAAGAGCAGATCCAGCTGATCGGGCGCTACACAAAGACGATTACGCTCGTGTACGACGCGGATTCCGCGGGATCGAAGGCTACCATACGCGGTGTCGACCTGGTCATCGAAAACGGACTGGATGTGAAAGTGGCGGAACTCCCCCCCGGCGAAGACCCCGATTCGTTCGTCCGCAAACAGGGGAAGGAATCGTTTCAGAAGCTCCTCAACGGAGCGGTTTCGTTTCTCGATTTCAAAGCGGGCTTCTATCAGGCGCAGGGACTGCTCTCCACCCCGGAAGGAAAGACGCGTGCAGTCCGCTCAATCGTCGAAACGATTGCGAAGATGAAGGACGAGCTGAAACGAACGTTCTACATCAAAAACCTGGCAGAGAAGTACGACATATACGAGTCCGTGATCTTCCGGGAGCTCGAAAAGATTCTCGGTCAGCAATCCACCCGGGCGAGATATGAAGACCGCCGGGAGCGCCAGGAAGCGCCGGCACCTGATCGCGCATCTGCCCCCGGCACGGAGACGGAAACGCCACCCGTGCTGCCCCTCGCTGAGCGGGACCTTCTGAAAGTGATCCTCGAGCATGGGGACCCGCTGGCCACTTTCGTCTTTTCCCATATCCACCCGGACGCGTTCAGCAACCCACTCGCCCGACGGGTGGTTGATCTTGTGCTGGCACGACAGGGAACTGAATGGGAAGTGACGGGTCTGGTCAGTGCCATCGAAGATCCGGCTCTGAAGAACCTCGTGGCCAATATCCTCTTTAGCCGTTACGAGATCAGCAAAGGCTGGGCGGCAATGGGATCGCAACCCGACGAGCCCGATCCCTGGCGGATCGCCGAAGATTCCATTCTTTCGCTGAAGCTCCAGGAAATCGACAGGAGGATCGAGGAAAGTTACCGGAAGCTGAAGTCTGCCGAGGCCCGGAGCGAGCCCCTCGCTGCGTATCAACAGGAGGTGATGCTGTTGCAGAAGGAGAAGAAGAACCTGAGGAGTGCGCGGCTCATCAAAGAGGAATAATCGTCCGGCTAGGAGGGCGACATGAACAGAATGATTCGCCAGACCGTGACATTCCGGGCGTCAGCGGTTGATGTGTACGAGGCGCTGATGGATTCCCGCAAGCATGCCCGCTTCACAGGAGCCAGAGCCCGGATCAGTCGCACGGTCGGCGGGAAGATCTCCGCGTATGACGGCTATATCGAAGGGGAGAACCTCGAACTTGTTCCGAACCGGAAAATCGTCCAGCGCTGGCGGGCGAGCGACTGGCCCGACGGGCACTTTTCAAAGGCCAGCTTTTGCTTGAAACCCGGCAGGGGAACGACCCGACTTACGTTCACGCAGACCGGTGTGCCCGCGCCACAGGTTGAGGCGATCAAAAAGGGATGGATTGATTTCTACTGGGAACCGATGAAGGCGATGCTGGAGAAGCATGAGCATTGATCGTCGCGTGGCACACCGCGTTGAATTTCCCCGCTGCCTCATGAGAAATTCGATTCGACAGGTGATTTCTTGCATGTGAGACGGCCTTCCGGTATATTGGCGCATGTTCCAGCAGCACGCTGACGCCTCCGGCCGCATAACAAGAATTCTTGTTGTCCGCACCGATCGCCTCGGTGACGTCATCCTCACGCTCCCCGTCCTCTCGCGACTTCGCGCATGTTTTCCCCGGGCGCACATTGCGATGCTCCTGCGCCGTTACACAGGAGCCATCGTCGAGGGGAATCCCTGTGCGAACGAACTGATCTGGTATGATGACGAGAAGGAGAGGGAAGTTCCGTTCGAGGAAATGGTCCGGGTGATCCGTGAGAAACGATTCGATGCGGTGGTTCTCGTTCACCCTACTCTGCGTCTTGCATGGCTCATGGTCCGGTCGGGAGTGCCTATCCGCGTCGGGACAGGCTACCGGGCCTATTCCTTTCTCCTGAACCGACGAGTGTATGAACACCGCAAAGACGCCAGGCTTCATGAAGCCGAGTACAATGTGAACCTGCTGGCGCCGCTGGGCTGTCCCGCGCCTGACAGCATCGGGGAATTCGATTTCCCGATCATCATCCCCGGTTCGACGGTCGAGACGGTGAAGGTACTTCTCAAGCGACTTGGGATAGGCGGGGACAGGCAGTTTATCGTGATTCATCCCGGCGGCGGGGGGTCCGCACTCGAGTGGCCGTTGGAGTGTTTCGGGCGCCTCGGGGCACGCCTGGCGGCGGAACGAAATTACGCCATTGTGGTGACGGGAAGCGCAAAGGAAGGATCCCTTGCGCTATCCCTGGCGTCAATGATCGGCGATGCTGCCAGGCCGGTCGCAGGCGAGCTCTCGCTCAAGGAGCTGGCAGCCTTGATCCGGTCTGCGTCGCTATTCGTGTCTCATTCGACAGGGCCGATTCACATTGCGGCTGCCGTAGGCACGCCGGTGGTCGGCCTGTATCCTCAGATTACGGCGATGAGTCCCCGCAGGTGGGGTCCATACACGAAAAGAGCCCGGGTCCTCGTCCCGGACAGGCCCTCTGACTGCACAGAATGCGACGGGGGGAAGGAAAAACCTTGTGCCTGCATGGCGAGCATCTCCGTGGATGAGGTTTTCCGGTCCGCCTGCGCAATCCTTGATGCGGCGCCGTCTGCAATCGCCAGCGTATAGCATGAGACGAATCACGCGTGTGGGTGGTCTTCTTCTCGTGACCGTTGCGGTGTTGGCCTCTTTTTCGGCAACGCCCCAGACGACGTCGAAAAGCAAGAAGCCTGTGAAGAAGGGGAAGACGGTGCAGACAAAGCCTCTCCCACAGGCGAAGGTTGACAGCCTTGCTTTCGTGCGGGCCGACTCCATCGCCAGGGCTGAGGCAGCACAAGCTTTCACGGATTCGGTTCAGCGGCTCAAGAAGGAGGATGAACGGCGTCGCGCCGATTCGACGGGAGCGGCGCAGTTGCGGAAACTCGAGAACAGGGCATTCGGCGTAGGGGAGCGCCTCGTCTTTGACGTGAACTACGGGGTCATCACAGCCGGGGAGGCGGTGATGGCTATACCGGCTTATGATTCCGTCGCAGGGAGAAAATGCTATAGGGTCGAGTTCACGGTGAACTCGCTCGCGAGCTTCTCTTGGATCTACAAAGTTGAAGACCGGTACTTCACGTTTGTCGATGTCGATGCGATCCTTCCATGGAAGTTCGAGCAGCACATCCGGGAGGGGGGCTACCGGAGGGATTTCATTGCCGAGTTCGACCAGGTGCGCCACGTGGCGAAGACCTCTGAGGGAGAGTACCCGATCCCTCCGGAAGTTCATGACATCATGTCGGCCTTCTATTATGTGCGGGTCATGGACTTCACATCGGCGAAGCCCGGGGACATTTTCTCCCTGTCCAATTTCTACAAGGACAAGACTCACGAGCTCGGCGTGAAGTTCCTTGGGCGGGTGGAGCTTGAAGTGGAAGCGGGTACTTTCCGAACCATCGTGGTCGAGCCCCTGGTGAAAGAGGGGGGATTGTTTAAGAGCGAGGGGCGCATCGTCGTCTGGCTATCGGATGACGAGCGGAAGATCCCCATTCGCGTGAACACCAAAGTCGTCATCGGTTCGATCGACACGGAGCTGCGGGAGTACTCCGGGCTCGCGGGTCCGCTGCGCGCCAGGATACGATGACGTTCAGTGCGAAACAGAAACCCATCGCCTATGGCAGTGGTTATGTCCCGTTGGCTTTGCCGTTCATTGTTCCAGACTGACCCGACTCACCCTAGATCCCCCCGCCTGCCTTTGTCAGGTCGATGAGGCGGGCGGGTCCCCGCCTGACCATGAGAGCTGTGCAAGGCGGGCAGGCGACCGTCCCCATCAGGGCCGCTGTCGGTCGGGACGGGCGGGCAGGTCCCTCGGGGAGAGAGGGACGTTAGAGAGGCGTTGCTGCTGTGAGAAGCCGTTCACGCAAAGGGGTTTGCGGATCAGATGGTGCTGCACGCTACTTTCCCCTTTATTGTTTCTTGTTTGATCTTCACGCAGTGGCATGGTGAATATCCCATATCGAACAAGAAATGGTGAACGCAGAAGGTGTGTGTGCCGGGTTCTTGGCCTTCAACATGCCACCGGCTTCGCCGGTTGTGCCATGCTAATAGCGAGACAATCAGGAGCAGTACCATGACCAATTCGAAGCGTGCCGATCTTTCGAAAATCAAGACCATCTCCATCAAGCACCGGAAGAGTAAAGTCACCCCGGCGGATTTTGCCTCTCCGTTCGATGACCGGAGCGATTCGTTCCGTCAGTTCGCGGACAGCCTCCCTCGAATCCTGGCGGCGAACGATCTCCATGCCGTCGTTCACGACATCGTGCGGGCGCGAAAAAGGGGAGCCCCTGTTATCCTTCTGATGGGCGCTCACGTGATCAAGGTCGGCCTCGCACCGGTCCTGATCGACCTGTTGAAGCGGGAAATCATTACCGCCGTGGGCATGAACAGCGCAGCGGCTATCCATGACGTGGAGACGGCCATGTGGGGGATGACGTCGGAAGATGTCGCGACGAATATGCTGGACGGGCGGTTCGGCATGGCGCGCGAAACGGGAGAGCTGATCAATGGTACGCTGGCGGAGGCTTTCCGGAACGGCGATTTGGGCTACGGCGAGGCTCTCGGCAGAAAGCTTCTCGAACTGAAGGCCCCCAACAGCAATGTGAGCCTCCTGGCGACCTGCGCCATTCTCGAAGTGCCGGCGACGGTGCATGCCGCCATTGGAACTGACACCGTCCATCAGCAGCCGTCCATGGATGGGGCCGCGACGGGGGAGATGTCGTTTCGCGACTTCCGCTCGCTCTGCGAAACCTGCCGGGGTCTGGCAAAGGGGGGCGTCGTTCTGAACATCGGCTCGGCTGTCATCATGCCAGAGGTCTTCCTGAAGGCGCTGACGGTTGCCCGCAACCTGGGGGCGAAAGCCAGAGGGTTCACCACGGCGGTCTTCGATATGAATCATCATTACCGGCCGGCAATGAACGTCCAAATCCGGCCGACCCAGGACGGCGGAAAAGGGTTCTATGTGACCGGGCACCATGAAATCATGGTGCCGCTTCTGGCGGCAATGATCAAGACGAGGATGCACTGATGGAAGAAGTCCCCCTTCCCCGGAACGAATCTTGGATCCGCCGCCTCCAGCCCGTAGCATTCGCCATCGTGACGCTGATGCTGGTTTTCATTCTGTATCAATTCGTCGCCGGCGGCGTTACTCTGTTCCTGTCCAAGGGCAAGGTCACCGAGGACAACGTCAGCCTGATCCGCTGGTCGACGGTCATCGGGCAGCTGCTCTGCATCCTCGTCCCAACCCTCGTCCTGGCGAAACTGAGGCATGGAAAACTGTCGGAATTCTTCCGGTTCAATTTTCCCGCCCCGCAGGAAACGCTTGTGACCATAGTTGCCGTTTTTGCCCTGCAGCAGATGGCCCAGGGGTATATGGCGATGCAGGATGCGATTCCGCTCCCCGGACCCCTCAAGACCTACGTGGATATCTTCAAGAAGCTCTTTGAAGAGACCTACCGCGTCCTGGTGCAGGCGCATTCGCCGTGGGAATTCGTCTTTGTCGTTTTCACGGTGGCTCTTGTTCCGGCCCTGTCCGAGGAGATTCTCTTTCGCGGGTTGGTGCAGCGCAGTCTGGAGGAAACCACCGGTGGCCTGCGTGCAGCGATCATTGCCGGCGTGATCTTCGCCGCGTACCATCTCAATCCGTTCAGCATCGTTCCCCTTGCTGCGCTCGGCATCTATTTCGGATTTATCGTTTACCGGTCCGGGAGCATTGTGGTGGCGATCGCAGCACATTTCTTCAACAATTTCATCGCTTGCGTGGCAATATACCTCCAACTTGACGATGATTTTGTCGCGATCGCACCCGGCGGAGGTGCCACGGGACAGACTATGGTCGCGAATTTCGTCCTGTTCTCTCTGGTTTTTGTTGGGGCCACGTACTACTTCATTCACTTAACCTCAAAAGAGGAGTAAGAGCATTCGCTTGAGCAACCTGACAGTCCGTATTCTCGTCGCCCTCGTCGGGATACCGCTAATTCTTCTGGTTACGATGGCCGGAGGATTTTCTTTCTTTGCGTTTGTGATCGTGGTTTCCTCGTTGGCGCTGACAGAATTCTACGCCCTTGCACGTGCGAAAGGCGCATTCCCCCAGACCGTTCCGGGTCTCCTGTTCGGTTTCTGTCTCGGCACGGTGTTCATCTTTGCCCGGTTGCGCGACGCCATCCTCGGTTTCCTCGTCAATCGGGAGATCGGAGTGCCGTCGCCGACGATGGCGCAGTATTTTCTGATTCTGTTTCTCTTGTTTGTTCCGATCATGCTTCTGGTGGAGCTATTCCGGAACAAAGGGTCAGCCATCCTGAATGTTGCCGTCACCGTTTTTGGAGCGGCATACGTCTCCCTCTTCTTCGGTGCGCTCATCGGGGTTCGCGAATTGTATATTCCGGAGGATTTCCCCGTCTATCTGCACTTCCCCGTGCACGGGGCCTCGGTGGCGGACGACGTAAGGGCCACCATTGATCGCTGGGGCGGCCTGACGGTGCTGGCCATCTTCGTGTCGATCTGGATGTGTGACTCGGGTGCATATTTCGCCGGCCGTGCATTTGGAAAGCACAAGCTATTTGAAAGGGTCAGCCCGAAAAAGACCTGGGAGGGAGCAATAGCCGGATTCATCTTTGCCGTTCTCGCGTTTGTTGCCGCGCGCCAAATTGCCCTTCCGTACATGACCGTGACGAATGCCGTTGTCTGCGGTGCGATTGTGGGGATCTTCGGACAGCTCGGGGACCTTGCCGAGTCGCTCCTGAAGCGGGACGCCGGCGTGAAGGATTCGTCTTCGCTGATCCCGGGGCACGGGGGCGTGCTCGATCGCTTCGACAGCCTGATGTTTGTATCGCCCCTGCTGTTTTTCTATCTGGATTTCATTGTTTTCTAGTGCCCCTCCAGCTCAATGATTCTACACAAAAAGGGGGAGCACGTTCCAACTATGAAGAATATCCCTGAGTGTTCAAAGAGTTAGTTGGAACGGCAGTAGTCTAGTATCGTGTGTCAGAACTGCGTTGAACAAGAGTGAGGCTCCCTGCAGCCATTCTGTCGATCTGCCATTCAACTCCACGAGCGTAGGGCTCCTCGGGCCGTTGGCCCGTTGGGTAGATTCAAGAAGCGATTTGACGATGAAGCCGCGAGCCCCTCGACAAGCCCCTCGACAAGCTCGGGGCCGCGAGCAACGTCGAGCGGCTCGGGGCCG
>Ga0209253_10002675_pt1 | contig 15785 bp, 9 predicted proteins | sample FrelakmetBRP12BR_FD_187145 | JGI IMG/M metagenome (GOLD analysis project Ga0209253, IMG submission 187145) | Freshwater lake sediment microbial communities from the University of Notre Dame, USA, for methane emissions studies - BRP12 BR (SPAdes)... | ecosystem: Environmental > Aquatic >...
GATCTAAAGAGGCGCGATTTGCGTATTTCGCCGGTTAAACCGGAGAGAAAGCGCGAAGAGGGACCTTCCCCGCGTCGCCACCCATCTCCGGGCCGGCTTATAACCAGGATTCCACGGTGAGGCCGGGAATATCCTGGAAGTGCTTGATGTTGGCCGTCACGAGGGTCAGCCGGTGCTGAAGAGCGATCGAAGCAATCCGCAGGTTCGGTTCGCTCTTGGCTAATCCTCTTTTTTCGAGTTTGGCTTTGAGCGCTCCATAGATTTTTGCGCTTTTTTCGTCGAAGGGCAAGACAGAGATATTGGGAAAGACTCTTTCTTCAAAGACGTTCAGGATTCTTTCCGAGTGAGCCGTCCGCCTCGCTACATAATAAATCTCTGCAACGTTGATAGCCGTCGTGAATTGAAATTCGCCCGGAGTCTTTTTGAGCCTTTCTATCAGAAGAGGAGAAGGGCTTTTCCTGACGATGTTGCTCAGCGCATCGGTATCGAAAAGATACATCAGAGCTTGACCTCGCGGGTTTTCTCTTTTTCCCGTTCCTCATAGATCGCGTCACACATGGCTTCGATTTCGCTGTCTAAATCCGCCAGAGACTTGGCGGCTTCGCCCAATCCACCGCCCTTCCCCTTTTTCAGGTCCTGATAAGTTTCATAGGAGAGAAGGACGGCGACCTCTCTATTTTTTTTTGTCACCACGACCTCGTCTTTTTGATATATGAGACGATTGATAATTTCTGAAAATCTCGCTTTAGCTTTGGTCAAGGAATAAGTTTTGGTCAACATAGCCTCCCACTTATATATAGTCTAAATGACTATATTTGTCAACCCAATATTTAAAGTTCCCCTAGTGTCAGGGATTATTATATAAATATTGTGTAGATTAGGGTTGTGTCCAAGTGCGGCTTTATTTGATCGCCCAAAAGCGGTAAATTAGAGATAAGGTTCAAGGATGAAGAAAATCGCTCTTCGCGGAAGCGTCGTTCTTCCCGGCGAAATTCTGAAGGGCGGGATTGTCGTGCTGGAAGACGAGACGATATCCAGAGTCCTTTCCAGTCAGGAGGAACTCTCAACGGAGGATGTCCTCCTCTTCGATTACGGAGCGCACTACATCACCCCCGGGCTGGTGGACATTCATCTTCATGGCGCGCTCGGGAACGACGTGATGGATGCAAGAGTGGAGGGCCTCGAAGCCATCGCCGGCCATCAGGTCCGCTGCGGCGTCACCGGGTTTGTCCCCACCACGCTGGCCGCGCCTTTGCCTTCCATCCTGGCGGCGGTCGTCACTGTGAAGGCCGCCCAGAAGCTGCCTCTCTCGTCTGAGATTCTAGGAATTTATCTCGAGGGGCCTTTCTTAAACCTTAAGAAAAGGGGAGCCCATAACCCTGCGTTCATCAAAGAAGCGACGTCCGGAGAGATCGACTCTTTGCTCGAAGCGACCCGGGGCTTAAAGGTCATCATGACCCTGGCTCCCGAGGTCGGAAATAACCTCAGCTTTGTCCCGGAGCTCAAAGAAAGAGGTGCCGTGATTTCCATCGGCCACAGCGAGGCAACCTATGAGCAGGCGATCGCGAGTTTCGAGAAGGGGATCAGCCACTCGACCCACCTTTATAACGCCATGAGCGGGTTTCAACCCAGGGAGCCCGGGGTTATCGGAGCTGTCCTGGATTTCGATAAGGTCAGCGCTGAGCTCATTGCCGACGGCGTTCACGTCCATCCCGCTTCGCTAAGGATAGCCATCCGCCAAAAGGGCGTCGGAAAGATCTGCTTGATCACGGACGCGATGAATGCCGCCGGACTCGGGGACGGCCATTTCAGCGTGGGCGGGCTTGATGTCGTTGTCAAAGATGGACAGGCCAGGCTCAAAGAGAACGGCGCTCTGGCCGGCAGCGTTTTGACCCTTAACCGGGCCGTGAAAAACATCATCCAGTGGGCCGGAGTCTCGGTGAATCAGGCGGTCAACATGGCCTCTTTATTCCCGGCGCGCGTGCTCGGATTCCAGGACAAGATCGGGAGCATTCTCCCCTGCAAACAGGCGAACCTGGCCATTTTTGACCAGGAATTTGGCGTCATCGATACGATCGTGCGCGGCCGCTCCGTTCTGAGGGGAAAATTCGGCCTTTAAGAAAGCGAGAAATTTCTCTCGTCGTCCAACAATTGGCCCAAAAATTGCATAATATCTGGAGGAGCAAACATGAATAGGATAAACAGAATTTTGGCGGGCATGGTTTTCTTCTGCATTCTCTTTTTAGCTTTTTTATCAGTTGTCAGTTCTGCCTCTGCCTCTTTCGCTCGCGGCGATGAAAAGAATGTCCGAGAGATCCTGTTGCGCCGGTATTCAGATCTCCTCATCGAAAAGGGAATCTGCGATGACCGGACCGCGGAAATCGACGGCCGCCTCGGCCGGCTGATCCAGTCGGCAGGAACAAAAGGCCTGAAGTCGGACCAGCAGGTGCTTGATTTTATTCTCAACCAGTTGGACTATTCGGCGTCAAACCTGGGCCGCTTTCCCGCCTGCGCCTTTGACCGTCCGATCGGCTTTAAGCTCGACCGGTTTGGCCGGACGATCGCGCCCGGCAACATCGATGCCACAGCCGAAGGGAGCGCCTGCCCTGCGGGAGGCATTGGCGCCGGCTCCTACGAATGGACGATGAGCGGCAATTTTAGATATTGGTTCTTGAAATCCGGCTGGATGGTCGATGATACGGTCTGGGCCAATCAGTTTCATGTCTATATCAGGTCCGGAGGAAAGGCCGTCGCTCAGACACTCTCAACGGATTCCCCGCCGTCCGGAGAATTGGGCGGCATGAGATGGAATTACCCGGCCGGGAAAGGGAGCTATTACGCGCTTTTCCCTAAGTCCGGTTTCTCTTATGAGGCGAACCCGGGATTTCCCGTTCGCATCGCCGCCGTTCAATTTTCACCCATTATTCCCCACAACTACAAAGAAACAAGCTATCCCGTGGCCGTCTATAAATGGATCGCAGAGAACCCGAGCTCCGCTCCCGTAGACGTCAGCATCATGCTGACCTGGGAGAACATGGTCGGCTGGGAGCCTTTTCTGAAAAAACCCCTGACCAACCCGGCCGATTTCATCTGGGACAGGGAAAGCGCGGGCAATTATAACGAGCTGGCCGAGCAGGGCCCGCTCAAAGGGATCGTCTTCAAAAGAAAAGGGGCCGACCTCAAAACCGGAAACGCCCTGACCGGGTCCATGTCTATCGCCGCCCGGGAAATCCCCGGGAAGGCCGCCGTCTATTATCAAACCGACTTCGACCCGCGTGGAAGCGGCGCTGAGGTCTGGCGGACGTTTTCCTCAAACGGGTCCTTGAGCAATTCGAAGGCATCCCGGATTGCCGGGAAAGGCGATGCCCTGGCCGGTGCCATCGCCGTCAAGTTGAGCCTGAAGCCCGGAGAGCGTCTGGAATTTCCCATCGTTGTAGCCTGGGATTTTCCCTACTACGAGTTTGAAAAAGGAATCAAATACCGAAAAAAATACACGGAATTTTTTGGCGCGGCCGGCGATAAGGCTTTTACCATCGCCTGCGAGGCCCTGGACAAGTGGAGGGAATGGGAAAAAGCGATCGACGACTGGCAGCAGACGATCAGCGGAGACAAGCGTCTTCCCGGCTGGCTGAAGCAGGCCCTTTTTAACGAGCTCTACATCCTGGCTGAGACGAGCATCTGGGACGCCTCCACCAATCTCCATTCCTATCTGGAGAGCGCGGATTATCTTATGTACGGAACGTTCGATGTCGATTCCTACTGCTGGCATATTTTGATGCTGTGGCCCGAGCTGGAGATGCAGAACATGCGTTTCTTTGCGCGTACGGTCGAATGGGAGGACCCCGCGTTCAAAACCTATCTCTACTCCACGACTTTTCCGAAGGAAGTCCCCGAAGACAAGATGCCTTATTACTGGAGCGCCAATAAAGTCTCAGGGATGGTGCCCCATGACCTCGGTTCGCCGCGTCTTCGGCCCTGGGCCGTCCTCAATGCCTTTGACTGGCAGAACGGCAATGTCTGGAAAGACTTAAACCCGAAATTCCCGCTGCGCGCCTACCGCGATTTTCTGGCCACCGGCGCGAAGGATTATGATTTTTTGGTTAAAGCCTTTAAGGCTTCGGTCCTCGCCCTTGATACTCTGGAGCACAGGTTCGCCGACCCCTCCACGCATGTCCCTTTAAACGAGGGTATTCCCGACCAGACCTATGACACCTGGAGGATGAAAGGCGAGAGCGCCTACTGCACCTTGCTTTGGCTGGCCGGCTTGAAGACGACCGTCACCATGGGGCGGTCATTGCTGGACCATGGAATCAGCGCGCTCGACGGGAAGAGCATTCAAGATATCGCGGATAAATATAATGCCTGGTTTGCCGAAGGACAGAAGGCCCTCCAAAAGCTGTGGAACGAGGCCGGCGGATATTTCAACATCGATGCGACGACAAACGACATTATGGCCGACCAGCTCTTCGGTCAGTGGTATTCCAAAATGCTCGGCTTGGAAGAGGCGGAATCCGAAAGAATCATTCCGCGTGGACAGGCCGAGAAAGCCCTGCGCGCGATCTACAAGAATAATGTCCTCGGGTTTGGCGGTGGATTGATGGGGGCGGCCAACGGACGAACCAAAGACGGGAAACAACTCCGCAGCCAGCAAGGGGATGAGGTTTGGGTGGGGACAACCTATGCCCTGGCGGCGAATTGTATTCTCCACGGTCTCCGCGAAGAAGGCCTGCACACGGCCTACGGTGTCTATCAGGTCGTCTACTGCCCCTTTGGCCAGGGCTATTTTTTCAAGACGCCTGAAGCCTACTTGAATCCGGATGAAGTTCTCTGGAACAACCCGAACGCCAAATACGGTGATAAATTGTTCCGGGCCATGAAATATATGAGGCCCGGAGCCGTCTGGGCGATTTACGAGGCATTATTGAAAAATTCGCGGTAAAGCGTTATCTTTTACGGTTCACTATGAAGTCAAAAAAGAAAGCTCGACAACGGCTGCTCCTCGTTGCGGGCATCCTGATTCTCTGCGCCGTTCTGTGGGTCTTTTTGCGGCCGGGAAAGGATCCGGCCAAAAGGATCGAGAGGCTCTGGGCAAAAAGCGGAATCGAAAAGCCCAATGTCATCCTGATAACCATGGACACGACGCGGGCCGACCATCTGGCCTGTTATGGATATCCATTTGTGAAGACTCCGAACCTGGATTCCCTGGCTCAAAAGGGCGTCCTTTTTGAGCAGGCGGCTTCCTCATCTCCGCTGACCCTCCCCTCCCACTGCACGATTATGACCGGCATGTACCCCACCTACCACGGTGTCCGGGTCAACGGGAACACCGCCTTGAGCGAGGAGCAGACAACCATCGCTGAATTGCTTTCCGCTCGGGGCTACCAGTGCGGGGCTTTTATCGGCGCCTTCGTCCTTGACGGCCGCTGGGGGCTCAAGCAGGGTTTCCAGCACTATGACGATCAATTCGACCTGAAAAAATACAAGCACATCGACCTCGGAGCTATCCAAAGGCCGGGCAACCAAGTCATGGACGCCGCGCTGGCCTGGCTCGACGGGGAAAAGGCCGGTCCCTTCTTCGCCTGGATTCATCTCTACGACCCGCATGCTCCTTACGAGCCGCCGGAACCCTATCGCTCCGAATACAGTGGGCGGGGCAAGGTAGGTCAGTATGACGGCGAGATCGCCTTCATGGATGAACAGATAGGCAGGTGCGTTTCCTGGCTGGAGAAAAATGGCCTCAGCAAAAACACCGTCCTGATCCTTATCGGCGACCACGGGGAAGGCCTGGGGAGCCACGGTGAGGAAGCGCATGGCTATTTCATTTATGAATATGCGGCGCATGTCCCGTTTCTGGTTGTCGCTCCCTTCGCTGAGCTCGAGGGGAAGCGGGTTTCCTCCCAGGCCAGGGCCGTCGATGTTTTTCCGACCCTCATGGAGCTGGTCAAGATCAAGTCTCCGGCCAAGGTCCACGGCGAATCCTTGCTTTCACTGATGTTTCAAACAAAGAAACAGATAGAAAGCTATGCGTACGGAGAATCGATGGCCCCGAATATCCAGTTCGGGTGGAGCCCTCTCCGCTACCTGCGGACATCACATTATAAATATATCGATGCGCCCAGGGCTGAGCTCTATGATCTCACCCGAGACGCGGACGAACAGACGAACCTCTTTCAACAATCCCCCGACGTTGCCCGAAAAATGAAAACGGAGTTGGACCGGCTCATAGCCCAAACAAGCGTCGGCGCTCCGACTCCCCAAGCAGCCAATTTGGACAAGGAGACAATGGAGAGGTTGTCCGCGCTGGGTTACATAGGAGCGCCCGTGTCCGCAAAAAAAGCATCCGCCGGAGCGGGCCCGCTGGCCGATCCTAAGGACAAACTGGGGGTTTTCTCGGCCGTCACCTTTGCGGGCGAGTTGGTCATGAAAGATCAGTATGCTGAGGCCGTCCCAAGGCTCGAGTCTGCGCTCCGTGAAGAGCCGACCATTCCACAGGCATTGCTGCTCCTGTCAACCTGCTATGTGGAACTGGGAAGGAGGGAGGAAGCGAAAACCCAGCTGGAGCTCGTCCTGAAGGAAGACCCTGAAAGCACTCAAGCCCTGATCAGCATGGCCAATATCCTGGTTGATGAAAAGAAGGACGAGGACGCTATCGCCCTCTGCAAGCAGACGCTGGCCGTGGATACGCGGAATAATCAGGCCTGCACGATCATCGGCGAGATCTACATGGGAAAACTGAAATATGCCGAGGCCCTCCCGTACTTCGAGAAGGCGGTCGAGTTCCAGCCCAAAGTAAGCCGGAGCCAGCTCAATCTGGCCGTCTGCTTAGTGGGCCTTAAACAATATGACCGGGCGGAGACAATGCTCAAGCAAATCATCCAGGATTCCCCCAAGTTCCCCCTGGCCAGCTACAATCTGGGGCTGCTTTATGAGGAGCAGGGGAAGCTCGAGGAAGCCCGGGCGGCTTATGTTCAGGAAGTCGCGAACTATCCCAAGGAGTTCAAGGCCAGGTTCAACCTGGGGAAGCTGCTCTTTAAGCTGGGCGACAAGGCCGGCTCTCTAGAGCAGATGCGGGAAGTCGTCAAGATAACCCCCAAACTATCCGAAGGGTACCTCTTGCTCGCCAGGGGCCTGCTTTATGAGCCGGTTTCTCTTGATGAAGTCAGAGCCCTGGTCGAAAAAGGGCTTTCCCTGGCCGAAACATCCGAGCTAAAAGCTCTTGGCTACTTTCTTTTGGCCGATATTTATAACCGTGAACATCAACCCGAAAAGATGAATGACGCTTTACAGAAGGCGAACTCATATCAATCGAAAAAGGAGTAAATCATGAGATACCGAACTTGTCATGCTCTTGGAACGTTCATTTTGTTGACCAGCTTAATTCTAAGTCTTCCCGGGTTCGGCCAGTACCGCGAGTATTATTTTTATGGAACAGTCATGGACACGCAGAAAAATCCTCTTGAGGGGGTCGAAATCTTTCTCCGGGACCTTGAAACCAGCCGCAGCTATTCCATCATGACAAACAAAAAAGGCGAGTTCAAACTTGCCGGTCTGCCCCATGGCGTCTACAAGGTCGTCTTTAAAAAGGAGGGCTTCGCTGCAAAAGAAGACGAGTGGAGATTCCAGACGCCCCAGGACAGCATGGTGAAAGCCGAGATTCCGCCCGTCGTGCTCGTCACCCAGACCCAGGTCCAGGAACAGGCGCGTTTGAAAGAGATGCAGGGCACGCTCAAGGAGTCGGTCGAAAAAATCAAGCAGAAGGATTATGACGGCGCCATTTCCCAGCTGAAAGCGATCCTCGAGAAGGACCCCAAGGATGCCAATGCGCTTTACTTCCTCGGGATGAGCTACGCCAGGAAACAAATGTATGCGGAAGCGATTGAGGCCTTGATTCAGGTCACTGAAATAACCCCCAAGTTCCCTCCCGCCCACTTTGAATTGGCGGTTTGTTATCAGCAGCAGAACGACCCCGACAAGGCCCTCGAATATTACCAGAAGACCCTCGACCTGGACCCCAACAATCCGGATGCCGCCTTTAACTCCGGCCTGATTCTCTTCGGCCAGAACCGCGTGGACGAGGCTCTGGTCCGTTTTGAAAAAGCGATCAGCGTGAAGCCGGATGACCCCGCTTATCTTGAGATGGCGGGAAGATGCTACATCCATCAAGCCAATTTTGAGAAAGCCATTGAATGTTTTGAGAAGGCCAAAGCCGGATACACAGACCAGGAAAAGGTCAAGTTCCTGGACGATCTGATCTCAAAACTGAAGGACCAGATAAAAAAGTAGCTGCTCCAGACGGCGACGGAAATTATCTATTTTTCTTCGTCGACTATCTTTTCGCCGGGGATGTCTTCTTCGATTGACTCATCCTCGGGATAGAGAAGCCTCGTCCCGCACTTGATGCAGAGTTCGCTCTTTTCATCGATGATGGCTTGACAATAAGGACAACGCTTTAGGGCCATGCCAGTATTTTACCCTTATTTCGCCCAGTTTCCCAGCCCTACCTAAATCGGGGACAAGAAATTTTCTGATTGAAGGCCATTTCGTTCACCAGGCGGAAAAGACCGAATATTGCTTGACAAGGCGAAAACGAAGTAATATTAGTCTATTAGATAGTTCTCGAGTGGAAAAAACAAAAAAAGCAAACCTGAAGGTGAAATCAACGCGAATATCAAGAAATGCATTCAGCGTTGTTTCTGCCGGTTCATCCGGAAGAAACGGGGTCTTTGGCAAGGTTAGAAAGATAGGAGGGAGAAATGCTTAAAGGAAGAAAACTCCTCTTTGCGGCCTGCTTTTTAGGCTTCCTTCTCGTTGTCGTAAACGCCAGCGTTGTCCGGGCCCAGTCCATCCTTGAAGGGAAGATAACGGGAACGATCACCGACGACAAAGGTGAGCCTCTTCCTGGAGCGACCGTAGAGGCAACAAGCCCCGCCATGATGGGGAAACGCTCCACCGTCACTTCAGCTAAAGGGACTTATGTTTTTCTCAAGTTGCCGGTTGGGAACTATAAGCTCACGGCCTCTATGGCCGGTTTTAAGAACGTTGTCCAGGATAATATCGAATTGACAGCGGAAAGCTCCGTGACGATCAACCTGGCCCTGCCGATGGGGACGATCGAAGAAACGGTGACCGTGATCGCCGCGACTCCGGTGGTCGATGTCAAGACCTCGACCATCGACTCCAAGATCGACCAGGCGATGCTGGACAAACTGCCCACCAGCCGCGATTCGTTCTATGACCTGTCGCTGTCGACTCCGGGCATGTTCGACGTGGGCAAGAACGTTATGGGGAGTCCCACGGCCTACGGTGGATCAACCATGGAGAACATCTTCCTGGTGAACGGCTTGGACACCACCGACCCCAGCGGTGCGGGCTATGGCTCCATGATCAACGTGAACTACGATAACGTCCAGGAGGTTCGCCTGATCGCTCTCGGCAGCAAGGCGGAATATGGTAATTTTTCGGGCGTGGCCATCGACGTCATCACCAAGTCCGGCTCCGACACGCTACGGGGTTCTCTATCTGTATACAGCCAGCTGGGTACTCCCACAGGTCAAGAACCGAAATCCGGCCAATTGGGCCGCGATTGGCTGTATCTCCAGACCGGCGACGATTATCGATCCTATCCCAAATCGGACCTGGAACTTGACCTGACCTTGGGCGGACCTTTCTTTTCCAAAAACGTCTGGTTCTTTACGGCCTTCAACTACCTGGACAAGAAAAACAAAGAACTTAATTGGGACCCGATTTCTTGGTCTCACGGACGATATGCCGACATCAAACTTACCAGCACGCCTTTTAAGAACCAACACGTTTGGGCGTCTTACCATTATGAGAACAACAATGGCGGAGGCATAACAGACGGTTCCCTGGATTGGGACCCCTCCATGGCCTACGACTACTATACCCAGAGCCACGCCGTCTCCTCCCAGTGGCAATGGTTCCCCAGCAGCGCTACTTTCCTTTCCGCGAAGTTCCTGGGTTTCTGGGTCAATAGTAGAAACCAACTTCCCAGCGGTGCTCCCGACCACCCAGGATACATCAACTGGTGGAAGGGAGTGCCCTTCGATTCGGGCAATGGCGGTGCTTTCCCCGGCGCGCACAAAGAAAATACCAACCGTATGACTGTCCAAGCCGACATGTCGCACTATGCCGAAGACTTCCTGGGCGAACACGACATCAAGTTCGGCGTGCAGTTCACCCGCGGCCGCCTGAACGGCATCGGCGGGGACTTTTTTGGAAAAGAGCTTATCGACCCGCAAAGCGGCGAAGACCTCGGCTTTTTCGGATATTACCCCGGCGCCTACCCTTATCGCTGGATCTATAACATCCAGTATATGCAGAGCTGGTACGGCGATTACAACGGCCTGATGTTCTATGTCCCCAAAGGTTACAGCAAGCCCCATCGTACCGTGCGCACGTCAGACGGCCTGGGATTCTTTTTCGACGATCAGTGGACGCCTTTCAAGCGCCTGACCTTTAACCTCGGCTTGCGCTACGACCATATGACCGCCAAGTTCGGCAAGGGCGGCCAGATGCTGGAGGCGCCGACCTCCCCCGAAGCCTGGAAGGAGGAACTCAAAGTCATCCGCGACCGCGCGGGTTCGGGCAACCTTTTCAACTTCAAGAACTGGTCTCCGCGCGTGGGTTTAACCTATGCCTTGACCGGTGACCAGAAGACCGTTTTTCGCGCCAGTTACGGACGGTATTATACCCCGATCGGAGTGGAAAGCTTCGGCGGCGGTGGTCCTGACCTGGATCGTAACTATAACACAACGGAGTTCTACTCAATTCCCTGGGACGGCCTCGACCAGAACGGAGACGGCTATATTACCGGCAGCGAGTTCGCCAACGCCGCCCGGCAGATCCCCAACCTGAATCCCATCAATGCCGTCTGGGACAACGGCGACTGGACAACCCAGTTCACTTTTAGCGATCCTTCCTGGGGCTTGAAAATCCAGTCCGGCCTGAAAAACCAACACACCGATCAGTTCACGGTTAACCTGGAGCGCGAGATCTTCAAGAATTTCTCAGTAGGGGTCACCTATATCAACCGCGTGACCAAGGACGTGATCGTGCAATGGCCCCTGAATGAGGTCACCCAGCAGCCCTGGCAGTACGAGGTCAAGACGCAGGTCGTCAACGGCCAGGAGGTCTCTCTTTACAGCATCGTCTTGCAGGATTACGACGACAACGGCGTTGTCGACGGTGAGGATATCCAGTGGATCTATAGACACCAGGATTTCGAGTGGCGCAACATGCCCGACTTTCCAAAGCAGGCAGGCAACCAGAACCTTAAGGCCGAGCGCAAATTCCAAGGCCTTCAGGTGACCTTCAAAAAGCGCTACTCCGACCGCTGGCAGCTACTGGGCTCCCTGCTCTTCAATAAATCGACCGGGTTCGCGGGCCGCAACAAGCGCCAGGACCAGGACTACAACATGGAAGGCACGAATATCTGGTCCGACCAATGGCTGGGCGGCCTTAACCAGACCATCAACAACATGGAAGGCCCTATGCCTTTCACCCCGCGCTTTGAATTCAAGATCAACGGCAACTATACCATCCCCAAGATCGAAGTCGACCTGGGCCTTCGCTTCCGCCTCCATACCGGTCGTCCCGTCTGGGTCCTTTCCCAAATTCGCCAGCTCGATCCCTGGAACTTTGACCCGGAAAATACCGATTTACTGCAGCACGCCGTGATTTGCACCCAAGCGGGGTATGAGGGGCAAATCGTGGCCCAGGATCCCACCCAACCGCTTTACATGCCCTTCCTGAGCCTCCTGGATTTGCGTCTTGAAAAAAGCTTCAACCTGGGTCGCAACAAACTTCGGGTCATACTCGACGGCTTCAACATCCTCGGTAGCAAGGCTGTAACCAACGCCATGGTCAAAAAGGTCGCGGTTCCGGACACGGACATTCTGCTCAGGGATGTCGGCCGGGTCGTGGGCTTGGTTGCTCCGCGTAATTTCCGGCTGGGCGTCATGTTCCAATTCTAAGCGAGGTTGCACTTGAAGAGGGAGAGCGCCCGGCGCTCTCCCTCTTTTTGAATTTCCAAAGCCCGGGCATACTTGGTTAATTCTTATTCCCCCCCCAAAAAGAAATTTGCCTTCTTCAGTCCCAAAGCGGGACCTGATTTCCTCTTATTTTCAACAGATGCCGCCAACACAATAAAACTTGACAATCGGAGAGAGAAATTATAATAATTCAATGGATGTTTTTTAGGGGAAAAAATCTAATAAAAAATAATATGGAGGTGGAATCAGGAGAGGCTACAAAAAATAGGTGTGAGGTTGTTTCTACCGGTCCATCCGGAAGAAACAGGGTTTTGGCAAGATTGAAAAGCGAAGGAGAGAAAATGCACATGGCAAGAAAAATCCTGTTCGTGACCTGCTTCCTTGCTTTTTGCCTCGCCGTTGCGAACGTGAACGTCCTGAGGGCCCAATCCGTCCTGGAAGGGAAATTGACGGGGACGGTCACAGACGACAAAGGCGAGCTGCTTCCCGGAGTGACCGTAGAAATAACGGGCGTCTCCCTCATGGGAAAACGTTCGGCCGTAACATCGGCTAGGGGCATTTTTGTTTTCCTGAACGTTCCTCCCGGGACATTCAAGCTCACGGCTTCGCTGCCGGGTTTCAAGACCTATGTTCAGGAAGATGTCATTCTTGGAGCGGGCAGCGGTGTCGATATTAAGGTGGTGATGCAGCAGGGCGCAATCGAGGAGACGGTGACGGTCATTGCCGCCAGCCCCATTGTCGATGTCAAGACCTCGACGGTGGATTCCAGGCTCGAGCGAGAGATGCTGGCCAGACTGCCGACCACCCGCGACGCGTTCTATGACCTGGCCCTGACCACTCCGGGGATGTTCGACGTCGCGAGCTCGGGATCATGGCTGCCCAGCCCAACGGCTTACGGCGGCTCCTCAATGGAAAATGTTTTCCTGGTGAATGGTGTCAACGCCACGAACCCCCGCGGCGCGGCCTTCGGCTCATTGGTCAAGGTTAACTATAACGCGGTCGAAGAAGTCCGTATCGTCGCCCTCGGCGCCAAAGCCGAGTACGGGAGCTATTCCGGAGCGGCGATCGACGTTTTGACCAAGTCCGGGAGCAATGCCTTCCACGGCAACGCCTCTTATTATACGGAGCTCAAGGGGTGGTTCAAGACCAACCAGCCGGGCGTCGCCGAGGGAACCACACTTCCCCTGGGGGGCGCCAGCGACTGGCTCTATTATCGGGGTGGAGATAAGCTTTCGGGCATAACAAAAACAAACTGGGAAGGCAACTTTACCCTGGGCGGACCGATCATCAAGGACAGAATCTGGTTCTACGGCGCTTTCGACTACATCCGCTCGGATTCGCTGCCCGTGAACTGGAGCTTGCTCAATACCTACACCGGCCGATACTTTGACGGCAAGATCTCCGCCGAGCCCTTTAGAAACAACAGGGCCTGGGTGAACTATCATTATGAACACAACACGTCGGCCGGCTGGAGTTGGGGCTCGGAACCGGAATGGGACACCACTATGTCCTATGGTCCGACAACATACAACAACACGGTTTCGGCCCAGTGGCAGTTTCTGCCTACGAGCAGCATGATCTTTACGGCCAAGTACCTGGGGTTCTGGACCGACGACCAGCCCCATATCCCGACCGGGGGCATAGGCCATCCCGGCTACATCAACTGGTGGAAGTGGAACACTCAATACGGGGTTGCCGGCGATTTCCCCTACGTCGAAGCCCAGAAGTCCAATCGTCAGACCATCCAGGCGGACATGTCCTATTATGCCGAGAATTTCCTGGGCGAGCATGACATCAAGTTTGGCGCTCAATTCACCAAGGGCCGGGGCAACTGGATGGGCGGCTATTTCCAGAACTATGCCAATTTCATTTACCCCTTGGGAGGCTGGTGGGGATATGTCCCCGACAAGGGATATAAAATAGACTACCTCAAAACGCAGACTTGGTATTACGGCAACGCAATCCAGGACGGCCTGCTTTTCTACAATAACAAGACCGTAATGAATCCGTTCCTGACGGTGCGAACAGCGGATTCCCTGGGCTTCTTCATCGATGACCAGTGGTCCCCCACCAAGCGTTTGACCCTGAACATCGGTCTCCGCTACGATCGCATGTCGACAAAATACGCAGTGGGAAAGGTCTATCAATTCGTCACCAAGGCTGAAGAGATCAATGGCCCGCCCCCCGTACTTCGCGACCGGGCTGCGAGTGATAACATCTTCGATTTCAAGACGTTCGCTCCGCGTCTCGGAATCACCTACCAGTTGACCGGGGACGGGAAGACGGTCTTCCGGGCGAGCTACGGCCGGTATTACATGCCGCTGGCCGTAGAATTCCTCCGCCGGTTCGGTCCGGACATGGCGCTCACGACATCGGTCTATCAGATCTACATGGTCCCCTGGGATATCGCCGACGCGAACCATGACGGCTATATCGATAACCTCGGCATCGGCGGCGGACCCAACGAGCTCAGGGATGCCGTCAGGCATATTTATGGCACAACTCCCATTTACGAAAGATCGCAACTGTCCGACCCTTCCTGGACGCTCGCTGTCGCTCCCGGCGTTAAGGACATGTACACGGACCAGGTCTCGGTGAACCTGGAACGAGAGCTCGCCAAGGATTTCTCTGTTAGCGCGACCTATATTTACAAGCACGCAGCCGATATGTTCGTTAACGTTCCCATCAACAGAGTGACCGGGGAGGAGTGGCAGTACGAGAGGGTTCCATTTGTGACGGAAAACGGCGAGACGGTCGAGCTCTACAGTATCAAGTGGCTCGATTACGACGGCAACGGCGTCATCGACGGCGCCGATGTCAACTGGGTCGGTACGCACAACACGTTTCGTGTTGAGAACATGCAGACTTATGACGGGAAAAAGCCGCAGAGGACCTATCAAGCCTTGCAGCTGGTTTTAAACAAGAGATACTCCAATCGTTGGCAGGGCCTGGCCTCGGCGGTCTATTCCTGGTCAGACGGCACGGCCCAGCGGACCATGCGTCAGAACGACAACATGATGGGCCCGATGGTCACCGATGACACCTGGATGGGCAGCCTCAATTACACCATCAACAACATGGACGGGGTGCTCCCGTTCGTTCCCAAGCTGGAGGTCAAAGCCTCAGGATCCTACACCGTTCCTTACGTTGAACTCGATTTGGGCGTTCGCTTCAGAATGCACACGGGCCGTCCCCTCTGGAAACTGGAAAACTATCCCGTCCACACCCAGTGGGGCTATCCTGCGGGCTCAGTCATCAGCCAAGGCCTCAATCGGATCGTCGGCAACACAAAGCCTACCTATTTACCAACTCTCGCTGTCTTGGACGTCAGGGTCGAAAGAGCCTTCAAGATCAGCAAGTACGGCGCCATTCATGTCATCCTCGATGTCCTCAACGCTCTTAACCGGGCGAATGTGACGAATTCCGAATACATCGGGCTGTGGGGCCGGATCACCGGCATAACGGACGCACGCAGGTTCCGTCTCAGCTTCATGTACCAGTTCTAAGCAGAGCTTCGTTCTCGACTTCCAGAGCCTGGAGGGCTGCGGCCCTCCAGGCTCTTTTCTTATCAGGGTTCGAGGGCCAGGGGTTGATGTTACCAAAAGCGCCATTAGGCTTCATGTTTGAAAAATCAAGGAGGGGTTGGGCATGGTCCATTTCGCCTTCTTAGATTGGTTCTGGGTTGTTGCTTTTGTCATCCTCATGACCATCTGCGGGATTCTCTTTTACAAACTGGGGAAGAGGTCGATGGCCGATTTCTTTCTGGCCGGCCGA
>Ga0209253_10002677_pt1 | contig 15779 bp, 17 predicted proteins | sample FrelakmetBRP12BR_FD_187145 | JGI IMG/M metagenome (GOLD analysis project Ga0209253, IMG submission 187145) | Freshwater lake sediment microbial communities from the University of Notre Dame, USA, for methane emissions studies - BRP12 BR (SPAdes)... | ecosystem: Environmental > Aquatic >...
GGCCCAGCATAAAAGAGTCCGAAAGGAAAAGCCCGACAAAAGTGCTGGTATATCATTCGGAATTATGCACAGGTTGCACTTACTGTATGACTGCATGCTCCTACAAGCACTATGGAATTACAAGTTTCGCAAAGTCTTACATCAATATCATCGAGGATCCTGACAAACCATTCTCGTTTATTGGAGCTCACTGCGCACACTGCGAGACAGCAGCATGTGTGGCTGCGTGTCCCACCGGAGCCATGTATTATGAGCGTGAAACTGGAGCCGTGCGTGTCAACGCTATGCTATGCGTGATGTGTAGAAACTGTCAAGCGGCGTGCCCGATCGGACATCCTTTCTACGACGAGGATGTTCATCAGGCGGTCAAGTGCGATCAGTGTGACGGACACCCTATGTGCGTTCAGCAATGTCCCACTGGAGCAATAACCTACGAAGATAGAAGTCAGTCACGAGAGAAATTCGGAGTGTTGAAGAAATGAGTGAGAGCGAAGAGGTTCCCCTTTACCCACTTGAGAAACCGATCAAACCCCCACTTCCAGCCACCATGGGGGGCATAGTGAGAAACCAATATGAGACTGGGCATGTCCAAGAACTTGTTGACTACTTCATCGAAGAACGCGTCAGAATCGGTCTAAAAGACAAACCTCCAACCGCTTACAGAAACCCTGAACCTATCGCTGAGCTCAGAAAAATTGTTCAAGACACACCAATCGCGAAGAAGGCGAATGATGTAGCGAAATTCGGTGGACAACAGGTGAAGGTACTTCCTTGCTAAGCGAAAAGAAACGCTTCGGACTTTTCTTGGGATGCACTATACCTTCATCCCAAATCTTCGTTGAAAAAGCGATACGTTTGATTGGGCAGAAACTAGGAATAGATCTCATAGAACTGGAAGGAACGACATGTTGCCCCGAACCAGAAATATCCAAGACAGTCAGCTATGACGGGTGGCTCCGTGTCGCGGCGAGAAACCTATCCATAGCTGAGCAGACATCAAACAACCTTTGCCTGATCTGCAGTGGATGCTACGCAACATTCTCTAGAGCTAACAAGGCTCTAAAAGATGAGGCAACTCTGAGCGAAGCGAACAATCAACTACAGAGAATAAACAGAAGGTACAATCACACTGTCAATGTAATGAATGTGGTCGAGTTGCTACATGACGTTGTTGGAATTGAGAGATTGAAGAGCCACTTCGCAAAACGGATGAATAAGGTCAAGATAGCAACGCATCCAGGATGCAGAATACTTCATGAGAAAGACCTTGTCGACAAGATGAATGCAGTCATATCGGCGACCGGTGCATCACTGTTGACCTGGAAGGCACAAGAGATGTGTTGCGGGGTACCGTCGATGTACAACGATCCCGAGTTCGCATTGAATGAACGAGCTAAGAGGAAGGTTGAAGACCTCAAGACGGTAGCACCGGATTGTCTTGCTCTTGTTTGTCCTGCATGCTACGACATGCTCGAGAAGGCAGAGATATCTTTCCTGGATCCAGAGCAACTTATTCCAATCGTGAATCTCGTAGAGTTGGTAGCTTTGGCCATGGGCATCTCACCTGAAGAGATCGGAATGGACCTACATAGGATAGAGGTCGCTCCGCTTATGGAGAAGATTGCGTAAACCACGTCTCCGTCAGAGCGCTTACCGACCAAATATGCTGGCAGCTTCTATGCTCCGACAACGGTAGCGCCAAGTGTCTCAAGTAGACTATGATCTAGACTCAAAATGCCAAAGTAGAAACCAAGTCCCAGAACGAGCAGGACAATGTCCAAAGCAGCTATTGGGAGCAGAGTAAGAATATTCTTTTCTAATACATGTCCCGTGAGACTCGGGTTCTTCCTGAAGAAGACCTTGTACAAGGTCGCGATATAGAATATCAGAGTAATCCCTGCTGCTACAAGAACTGATACGGTTATCGCGTTGAGTTGTCCGTTAAAGAACTCCAAGTACAACTCATAGACTGTCCGATATCCGAGCAGAGGTGGTATGGATGACAGACTTAGACCTCCCACGATGAATGAAAAGGTTGTCAACGGCATTCTCGCCGCTAGGCCTCCAAGTTTGTTTAGGTCCCTGGTTCCTGTGGCATGAACTACATTTCCTGCAGACAAGAAGAGGAGTGACTTTGCGACTGCATGGCTTAGAATGTGGATCAGAGTGGCACTTAGGACAATAGTCATTGAAAACTTGGGATCACCAGCCACTCCAACAAGGACGAAGATTATTCCAACTTCGCTGATAGTTGAGAATGCAAGAATGCGCTTGAGATCCCTTCTGAAACCAAAGAGCGGAACCTTTGCTCCGAAAATCTCAAAGACTGCACACATAGCTCCAAAGAGTGCTGAAACAACACCAAAAGCTAGTATCGTAGCACTGATAGCATACTCGGACAAAGCGATTGGGCCAACAGATCTTACCATTGCGAATGCTGCGCATTGAACCAATATTCCTGATAGTAATGCACTCACGGGTGTAGGTGCTTCAGAGTGTGCTCTTGGCAACCAGACGAGTCCAAATGGAACAACACCGGCTTTGAATGAGAACCCTAGCATGAGCAATGCGGATACGAGAATTTTTGTTTCTGTGCTCATCTGGAGCAGTCGTGGATCCGATAGTAGGACTGTCCCAGTATCGGCATATATGACGAATATTCCTGTCAACACCAAGATGGCGCCCATAATACTGAGAACGATGTAGACCACCGCTGCAGATATTGCGTTCCTTGTTCTGCTGAAAAGGATTAGAACTCCTCCCGTGGCTGTCGAAATCTCAAGGAAAGCGAACATTGTAACGAGATTGAAGCTGAGTGTTAGACCCGTCATCGATCCTATGAATATTAGAAGTATCATGTGGAAGAATTCAGCGTTAGTATCTTTCCTCATCTCAGATACAGCGTATAACGCAGCGAAAAATCCCACAAGCAACGTGATCTCTGCCACGAGCAAACCGGCTGCATTCGCTGTGATGGTTGCGAACGTGAAGGAGTTTCCTGTAGCCGCCTCACCAAGCATGTATGTTGTTATGCACAGAGCTATCAACACGGATAGAACAACAGTGGCGTCCCTTGCTTTCTTTGAGAATATCCCGAGTAAGAACGATACCGCTGATCCACAGATTGGTATCAGCGTCGGGAATATTCCCAAGATTTGGTCCAATTCGATCCTCAGTACATTGTGAGCGTTACTGGAAACCGTATATGGGAGTTGAGTAGACTATGCTCGGCGTTTCATGAACTCTTCAATCTTATCGTATGCTTCATTTAGTACATTCTCTTGTGGAAGGAAGACTATTCTGAAGTGATCTTTTCCGTATGTGGGGTCGAACCCAGATCCATTTACCACGAGTACACCCGTCTCATTCAACAGTTCTGTTGTGAACTCGGCGTCACTTCGCCATTTCTTGATGGCCTCGATCTTGGGAAAGATGTAGAATGCTCCTCCAGGTTTTGCGGACGAAATGCCCGGAATCTCGTTCAGGCGTTTGTATGATAGATCTCGACGTTTACGGAGCTTGTTGACAGTTTCGCTGATATGATCTTGTGGGCCTCGAAGCGCATTGACAGCGGCCCACTGCTCTGGAGTGTTCGCACAGAGCCTTATTCGAGATAGTCTCTGAATTCCATCCCAGACGGAGGCAAGCTTGCCTTTGGGATCTCGCATGTACATGTAACCTAGACGCCATCCAGTCATAAGATAAGTCTTTGAGAAACCGTTCAATCCAATTATCGGAACATCCTTGGCCAATGCTGCCGTACTCTGGAAAGCTCCATCATACACTATTCCATCATAGATCTCGTCAACGACGACTGGCAAATCATGTGACGCTGCTACGTCTAAGATCTTTGTGAGATCGCTCTTAGAGTATACTGCTCCGCACGGATTATTTGGATTTATGACAACGAGCACTCGTGTTCGTTTTGAGATCTTTTTTTCCAGGTCCTCCACATCGGGAGCCCAGTCCTTACTTTCTATCGTTCGATACGTGACAGGTTTTCCATCGAAGAACTTGGAGTAAGCAATGTACGGGGGATAGCATGGTCCGGGTAGCAGTATCTCATCCCCAGGATTCAAGAAAGCTGCGGTCAGGAAAAGAATTCCCTCAGAAATGCCAGTAGTGGTAAGAACGTTAGCTGCGTCAATGTCGACGCCGTTGACTCGCTTTTCTTTTTCGGCGATGGCTTCTCTGAGTTCCTTCACACCCTCCGACGATGCGTAGTAGTTGTGGCCTTCATCGATCGCTTTCTTGAGGGACTCTTTGATGTGATAAGGTGTGTCAAAATCATATTTCCCAGGATCACCAATGTTGAGGGATAGTATTTTCTTTCCTTTCTTTTCGACTTCATTAGCCTTGAGAATCACATCTCGAATAGCGTACTCGACTCCGCCTGCTCGTTTTGAAACTTGAATCACCATACATAACCGCTCATAATCTGTTCATTACCACACGTCGACTGGCCGAACGATCGGCTAGACAAATAGATAAATCTTTGCGCACCAAGCCGGAACGAAACAAACGAGAGTGGAACAAACCCTAATTCTTTCTTCAGCGTTTCGTTCTCAACTGTTTTTGTGAGATTCTTCTGTGGTAAATGTAGACTCCAATAGCGAGAACAAGAACAATAATCACGATTGCCAGCATAAGGGGCTCCTCACTTGTGGCCCTAGTGTAGACTATACGGTCACCTTCAATGGCGGCAAAGCTAGGTCCAACAATTTCCGATGATAATTCAATAGAAGATACGTATGTTCTAGTCTCATTAGGTTCTTCAATGGTCATTCTGAGATCAAGAGCCTTGACGCTTGGAAGGAACCAAGTCGTTTTCTGATGTTCCGGATCCAAGGTTTTGTTCCACGATGACAGAGGGCTTGAAAGAACTTCAAAATCTAGCAGGGTAGCGTTTCCCGCTGCATCGGCGGCTTCTTCATAGAACACTGAACGGTTCCCGTTAATGTAGAATCGCGCCCACGTACTATTAGAGTAGGGTTCCAGTGCAGGTTTCACGTACGCGTTTCCAACCATGTTGAATGAGAGGTTCTGAGCAACCAGGTTCTTGGAGACCTTAAACGATCTCCATGCAACGTCTACCTTCTCTATGTCTCCCGAGACCAAGGTGATGTTTCGGACTTTGAATGAGAATGTCAGGTTGAGCCTAGTTTCTGAAGTGGAAACTCTGACTGATGGATCCGAGACAACTGCTTGAGTGGACTTTGTTTCTATGGCACTCTGCAGGGAATCTCTGAACTCAGCTAAGTCTTCTCCGGTCAGGTCCATTGAAGATGTGTTCAATCTCGTAAAATTCTGGCTTATTGATGAGGTGATCTGCACTTCGGCGATTTGGTCATTCAACTGAACATAGATTTTTTCGGCCGAAACCGGACTGTATATGACGCACAGTATTATCAAGCCGATCAGCAGGGTAGGGAGTATCTTCAATTCTAGGTCTCCATGACTTCTCTCAGGTTCTATCGATCCATTGTGCTCTGAAGCGAATTGCTTCACAATGTTGTATTGCAGATAAATACCCTACGGTCTTGTTCGATGATTCACCCAATTGTGGAAAGACGCTTGCTGAAGAGCCATCTAAGGGGCTAGCTCTTTCCGAACAAAGCTATGATCTGTTCGGCTACCATTATGCTTTCGAGCTTCTGGGCTTCACGAGTCTGAGCGCCCACGTGGCATGTACAGATCGCTTGGCTGTTTGAAACTAGCTGTTTTTCCCACTCCTCTTTGGGGGGTTCATTGTGGAAGACGTCTAAGCCAACCCCACTCAGCCTACCATTCTTGAGTGCTCGTAGCATAGCTTTTCCATCAACTATGTCAGCTCGTGATGTGTTAACTAGAATCGCTCCACCTTTCATCTTTGTGAGCATCCTCTCATCTATTAGATGATGCGTGCTGGGAAGGTAGGGAACATGTACCGTGATAATATCAGATTTCTCAAGTAGATCCTCAAGTTTCTCAGTAACCTCGAAACCAATCTTTGCAGCCTTTTCCTTGATGTCTATGACATCGTATCCGACGACTTTTGCGCCGAAACCATTCTTGACTGCGCTTGCCACAGACAGACCTATTCTGCCTCCTGCACCAACGACTCCAACAGTTTTGTCTTTGAGTTCTCTGCCGATCAGCTGACTCTTGATCCACTTCCCATCTTTCATTGCTTTGTCGGAGTAGCTTATCTGCCGTAAAACAGCAAGCATCAACGAAACTGCCAGTTCAGCTACGCTCGTTGAAGGTGCAGCCGGAGTTGAGACTATTTGTATTCCCTTCTCCTTTGCAGCTTGAATGTCGATATTGTCGAGGCCAACCCCCGACCTCGCAATCACCTTCAGCTTTCTTCCGCCCTGCACAACCTCTCTCGTGATCTTTGTACGTCCACGAACAACTACGCCTTCATACTCTGAAATCTTCGCGTTAAGTTCAACGGGCGTAATCTTTGGCTGTTCGTCTACTTGGTACCCAGCGTCTCGAAGCATCTTTATGCCATCAGGTTCTATTGGATCACAAACAAGAATCTTAGCTGCCAAATCAGTTACCTCCGTAATCACCTATTCAGGTTCCGTGTCATATGATGAACCGCCTATAACCCTTTCCTTGTTTACATCACGAGAATTTCTCAACAAGACATTTTCGGCGGACAAAAACAAACATGCAAATATCAAATTGCCTGCTATCGCTAGTAAAGAGAGCAGAAGCGCAATCGAAGCTGCAAACAACCCCAATTCTGCAAGAATAACAAAGATTGCTGCTTCCACAACGACCAACCCAACAATTGATCGAAGTCGGTTCTTTCTATCGATGCTCAAGAGGCCAATAGACACAATCGAAAGAGAAATCGCGTAGGCAAGTTGTTTCGACACCAGAAAGGCGGCAGTCAACACAATTATGATCAAAGCTAGCTTAGTCTTGAATCTCGTGTCCACGTAGCCGTGAGAAACAGTCTTCCATTTTCCCTCCAAGTACGCAATCATGATTGTCACCACGACACCAAAGCCTACAAGATACAGTATCGCCGAGATTGGCTCGCCCATGGCAAATATTGCCAATGATGAGAACAATATGTAGAAACTCAGTCCGAATCTGGAGATTCTCTCATTCATGAAACCCAATGCCACAAATGCCGGAATCACTGAAAGAACTAGCATGGCTTCCACATACAAGTCGATTACCGCGCCAAAGTGAAGTGCTACAGTTATCAGATCGCGAGGTTCTTCAATATTTGCCAAAAGACTTTGAAAAGCTCGATCGCGGGCAAAACGTACTGGATCACTCTACCTTCAATGAAAAGTTAGCTTCAAAGAATCAATCTCTGCGATATGCATAAAAGTGAACAGGCTTCATATTCGAGGAACACTCCAAAGGAATGGTAGAAGTTGGACAAGTACATTGAACAGGTTTACAGCAGCCTCGTTGAGAAAGACCCTGGACAGAAGGTCTTCCATCAGGCAGCATACGAAGTGTTAGTATCTCTTGAACCAGCTATCAATAAGTTCCCACAGTATCAAGAGAACCGCATCCTCGAGAGGATTGTGGAGCCTGAGAGGATAATACAATTTCGTGTGCCTTGGAAAGATAAAGATGGAAAGATACAAGTCAACAGAGGCTACAGGGTCCAATACAACTCTGCAATTGGACCGTACAAAGGCGGCTTCAGATTCCATCCAACAGTGAACTTGGGCATTCTGAAGTTTCTAGGTTTTGAACAGATCTTCAAGAACAGTCTGACCGGTCTACCAATGGGTGGAGGCAAAGGAGGTTCAGACTTCGATCCAAAAGGAAAGACTGATTCAGAAGTTGAGAATTTCTGCTACAGCTTCATGAATGAAATATACAGGCATATTGGCCAATTCGTGGACGTACCTGCAGGAGACATAGGTGTGGGTGCCCGTGAAATAGGCTACTTGTATGGGGCTTTTCGAAAGATCACAAATACACATGGTACTTGCGTGTTGACTGGCAAAGGCCTCACGTATGGTGGTTCATTGGTCAGGACTGAAGCAACTGGATATGGTTGCGTCTATTTTGTGGAAGAGATGCTGAAGATCAAGAAGACTGATCTCAAGAACAAGGTTGTCACGATCTCCGGGTCTGGAAACGTTGCTCAATATGCTGTCGAGAAATGCAACCATCTCGGCGCAAGAGTGGTCACCATGAGCGACTCATCTGGATGGATATACGACCCAGACGGAATTGGCGAGAAGAAACTGGAATATATCATCGACCTCAAGAACGTGAAGCGAGGCCGTATCAAAGATTATGCGGACAAGTATAAGGCAACCTATCAGGAGCATGGTAGACCCTGGGAGATCAAATGCGACATCGCAATACCTTGTGCCACACAAAACGAGCTAGACGGCAAAGATGCTATGAAACTGATTGACAATGGCGTGATTGTGGTATGTGAGGCCGCAAACATGCCCTCCACAATTGAGGCTCAAGAGATCATACACAAAGCTGGCGTGCTATTCGGGCCCGGAAAAGCAGCGAACGCCGGAGGTGTAGCCACATCCGGACTTGAGATGGTTCAGAACAGTCAGCGCTACTTCTGGACTGCTGAAGAAGTTGACGCCAGACTTCGTCAGATAATGTCAAACATCCATAGAAGGGCTTACGTAACAGCAGAATTATTCGGACAACCATGCAACTACGTGCTCGGCGCAAACATCGCCGGATTCCTCAAAGTCGCAGACGCCATGGTATCCCAAGGACATACCGCATGAAAACGTGGGCAGGCTTGGATGAGTCTGCGCACTCCATTTCTCTCCATGGAAACATCTAAGACCAATTGTCTTTGTTTGTATGAGGTAATTCTTGGTCGTTGATAGAGTACTACTGGCAGGCATGTCTACCCAAAGTATTAATGGGTCGTACTTCGGATTGTAGAAATCTTAGGTGTGAACGAGTTCGTGGGCAATACTCTAGGATTGTTTTCCAAACCCTGGATCAAGTGGAAACACATAACGAAACTTGACCCTGACCGCAGAAACCCACCTGAACTTGTCGAGACCGCTCTACAAAGCGGGACAGACGCCATAATGATCAGTGGAACTCAAGGAATTACGCCAAGAAGAGTAAAGAGACTTCTGGCCACCGTTAGACAACCTGATATTCCGATCGTCTTGGAACCCGTAAATTCTCAGGCGGTCACTTTCGACACCGACTACGTTTTCGTTCCAGCAGTCATAAACTCAAGGGGCAGATGGTGGTATCTTGAGGCACATGTGGACTGGCTGGAGAAACTTAGAAGATCTCATGTGAAGGTTCCCTGGGAGAAGATAGTTCCCGAAGCCTACATAGTCCTCAACCCGAGATCTGCCGTGGCCAAGGTCACAAAATGCGAGACAAGACTGTCAACCGAGAAAGTACAGGCCTACAGTTCGTTTGCCGATAGCTTCATGAGATTTCCGATAGTATACATCGAGTACAGTGGCGTTTACGGGAACCCAAAACTTGTCAAGAGTGTACGAGAGACCCTTCGTCAAGCGACGCTCTTCTACGGCGGTGGAATCGACTCTCGGGAAAGAGCAAAGGAGATGGCAAGATACTCAACAATCGTCGTCGGCAACATTCTTTACGAAGACCCCAAGAAATACCTCGACACAATCTTGTGAGCAGCAGTCTTTCTTGAATCAAGTGACATTTATCTTCGCTACAGAAACATAATTCGTTCCAGAATTGTAACAGGAAACCCATACAGAACGTACGAATTGAATTCAGTCACATTCTTATGCTAGAATCTGTGCAGTAGTATTCGACATGTTTGGGTGTGTTGCACATGGTGACTGCATACGTTCTTGTGAAGGTTGATCCGGGAAAAGAGAACACGGTAGCACAGGAAATTGTAAGAGTCAAAGAAATCACAAGCGCCTCATGGACCTATGGGTTCTGTGACATCATCTTCAAGGTCAGCGTGGAATCCATACAAGGCCTTGACGAAATAGTGTTCAACAGGGTGCGAAAGATTCCCGGAGTAACTAGTACGGAGACAATTATCGTGAGTCCAATACCCATAACCTCTTCTCGCGCCGGCGGAACCTCCGCAGCCTGAAGAAGCACATCTCAAGCAAGAAACGAGACCCAGATCTACGCCATATTTCTGTGCCTTGCGGCGCATAGACTCGCAAAGACCAGTGGAAATAGTGGATCATGAGCAATTAATCAAGTGGAGTGGTTCTCGACGACAAAGAAAAAGGGATATTAGAACATCCTGGGCCCTTTCTTTTACATGTCAATACCTGGATACGTAGACTATCAGAAGAGAGAATTCTGTAAGGATATTCAATGTCCGATACAATTGGATTTGAATTCATTGAATGAAGGCACCACTGAGTATGATAGGATACGACAGACCTGCAAAACCGCCTGCAGGTTCACAACGTGGCAGTTTCATCATTGGTTGATAGAGAAAGGTTATCTTATTGTAAAACCAGACAAGAACAACATGAAAAAACCGTCATCGCAGCATAGAAAAGGTGCGTAGATTTGGATTGGGGAATGAAGAACCGGATTAACAGAATAATCAAGCCAAAGACTGGCCACACAGTGATGTTGGCCGTTGACCACGGATACTTCTTAGGACCCACAAGTGGTCTCGAGGTGCCAAGCAGAAGCGTCACACCACTCCTGCCCCATGCTGATTCATTGATGCTCACGCGTGGGGTTTTGCGAACTTCAATAGATCCTTCAACTTCCACTCCTATCGTACTGAGAGTGTCGGGTGGCACTAGCATTCTGGGAAATCTGTCTAACGAAGAGATCACAACATCGATCAAGGACGCCATTCGCCTTAACGTGGCGGCACTTGCCTTGTCGATTTTTGTGGGCTCCGAGCATGAGAAACAGACCCTGTTGAACCTTGCCAACTTGGTCAGCGAAGGCGAAGAATATGGAATACCTGTGTTGGCAGTTACAGCGGTTGGCAAAGAGATGAACAGAGATGCACGCTATCTCGCACTGTGCTGCAGAATAGCCGCGGAACTCGGTGCACATATCGTGAAAACGTACTACTGCGAAGGATTCCAGCAGGTCGTGGAAGGATGCCCTGTTCCCATAGTAATCGCAGGAGGAAAGAAGCTTCCTGAACGAGAGGCGCTTCAACTCACCTATGACGCCATTCATGGAGGAGCGGTGGGTGTCGACATGGGCAGAAACATCTTCCAGTCAGAGCACCCTGTAGGCATGATCAAGGCTGTGCGCGGCATAGTTCATGAGAATATGTCTGTGAACGATGCTTACGACCTGTTCAATGCAATCAAAGCTGGCAAGAAAGAGTAGCCCGGATGCTTGCCTTGCGCGTAGCAGTATACCACAACAACAGAGACGTAAGACTTCAAGACGTACCGATACCGAGCATTGGGCCAGACGAGATTTTGGTCAAGGTTCTTGCAAGTGGGATTTGTGGTAGCGATGTCCTAGAATGGTACAGGACAAAGAAAGCTCCACTTGTGCTGGGACATGAGATTTCAGGGCAGATTGTGAGAGTTGGAGAGAACGTCAAGCGATTCAACGTTGGAGACCGAGTATTCGTATCGCACCATGTTCCATGCAACAAATGCCGCTACTGTCTAGATGGGCATCACACGGCATGTGAGACTCTGCATACGACAAATTTTGACCCCGGCGGATTTTCCGAGTACATCAGAATCCCACAATTGAACGTTGAACTTGGAACTTATCGACTACCCGATTCATTGTCGTACGAGGATGCAACGTTCATTGAACCTTTGGGATGCGTCATTAGGGGTCAGCGATTGGCTCATATCGAGTCGGATGACGCAGTGCTCATACTGGGTGTTGGTGTTGCGGGATTGCTTCACCTTCAACTGGCAAAATCTAGAAACATAAGATGCATCTCAAGCGATGTGAGTGAGTATCGCTTGAAAGCAGCTAGGAGATTTGGAGCAGATTTGGCAGTCAGCTCCGGCGAGCTCACCCCCGGTTTTGTTCGAGATTTCAATGAAGGCCGACTGGTAGACAAGATCTTAGTCTGCACCGGCGCCCTTTCTGCAGTCTCTCAGGCGTTCCAGACAATTGAAAGAGGCGGGACCATCCTATTCTTTGCTGTTCCGCCCCCGGGAACAAACGTCACGGTTCCCATGGCGGACTTTTGGCGGAATGAAATAAGCCTCGTAACATCCTATGGCGCCAGCCCAGGTGATCTTGAAGAGTCGCTGAACCTCTTAAGCTCAGGCAAGGTCAATCCGCATGAGATGATTACACACAGGCTGGGGCTGTCTGAGATCAGCCGTGGTTTTGAGCTGGTTGCCAGTGCCGGAGAATCTCTCAAAGTGGTCATCGAGCCTCAGAGATAGCTCTCCCACGAAAGAGTTTGTTGCGAAAAGTCAGTTCTAGGTCGCAGGTCTGAAGCGTGGTTTTAGTTTCTCCAGCGTGGATGGCAGAGTAGTATACTCCATTTCTTCTGGTCCCAACCGTGCTGGCATGAATTCGCCATGCCTTCGTATGTAGTCAGATACATCGTTCGCGACTTGTCGTGCCCGGTCAAACGCAACATCTGCAAACATGTCTGATGGTTCATTGTCTTCACCCACTAATCTACCGTCAGTTATGTTGAATCCCAGGGCAACTATTCTTGGCGGACCGTCAAAGTATGTGCATCTCGCGTTGTCCAAGCCGACGGGCATTAGCGGTCCTATGTGGGATCCTCTGGCGAAACCTGCAACAAGGTGAGGGAATCCGAAGGGCACAAGGACTTCTCCAACGGCTGGAAGTCCATGTTGACACCTGACGATCATGCACGGGTCGTCCTTTCCAACGTATCTTCCCTTTATCAGACTGAGTCTTGTTGTGCTAGCCGCAGCGGCTAGAAGACCATCCTTTGTGCGGAGAATTCTCTCAATCACGTATCTGCTTGTCGTTCCGATCAACGCCATCAGATCGTACATCTCAGCCGGACAGGCCAAATCGACAGTTTTGTTTTCGATAACATCCATCACGCGGTACGTGAAACCATCATGCATCTCAGGATCTATCACAAGACCTGCGCATGATGTTGGATCCGCAAATATTCGGTACAGGGGAAGGTTGAATGCGCCAGGTTCTGTTTTGTCAGCCGCGAATACCACTATGGGTTCGGCAATCCTTTCTTCTATCTCCATCTCAGCTACACCTGGACCCATGCCTTTGACGTTGCCGCTGAAAGCCTCAACGAGGAGATCTTGCCCAGCTCCGTAGAGTCTGAGAGGTTTCGAGACCTTCTCGGTTATTTCCTTGAAGGTATTCCAAGCTAGTTCGTGTATCTTTGAATTGTTTTCTCCCTTTCTGTGGGTCATCAGCAGTTCAAGGTCGTCCCCGCAATTGAAGACGTAGTAGTCAAGAATGGTTCCATCTTTCCTGGCTTTTTCAAGGCAGCTTTTGGCGAGCTCCTTCTGTTTTGGGTGAACTTTGTGATGGCCTCCTACTGATCCGACATCGGCCTTAATCAGAGAAACTGTAGTTTTGGGGTTTGCACTCAAGATTAACACCACGCATAAGATCTGGACTCATGATATTTACGTCTTCGCTTGTGGTATCACAATCTTGAGCTCGAACTTACATTTCTCCAACTGCGTTGTTAGTTCCTATTCATTTCCTGTGAGCTACACTTAATAGGGATATCAGGGAATTTCCGCGTTGGTCGATAAGATATGCCTATAGATCCTGAGTTTTCCAAGAAACTGGACAAGAATGACCAGCATAATGGCCACGATGTTTGGGGCGAAGTGAAACCTCCTGAGAAACTTGGGGTTCATGGGACAAATGTGGCTGTAGATCATGATGTCTGCAATGGAGACGGCACCTGCATTTCCGTCTGCCCTGTAGACGTTTACGAATGGGTTGAAACACCAGGGCACCCTGCATCAAACAAGAAATCTGATCCTGTCAGAGAATCTGATTGTATCAACTGCATGGCATGCGAGATTCAGTGCCCAACGCAAGCTATCAAGATAACACCGATGTAGTTGACATCGAGGGCAACTCGAACAGGCCGTGTCTCGCTTGAGACCAACGCAGCATGTTTGCGGTAGCCTTCACGGGTAATCCCCGTGTTACTCGCTGCATGTGAATCAACACTTAGCCTGCCGCACGAGCTTGACCAAATCCCGCATCAAATTCAGATAAACAACCCTCTTTTCGCGCTCTCACGAGACTGTTCATACGATGCAACCGTGGCATCCGATTTTCAAAGAATCAAGGCAGAAAGCTTCAGATTTTTGATATCGCTCTACGATAAGGCATGTGGAAGTGAACATGAGTGGTTCAGTGCATGGGAGATCAGCAAGAAACTTGGGTTAGGTGAACAAGAGGTCAGGCCTCTCGTGGATCGCTTGATCAAAGAGGGTTTGCTTTCCCTCAGGGCGTTCGATGGACTGATTGGAATCTCTCACAAAGGTGTCGTGGAAATAGAAAAGGTGCGATCATGCGCCGGCTCTGATGACAAACACATCGAATAAGAGACGTTACAACAAGGATAGGCAACCAAGAGAAAAAGACGAGGATACACATCAAAGAATTCGGAGCGCCCATACGCCTGACAGATGGTGACTAGCTGCTATCTCTATGCGTGTGGTCTTCATCTTCTTCAGTCTCATTATCTTCATCTTCTTTCATTCCTTCTTCGTCATCTAGGTTCGTTTCTTCTCCCATTTTCTACTCACCTCGTCTCTGAAATATCTCATGGATACAGTTGGCCAATCTCTTCTAATTATCCTCCTTTGTGTGCTGCCGCGATTTGAGATTTCAGAAGAGTTCTTAGAGTCTCCTTGCCTTTCTCGTAGGGCACTATCTCATGTACCTCACAATTGTAGAAAGGTGTGAACATACTTACGGTCCTGAATGTATCCATGACTTCTCCTTCTCCTATTGCATATCCTGACGATCCATCTAGAAAATAACTGAAGTCTTTCACTTCCCCCTTCTTTATGAGACGGTCTATCTCCATCCACATCTTCTCTTGGAGCTTCGAATATTCCCCAGGGTCCGTAGGCCATGGCGCTACGGGATTCCTATGCCACAAAACCAAAAATCTTGCTATCGAACTCACCTCCATACAATTTGTCAAAATATTCTATGCAAGACCTTTTTTCCACAGGTCAATCTTTCCCTTCCTCCTGATCTCACGGCTTCTATTCTTCAAGTGTTCGTAGACAGTTGCATGAGTTCTTCGATTGATCAACATCTCCATGCCTTCTCTTGCCAAGGAGACTGATTCATAGCTTCCGATAATTCCGATTGCATATTCGTCGACTGAGATGTCGGCTTGAGTGATCTCTTCAATGCTCCTCCTTGATTTCCCATCTCGCCCGATAATTCGCCCTTTGACCCTTTGAATATCACTCTCGCTCTTGCCAAATAGTTCTCTCAAATCCAAAACATCTAGTATGACACTATCATCAAACAATTGGAAAGCCTTCTCAGGAGGAAACCCTCTCGCTATGGCTGTCACGGTATCCTTCGCCTTTAGAACTGCCAAGGGATTGGCGTCATCTCTTGCCTTGGTGGCCACGACTCCCGCCTCTGCATCCACATTTAGGACGACATTCAAATCGCGCTCTATCTGATCCTTCACACGACCATTCTCGCCAATCAGTACGCCAATCCTATCCTTTGAAATCATGACACTAGCTTCGCTCAGTTGTGCTCCCCATCCGTTTGTACCTAGCTCATTTCACTGACTGGAAATCACTTAACATACCGTTGTCTTGAACGGGAAACTTCCCTTTGCCACTTTCCCATCTTTCTGATAGCCCCACGAGTCCCCGCTACATTGAGAG
>Ga0209253_10002678_pt1 | contig 15778 bp, 14 predicted proteins | sample FrelakmetBRP12BR_FD_187145 | JGI IMG/M metagenome (GOLD analysis project Ga0209253, IMG submission 187145) | Freshwater lake sediment microbial communities from the University of Notre Dame, USA, for methane emissions studies - BRP12 BR (SPAdes)... | ecosystem: Environmental > Aquatic >...
GTGGGCGGTCGCCTTGTTGGCCACCTCCAGCGGGTCCGGGTCGGCGGATATTTTCTCCAGAGCGCGGGCCAGGCCCTCCGGGTAGCGGGTAAGCAGCGCTCCGGAGGCGTCGGCCAGGTACTCTCGCTGGCGGGAGATGGCGAAGCGAATGAGCTGGGCAACGATAGGGGTAAGGATGACAGCCACCAGGGCGATGGCGTAAATGATCAATACGCCGGCGCCGCCACCGCGCCCCCGATTGCTGGAGCGGCGTCCCGCACCGAAGAAGGTGAGGCGCAGGGCAAAGTCAGCCATCAGCGCCGCCAGGCCGACCAGAATCACGACGATGGTCATCACCCGGGTGTCGTAGTTGCCGATGTGGGAGAGCTCATGGGCGATGACCCCCTCCAGTTCCAGTTTGTCGAGCTTCTGAAGGAGGCCGCGGGTGACGGCGATGGCGGCATGGTCGGGGTCGCGGCCGGTGGCGAAGGCGTTGGGGGAGCCGTCCTCGATGACGTAAACCTTAGGCATCGGCAGGCCAGCGCCGATGCACAGGTTCTCCACCGTGCGGTACAGCTCCGGCTCTTCTTCCTTCGTCACCTCGTGTGCCTGGGAGATGGCCAGCGCCGCCCCCGATGAGCCGTAGTAGCTTACTATGGCGATGATCAGGAAGGGGATGATGAGCAGCGGGGCGAAGGGGTACGGCAGCCCCAGGACGATTCCCATGGCGATGGATGCGCCTGCCAGCAGCGCCACGAAGACGAACAGCAGTAGAAACGTGGTTCTGCGGTTGCGGTCGATGCGGTCGTAGAGGAGGATGGGCCGTTCGGTATCAGCCAACGTGGCAACCCTCTACCCTTGAGGCGGCGCGGGCGGGCTAGGCGGCGGCTCAGCGGGCGGCGGCGGTGCGAAGCTGACCTCCGGAACCTCCCGCGCCTCCTCTTCCGCCTCGAAGAACTCGAAGGGCTGGAATCCGAACATGCCGGCTATCATTGCGTTGGGGAACGTCTGGATGCGGGTGTTGTAGTCGGAGGCGTTGCGGTTGTAGAACTGGCGGGCGAAGGCGATCTTCTCCTCGATGTCGGAGAGTTGGCTCTGGAGGTCGAGGAAGTTCTGGTTCGCCTTGAGCTCCGGGTAGTTCTCCGCCACGGCGAACAGGGAACGCAGCGTTTGAGTAAGGAAGTTGTTGGCCTGTGCCGCCTCCGGTGCCGTTCCCGCCTGCTGCAGCATCGCCCGGGCACGGGTCACGTTTTCGAAGGTCTGACGCTCGTGCGAGGCGTAGCCTCTGACCGTCTCGACGAGGTTGGGGATGAGGTCGGCGCGTCGTTTCAGTTGGACGTCGATGCCCGACCAGGCCTCGCGCGTCCGGACCCGTGATCGGATGAGCCCGTTGTAGATGCCCACCAGCACGAGCCCGATGAGCACGATGATGCCAACGATGACTCCAATGACGATTACCGCTGCCATGTCGCCCTCCCTCGGCTGTCTGCCCACAATCGGGCAGTTCCATGCCTTGTCGGTGCCTCAATTTTAGCACGTGGCACCGGTCTTAGTGATCCTCGCGGGTTTTGGCAGAGGAATGGCCCCCAGAGAGATTTTGTGGAACATAGAGGCACTCCAAACTATAATGACCTTGGGCACGGGCTCGAAATTGAAGGGCCTTTTGCTTTCAGCGAGAGCGCGCTCCTAATGAGCGCGCGTGTTAGCATGTCTTTTGGCGTCAAGGACGCCACAACGAAGTACAGCATTGATCGGTTGGAGGTACACGCCGTGGAAGTCATAAATCCGATGGTGAATCGCCTTGTGCATGAGGCGACCGAGGACCCAGAAGGGTTCTGGGCTCGGGCGGCAGAGCAACTCCCGTGGTTCCGAAAGTGGGACCGCGTGTTTGAGTGGACGCCGCCGACATTCCGTTGGTTCATCGGCGCCCAGACGAACCTGTGCTACAACTGCCTCGACTACCACGTGGAACACGGACGAAGCGGCCAGGCAGCCCTCATCGGCGAAGACGAGCGGGGCGAGCGGGACGTCTACACCTACGGTCAACTGCTGCACGCGGTGAAGCAGACCGCGGCGGCTCTGCGCGGCCTGGGCATCAAGAAGGGCGACCGCGTCGCCATCTACATGCCCACCTGTCCAGAGGCGATCATGACAATGCTTGCGTGCGCCCGCATCGGGGCTATCCATGTGGTCATCTTTGCCGGGTTTGCGGCCAAGGCGCTCGCCGACCGGGTCGTGCGGACGGGAGCGCGGGCGATCTTTGCAGCCGATGTCACGTGGCGGAAGGGGCGCGAAGTCCAGCTCAAGGGGATTGTGGATGCGTCGCTCAAGGAGGGCGCGAGCGAGACCGTGGAGCATGTGGTCGTCCTCCGCCGCTCGAGCACCGAGGTGCCAATGCAGGCGGGTCGGGATATCTGCTGGGACGACTTCCTTGCGCTGGCCGAGGGCCAGGATACTGGCTACGTGACGCTGGAGGCCAATGAGCCTTCGTTCATCCTGCCCACGTCGGGGACGACAGCCAAGCCCAAGCTGGCGGTGCACACCCATGGCGGCTATCAGGTTCACATCCGGAGCATGGGTGCCTGGGTCTTTGGCCTCAAGCCGAGCGATGTGTGGTGGTCCACCTCGGACATCGGCTGGATCGTCGGGCACAGCTACATAGTGTACGCGCCGCTCCTCTTTGGCTGCGCTACCATTGCTTTCGAGGGGGCCCCTGACCATCCCGGGCCGGAGGCTTTCTACCGCATTATCGAGAGGAACCGGGTCAGCGGTATCTTCACCTCGCCGACGCTGGTGCGGCTCATGATGCGCTATGGCGAAGAGGCCGCCCGCCGCGTCGACCTGAGCTCGGTCGAGCGGGTGGTGTGCGCCGGTGAGGTGCTGAACGCGCCAGCCTGGCAATGGTTCCAGAAGCAGGTATTCCAGGATCGGATACCGGTCGTTGACCACATGTGGGCGACGGAGACAAGCGGCCCAGTGGTGGGCAATCCCTACGGGATTGCGCTGCTGCCGATCAAGCCTGGCTCAGCAGGCATCCCCCTGCCCGGGATCGAGGCTGCCATCATGACGACCGAGGGGCAGCCAAGCGAGCCGGGCGAGAAGGGCATGTTCGTCATCAGGCGGCCGTTCCCCGGACTGACGCCGACGCTCTGGGGTGAGCCGGAGCGCTATGGGCCGGACTATTGGGGCCGAATTCCCAACGCCAACGTCTACACCACGGGTGACGCTGCCTCGATAGACGAAGACGGCTATGTCTGGTTCAGTGGCCGGGCCGACGAGATCATCAAGATAGCTGCCCATCGCATCGGCACCATCGAGGTTGAGACTGCTTTCCTTCAGCACCCGGCCGTCGCTGAGGCTGGCGTAACCGGCCGACCGGACGAGCTCCGGGGCGAGGTCATATCGGCTTTTTTGGTGCTGAAACAGGGACACCAGCCGTCTGAGCAATTGAGGCAGGAGTTGCTGCAGACTGTGCGGCAGGAGCTTGGCGCCCTGGCGGTTATCGGGGAGTTGAATTTCGTTGAGATGTTGCCGAAAACACGGAGCGGCAAGATCATGCGGCGGGTCCTGAAAGCAGTGGTCTCAGGCAGGGACCTCGATGACATCTCCACCATCGAGGACGAGGGCTCAGTGGAAGAAGCGCGCGAGGCCTGGCGACAGATGAGGTCACAGATCACCGAGCAGAAGGCGTAGCAGCCTGAACGGTGTCGGCCGCCCTTTGGCCACTCATGGTGAGCTTGTCGAACCATGAGCGGCTGATGAGGTCACCATGAGCGGAGATGCGCAGGCACCGCAAACCGCTCGTCCTGAGCTTGTCGAAGGGCGAGCGGTCTCCAGGGGACAGGTCGGTCTGCCGGCGGCCACAGCGAGGCCCGACCTCTTTTCACTCTCTTCCTGTCTTACATTTCCTGAAACATCACACTGCTTGCACCAGCGGCGGATCGCCGCTATGATCGGTCGCAACGTCCACCTATGTTAGAGAGGAGGAACCGACAATGAGTCTATCCCCGGAAGATCTCCGCCAGCGACTGGAGGAGATGCGGCGGGAACTGGATCAGATCAAAAGCGGCGGCGTCGCGGTGGTGGAGAAACTGGCCAACCCTGCCCCCCTCGGCCTGGCCGGCTTCGGCTTGACCACCCTCATCCTCAACATCGTCAACGCTGACCTGATCGACAAGGCGAGCATCGGCATGGTGCTGCCGGTGGGCCTCTTCTACGGAGGACTGGCCCAGTTCATGGCCGGCATGTGGGAGATGAAGAAGAACAACACCTTCGGTTTCACTGCCTTTTCGTCCTTCGGCGCCTTCTGGATGGCGCTGGCGATCATGGTCATTCTGAAGGACGCGGAGGTGATAGCGCCGGTGCCCAAAGAAGGCATGAGCGTGTTCCTCGGCGCCTGGGGCCTGTTCACCGCCTACATGACCATCGGCACCGTGAAGATATCGCGTGCCCTGCTGGTGGTGTTCACCACCCTGACCATCCTTTTCTTCCTACTGGCCTGTGGTGAGCACAACGAGACGGTGATGAAGATCGCCGGTTGGGAGGGCATATTCTGTGCCTTCACAGCCCTCTACGCCTCGGCGGCGCAGGTGATCAACGAGACCTGGGGCGAGTACCTGCTGCCCCTGGGTCTGGTCAAGAAGTAGAATAGCGGGGGGCGAAGAGGGATCGCTGGATGCTGGCATCATTCTTGGACCTCTTCGTCCCTTCTCTCAAATAGGCACTTCGGGTGGCCTCGCGCTCACTGGCGGCACCGTATTGTATCGGCGGACGCGGGCAACCCCAGGCGGGGCTAAGACTTGCCTGCGCGGCAGAGGCGAGCAGCGAGGCCAGGAGAGTGCAGCCACCACAACTGCTTGAGGCGTTGGCTCTGCCGTTGCAGGGCCTCTGCCTCAGCCAGGGTGGCAGCGTGGGCGGTGTCTCTTGCAAGCGGGCCTTCGCTGTCACCATGAAGTCCTTGAGCTATGGCGTAATGGGCGTTGGGGCGGGTGCCCGCCAGGAGCGCATACCCTTCCCCCGTTGTGAGAGGAGGAACCGACAATGAGTCTATCCGCGGAAGATCTTCGCCAGCGACTGGAGAAGATGCAGAGGGAACTGGATCAAATCAAGAGCGGCGGCGTCGCGGTGGTGGAGAAACTGGCTAACCCTGCCCCCCTTGGCCTGGCTGCCTTCGGCCTAACCACCCTCATCCTCAACATCGTCAACACTGAGGTGGTCGCCAAGGACAGCATCGGCATGGTGCTGCCGGTGGGCCTCTTCTACGGAGGGCTGGCCCAGCTTCTTGCTGGCATGTGGGAGATGAAGAAGAATAACACCTTCGGCGTCACCGCCTTCTCCTCCTTCGCCGCCTTCTGGATGGCGCTGGCGCTCATGATCATCCTGAAGGACACGAAGGTGATAGAGCCGGTGCCCAAGGCAGGCATGAGCGTCTTCCTTGGCGCCTGGGGCCTGTTCGCCGCCTACTTGACCATCTGCACTGTGAAGATATCGCGCGCCCTGCTGGTGGTGTTCACCAGCTTGACCATCCTGTTCGCCCTGCTGGCCTGGGGCCAGCACAACGAGACGGTGCACAAGATCGCTGGTTGGGAAGGCATCTTCTGTGCCCTCACAGCGCTCTACACCTCGGCGGCGCAGGTGATCAACGAGACCTGGGGCCGCGACCTGCTGCCCCTTGGTCTGGTCAAGAAGTAGGATAGCGGGGGGCGAAGAGGGAACACTGGATGTCATCGGCATTCTTGGGCCTCTTCGCCCCATCTCTTGAATAGACACTTCGGGCGGCCTCGCGCTGCCTGATGGCCTGGTGAGACTCTCGCCTGGGTGGTAGGGTTCGCTGACCCGGAGAGTCTGCGTGCCTGGCTGGCACACGCGGGCGGTGTCGGCCTGCAGTGTAGTCTTTCCTGCCGCTTGACGCTTTACATTGCGGAAGGGAGGAAGTGTACGTAGGCGGTGGACTGTTACACACGTTATGATATAGTGGCCCAGGAGAGGTGACATGAAAGGGACTTCGTTACAGGGCAAGGAGTCGGTCGTTCTGGAGCGTGACCATCTCCAACGGCTGCTTGATGTTCTCGGCAAGAGGGGCTATCGGGTTCTGGGACCAACGGTTCGCGACAGTGCCGTTGTGTATGATGACTTAACCTCTCTTGCGGATGCGCCCGTCGGATGGACGGACGAGCAGGACGGCGGCACATACCGTCTCAAGAAAGGCAACGACAGGGCGCTCTTTAGCTACGTCGTCGGCCCCCATTCCTGGAAGAAGTTCCTCCACCCGCCGGTTCTGCGCTTGTGGCGAGCCAAGACCGGCGGCAACGGCCTTCAGATCACGGAGAAGGACGGGGAAGCACCCAAGTCGGCGTTCATCGGCGTCCGGTCGTGCGAGATCCACGCCATCGCTGTTCAGGACAAGGTCTTCTTAAACGGGGAATACAGCGACCCCCTCTACAAAGCACGGCGCCAAGGTCTCTTCATAGTCGCAGTCAACTGCGGGCGTGCTGCTGGTACCTGCTTTTGTGCCTCCATGAACACCGGGCCGAAAGCCACGTTCGGGTTTGACCTTGCCCTGACGGAAGTGCTGGAGGCTGGTCGCCACTACTTCGTGGTGGAGGTCGGCAGCGAGCTGGGCGCGGAGGTTCTGCGTGAGGTTCCCCATAAGGCGGCAAGTGCAGAGGAAAAGGCGACGGCCGAACGTATTGTGGCGAAGACTGCCGGCCAGATGGGGCGGACCTTGGACACGCGGGGCATCAAGGAATTGCTCTACCGCAACTATGAGAACCCGCGCTGGGACGATGTAGCCAAGCGTTGCCTGACATGCGGCAACTGCACGCTGGTCTGCCCAACCTGCTTTTGCGTCACGGTGGAGGATATCACCGACCTGACAGGCGAGCACGCCGAACGCTGGCGCAAGTGGGACTCTTGCTTCACCATGGACTTCTCCTACATCCACGGCGGCAGCATCCGAGCCTCAGCGATGGCCCGCTATCGCCAGTGGATGACGCACAAGCTGGCGACTTGGATCGATCAGTTTGGCACATCGGGCTGTGTGGGGTGTGGGCGCTGCATCACTTGGTGCCCGGTTGCGATCGACATCACAGAGGAAGCGAGCGCACTTCGCCGGAGTGAACAGAAAAGCTGAGAGAAAGGGGGAGGACTGATAGCCATGGAGACCCTTGAGCGTATCCTGTCAGAGCACCCCTTCTTTAAGGGGCTGGAAGAGCCTTATCTTCAACTGCTTGTCGGATGTGCATCCAATGTGCGTTTCGACGCCGGAGAGGTTATCTTCCGAGAGGGCGAAGAGGCCAACAAGTTCTACCTCATTCGCCAGGGCAAGGTGGCAGTGGAGATGTTCGCTCCCAGCCGCGGCCCCATCATCCTTCAAACCCTTGGAGAGGGCGAAGTCTTGGGGTGGTCGTGGCTCGTCGCGCCGTACCGCTGGCGTTTCGACGGTCGAGCAGTCGAACTGACACGGGCCATTGCCCTCGATGGGGAATGCCTTCGCGGCAAGTGCGAAGAGGATCACAACCTCGGCTACGAGCTCATGAAGCGCGTTTCCCTCGTCATGGAGAAGCTGGTTCAGGCAACGCGACTGCAGCTTGCGGATGTCTACGGCGGCAGTCGCTCTTGACAAGGTAGGTGATAATGGCAGGTCTCTCTGATCCGATGGTGCCAAGCCCGTTTCGCGTTCGAGGGGTGCGGAAGGAAACATACGACACGTTCACCCTTGAGCTCGAACCGGCAAATGGTGCTGCCGGACTTCCATTTGCCCCCGGGCAGCTCAACATGCTCTATGCGTTTGGGGTGGGCGAGGTGCCGATCTCCATCAGCGGCGACCCTGCCAAACCTCAAACGCTTGTGCACACGGTGCGCTCGGTCGGGGCAGTGACGCAGGCAATATGCAAAAGCAAGCGTGGCGATGTGCTGGGAGTGCGCGGCCCGTTCGGAAGCCACTGGCCGGCGGAGGAAGCGGCTGGAAGCGACGTGGTGATCGTGGCGGGCGGAATCGGCCTGGCGCCGCTGCGCCCGGCGCTGTACTATCTCCTGTCGAACCGGGAGAAGTATGGCAAGATTGCCCTTCTCTATGGTGCGCGGACGCGCCAAGACCTGCTCTACACGTCTGAGCTGGAAAGATGGCGCGGGCAGTTCGATCTTGAAGTGGGAGTCACTGTGGATACTGCCACCGCCGGTTGGCGCGGCAATGTGGGGGTTGTGACAACGCTCATACCGAGAGCCCAGTTTGACCCCGCCCAAGCAGTGGCTATGGTCTGCGGTCCCGAGGTGATGATGCGCTTCACGGTGCGCGAACTCGAAGCTCGGGGTATAGGACGCGAAAACATCTTCATCTCGTTGGAGCGCAACATGAAATGTGCCATCGGTTTTTGCGGGCACTGTCAGTTTGGCCCCACTTTCGTCTGTAAGGATGGGCCAGTGTTCCGCTTCGACCAGGTTCAGACACTTTTTGCAAAGCGAGAGATTTGATGGTGACCCAAGCACGCAAACCGAAACTTGCCGTCTGGAAATTCGCCTCCTGCGACGGCTGTCAGTTGAGCCTTCTCGACTGCGAAGATGAACTGCTGGCCATTGCTGGCGCGGTCGATATCGCATTCTTCCCTGAGGCGTCGCGGGTCATGGCAAAGGGCCCCTACGAGCTTTCGCTGGTTGAGGGTTCCGTTACGACGCCCCATGATATCGAGCTGATTCAACAGGTGCGGCGGATGTCGAAGTGCCTAATTACCATCGGCGCCTGTGCCACCGCTGGCGGCATTCAAGCGCTGCGCAACTTCAAGGACGTGCAGGAGTTCGTCTCCGCCGTCTACGCCTCGCCGGAATACATCAAGACGTTGGACAAATCGACGGCCATTGCCGACCACGTCCAGGTTGATTTTGAGCTACGCGGCTGCCCCATCAGCAAGGAGCAGCTCCTTGAGCTCGTCAGCGCCTATCTCTTTGGACGCAAACCGAACTTGCCGCCGTATAGCGTCTGCATGGAGTGCAAGAGACGCGGAACCGTCTGTGTGATGGTTGCGCACGGTACGCCTTGCCTTGGGCCCGTAACCCAAACCGGCTGCGGCGCCATCTGCCCGGCGTATGATCGCGGCTGCTACGCCTGCTTCGGGCCGAAGGAGACGCCGAATACGGATTCGTTGAGCAAGTGGTGGAGCCACCTAGGGGTGAAGGAACCAGACCTGGTGCGCGCATTCCGGACATACAATGCGTGGGCTGAAGCGTTTCGCGAGGAGAGTCTAGCCCATGAAAAGTAGGACAATAAAGGTGGACTACCTCGCCCGCGTCGAGGGCGAGGGCGCCCTGTATGTGAAGATCAGCGACAACAAGGTGAAGGACGTCAAGTTCAAGATCTGGGAGCCGCCACGTCTCTTCGAGGCCTTCCTGCGCGGCCGCAACTACAGCGAGGCGCCTGATATCACGGCCCGCATCTGCGGGATATGCCCTATCGCCTACCAGATGAGCTCGGCCCATGCGATGGAGGCCGCCTTTGGGGTAACTGTGGATCCCCAGGTTCGCGCCCTCCGCCGACTGATCTACTGCGGTGAATGGATCGAGAGCCATCCCCTGCATGTGTACTTGCTTCATGCCCCCGACTTCTTAGGCTACGAGAATGCCATCCAGGCGGCGCAGGACCATCCCGAGATCGTCCAGCGGGGACTGCAGTTGAAGAAGGTGGGCAATGACCTCATGGCCTTCCTTGGGGGCAGGGAGATCCATCCCATCAACATACGCGTGGGGGGTTTCTACAAGGTGCCGACCAAGCAGGGGTTTGCTCCTTTCATCGAGAAGTTGAAATGGGCGCGGGATGCTGCTCTTGAGACTGTGCGCTGGACGGCAACGCTGCCCTTCCCGGACTTTGAGCAGGACTACGAGTTCGTCGCTCTGCGCCACCCCGACGAATACGCCATCACCGAAGGCCGGCTCGTTTCCAACAAGGGGTTGGACATCGCCATTAGCGAATACGATGACCACTTCGTCGAAGAGCACGTGGCGCACGCCAATGCGTTGCGCTCTACGCACAAGGGACGCGGCGCCTACCACGTCGGCCCCCTGGCGCGCTACAACCTGAACTTCGACAAGCTTTCGCCGCTGGCGCAACAGGCTGCACGCGATGCCGGCTTCGGGCCCGTCTGTCGCAATCCGTTCAAGAGCATTGTTGTGCGCAGTGTGGAAACGGTATACGCGTGTGATGAGGCGCTACGCATCATCGACCAATACGAGATGCCGGAGAAGCCGGCAGTGGAGGTTCAGCCGCGCGCTGCCACGGGCCACGGCTGCACCGAAGCGCCGCGTGGCATCTTGTACCATCGCTACCGGCTCGATGCTCAGGGAGTGATTCTCGACGCGAAGATCGTTGCGCCGACCTCCCAGAATCAGAAGTGCATCGAAAGCGACCTCTGGCAGTTCGTCCCGAAGTACATCGATCTGCCAACCGAGGAACTCACGTGGCGGTGCGAGCAGGCGATACGCAACTACGACCCGTGCATCTCCTGCGCCACGCACTTCCTGAAACTCCATATTGAGCGGGACTGAAAGAACCGCGATGCCGCCCGCCAAAGGGGGCACGCTCATCATCGGCCTGGGCAATCAGTACCGGCGCGATGATGCAGTGGGGCTCACCGTAGCCCGACACCTGAAGGAAGCAGCACCCGCGCATGTCCGCGTTCTGGAAGAGAGCGGCGAGGGCACGGCGTTGATCGATTCGTGGCAGGGTGCTGACACGGTCATCCTCATCGACGCGGTTCATTCCGGGGCAAAGCCGGGGGCCGTTCGCCGGTTCGACGCCCACGGACAGCCTATCCCGACAAGGTTTTTCCACTACTCCACCCACGCCTTCGGCGTCGCTGAGGCCATTGAGCTGGCACGAGTGCTCGGCCAGCTTCCGCCACGCCTGATCGTCTATGGCATTGAAGGGAAGACCTTTGAGGCGGGGCTGGGACTCTCTCCGGAGGTCGAGAAGGCAGCGCAGGAAGTGGTGGAACGTGTGCTTGGAGACCTCTGCTGCAACCATCATCTGCCTGGCGTAAGCGTCCTCATTTGACACTACAGCGCCCAGAAGCGATTATATAGCTACCTGTATCTGGGCTGTGCCGATCTACGGCAGGCTTGCACTGCCTTGACAGGCAGGGGGTTGAGTGGTTATGGCGACAATCGGCAGGAGAAGAAGGCCTCGCTGGCTTGTAGCCCTGACTCTGCTCATTGCCGCTGCGGTGGGCGGGTTCCTCGTCTACTACTTCTGGTTCGCTGGAGACAACTCGGACGAGGCAGCCATCAGCACCTATCGGGTGACCACGGCCACCATCCGCTTCAGCGTCACTACCTCAGGCGAGGCGAAAGCGGTGAATCAGTCGCTGCTCAGCTTCGGCATAGCGGGGCGGGTGAGCTCCGTCGGAGTGAAGCTGAGCGATGAGGTCAAATCGGGCCAGCAACTGGCCAGCCTGGAAACCGACGCCCTCAAGAACCAACTGGCTACCGCCGAGGCAAATCTTCTGGCGGCGCGCATTCGCCTTCAGCAGATTCAGAAAGGGGCTTCCGAGGCTGACAAGGCAGCCGCCGAGAAGGCGGTGGTGAGCGCCCGGGTGGCGATTGACACGGCCTTGAATGACCAGAAAGACCTGCTGGAGGGAGCCTCTGATGCCGAGCTGGCTGCGGCGGAGGAGAGAGTAAGGAGCGCCGAGTCAGCGCTCCTTGCCGCCCAGAACAACCTAAGGAAGCTGAACGAGGGCCCTTCGGAGGCTGATCTGGCAGCCGCCGAGGCGAATGTAGCAGCCGCCGAGGCGAACCTGACGAGCGCCAAGAGCCTCCAAACAAGCGCCAAGGCGGGCGTGCAGTCGGCGGAGGCAGCTCTCCAAGGCGCCGCCACGACCTACTGCGACACTAAGGACCGCATCGACGGCATCTGCGACGATTTCTCCATCCCCCTCAGCAACAGCCAAATCAGCAAGCTCAACGATTCCATCAGTCCGGACGAGGACGACTCTCCGGAGCCGGCCCTCGTTGCGGCGACCAACGCTCTCGTCCAAGCCAACTCCGCCTACTCCAAGGCACGGACAGCCGAGAAGGACGCCGGGGCAGCCGTCAGCGCTGCCGAGGCCGCCCTCGTATCCGCTCAGCAGACTCTCGATGCGCTGAAAGAAGAGCCCGACGCAGAGGACGTTGCTACGGCCGAAGCGGCGGTGGCAGCGGCCGAGCAGGCCCTGAATGCGGCCCAACTACAACTGGACGAGCTTCGCGAGGGAGCGACGGACTCCGCCATTGCCGCTGCCCAGGGCGCCGTCGACACTGCCCGCGCCAATTTGGCGGCAGCCACGGCGGCCAGGGATGATCTGCTTGCCGGCGCCAGCCAGGAGGACATCGACTTGCAGCTTCAGCAGGTGCGAGTCGCTGAGGTCGCGGTGGAGCAGGCTCGCCAGAACCTGGAGGACGCGACGCTGGTGGCGCCCTTCGATGGCACTGTCGCTGCCATTGCCATCAACGTCGGCGATCTGGTCACCTCGGCCATCCCGGCCATCACTCTGCTCACCCCCAATGCTCTGGAGGTGGAGCTGACCCTTGGCGAGACGGATCTGCCCAGCATGAAGGTCGGCCAACAGGGGGTTATCATTTTCGACGCAATCCAGGAGCAGGCTTATCAGCTAACGGTAACAGAGATAGGCCTCGCTCCCACCATGGAGCAGGGCGTGGTCACCTATCTTGCCACCGCCCAGCTTGCGAACTTCGATCCCAATGCTGACGTTCGGCCAGCTCCAGGCATGAGCGGGTCAGCGATTATTGCCACCCAGGAAAAGACCGGTGTCTTGGCTGTGCCCAACCGGGCCATCAAACGTCAGGGAGAGGATCAGATCGTCGAAGTCGTGATCGACGGCGACCTCGAGACAAGGGTCATCCGGACAGGCATTACTGACGGGGAGAAGACGGAGATCCTCAGCGGTCTGAAGGAAGGCGAACTGGTAGTGGTTCCAGGCGGCACTGCGACTGAGGAGACAACGGGGGAGGAGGAGGAGCTTCCTGGCGGCATTCGCTAGGCAGTAGTTCGCACCGTGGTCAAGCTGACCAACATCACCAAGGTCTACCTAGCTGGCGACGTGCCTGTGCCCGCCCTGCGGGGAATCAACCTACAGATACAGGCGGGCGAGTTCTTGGCCATTATGGGGCCTTCGGGATCCGGCAAGTCCACCCTCCTGAATATCCTTGGCTGCCTGGACAAACCCACCTCAGGCACCTATGACCTCGATGGTCTGGAGGTCAGCGCATTCGATGAGGAGCAGTTGGCAGTGCTCCGCAATCATAAGATCGGCTTCGTTTTCCAGAGCTTCAACCTCCTGCGGCGCCTGCCAGCGATCGACCAGGTGCAGCTACCCCTGCTCTATCGCAAGGTGGCCCACCGGCGGCACCTGGCGCATCAGGCCCTTGTCGACATGGGGCTGGCCGACCGCATGGCGCACCGGCCCGTTCAGCTTTCGGGGGGTGAGCAGCAGCGGGTGGCCATCGCCCGTTGCCTTGTGACGAGCCCCGCGCTGGTCCTGGCTGACGAGCCGACGGGCGCCCTGGACACCCGGACCGGCCATGACATAATGCGAATCTTCGAGCGACTGAATGTGGAACGGGGCATTACCATCGTCATTGTGACGCACGAACACGAAGTCGCCGCCTATGCTCACAGGACCGTTCACGTTCAGGATGGGCAAATCGTCAGCGACGAGGCGAACTCATCGCCGAACCGCTCGTCAACGGCGGCCGAACCGTCGCTCGGCGGTGGCGCTGCCAGTGAGGCGTCAACGCCATGAGCATCACCGACACCATCCGCACTGCCTTCGCCGCCCTGACTGCTAATAAGCTGCGCTCGTCTCTGACTATGCTCGGCATCATCATCGGGGTGAGCGCCGTCATCACCCTCATGGCGGTGGGCCAAGGTTCTCAGAAGGGCGTCACGGAGAGTATTCGGGGGCTGGGGAGCAATCTTCTCTTCATCAGGCCTGGTCAGTCTCAGGCATCGAATGTCCGAGCGGCGGTGTATGGGGGGCAGTCGCTGACCCTGGTAGACACCGATGCCTACGCCATCAATGACCCCGAGCGGTTTCCCTATGTGGAGGGCGTGGCACCGCAGATCGACTTTGAGGCCGCAGTGATCGCCGGTGGCGAGAGCACGCGCACCACCATCATCGGCACCACGCCCGACTACCAGTATGTGCGCGATTTCTATGTGAGGAAAGGCCAGTTCCTCAGTGATGACGACATTTCCCGCAAGGGCCTTGTGGCTGTCCTCGGTCAAAGGGTGGCCGAGACGCTCTTCCCCGACGCCGACCCCGTCGGCAAGTCGGTGCGCCTCGCGGTGGGCCCTGGCGGCATGATTGTCTTCAATTTCCGCGTGATCGGCGTCATGGAGCCGAAAGGAGCCACGACCACCGGCGACGAGGATGATCTGGTATTCATACCGCTGCCGACAATGCAGGCCCGTATTCCCATCCTGAGGAATCCTCAGGGGCTCAGCAATGTGTTCCAGATCTCAGTAAAGGTGAGGGACAGGGGTGACTTCGCCCGAGCGGAGAAGGAGATAGCAGCCTTGCTCCGCGAGCGTCACAACGTGGACAAGGATGACTTCGTGATTCTCAGCCAGACTGAGGTGGCCAGCTTGAAGGCCGCCGAGACCGAGATATCCCAGACGCTGTGGGCGGCGATGGCGGCCATCGCCGGCATCTCCCTCGCGGTCGGCGGCATCGGCATCATGAACATCATGCTGGTCTCGGTCACGGAGCGCACCCGCGAGATAGGCGTCCGCAAGGCCATGGGAGCGACTCAGGGCGACATTCTCATGCAGTTCCTAGCTGAAGCCCTGATGGTCACGCTGGCCGGTGGAGGCATCGGGGTTATTCTCGGCATTTCGCTTTCGATGCTGGCGAACGGCCGCACCATCCTGGAGCAGAGCGTCCGGGCGGATGTCTCGGCGGTGTCCATCATCCTGGCCTTTGGCGTGTCTGCGGTTATCGGCCTCTTCTTTGGTATCTATCCCGCCTACAATGCCTCTCGCCTCAACCCCATCGAGGCCCTGCACCACGAGTGATGGCAGCGAAGCCGCCTTCTATTCGAGTGCCTCGACCATCCTTGCATCCAGAACGCGGATGATGTCCTCCACCTCCTGGCCGGGTGTCGCGCCGCCTATGGCACCCACGACTATGTAAGCAACGGCTCGTCCTCGCCTAATAGCGACCATGTGAGCTATGAAGTCGACGTCCACCTGAACGGCCATGTTCTGCGGCCGAATCTTGCCCGTGAATCGAGCCGCCAGGGTCTCGTCGCCGATGGTGGGGAAAGAGGTGATGCGCAGACGCGCGCACCCCATGGGGATGAGCGCGATCTGCTCTTCGGCCTCGGCGGACCGGACGGGGCCCTGCTGGATCTCGCCCACCAGGCCGTTCGGCTCCTGCTTCCATTGAGGGATGCGGCGCCCCCGGGCTTTGAGCAGGACCGGCGCGTTTTCAGGAGTGAACGGTTGATCGGCCATCGGCCTCGCCGTCTGGATCGGCCATCCGCTTGCGTACGCCGCGGCGTTCGTGCTCATGGGCTCCGCCCACCTCACGCTGAACATCATGTCGCTGGGCGGGCTGGCACTGGGCGTCGGCATGCTGGTGGACAACTCCATCGTGATGCTGGAGAACATCTTCCGGCACAAGGAAGAGGGGAACGAGGACGTCGAGGACGCGGCGCACGAAGGCGCCAACGAGGTCACCAGCCCGGTCATCGCTTCCACGCTCACCAACCTTGCGGCGGTGGTGCCGTTCCTGCTCATAAGCGGTTTGGC
>Ga0209253_10002679_pt1 | contig 15775 bp, 12 predicted proteins | sample FrelakmetBRP12BR_FD_187145 | JGI IMG/M metagenome (GOLD analysis project Ga0209253, IMG submission 187145) | Freshwater lake sediment microbial communities from the University of Notre Dame, USA, for methane emissions studies - BRP12 BR (SPAdes)... | ecosystem: Environmental > Aquatic >...
TGGGTGTGGACCGCCGGCGACAAGTCGGTCATGTGGAAAATCAGCATCCACTTCACTCTGGTGATCTCTGGTGTGTTGTTTGCGATCATGGACAAGATTGCCGAAAGCACGCCCAAGCACGGCAGCAAGCACTGACACAACCACCCCGCGCCGCGCGGCGCGGGGTGGTTTCTATCCCGTGGCACGCATAGCCCGCGCCGGAATCCTCCTGTTACACTCTCAATCTGAGCGCCCGCCAGCCGGCGGAACCAGAACAAACTAACCGGGGATTACTATGGAATGGCTTTCCGACCCGCAAGCCTGGGCGGCACTCGCCACGCTCACCGCGCTTGAAATCGTTCTCGGCATCGACAACATCATTTTCATTTCCATCCTGGTCGGGCGCCTGCCGGCGCGCCAGCGCGAGAAGGCGCGGATACTCGGCCTGGCGCTCGCCATGCTCACGCGCCTGGCGCTGCTGCTGTCGCTGGTCTGGATCATGAGCCTGAATACACCGCTGTTCAGCGTGCTGGACCAGGGCATCTCCGGCCGCGACCTGATCCTGATCGCCGGCGGTCTGTTTCTGCTGGTAAAAAGCACCTCGGAAATCCACGAGGGCCTCGAAGGCGCGGCTGAAACCCGCCAACACCGGGCCGTAGCGTCGTTCGCCGGGGTACTGGTCCAGATCGCCATTATCGACATCGTGTTCTCGCTCGACTCGGTGATTACTGCCGTCGGCCTCGCGCAACAGATCGCGGTGATGGCGCTCGCCATCGTGATCTCGGTCGCGGTGATGATGTTTGCGGCGCGCACGATTAGCGACTTCGTTGACAAGCATCCGACCATCAAAATGCTGGCGCTGGCGTTCCTGATCCTGGTCGGCACGGCGTTGATCGCCGAGGGTTTCGATTTCCACGTGCCGCGCGGTTACATCTACTTCGCCATGGCGTTCTCGGTGGCGGTGGAGATGCTCAACCTGCGCATGCGTCGCCGCGCCGCGCCGGTGAAACTGCACAAGCCCGTCGCCCGCAAGCGCCGCGCATGATCAAAGCCGGCGCCACCCGTCTGCGGGCACTCGGGCCATGGCGCGCCACGCTGACGCTGACACTGGCTGTTGCCGTGCTGCATCTGCTCGCGGCCGGTCGCGTACCACTCAGCGCCGACGAGGCACACTACGCGCTCTACGGCCTGCACCTCGACTGGAGTTATTTTGATCACCCGCCCATGGTCGGCTGGATGCAGGCGTTGGTGCTGCGTTTCTCGGACAGCGAATTCGCGCTGCGCCTGTGGCCGATCCTGCTCTCCGCCCTCACGGCGCTGGTGCTATTTCTGTACACCCGCCGGCTGTTTCCGCAGGACTCGCCGTGGCTCGGCTTTTTCACCGTCGCGTTTTACCAGAGCGGCCTGCTGTTTCAGCTGCTGGGACTGGCGCTGGTACCGGAAACGCCCTTGCTGTTTTTTACCCTGCTGGCGCTGCTCTCCCTGCTGCGCGCCCTCGATCACGACCACTGGCGTGACTGGCTGATATTCGGCCTCTGTCTTGGGCTTGCCGGCCTGTCCAAATATACGGCCGTGACGCTGACACTCACCACCGCGCTGTTCGTGGTGCTGCAGCGCGGGTACGATTCCTTGCGCATGCCCAAGCTGTGGATGGCGTTGTTTCTGTCGGCCATGGTGGCGCTTCTGGTCATCACACCGGTTTTATACTGGAACGCCGAGCACGACTGGATTTCGTTTCGCTATCAACTTGGTCACGGCTTTCGCGTTAAGGACTGGGAGTGGTCGCGTGTCGGTCTTTCACAACTGGGCCAGATGTTCGCTTATGCGCCGGGCCTCTACATCTTCGGTCTGATCGCACTCGTCGCTGCGGCCAAGGCCTGGCGCGAGCGCGGTGTGCAGCTGACGCTGCTACTGGTGGTTCCAGTGCTGCTGTTGTTTGTCTCCGGCTCCGGCCGCGAGGTGACCCTGCCACACTGGACCGCTCTGGCCTGGGCCACGCTCACGCCCCTTGCGGCCCGCTGGATTCTGCACCATTGGACACAACGCCCGGTACGTGGGTTGTTGTATGTGTCCACCGGCTATTCGCTCATCGTTCTCACCCTGCTGTACACCCTGCTGCTGTTTCCGGCACTGCCGTTCCCGGGACCGCGTCATCCACTCTCGCCGTTGCTTGGCTGGCCGGAGGCCGCAACGCGTGCAGCGGCACTGCGCGCGAATTTTGCCCGTGATGAACCCGAGGCGGTGCTGCTCGTGCCCAACTGGTCACTGGCCAGCCGTCTCGCCTGGTATGCGCGCCCACTGCCGGTGCAGGTGACCGATACCCGCTTTGACCAGTTCGACCTGTGGTTTGGTACACCGCGGCCCGGTACCGACGGTGTGCTGGTCGTCCCCGACAGCATGCTCAAGGCAGGTCGCCGCATGCTCAGCCAATTCGATGCCTGCCGCGAAGCCGAACCCTATCGCGTTGTGCGCGGGGGCCAGACCGTCGTAACCTTCTACTTCTACCTGTGTCGCGACTATCGCGGCCTCGATAACGGCCCCTCTTCATGACGCTGAAACTGTCGGTGGTAATACCGACCTTCCGCGAGGTGCGCAACCTCGAGGCGGTGGCGCGGTCGATCGAGACCGCATTGCGCGACCACCGCTGGGCGTATGAAGTGATTTTCGTCGACGACAATTCGCAGGACGGCTCGGAAGCGCTGGCCATGCAGCTGGCCGACAAGCTGCCAGTGCGCATGATTGTTCGCCACGGCGAGAAGGGCCTGTCCACCGCAGTGCTGCGCGGCATCAGCGAGGCGCGCGGCGAGTTCGTGGTGGTGATGGATGCCGACCTGTCGCATCCGGCCGAACGTATTCCGGACATGCTGGCGCTGCTCGAGCACAACAAAAAGGATTTCGTGGTCGGCTCACGTTACGTGGCGGGCGGCTCGCTCGACCAGAGCTGGACCTGGTTCCGGCTGCTCAACTCGAAAGTCGCCACTTGGCTGGCCCTGCCGCTGACGCGTATTCACGATCCGATGTCCGGGTTTTTCGCCTTCCGGCGCGCCGATATGCCGGAGGCGCACCTGCTGTCGCCGATCGGCTACAAGATCGGTCTGGAACTGCTGGTGAAAGGTGACTTCAAAAAACCAGGCGAAGTGCCGATTCACTTTGCCGATCGCGTGCACGGCGAGAGCAAACTGAGCTGGAAGGAACAGGTGCGCTATCTGCGCCACCTGCGCCGCCTGTACCAGTTCCGCTTCCCGTTCCTCGCCGAGTTCATGCAATTCGGTGTTGTCGGCGGCAGCGGTTTCGCCGTCGACCTGCTGCTCTACCTCGGCCTGCAGTGGCTGACCGGCATGGGGCATGTTGCAGCGCGCGCCCTGTCGTTCTGGGGTGCGGCCAGCTGGAACTGGGCATGGAACCGGGCGCTGACCTTCTCGCACCGCAAGAAAACCGCCAAGCTCGCGCAGTGGTCAGGCTTCCTGTTCACCTCGCTACTCGGTTTCGCCATTAATGTCGGCAGCTACTACGTGCTCACCCACTACGTGCCGTACTTCGAGGCGCACAAGATCCTGGCATTGCTCACCGGCGTGCTGCTCGGTTTCGGTTTCAATTTTCTGACCGCGCGCCTGCTGGTGTTTATCCCCTACGAAGCCGAGCTGCTGGAAGAAGAACGCCGTCCGCGCCGGCGCCGGCGCTGATCCCCGCTTTCGCGGGGACTGACGGACCACCTGCAGTTTTGCTCTACTCGTCGGAAACTGTAGCCCGCAGCTTTGGCAACAGACGCACCAGCTCCTCTACCGCCTTTTGATTGTCGGCCAGCCGGCGCAGCGCCGCCATCTCATGAAGCGCCTCCTTGCGATTCAGCGCCGGGAAGCCCATCACCTGATCCTTGTCTGCGATGTCCTTGGTCACACCCGACTGCGCAAACACAACGGCCTGCGAACCGACGGTGACATGATCGGCCACACCGCACTGCGCGGCCAGGGTCACATAGTCCTTGATCACCGTCGAGCCACCGATGCCGACCTGTCCGCACAACAAGGCACCCGCTCCGATCTGTACGTTGTGCGCGATGTGTACCTGGTTATCGATCTTCGTGCCCTTGCCCACACGCGTCACCCCCAAAGCGGCCCGGTCGATGCAGGTGTTGGCGCCGATCTCCACATTCGACTCGATCACGACAGTACCCACATGCGGGAACTTCACGTGCTCGCCATTGCGGAACTTGTAGCCAAAACCATCGGAACCGATGACGGTGCCGGCATGCAGAATGACGTTATCCCCGAGCCGCACGCCATCGTAGAGCACCACGTTCGGGTGGAGTATGCAGTTTTCGCCGAGCGTGACGCCATCGCCGATGCGGCACCCGGCCATCACCCAGCAGTTGCGGCCGAGTGTGCTGCGCGCGCCGATGGACGCGAACGCCTCCACGCACGTGCCTGCGCCCAGAGTGGCCGCCGGGTCGATCTGTGCCTTGGCGCTCAGCGTGCTACCGCTCGCCTTCTGCGGATAAAGGCGCTGCAGGCAGGCGATGAAGGCCATTTCCGGATCGTCCACGACCAGCAGGCAGGTGCCGGCCTGCGCGCCATCGCCCAGCGTGCCCTTCGGCACGAGCACGGCACTGGCCGAGGTGGTCTTGAGTTTGACCGCGTACTTCGGACTACCGAGAAAAGTCAGCTGATGCGCGCCGGCCTCGTCGAGATTGGCGGCGGAATCGATGGTTTGCTGGGGGTTGTTGCCAAGGATGTTGGCGCCGCACAGCTCGGCAAGTTCTCTGATGGTGATGGCCATGGTTATCCTGAGCCGCGTTCAATGAGGGGTTTTGCCTGCCTGCGCGCAGGGTAGCACAGCCGGGAAAGTTGCCGCAGCGGGTGCAGGTCGCTGCTTACCCCGGCTTTCCGGTCGGCGTGTACGCACCGCTCTGCGCAAGGTAGCCCTTGGACCGGATGGCCACGGTGTTGGTGACGTGGGTGCAGAGCACGCCGTCGGCCCGATAGAAGCCAAACTCGAACACCGGCGTGCTGCGCCCCTTCACGCGCAGCTCCTCGCGGATGCGCCCTTCCAGGGCAGGGTCGAAGTCGAAGCGCAATTCGAGATCACTGTCGCCGATCTCGCGAAAGTCGATGCTCTGGGCGCGCGTCCACACCGAGTAGTCGGGAAATATATGCGCGCAGGCGATGGCGGCGATCGGATCAGCGAGATTCGCCTGGCTGCCACCAAACATGTGGCCGCCGAGATTGCGCGTGAAAAACCCGAGCGGCAGGCGGATGCGCACATGCCGCCAGTTGTCGCGGTTCTCGACCAGCCGGATTCCGAGCAGCCACCACGGTGGAAAGAACTCGATGTCGCGCCGCTTCTTGGCACCGATCAGGCGAAACAACCTTAACAGGTTCATTGGCAATTCATCCGGTCTTTCGGGAATGTGCATTCCCGGCGAAGCCTGTTTGCAGCTGGGCACATACCATTACCGACGGTGCCGTGGAGACGGCACAGATTGAGTGCTCAGGGTCGTACAAAGCGGCGGTTGGCGACGAAATCCGTGCGAGCCGCCTGCCAGGACGCGCATTCAAGCTGGCGAATTATGTAACTCCGGCAAGTCAAAGTAAAAACGGGCGCCGCGTCCCGGCATCGATTCATAACCGATGGTTCCAGCGTGCTGCTGGATGATTGCTTTGGCGATACTGAGACCCAGCCCGGCGCCGCTTCGGAAGTCCGAATCCATTGATTCAGCCTGAGAGAATGGCTGGAACAGCCGGTCACGGAAGGCGTCCGGAATACCTGGACCCTGGTCCGCCACCGTCACGCGGATGCCCGTACTGTGGCGTATAACGCCGACCTCCACGTTGGCACCGCGCGGGGAGAATTTCAGCGCGTTGGACAACAGGTGGCCGATGGATTGAACGAGACGCTCCGTGTCGCCATAAACAAACGCTTGCGTAATATCGCTGTGCAAAACCAGATTAACGCCCGCGGCCGATGCCAGGGCGCGGCTGCCGTCAGCAGCGCGCTCCACGAGCGTCGTCAGGTCGGACACCCGGAAATCGAGCTTCAGTCTGCCGGAGTGGATATCGTCGATATCGAGGATATCGCTGACCAGACGCACCAGGCGTGCAACATTGTTGCGTGCGATATTGAGAAGTGCCTTCCCGCTTTCCGACAGGTCGCCCCCCGCACCCTCCGCCAGCAGGCCGAGCGAACCCAGCACCGAGGTCAGCGGGGTCCTGAGCTCATGGCTGACTGTCGACATGAACTGGCTCTTCATGCGGCCTACTTCCCGACGCTCGCTGATATCGCGCACGATGCCGATGAACAGACGTCGGCTGTCCAGCCACATATTGCTGACTCCGAGTTCCATTGGAAACCGGGAACCGTCCTTGCGCTGGCCGGTGATTTCTAGACCGAAACCGACCATCTTGCCGGTACTGGCCCCGATGTGTTTCTTGATATAGTCATCGTATTCATGGCGCACCGATTCCGGCATCAACATCTTGAGATGGAGGCCGGTCATTTCGGCCTCGGAATAACTGAAGATGCGCATGGCTGCCGGGTTTACCGATTCGAGTTCGCCTTGTTCATTGATGGTAATAATGCCATCTGGCACGTTATCGATAACGGCGCGAATATGCGCTTCGCTTTCGCGCAACCCTTCTTCGATCCGCACGCGCTCACTGATTTCGCGCCGCAGTTCACGGTTGAGCTCCTCGGTGGCTTCTTTCTCCCGTGCGAGAACGGCAACCAGATCGCTGTTCTCGAAGCGCAACAGCAGGGAGGTCAGGGTTGCCTCGTACATTCGCCGGCTGATGACCACCATCAGCACCATGAACAGGAACGACAGCGCCCCCATGGCCAGGTGTATGTCGCGACCTTCGGCCAATAGCCGCACCGAAAGTGGCGTCAGCGTCAGCAGGACAAAGATCAGGCCGATCTTCCATAACGAGGAGAAGCTGACTACCGCGCCGGCCGTCATGCCGGCCAGAACAAAAATAATGAACATCTGGTGTGACAATTCCCGCGGGAACAGGAGGAACCCGGCGGAACCCCAAATGATCCCGGCCGTGACAGTACCGGTGGAGAACCAAGTCACCCAGCGGCGCGCATTCGCCTGTGACAGGTTCGCGCGCCGATAGGCGACGAACAATCCCGTGCGGGACACGACGGTGAGCGTAATCGCGGCGAACCACACCAGCAGTACGCCGTGGTCGATCACGCCCCACTGTACTGCGAGGAGAAAAAAAGCGTTAACCTGGGTGGCGAACAGGGCAACCGGAAGATTTCGGTAAAGCTGCTTAATCTGCTCGACGTAAACCTGCGCCGGCAGGGCCATATCCATCACCGCTCTCATTGCCCGCGCTCCACGCGCGACCGGATTGTGGTCGCGCATTCATCAAATTCATCGCCACGGGCACCCCGCCCCTTGGGCCTGACGTTCTGACCACCTTTACGCGGTCTTTGCCGGCCACCTTTATTATATACTTACAACTATTATGTATAGCCTCGATCATGTTCGACTTCAATCTTGGAAGCGAATTGGGCCGGCGCTACGCATCCCGCCGCAGATGACAAACCGGGAGGCAAGTTTGGACCGGGGCCCCGGTGCCTGACAGGTGAGCCTGCCCGACGCCCTCAGCGCCCGAGTAATACACCCACTGGCGTGCTTTGCCTTAATGTTCGGAGCGGAAACACTTTATGATGAAGCGAACGCCGCGCGTGCCGTCGCCTACTCGACCGTCACCGATTTGGCAAGATTGCGCGGCTTGTCCACGTCCGTGCCCTTGAGCACGGCGACGTGGTAGGCGAGCAGTTGCAAGGGCACGGTGTAGACAATCGGTGCCAGAGCGTTGTCGATCGGGGCGACTTCGAACACCTGCACACCCGGGCCGGGCTCCACGCCGGAGTGCGGATCGGCGAACACGATGAGCTCGCCACCGCGCGCGCGCACTTCCTGCAGGTTCGACTTGAGTTTCTCCAGCAGCTCGTCGTTCGGCGCCACCGCGATCACCGGCATGGCGGCGTCCACGAGCGCGAGCGGACCGTGCTTGAGTTCGCCGGCCGGGTAGGCCTCGGCATGGATGTAGGAAATCTCCTTGAGCTTGAGCGCGCCCTCCATGGCCACCGGGTACATGGTGCCACGGCCGAGGAACAGCGCGTGTTGCTTGTCGGCGAACTGCTCGGCGAGTTTTTTCAGGCTGTCGCTGGAGGCCAGCACGCGTTCGATGGCGCCGGGCAGTTCGCGCAGTTGTGCGACCAGCTTGGCCTCGACCTCGGGTTTGAGCCCGTGGCGGCGTCCGAGCGCGATCACCAGCAGCATCAACGCCACCAGCTGCGTCGTGAAGGCCTTGGTGGAAGCGACGCCGATCTCCGGCCCGGCGCGCGTCATGAGCGTGAGATCCGACTCGCGCACCAGGGTCGATTCCGGGACGTTGCAGATCGCCAGTGAATGTCCGAAGCCGAGGCGTTTGGCCTCCAGCAGACCGGCGATGGTGTCAGCGGTTTCGCCCGACTGGGAAATGGTAACGATCAGCGAATTCTTGCGCACCACCGGCCGGCGATAGCGGAACTCGCTCGCCACCTCGACGTTTGCCGGAATGCCGGCCAGCGATTCGAGCCAGTAACGCCCGATGAGTCCAGCGTGGTAACTCGTGCCGCAGGCGATGATGTGCACACCCTGCACCTTGTCGAATATGGCCGGCGCACCGACACCGAACGATTCTTCCAGAAGGCGATCCATACTGATACGCCCTTCAAGGGTGTCGGCCAGAGCGCGTGGTTGTTCGAATATTTCCTTGAGCATGTAGTGGCGGTACTCGCCGCGCTCGACTGAATCGGCGGTAAGTTCGGAAATGCGCACCGGGCGCTCAACCTTGGCGCCACTCTTGTCATACAACGTCAGTGTATTGCGCGTGATATCAGCCACGTCGCCATCGTGCAGGAAAATGAACTTCTGCGTCACCGGCAGGAGTGCCGCCACGTCCGAGGCGATGAAGTGTTCGCCGAGACCGATGCCGATCACCAGCGGGCTGCCGAGGCGCGCCGCCACCAGACGTCCCGGTTCCTTGGTGCTCACCACACCGAGTGCGTAGGCGCCCTTGAAGTCGGCGACCGCGCGTTTCACGGCGGCAAGCAGGTCGAGGCCCTGACCGACGTGGTAGTCGTAGATCTGGTGAACAATCACCTCGGTATCGGTCTGCGAGGTGAACTCGTAGCCCTTTAGCTTCTGCTCGGCGCGCAACTGCTCATGGTTCTCGATGATGCCGTTGTGCACCACCGCCACGGTCTTGCGGCAGATGTGCGGGTGCGCGTTCTGCTCGTTCGGAACACCGTGCGTCGCCCAGCGTGTGTGCGCAATGCCGGTGCCGCCGTGCAGGCGCGCACGCGCCTCGCTGTCTACCATTGCCACCTTGCCGGGACGACGCACGCGATCGAGATGGCCGTTGGCGTCGATGATCGCCACCCCGGCCGAATCGTAACCGCGGTACTCAAGCCGCTTCAGGCCCTCGATCAGGATCGGAACCACGTCACGCTGCGCGACTGCGCCGACTATGCCACACATGAGATTATCCCTTCGGTTTCTTGGTAGGCCGCTTCCAGCCCGGAACGGTTGTCTGTTTCGCACGGCTCAGCGTCAACTCGCCAGCCGGTGCATCCTTGGCGATCACCGACCCGGCACCGATGGTGGCGCCGGCGCCGATCTTCACCGGCGCCACCAGCACGCAATTCGAGCCGATCGAGGCGTTGTCCTCGATCTGGGTGTGATGCTTGTTGGCGCCATCGTAGTTGGCAGTAATGGTGCCGGCACCGATATTCACGTCTTTGCCCACCGTGCTGTCGCCCACATAGGTCAGGTGGTTCACCTTGCTGCCGACACCAATGATGGACTTTTTAATCTCGACGAAGTTCCCAATATGCGCGTGCTCGGCTATGCGCGTCTCGGGGCGGATGCGCGCGAATGGCCCGATACGGCAATCGGCGCCGATCTCGGCGTTCTCGATGACACAATTCGGCTGCACGAACGTGTCCGCGCCGATCGTGCAGCGCCGTAGCACGTTGTTTGGGCCGATGTGTACGCGGTCGCCCAGTATCACGTCGCCCTCGATCACCACGTTTACATCGATGATGACGTCCTGTCCGCACGTCAACGTACCGCGCAGGTCGAAGCGCGCCGGGTCCATGAGCGTCACGCCTTGCTCCATCAGCACAAGCGCTTGGTTGCGCTGATGCGTGCGCTCAAGATCGGCTAGTTGCGCCTTGCTGTTCACGCCCAGAATCTCCCATTCGGCCTGCGGTCGGGCGGTACCAATCTCCTGCCCTTCACGCGCAGCCATGCCAATAACATCGGTCAGATAATACTCGCCCTGCGCATTCTGGTTGCCGAGGGCCGCCAGCCACTGCTTCAGGCGTGCGACCGGCGCCACCAGGATGCCGGTGTTGATCTCGCGGATGGCGCGTTCGGCCTCCGAGGCGTCCTTCTGCTCGACGATGCGCGTCACCCGGCCGTTTGCGTCGCGCACAATGCGACCGTAGCCGCTCGGGTCGGCAAGCTCGGCGGTCAGCAATGCCATGCCGCCGTTGCCCGCGGCCTGCACCAGCGCGTGCAGCGTGTCGATGCGGGTGAGCGGCACATCGCCATACAGAATCAATAGGGTCTGGGCAGTGATGCCCGGCATGGCTTGCTGCACCGCGTGCCCGGTGCCGAGCTGCGGTTCCTGCCTGACCCACTTGACACCAATGTGTTTGAGCTGCTCCGGCACCTGCTCGCCGCCGTGGCCGTACACGACATGGATGCTGCCCGGGTTCAGCGCCTGGGCGCTGCGAATCACGTGCTCGAGCAGTGTCACGCCGGCCAGCCGGTGCAGCACCTTGGGCAGGCTGGAGCGCATGCGCGTGCCCTTACCAGCGGCAAGAATCACGACAGCGAGCGAAACGCGCACGGCGGCATTCATGGAAGGATTTAACCACAGGCGCCGGGGCTTGCCCACCCGGGCCGCTGGGAAACGTGCTGTTATTGAAGCGTGGCGCCGCTGGCGCCCGGCTGGCCGGCGCGCAACTCATCCGGGGTGGCATCGCGCACGTCGCATACCGTGACATGGAATTTCACGGTTTGCCCGGCCAATGGGTGGTTGGCGTCCACGGTGAGCTTGCCGTTCTCGATGCGCTTCACTACAAAAGTGAGCACCTCGCCGCTGGCGTTCTGTGCCTCAAGGCTCGCACCCAGGTAGCGCAGCTCGGGCGGCACGTTTTCGAGGTCGTCGGTAAAGGTCAGCGCCGGATCGTGTGGGCCGAAACCTTCTTCCGGGCTAAGCGTTGCCTCGATACTGTCGCCCGTGCGCCGGCCTTCGAGCTGCTGCTCGATTTTGTCGAACAGGCCGCTGGCGTGGCCATGCAGATAAGGTACCGGGAGATCGCTCTGTTCGAAGAGCTGACCATGTTCGTCATGCAATGTGTAGGTCACTGACACGACCTTGCCGTTGCGAATTGCATCCGTCATTTCGCGGTTCACTCCAGTGGGCACGGAAATTTAAGTCCAAAAGCAGCCAAACTGTTAGCGCTTGGTCTTGTCGCGCAGTTTGTGGATGGAGCGGAGTTGCGCCACGGCGTCGGCCAGCTCGGCCTGCGCCTTGGCGTAGTCGATGTCGGACTTGCGGTCCTTGAGCGCCTCTTCGGCACGCTGCTTGGCGGTAAGCGCCGCGGCCTCGTCCAGATCCTTGGCGCGGATGGCGGTGTCGGCCAGCACCGTCACCACGTGCGGCTGCACTTCGAGAATGCCACCGGATACATAGAACAGCAGCTCCTCGGTGCTGGTGCGCACGCGCACCTCGCCCGGCTTCATGCGCGCAATCAGCGGCGCGTGCCGCGGCAACACGCCGACCCCGCCGGTGACAAGTGGCGCGAACACCATCTCGGCCGTGCCGGAGTAGATCTCCTGCTCGGCGCTTACGATGTCAACATGCAAGGTCATGGCCATATCTATAAACCAGTTATGAGTTCTAAGTTATGAGTGCTTAGTTAAGCATGCGCGCATCGCGCGCCACCTTAACTTATAACTTCTCGCTTATAACTTATCACTACCTTTAAAGCGTTTTGGCTTTATCGACGACTTCGTCGATGGTGCCGACCATGTAGAACGCCTGCTCCGGGATGTGGTCGTACTCGCCGTCCACGATCCCGCGGAAACCGCGGATGGTCTCCTTGAGCGACACGTACTTGCCTGGGGTACCGGTGAATACTTCGGCGACGAAGAACGGCTGCGACAGGAAACGTTGGATCTTGCGCGCCCGGCCGACAATGCGCTTGTCCTCTTCGGACAGTTCGTCCATGCCGAGAATCGCGATAATGTCCTGCAGTTCCTTGTAGCGTTGCAGGGTCATCTGCACGTCGCGCGTGGTGCGGTAGTGTTCTTCGCCGATGACGTTCGGATCCACCTGGCGCGAGGTCGAATCGAGCGGATCGACCGCCGGATAGATGCCAAGCTCGGCCACCTGGCGCGACAGCACTACGGTCGCGTCCAGATGCGAGAACGTGGTTGCGGGTGATGGATCGGTCAAGTCGTCGGCCGGCACGTACACCGCCTGGATGGACGTGATCGAGCCGGTCTTGGTGGAGGTGATGCGTTCCTGCAGGATGCCCATTTCATAGGCGAGGGTCGGCTGGTAACCCACCGCCGACGGCATGCGGCCCAGGAGCGCCGACACTTCGGTGCCGGCGAGCGTGTAGCGATAGATGTTGTCGATGAACAGCAACACGTCGCGGCCTTCGTCACGGAAATTCTCGGCAATGGTCAGGCCGGTCAGCGCCACGCGCAGACGGTTGCCGGGCGGCTCGTTCATCTGTCCGTACACCAACGCTACTTTGTCGAGCACGCCGCCTTCCTTCATTTCGTGATAGAAGTCGTTGCCTTCACGGGTGCGCTCGCCCACGCCGGCGAACACCGAGTAGCCGGAATGTTCCATGGCGATGTTGCGGATCAGCTCCATCATGTTCACGGTCTTGCCGACGCCGGCGCCGCCGAACAGGCCGACCTTGCCGCCCTTGGCAAACGGGCAGATGAGATCGATGACCTTGATGCCGGTTTCGAGCAATTCGGTTGAGGGTGCGAGTTCTTCGTACTTCGGCGCGGCGCGGTGAATCGGCATGGACTTCTCGGCACCGACCGGGCCCTTCTCGTCGATCGGTGAGCCGAGCACGTCCATGATGCGGCCCAGCGTTTTCTGGCCGACCGGCACGGAGATCGGGGCGCCGGTATTGCTCACCGGCACACCGCGTCGCACGCCGTCGGTGGTGCCCATGGCGATGCAACGTACCACGCCGTCGCCAAGCTGCTGCTGCACCTCGAGCGTGAGCTTCGCGCTCTCGACCTTGAGCGCGTCATACACCTTCGGCATGTTTTCGCGCGGGAACTCCGCGTCCACCACCGCGCCGATGATCTGCACAATTTTTCCGTTAGCCATAGCCATTGTTCAATGCCTCAAAAAATCAAAACCCTTGAACCGCCAAGGACGCCGAGCACACCAAGAAAGTCAGGGGTTAATACCCAAAAAACTTGGCGTTCTTGGCGTTCTTGGCGATGAAAATTCTTAACTCACACCGCGGCGGCACCGCCGACGATCTCCGAAATCTCCTGGGTGATCGCCGCCTGGCGCGCCTTGTTGTAGCGCAGCTTCAGTTCGTCGATCATCTTGCCTGCGTTGTCGCTGGCCGCCTTCATCGCCACCATGCGCGCGGATTGCTCACACGCCAGATTCTCGACCGCCGATTGGTACACGAGCATCTCGATATAACGCGTCAGCAGGTCGTCGAGCACTTCCTTGGAATCTGGTTCATAGATGTAGTCCCAATGATGTTCAAGCGCCTTCTCTTCCCTGGCGGGCAGCGGCAGCAGCTGTTCGACGATCGGCTGCTGGGTCATTGTGTTGACGAAGCGGTTGTAGACGACGAACAGCCGGTCGATTTTGCCGGCGGTGTAGTCGTCGAGCATGGTCTTGACCGTGCCGATGAGTTGCTCGACGCGTGGCGAGTCACCGAGGTGCGAGACATGCGAGGTGATGCGGCCGCCGGCACGCTTCAGGAACGTGAAGCCCTTGGCGCCGATGGTGCACAGATCGATCTCGGTCTGCTTCTCACTCCACCCGCGCATGCTGCCGAGCGTGGCCTTGAGCAGGTTGGTGTTGAGACCGCCGCACAAGCCACGGTCGGAGGTGACGACGATGAAGCCGACACGTTTCACCGCGCGCTCCAGCAGAAACGAGTGCTTGTACTCCGGATGCGCGTGCGCCAGGTGGCCGATCACGTTACGCAGCTTGTCGGCGTATGGCCGGGCCTTGCGCATGCGCTCCTGCGCCTTGCGCATTTTGCTCGCTGCGACCATTTCCATGGCGCGCGTGATCTTCTGCGTGTTTTGCACGCTTTTGATCTTGGTGCGAATCTCTTTACCGATGGCCATGGCGGTTCCCGACGCTTACCAGCTGGAGTTGGCCTTGAAATCATCGAGCGCGGCGCGCAGTTTTTTCTCGATGTCGTCGCTGTACTCGGGTTTGGCGTTGATCTCGTCCAGCAGCGTGCTGTACTTGGCCTTCATGATGGCATGCAGCGACTGTTCGAACGCCTGCACCTTCTTCACGTCGATGTCATCAATGTAGCCCTGGGTCACGGCGAACAGCACCACCGCCATCTGCGCCACGGTCATGGGTGCGTACTGCTTCTGCTTCATCAACTCCATGATGCGCTGGCCGCGATCGAGTTGCTTGCGCGTGGCGGCATCCAGGTCGGAGGCGAACTGCGCGAACGCCGCGAGTTCGCGATATTGGGCGAGCGCCATGCGCACGCCGCCACCGAGCTTCTTGATGATCTTGGTCTGGGCCGCGCCGCCGACGCGTGACACCGACAGGCCGGCATTGATGGCCGGACGAATGCCGGCGTTGAACAGGTCGGTCTCGAGGAAGATCTGACCGTCGGTAATGGAGATCACGTTGGTCGGCACGAACGCCGACACGTCGCCGGCCTGGGTCTCGATGATCGGCAACGCGGTGAGCGAACCGGTCTTGCCCTTGACTTTGCCCTTGGTCATTTTCTCGACGTACTCCTCGTTCACGCGCGCGGCGCGCTCGAGCAGACGGGAGTGCAGGTAGAACACATCGCCCGGATAGGCCTCGCGGCCGGGCGGGCGGCGTAGCAGCAGCGAGATCTGGCGATATGCCCAGGCCTGTTTGGTGAGATCGTCATAGATGATCAGCGCGTCGCGCCCGGAGTCTCGGAAATATTCGCCCATGGCGCAGCCGCTGTATGGCGCGATGTACTGCATGGCGGCAGAATCCGCGGCGGTCGCCGCGACCACAATGGTGTGGCCCATGGCGCCGTTCTCTTCCAGCTTGCGCACGACGGATGCCACCGACGAGGCCTTCTGGCCGATGGCGACGTAGATGCAAATGACGCCGGTGCCCTTCTGGTTGATGATTGTGTCCACCGCCACCGCGGTCTTGCCGGTCTGGCGGTCGCCGATGATCAGTTCGCGCTGGCCGCGGCCGATCGGCACCATGGCATCGATCGCCTTGAGGCCGGTCTGCACCGGCTGCGACACCGACTGGCGCTGAATAACGCCCGGTGCGATTTTCTCGATCGGGCTGGTCTCGGTGGCCTTGATGGCACCGCGCCCGTCGATCGGACTGCCGAGTGCATCCACCACGCGGCCGATCAGCGCCTCGCCGATCGGCACTTCCAGGATCTTGCCGGTGCAGCGCACGCTGTCGCCTTCGGTGATGTGCTTGTACTCACCGAGAATCACCGCGCCCACCGAGTCGCGCTCGAGGTTGAGCGCCAG
>Ga0209253_10002680_pt1 | contig 15773 bp, 16 predicted proteins | sample FrelakmetBRP12BR_FD_187145 | JGI IMG/M metagenome (GOLD analysis project Ga0209253, IMG submission 187145) | Freshwater lake sediment microbial communities from the University of Notre Dame, USA, for methane emissions studies - BRP12 BR (SPAdes)... | ecosystem: Environmental > Aquatic >...
TGAAAGTGGCTACGCAGCCGGTGAGAGGAACAATTTCTAAGGGTTCGTCATGCCCGCTCACTCGCCAGCGGATCTTGCACCGTTTCGGCACCGCCGCCTGTCCTTCGTCAAGCCTTGTCTTGTTGCCCAGAGGAAAGAACTTTAGAAAAAGATAATCGGCCAAGGGCCATTGGGAGATGAATACCAGAACGAAAGCTTTCTGGTATTCTGGAGTCGATAAGCCGTAGACAGTGTGATCAACCTGTCTTGTAGAGTTGGACGCAGCCGATTTCGCGAAGTGATTTTTGAGTCTGATGAGAAGGTTAAAGATTGCGGCCATACCTGTGGACAGGTTTAGTGGGGCGCTTTGCCTCCGCCCCTGACGTTTGCGACGATATCGGTTTCCATATCGACGACACCTTAGTCTACCTACTGGTAATCAGTAGAGTTTCCACTGGGAAACAGTGATGTGGGAATTGAACAAATTCATAAATAATCATAGAGCTATGCTCAGTAGCCTTGCTCTACGTATAACGAAACATGGCTGGCTCGTGCCGCTGCTGCTCGCCATCGTCACCTGGTTCATGCACCGGAGCGCGCTTGATGGTTTCTGGCGCTTTGACGATGGCTTGCACCTAGGGTTCGCTGCCTGCTACGCACCATGGGAGTATTTTTTTGTCCCTGCGATTACGCGAGAGTTTTCAAGTGAGTTCCTGACCCCTTGGAATCCACTGACTTATGATATCAACCTGACTCTCTTCGGCCTTCACCCTGTTGCGCACTATGCGCACCAGCTCGTCTCCCTCTGGCTCGTCGCCTGCATGAGTTTTCTCTTGCTACGTCATTGGGTTGGTTTAGGCTGGGCAGTTCTTGGTGCGGCGTTGTTCTTGGTGGGCGCACCGACTGTTCACATTGCCCAGGAACTGATGACAGGTCATTACCTGGAAGGGTTGCTCTTTGTTTGCATCGCCATCTATGGGTTCGTGCGCGCCATCCGAGGTGATGGCAGACACTGGCTCGCAGTTGGTGTTCTTGGCTATGTTCTGGCCTCTACCTGCAAGGAGGTTTACCTACCAATTCCGGTCTTGCTCCTTGCGCTGCCGGCGGATGACTGGAAGAAGCGATTTCGTTTCGTTACACCATTCTTAGTTGTTACCTTGCTCTACCTCTGCTGGCGCGCCGCCGTCCTCGGTACCTTCATTGGCGGCTACCGAACGAGTCATGTCGAATTCTCCCTCGGCACCGTTTTGTTTACGTATGTCAAACTGCCGACGCTTCTTTTCCGCCATAATTTCATCGGCTATCTTGGCCTCGCCGCTCTCGCCATGCTGCTGTTTCTAAACACAAGTCGTCGAGGCTGGTTGCTGGTGCTTGGCATCGCAGCCGCATTACTGTTGCCTCTTGCTCCGCTGACGATATTCCCAGGCATCGTTGGCCCGAACCGCCATTTGTTCGCGGTCTGGTGGGCAATAGCCCTTGGAGTGTCCGTTCTCGCAGGCAGGACCGGGGGATATCTTGGCTGGTTCCCTCGCATCGTTTTTGTGTCGCTCATAAGTGTGGCAGCGATCCAGGCTGGTCGCGCTGAGACGAAGGTGCTGATCGTCGCTGCCAAGCCCTTTGAAGCTCTATATCGTTCTGCACTTATGAATATGAATAGGTCCGATGATGCCGTACTGCCACCCTTGGATATTTCGGGGCACTTTGCCCAATTCCTCTACAATGGCTTACTTTCGGCTGCTTCAAGTTGTGGCGTTCCAGAACCCCACCCGAAGCTCCTGTCCAGCGTCGAAGCAATCGTTGCTATCGACCCAGAAAAGGTTCATGTTTACCGCTACGATACGGGCTGCAGCTGCATGAAAGAGGTCACCTCGGCGATCCCGGAACTCTTGTCCACCCTTTCATTGAAACGCGTGAGCCGTGAGTTGCTAATCGTCTTCTTACCACCGCCTTATCGGCCGCGCCGCGATCAGCCGCGGATCACTGGTCCCTCCGCCGATGGCGGCCTAATCGAAAGCGTCAATGTCGCTGGGAACACCGTCGAAATTACAGGATGGGCTCGTCTAAGAGACGACGAGCCCATCCAACATATTGCTCTCTTTGTTCCGGTCTTACCTGTCGGACAGTCGCTTGTATCCGTTGAACGGCCGGACGTTGCTAAACACCTTAATAATCTACACTACCTAGACGCAGGGTTCCGCGTAACCCTGCAATTTTCTAGTTCAGCAACTGCTGTGTATGCGGCGACCCGCTTTTGTGCCCAAAATTTGGCCGGAGGTTCCTTCGCACCGATTAAGCACCCGTCAAATCAGGAATGCTCGGTATTATTTCAGCAAAAGTTCTGATCTGTATTGCGGGTGGCAGCGTTTGGAGCAAGGCTATCGGTGATCGCCTGGTTGCGACCGGCCAAGAGAGGCGCGAGCGCCGGGCGAGGAGCCCCGGTAGCCACCGGAGAGCCGTAGGAGTCATTGTGGGAGTCATGGCGCGACGGAAGCGTTCATGTGGGAAGACCACGAGGAGGGGTGCGTGAAAGCAATAGCTAAGATGCGAATCCGGTTCATAAAGACGTCTATGGCATTTCTGATGGCATCATCTTGGCTCATCTGCCCAGGTGACGCGTTTGCCGAGGAAATAAAAGGGAACCTGGACATGTGCTTCGTGGAACGCGGACAGTACTGCTATGCCTGGGCCTGTGCACCGGACCATCCCGAGCGGTTGGTTGCTCTGCGTCTTTCCTTTCCCGATAAAACACTGATAAGTTCGGCAGTCCTTGCAAATGCTGCGCGTGAAGAGGCGGTGGGCCAGGCGTGCGGGGGGAACAATAACAGAGGAGCGTTCTTTGACCTTGATGAGGCTGCCCTGAATCTGTTTAGCGATGGCAACTCACACGAAGTTACCCTTGAAGCACTTGATCCAGACGGAAGGAATTATGTGCCTCTGGCTACCAAATGGATTCAGGCAAAAGAGCCGCTGGCCAGCCAAACCATTCTTTTCCAGCAAGAACCCTATACGGGAATCGTTATCGATCTCCCCACCGCCAAGGACATCGACAGTCTCCCGAAAGGCGTCTTTGGCTCAGCAAACTTTTACGGAACGACTGCCGTAGTCGAGTTTGCTAAAATGACTCGCATTTTCCTCGACAGCACGGGATTCAAACCCAACGATCCCAGCGCTACCCTCTTCACTAGCTGCCCCTTCTACATTTTTCCACAGGAGATCAACCCCTGGCCGCTGGGGCGCAAGCTGTCCGTATCGGTGTCCCTGGCGGTCCACTCCGCTAAAAGATGGAATGGAGGCGAAGTCTATATCCCGCTGTACACCCTTTGGTCAGATGGCGCGGGGCATCGGTTCTGGTTCGGATGGCAGTTGTTTGACCTTCGAGCCAGCCGGGAACGAGCCTTAGAGTTAGATGACTGCGGGCTATGCACGGGCTTACCCATTGTAGCCGGCTATGCAGATGGCGGAATCTATGGCCATCCGGCCGTTGACTCGGCGCGCTTCATGAACTTTCCCGGGGAGTCTGGTGGTCCGGCGCGATTTACCATTCAACTCACCTGGGAGAACTTTAGGAACGCAGTGGCCGCTGTTCATAAGGTCTTCGCAAACCGCGGCTATCCCGATGACCCGTCTCGCTATAAGCTCGAGTCAATATGGCTTAATCCCGAGATATATACTGGGTCTTCAGGCGGTGGCGGTCTGCTGGATATTCAGTTCTTCGGACTGTCCATTGGGGTTCAATGACCAGCAATGCCAGTTGGCGGCAACCCAGCATCTCATAGCGACGCGTTCTCGCCCCAACTCAGAGGACCGCTTTGCGACATAGCGTTCCCAGGGGCGTGTTGCGTGCTACCTCGCCCTGAATCAGCGGCGATTTGACCAACACCGGTGCATGGTCTATATGCAGTCTTATTCTCGAAAAGCCGACTCTTCTTAACGCGTAAGGCACAGACCATGCTGATACATCCCGCCCGCCAGAAGCTTGCCACGCTGTTTATCTCCGCCGCATTAGCCTTCGTCCTGAACGCCTGCGCGGCGCTTGACCCTGGGAAGGACATCGCGGCAACCGCTCTGCCGGAGGCCTGCCAAAGTGACTGCGTGACCCCCTATGGTCAGGTCCTGGGGGTGGCGCCGGGCACTGTCACGGCTTATTCCAACTGCAACGCCAAGTGCGTCGTGTTTTCCCCTAACAAGGAGAACGGTACCTATACCGGGATAAAATGGCAGTGCGTCGAATTCGCGCGGCGCTGGCTGCTGGATAACCAAGGGGTCGTCTATGGCGACGTCGATACGGCGGCCGACATCTGGAATAAGATCCAGTCCGTCACCCGCGTCGCGGATAACCGGCAATTTCCCCTCCAGCCCTACCTGAACGGCTCGCCCGAACCACCCCAGGTGGGTGACCTGCTCATCTACGCCAAGGAATATCTGAACACCGGCCATGTCGCCGTCGTAACCGAAGTTGATCTAAAGGTCGGTGTCATCAGGGTCGCCGAGCAAAATTTCCTGAACCAGAAATGGCCCGCCAATACGTATGCAAGACAGATCCACACCGTGCGCACGGACGGCAAATACTGGGTCCTGGATGCCTATCTGCTGGGATGGAAACGAGCGGTGATTTAAAAAGCCACGCTTTGATTTCGATGAATACAGGCGCGGCTCTGGTGAATGCCTTCCGGGATCCACTCTGCCGTGTCTACGGGCCGGATATGAGACGCCATATCGCCGCACTCGATAAATTCCGCTATCCCGATGCGATGGTGCTGTGCGGGACGGGCGAGCGCCATGACCGTTATGTCGAAGCGCCCAGCCTTATCGGATTTATACCGTAACGGTGTATTCCCTGGCGAAGGCTGAGAACATTACGCAATCATGGACAAGCCTATCCTAATCAGCCCACCGAGCAAGCCAGGCTGGGAAGCCCATCTGTCCTTGCGTTTCACCCCTCAGGGACAGCGCACCTGTTTGACTTATTCGCACCGCGGCCCGCTTCAGGTGCAGCGCCCTTTCTATCCGGAGGCCAACGGCACTTGTCACGTTTATATTCTGCATCCGCCTGGCGGCGTGGTGGGCGGAGATATTCTAGGCATCGAGGCGGAACTTGCACCGGCGGCCCAGGTACTGCTCACCACCCCGGCGGCGACCAAATTTTACCGCAGCAGCGGGGCCACTGCCCGCCAGACCCAGACTTTACGGGTCGCTGCGGGCGCGGCTCTGGAATGGCTGCCGCAGGAGACCATCGTCTTCGATGGCGCCCAAATGCATTCCCTGACCCGGGTGGAATTATGTGGGGACGCCGGCTTCATCGGCTGGGAGATCCTCTGCCTGGGGCGGCCCGCGGCGGGCGAGACCTTCGTTCGTGGGACTTGCCGTTTGGATTTTGAGGCCTGGCGCGATGGCATTCCCTTGTATCTGGAGCGCGGCCGTTACGAAGGCGGTTCCGAACTGTTGCACGCGCCCTGGGGCCTGCATGGACGTCCGGTCACCGGAAATCTGGTTTGTGTAACTAAACAGCCTGGCCTAGCTGAGGCAGTGCGTGCCGCCGTGGCCGAACCCGCAGCCGGTGTTCTATTCGGCGTCAGCTACTTGGAGGATGTGCTGATATGCCGTTACCTCGGTGCTTCCACGCAACAGGCACGCCATCTGTTCAGCAGGGTCTGGTCAATGCTGCGCCCACGGGTACTCGAAAAAGCGGTGTGCGCGCCGCGTATTTGGAATACCTAGAAACCTTCCAGAAAAAATCCCAGGTATTGTCAAAATCTGTAATATTGTGAATTATTCACCGACTGCCATTAAAGAGTGGAGAACACTTATGCCCACTCAAGTCCCCGCTACTCTGGGGGATATTCTCACTCGGACGGTCCTGTGCGTCACTGAAAAGACCCTGGTAAAAGACACCCTGCGCATCATGAAAGCGCATCGAGTCAGTTCTGTCGTCGTCGGGCGCGGTATAAGTATGACCCTACACCAGATCCGCCTGATCATCCGTACTGGAGACCCCTATGGAATTATCACCACGCGAAAAAGACAAGCTGCTGTTGTTTACCGCCGGCCTCCTGGCTGAGCGACGTAAGGCCCGTGGAGTCAAGCTGAACTATCCGGAGGCGGTAGCCTATATCTCCGCGGCCCTCTTGGAAGGCGCCCGCGATGGCAGGACAGTGGCGGAGCTGATGAACTATGGCCGCACGCTCCTGTCTCGCGATGAGGTGATGGAAGGCGTGCCGGAACTGATCGCCGAAGTTCAGGTAGAGGCTACCTTCCCCGATGGCACCAAGCTGGTCACCGTACATAGTCCGATACCTTGAGAGGTTCTGGACAGGCAGACTTTAAATTGTGATAAACGAGGCAAATTCATGATTCCCGGCGAAATCATCACTCCAGAAGGCGATTTGGAACTCAATGCGGGCCGCCGCACCCTTACCCTCACGGTGGCCAACAGCGGCGACCGGCCCATCCAGGTGGGCTCTCATTACCATTTTTTCGAGACCAACCCCGCGCTGCGCTTTGACCGTACTGCCAGTCGTGGCTATCGTCTCGATATCCCCGCGGGTACGGCGGTACGCTTCGAGCCGGGCCAGTCTCGCACCGTGGAACTGGTGGCCTATGCCGGCCTTCGCCACGTGTACGGATTTCGGGCCGCCGTGATGGGAACCCTGGAGAACACACCATGAGCCGCATCGAGCGCCGCGCCTACGCGGAAATGTACGGCCCCACCACCGGCGACCGGCTACGGCTGGGCGACACCGAACTGTGGGTCGAGGTGGAGCATGATCATACGATCTATGGCGAAGAGGTGAAGTTCGGCGGCGGCAAGGTGATCCGCGACGGCATGGGCCAGTCGCAGCGCTCGCAGGCCGAAGGCGCGGTGGACACGGTGATCACCAACGCCCTGATCGTGGACCACTGGGGGATCGTCAAGGCTGATATCGGCATCAGCAACGGCCGCATCAGCGGCATCGGCAAGGCCGGCAATCCCGACGTGCAGCCGGGGGTCAGCATCATCATCGGTCCCGGCACCGAGGCCATCGCCGGCGAGGGTCTGATCGCCACGGCGGGAGGCATCGACACCCATATCCACTTCATCTGCCCCCAGCAGGTGGAGGATGCCTTGATGGCAGGGATCACCACCATGATCGGCGGCGGCACGGGGCCGGCCACCGGCACCAACGCCACCACCTGCACCCCCGGTCCCTGGAATCTCCGGCGCATGCTCCAAGCCGCCGAAGCGCTGCCCATGAACCTGGGCTTTCTGGGCAAGGGCAACGCCAGCCTGCCGGCTGCTCTGGAAGAACAGATCGAAGCCGGGGCGATGGGACTCAAGCTGCACGAGGACTGGGGCACGACACCGGCGGCCATCGATAATTGCCTGGCGGTTGCCGATCGCTACGACGTGCAGGTCGCCATTCACACCGATACCCTGAACGAGTCCGGCTTCGTGGAGGACACTATCGCCGCCTTCAAGGGCCGCGCCATCCACACCTATCACACCGAGGGCGCCGGCGGCGGCCATGCACCGGACATCATCCGCGCCTGCGGCGAGCCCAATGTGTTGCCCTCCTCCACCAACCCTACCCGACCTTACACGGTGAACACCATCGACGAGCATCTGGACATGCTCATGGTCTGCCACCACCTGGATCCCTCTATCCCCGAGGACGTAGCCTTTGCCGAATCCCGCATTCGCCGGGAGACCATCGCCGCCGAGGACATCCTGCACGATCTCGGTGCCTTCTCGATGATTTCCTCGGACTCCCAGGCCATGGGTCGGGTGGGTGAAGTCATCACCCGCACCTGGCAGACCGCCCATAAGATGCGGGTGCAGCGCGGCAATCTGGAAAGCGACCCCACCCATCACGACAATTTCCGCATCAAGCGCTATATCGCCAAGTACACCATCAACCCAGCCATCACCCATGGCATCAGCCATGTAGTGGGTTCCCTTGAGGTCGGCAAGCTGGCGGACATAGCGCTGTGGCGGCCCGCCTTCTTCGGCGTCAAGCCGGCCCTGATTATCAAGGGTGGCTTCATCATCGCCGCTCCCATGGGCGATCCCAATGCCTCCATTCCCACGCCGCAGCCGGTGCACTACCGAACCATGTTCGGTGCGTTGGGCGGGGCGCGGGCGGAAACCTGCGTAAGCTTCGTCTCCCAGGCGGCGCTTAGCAGCGGCGTGCTGGACTCGCTGGGACTGCGCAAGCGCTTGGTGGCGGTGGCCAATACCCGCGCCATCGGCAAGGCCGACCTGATCCACAATGCTTACCAGCCCTGCATCGAGGTCGATCCGCAAACCTATCAGGTACGGGCGGACGGAGCCTTACTGACCTGCGACCCGCTGGACGTAGTTCCCCTGGCGCAACGCTATTTCCTATTCTGAGAGCCTCTCATGCCATTGGAAATCCACGAACGGCTCACGGTGCCTGCCAAGCCTCAAGCCACGCTGACTCTGCCCTTTGAACTGCGCCAGAGGAGCCGACTGTTAGCCAGGCTGGACCATAGCGAGGAGGAGGTCGGCCTGTTCTTGCCGCGCGGCACGGTGCTGCGCCAGAACGACCTGCTGCGCGCCAGCACCGGCCTAGTGATCAGGGTGAACGCCGCTCCGGAAGCAGTCTCCAGCGCCGCGGCTAGCAATCCACTGCTGCTGGCCAGAGCTTGCTATCACCTGGGTAACCGGCACATAGCGCTACAGATAGGTCCCGGCTGGATACGGTATCTGCAAGACCATGTCCTGGACCGCATGGTGCGGGAACTTGGCCTCACCATAGCGCACGAAACCGCGCCTTTCGAACCGGAGGCCGGGGCTTATGGCCATGGCCACTGATTCCAGTCAACTGGCGCTGCTGCGGCTGCTGCAATTGACCAGTCCGGCCTTGCCGGTGGGCGCCTATGCCTATTCCCAGGGTCTGGAAACGGCGGTGGAACACGGTTGGGTAACCGACGAGGCCGGTATCGAGGCATGGCTAACCGGCCTGTTGCGCCATCCTCTATGCCATCAGGATGTACCCCTGTTGGCCCGCCTGTACCGGGCCTGGGTGGACCGGGACGCGGCGCGGGTGGCACACTGGAACGCCTGGCTTTACGCTAGCCGCGAAGCGGCCGAGTTGCAGCGGGAAGACCAGCATCTGGGTACGGCCCTGGCTAGGCTGTTGGCAGAACTGGACCTGAATGAGGCCACCCACTGGCGAACGGCCTCGCGAGTCTGCTTCGCCACCCTGTTCAGCCTGGCGGCGGCGCGCTGGGGAATCGCTCTGGAAACCGCCGTGCTGGGTTACTTATGGGCCTGGGCCGAAAATCAGGTAATGGCGGCCGCCAAGCTGCTACCCTTGGGGCAGACAGCCAGCCAGCGGCTATTGTCACGGTCGCAACCCGCAATGGTGGCGGCGGCGCGACGGGGCCTGGCCCTGAGTGATACCGAAATCGGCTGTGCCGCCCCTGGCCTGGGGCTGGCCAGCGCCCTGCACGAAACCCAGTACTCGCGGCTGTTTCGATCATGACACGCCACTGATCGTCTATCCCCGGGTCGCGGCGGCTCACTTGCCTAAGGTTTATCCAATGAAGGTCGCCGGATCTTCATAATTCCGAGTTCTTTCCAGATGGTGCTTTAACTCCCACCCGCCATCGTCATGGAGTTCGAGAACGGCATCGTAGTTTTCAAGGTTGTCGTCGGTGTTCCCAAGGGTGAGGTAGGTGATCGAATGCTCGGACAGTATTTTCAGGATACGTTCGGCCTGTGCCTGGCCGAGTGCGGTGCTTGGACGGTCGAGGAAGACAAAGGTGGGAGCGGCTAAGAAAACGCGAGCGAAGGCAAGGAGCTGTTGCTCACCGAGCGACAGCAGATCGTCCCAGTCTTTCTCCACATCCAGCCCGCCGGCCCGCTCCACCACCCGATCCAGGTGCAACGAGCGCAGCGTGGTTAGGATCTGCTCGTCGGTAATGACGTACTCTTGGCCGGTTCGCAACAGCAATTCCCGCAACGTGCCTGGGTAGAGATAGGGACGCTCGGGCAGAAAGAGAATGTGGCTGAGTCTGGGACGGATGATCCGCCCCTCTCCAGCGCGCCAGATATCGGCGGTCGCCCGGAACAGGGCCACCTTTGCCGTCTCGCTCGGTCCCGTGATCAGCAGCCTGGTCCCGACCGGGATCGATACGGACAGATTCTTGATCACGGTGCGGCCATCCCGCGGCGAGCAAAGCGTCAACCCCTCGTAGGCGATGCGCGCGTCCTCCCTGGACACCTCGATAGCCGACACTGACGTCGATTGCGCATGTTCCAAAGCCGTTGCGAGCGAGCCTAGCCGCTGAATCACGGCCGTGAACGAGGAAATGGACTGGAACTGATTGACGATCAGCGAAAACGCGCCCAGGAGCTGCGCAAAGGCCATGGCCGATTGCGTGATCACCCCGAACTCGACTTTCCCGTGGATGAACAGGGGGGCCACGATCAGGGCGGGGATGATCTGGATCAGGAAGTTGTAACCCGTGGTGAAGAATCCAAGATTGCGGTTCACCGCGATAAGTTTCTGAAAATTGGTCGTCAAGTCGTCGAGATGACGCAACAACCGCGCGGTGAGTCGGCCCTCGCGGTGCATGAGGGCAACCGACTCGGCGTTCTCCCGAACATGAATCAGATCGGCCCGAAAGTTGGCTTCCCTGTCGAGCTGATCGTAATTCAATTTGACCAGCGGACGCCCCAACACAAATGTCATCAGGGAGCCGAAAATCGCGTACACGATGGCGACCAAGAAGAGTAAAGGACTGATCGACCACATCACCCCCGAAAAGGCGATGACTGTGAAACTGGCATTGAGGAGCATGAGCATGAACGACAGCGTGGTGATCACAAACGCGCGCGCATCCTCGGTGATGCGCTGGTCGGGGTTGGCGATCTCCCCCGCCACGTTCAGGCGGTAGTAGGTTCGTTGGCTGAGGTAGGTATTGACCAGCAACCGGCTCAGCCACTCCCGCCAGAGCAGGCCAAGGCGTTCCTCGCAGAAACGATAGACGACCGCCACCGCCGTGGAGGCTGCGAATACACCGATATAAGCTATCGCCTGCCAGATGAATCCAACCATGTCACGGGCCGCAATGGCCGTCATGAAGTCACGGCCGACGTAACTATTCACGACGTTCAGACCGTTGACTCCCAGTAACAGTCCGAACAGCAGCGCAACCAGCCTCTTGGCTTTCCAACCGACATCGGAAGCCAGGAAATCCATGACTACCTGGACAAATCGTACCCAGATTAGCCGGTTGATGGGTACCTTCAGTGCGCTCATGGTTACTGCATACTGGCCTTATGGTTGGTCGTCGGGTCACCGGGAATCCGCCCGCTTGAGCGTTGAACCGTAACCTTAAGTCTTGTCTCCACTCTAATTAAATATTATTTGAAGGTACTATAGTTTGAAATCATGGCTTTGGCAGCAGTACCGGCCAAGGAACAAAAATAATGAAAAAACAGAATGAGATAACTTTGCAGACCGATAGCATTGGATCGTAGCAGCATCGGGACAGGCACAACTAACGCTTTCTCAGGATTCAAGACCCAACGGCAAATCCATGCGGCTGTATTCCGGCTTCAAAGGAAGCGGCGGTTGGACGTGGCATACCGGCTCCGCTGGCGGGCTATATCGTGCCGCCCTGGGGTCGATCCTGGGATTTCAATTCGAGGACGGTGACACGATCATCCTGCGACCCTGCAGCCCCGCTGAGTGGCCGGGATAGCGAATCACCTAACGGCCTCCCAATGGCGGCATGGTCTACGAAATTATGGTCGAGAATTCCGTACGTGCGACCCGGGCCAGCCTGGTGAAATGGCGATCACTTGCCGGTTTTTGTTTCTTGCGAGCGGTCAGCGCTGTGCAAGCTCACCGCCTCGAAGCGCGACGGTCCGAATAGCAGATCACTCCAAACCTCTTCTTCGACACTCTCCTGGCCAGGTGGTGTGGAGGTCTGCCGCGCCTGTGCATACCGGACGCAGTCATGAAGCAAGCCATGCCGCTTTTTGAGGTAATCGATAAAGTCCAGCACTTCCCTGGCCATATCCTCTGGAAAAGCCTGCACTTGCTGATAGATCTCTTCGGCGATAGTCATGGCATTAACCCAACTGGTGATTGGTGAATGGTGTATTAATGAACAACGGTATACTGAAATAATAGACGCCTAAAAACCGCTTTTCACTTGATTGACCACATTTTGGAGTAAATCGCATTGACAGCTAAACAACCCTTGCGCGTTGGGGTGGGCGGCCCGGTGGGTTCCGGCAAGACCGCCCTGGTGGAAGCCTTATGCAAGGCCCTGCGCGACCGCTACGGCATCGCCGTGGTAACCAATGATATCTACACCCAGGAAGACGCCCAGTTCCTGACCCGCCGGCAGGCGCTGGCCGCCGACCGTATCATCGGCGTGGAAACCGGCGGTTGCCCGCACACCGCCATCCGGGAGGATGCATCGATGAACCTGGCGGCCGTGGAACAACTCTGCCGGCGTTTTCAGGATCTCGATCTGGTCCTGGTGGAAAGTGGGGGCGACAACCTGAGCGCCACGTTCAGCCCGGAGCTGTCTGATCTGACCCTTTATGTCATCGATGTCGCCGCCGGCGACAAGATACCCCGCAAGGGCGGACCGGGCATCACTCGCTCCGATTTACTGGTCATCAACAAGATCGACCTCGCCCCGTACGTGGGCGCTTCTCTGGAAGTCATGGACCGGGACGCGCGCACAATGCGGGGCGCGCGGCCCTTCGTCTTCAGCAACCTCAAAACCGGCCTGGGCGTGGAGCAGATCATTGCCTTCATCACCGAGCACGGGATGCTGGCTCGACCGCTCTGACACAGACAAGCGAAAAAAACCGCGGGTTCATTCAATCATGCGTCCAACTACCATTGAATTACTCTATTATCTTTATGGTGGCATGACGCCGCCAAGGTTTCCGCACACGCTGTGCCTGACAACACTCACCGCAACTTAAATTATCAGCATTGATAAGGAGCAACCATGGCAGAACAAAAATTAGGCAATCCGGCCGTTGTTGGATTGGCGGGCTTTGGTTTGACCACCATGGTCCTACAGTTTCATAACGTCGGCTGGATGGGGCTTGGCCCGGTTGTCTGGCTGGGACTCATCTTCGGTGGTCTGGCGCAGATGATCGCTGGACTTCAGGAAATGAAGAGCGGCAACAACTTCGGGTATTGCGCGTTTACCTCCTACGGCTGCTTCTGGATTGCTCTATGTCTGATCTTGATTGGTAACCACTACGGTATTTACCCATCCAGCACTACGGATGTCGGTTGGTTTCTGATTGCCTGGACACTTTTTACGTCCATTCTGTGGATCGGGGCCATGCGTGTCCATGGCGCCCTGGCGACTGTCTTCACGCTATTAATGATCGGCTTTGTCTTGCTCGACCTGGCACATTTCGGCTTCCCTTCCCTGACGGTGGCGGCGGGTTACGTGCTGATGGCATGCGCGGCCGGCGCCTGGTATGTCATGGCGCATGTCATCTTTGAAAGCGTCTTCGAGCGCAATATTCTCCCCGTGGGTAAGCCTTGGCTTACTTAAGCCCGCTAGATCACAAAGCCCCCCTCAACCCGTTTTCAGGAGCATGACATGCAATTTCCAAAAGCTATTGGCCTAGCCGGCTTGGTTGTTTTTACCATGGGTTCGACTCATGCCGCCAGCGCGGCGGACACGGGCACGGCGACCCCCGCCGAGGTTATCGCCAAGGTCAGAGAAGCCGCCCAGTTTCTGCACGACAAAGGCAAGGCCGGTTTTGTCGATTTCACCGCACCCGCTGGCAAATGGGTGTGGAAGGACAGCTATGTTTTTGTCTACAACTGCCAGCAAAATAAAATGATTGCACATCCCATCAGACCGGATCTGGTCGGCAAACCGATTCTGCAAATCAGGGATAACAATAACAAGCTCCTCTTCGAAGAATTATGCAAGGCAGGTAGCAAACCCCAGGGCGGGTGGGTTGAGTATGTATGGACCAAACCCGGTGAAGGCAAGCTCTCGCGAAAAATCTCCTATGCGCTGGCGGCGGACATCGCCTTCGAGTTTGGCACTCAGGTCGCCGCCGGTATTTATGACGACGCGATCACCGAAAAAGACTTGTCCGAACTGCTGATTAAGATGTCTGATCCTTCCAAATATCCCATGGCCCAGTAATCACACAGGGCCTGCAAGTCGTCTTGCAGGCCCATCAAGTTCTTTATTCATTAGCCATGGCGGCGACGCGAAAACCCTCAAATAGAGCATAGGATCTCCAATCCCCAATAATTTTGCCCTGAACTAAAGCATGCGCACCTCCCTGCGCACCAATATAACGCCAGGCTTTCAAGGCCATTCTTAAAAAAAATCCCAACACATTGTTTTTAAAAATCTTATCTGCAATGGCATAACATATGCTTGAAGCTCTCCGCTTGCATCAACATCCGCAAACGGAGCCATCTTTTTAGGAGTGGTTCCTTTAGTAACAACAACCCCGGGGGCACTCAATGAAGAAAGCGCTGCAATTTCTTACCGGATCATTGCTAACCGGTATCCTCGCAATGGGTTTGTCCGCCGCGCAGGCCGCGGACACCATTAAGGTCGGCATCCTCCACTCCCTGTCCGGAACCATGGCCATCAGCGAAACCACGCTCAAGGACACCGTACTGATGCTGATCGACGCGCAGAACAAGAAGGGGGGTCTGCTCGGCAAGAAGCTGGAGGCGGTGGTGGTGGACCCGGCCTCGAATTGGCCGCTGTTCGCCGAGAAGGCCCGTGAATTGTTGCAAAAAGACAAGGTGGCGGTAGTATTCGGCTGCTGGACCTCGGTTTCCCGCAAGTCGGTGTTGCCGGTGTTCGAGGAACTGAACGGCATTCTGTTCTATCCGGTGCAGTATGAGGGCGAGGAGTCGTCGAGGAACGTCTTCTACACCGGCGCCGCACCCAATCAGCAGGCCATTCCGGCGGTGGATTACCTGATGAACGACCTGAAGGTGAAGCGTTGGGTGCTGGCCGGCACTGACTACGTCTATCCCCGCACCACCAACAAGATTCTGGAAGCCTATCTCAAGGCCAAGGGAGTCAAGGACGAGGACATCATGATCAACTACACCCCCTTCGGCCATTCCGACTGGCAGTCCATCGTCGCCGACATCAAGAAATTCGGCTCCGCCGGCAAGAAAACCGCCGTCGTCTCCACCATCAACGGTGACGCCAACGTGCCGTTCTACAAAGAGCTGGGCAATCAGGGCGTCTCCGCCAAGGATATCCCGGTGGTGGCGTTCTCAGTCGGCGAGGAAGAACTGTCCGGCATCGACACCAAGCCGCTGGTCGGCCATCTCGCTGCCTGGAACTACTTCATGAGCATCAAGAACAAGGCCAACGACGCCTTCATCGAGCAATGGCACGCCTTCATCAAGGATAAGAAGCGCGTCACCAACGATCCGATGGAAGCGCATTACATCGGCTTCAACATGTGGGTGAAGGCGGTGGAGAAAGCCAAGACCACCGACCCGGACAAGGTGATCGAAGCCATGGTTGGCATCGAGGCGCCCAATCTGACCGGCGGCGTCGCCAAGATGCTCGCCAATCATCACCTCACTAAGCCGGTGTTTATCGGCGAGATCCAGTCTGACGGCCAGTTCGACGTGGTCTGGAAGACCAAGGGCTTGGTGGAAGGCGACGCCTGGTCCGACCACCTGCCGGGCAGCAAGGACATCATCGCCGACTGGGCTGACCCGAAAATCAAGTGTGGCAACTACAACACCGTGACCAAAAAGTGTTCTGGTCAGAACTATAAATGAGCTAACCACCCC
>Ga0209253_10002681_pt1 | contig 15772 bp, 13 predicted proteins | sample FrelakmetBRP12BR_FD_187145 | JGI IMG/M metagenome (GOLD analysis project Ga0209253, IMG submission 187145) | Freshwater lake sediment microbial communities from the University of Notre Dame, USA, for methane emissions studies - BRP12 BR (SPAdes)... | ecosystem: Environmental > Aquatic >...
GTTTATACCTTTTCGAGATTTTCTTTGGAATTATTCAAGCTTACGTGTTCTTTCTACTGGCGACGATGTTTATCAGCATGGCTTTGGTCGGGCACCAGGAAGGACATGGTGAAGAGGTACATGATGAAGAGATCGCTGCGGTATCATCTTGAAGTCAGGTTTGTTATCATTATTCAAAATCGATATGAGGAGACAGAACAATGAATGATCCAATCGCATTCGTTACCGGCATGAAGCTATTGGGTGCTGGTTTGGCGATGTTGGGCGCAATTGGTGCCGGCGTGGGTGTGGGCATTGCCGCCTCTGGCGGTGTTCAAGCCATGGGGCGCAACCCCGATGCGACACCCATTATCCAGACGAACATGATCCTGGGTATGGCATTTGCCGAAGCGGTAGCGATTTACGCCCTGGCTGTAGCGCTGATTATTATCTTTGCTGCTGGCTAAATAAATTGGACTCCCGATAAGGAGCGGTACTGCTTATGGCAGCATTAGGGATCAACTTAGGATACTTTATCTTTCAAGTACTGAACTTCACCATTGTTCTGGTTCTGCTGTATGCCTGGGCATATAAGCCGATCGTCAATGGGCTGGAGACCAGGAAAAGAAAAATCGCTCAAGGCATCGAAGATGCCCGGGTAGCGGCAGAAGCTCGCGCAAACGCAGAGAAAGATGCTCGCGATATCATCGCTAAGGCACAGGCGGAAGCGAACCAGAAAGTGCGAGAAGCAACAGAGCGAGCCGAAGAAGCAGCAAAGGCGGTTATGGCAGAGGCGGACGCATCCGCTGCTAAAGCGCGTCAAGACGCGTTGGAGGAAGCAGCACGCGAACGCGATCGTGTGCTGGCAGATGTGCGTGGTCAAATTGCTGCTCTCGCTATGGCGGCGACGCAGCAGCTGATCGGTGGGGTGCTGGATGAAAAGCGCCAGCACACCTTGATCGACGAATTCTTCTCCGGCGTTAAATCGGGCAGGGTGGTTGTCTTGGGAGATGGCAGTCTTGCCGGTGGATCGGCAGAAGTGACCAGCGCTCTACCACTCACCCAGCAGGAGCAGGAGGTTGTCAAGCGAGATATTCTATCCAAGACCGGAAGCCAGGCGACCGTGACTTTCCGGGTGGACCCCTCGATACTGGGCGGTCTTATCGTCCGTGTCGGGGATAAAGTGTTGGATGGCTCAGTTGCAGGACAGCTGGAATCGCTGAGACAGGGTTTGCACTAACATCCTCTCACCCCGATTTGTATAAACCATATGAAACCAGGGAAATTCGGGTTTCGTATGGTTTATGTTTTATAAAAGTGATCTCAACCACAGCTTGAATTGAAACTGCTATCAGATTTACTGATCAGCCTGCCGCCTCAAATCAACTGGCAGGCAACACCTGGAGATCGGCTGGATATCCAGGTTGGGGGGATTGTGCTGGACTCACGGCACACTAACCCAGGAGACCTATTTGTCGCTCTGGTCGGGGGGAGCACGGATGGTCACCGCTATATACCCATGGCGATCCAGCGAGGAGCCCCGGCAGTGGTGGGAGAAAAGCAGCTCACCGGGCTGCCCGTTCCGTATATCCAGGTCAGCGACAGCCGTCTGGCCTTGGCCTATCTTGCTTCAGCTTACTTCGATTTTCCTGCCCGCAGGCTGACCGTAATTGGCATTACCGGGACAGACGGCAAAACGACCACTTCTAATTTAATCTACAGCATTCTCCGAGCCGCCGGTCTGAAGGCCGGATTGATATCAACTGTGAATGCTGTCATCGGCAGCCTGGAGTTGGACACGGGCTTCCACGTAACTACTCCGGAAGCGCCGGAGGTGCAGCGATTTATGGCACAGATGGTATCCGCTGGCTTATCCCACGTTGTCCTGGAGGCCACGTCTCACGGTCTGGCACAGAACCGCGTTGCGGGTTGTGATTTCGACGCGGGAGTGGTTACGAATATCACCCACGAGCACCTGGATTACCACGGTTCCTATGAGTCATACCGGGCTGCCAAAGCCAGGCTGTTCGATCTGGTTGCCAGCAGGCCTGTCAAAGGATTTCCCGATCTGCGATTGGCTATCATTAATCGGGATGATGGATCTTATCGCTATCTCATTGATTGCATCCATTCACTAGAAGAAACCAGCCGTAGTTCGATCAAAATCGTGACGTACGGGCTTTCTGCGGAGGCACAGGTATTGGCTTCCAATATCAGCCTGAGCGAGGATACTATGCGATTTACCGCTGCCGGTCCAGGTTTTTATATACCCATCGAATGCAAATTGTTGGGGGAATACAACGTATTGAACTGCCTGGCGGCGATTGCAGTGACGGTCGCAGGATTGGGGATTGACCCGCAGGCAGCCCGGGAGGGAATTCGCTCCCTCGAGTCTGTGCCAGGACGGATGGAGCGAATGGACCTGGGTACCGGTTTTTTGATCTATGTAGATTTTGCCCATACGCCCAATGCGCTTCGCAGTGCACTGCCTGCTCTACGTAGCGTGGTCAGGAAAGGGAATCCGATGGGCAGGGTGATTGCCGTTTTCGGCTCTGCCGGTCTGCGCGATCGCCTCAAACGACGCATGATGGCTGAAGCCTCGGTTGAGCTGGCAGATATAACGGTGCTGACCGCGGAAGACCCGCGCACCGAATCCCTCGATGACATTCTGGCGGAGATGGCTGCCGGCTGTGAATCCCAGGGCGGGGTGGAAGGAACAACATTCTGGAGAGTGCAGGATCGCGGCGATGCGATCCGCCTGGCGTTCTCTTTATCCAGGCAGGGGGATGCAGTGGTTGTTTTGGGGAAAGGACATGAGCAGTCGATGTGCTTCGGTGAGATTGAGTATCCATGGGATGACCGGGTGGCAGTGCGGGCTGCGGCTGCGGAATATCTCGGCTTGCCCGGACCCGAAATGCCTTACCTTCCCACTAAAAAATAAACTGCTCCTCACGCACTGATGCGAAAGGAGCAGTTTATTATCTATCCGCATTCGATATCAGTACTTTAAATCTTCCCGGACGGGGGAGAAGATATCCAGGACCTGAGCGTCGTGTTCCCCAACCCGGACACTGTGTTCAATATTTCCCGGAATCATATACACATCCCCAGGATGCAGCGTACTCGTCTCTCCATGGATAGTAAACTCAAGCTCTCCCTTGATGACGATACCGCCTTGCTCATGCGGATGGCTGTGATTGGGCAGGAACGAACCTGCATCCAGATCGACGAGGGCTAGCATTACCTTTTCACCCCAGAAAGTGCGCGCCCGAATGGCAGGGAAAATCTCCTTGACGTCTCTCTCTTGGGGATGGAAAAAATACATGCTAGCCTCTAGCTCAGATCATTTGTAATTTCGGGATTAACGTCGATTGCGATTTTGTCCACCACCAGGGCGCCGGCTTCCGCCTTGACCGCCGCGTTGTCCTTGCCTGCTGCCGCCACCGCTACCACCGCGGCGGTCGCGCTGCTTGGCTTCTTCAACGGTCCATCCCTCCAGCACGGCCTGACGTGACAGGCGGATCTTGCCCTGCTCATCAATGTCAGTAACCATAACGGTGAGCTCATCTCCAAGGCGGGCTACGTCTTCAACACGTTCGACTCGCTCGCTGTCCAGCTGGGAGATATGCACCATACCGTCGATGCCGGATAAGATCTCGACAAAAGCGCCAAAATCAGTGGTACGCACCACACGGCCAGTGTAGATGCGACCCACCACAGGTGTTTCGGTGAGAGATTCAATGCGTTCGACCGCTCTGCGGGAGCTCTCGCCATCCGATGTGGCGATGTAAACCGAGCCATCTTCACCGATGTCGATCTTCGCACCGGTCTCCTCCTGGATACTGCGGATGGTTTTGCCTCCCGGGCCGATCACCGCGCCGATCTTATCCACAGGGATCTTAACTACCGTGATGCGAGGCGCATGAGGCTTGAGCTCAGGTCGTGGCACTGGGATCACGTCCAACATTTGATGTAGGATGGATAATCTGGCCTGGCGGGCCTGGTCGAGCGCCTGCGACATAATCTGGGAAGAGAGACCCTTGATTTTAATGTCCATCTGCAAGGCAGTGATACCCTGGTCTGTACCAGCCACTTTGAAATCCATATCGCCCAGATGATCCTCTGCGCCGATGATGTCCGTGAGGATCGCATATTTATCGCCTTCCTTGATTAACCCCATCGCTACCCCGGCAACCGGAGCTTTGATTGGTACACCAGTATCCATCAGGGCTAAGGTTGACCCACACACCGATGCCATCGAAGAAGAGCCGTTGGAGGAAAGAACCTCAGATACAAGACGCAGTGTATAGGGAAATTCCGCCTCGGAGGGGATCACCGGAAGCAAGGCGCGTTCTGCGAGTGCGCCATGACCGATATCTCTGCGGGATGCTCCCCGCAGCATCTTGACTTCGCCGGTAGAAAAGGGTGGGAAGTTATAGTGATGGATGTAACGCTTGCTCTCCGAGGGGGTTAAGCTGTCCAGCTCCTGGGCTTCTCTTGGAGTGCCCAGTGTCGCCAGGGTGATCACCTGGGTCTCACCCCGGGTGAAGATTCCTGAACCATGCGCCCGTGGGCTGACGTCCACCTCACACCAGATTGGACGGATGTCCGTATAACCGCGGCCATCCGGGCGCAAACTGCGCTCCAAAATCCGCTGCCGGATGTAATACTTAATGCTACTTTCGAAGGCTTGCTTCACCTGCGGCGCTTTTTCCTCGTCTTCCCCGGCGATTTCTTTTTCGATGGCTTTGCCCAACTCATCGATGGCACTGTTCTGCTCGGTTTTGACAAAAGGACGATCGAGGATATCGCTCAAAATTGCTTGGGTTTTCTGAGTGACCAGCGCCTGGAGCGATTCGTCGATTCCAAATGATGTGTATGCCTTTTTCTCTTTACCGATTTCGGCAGCCATCTTTTCCTGTAAGTCGATGATCGGCTGAATGGCCTGATGACCAAACTCCAATGCTGAGACCATCAATTCTTCGGATACTTCCTTTGCGCCGCATTCCACCATCAGGATGGCGTCTCGAGTACCTGCGAGGCGGAGGTCGAGATCGGAATATTCCATATCCGCGAAGGTCGGGTTCAATACAAACTCGTCTTCGATCAATCCGACACGCACTGCTCCTACGGGTCCTCCCCACGGGATATCCGAGATCATCAATGCGGCTGATGCCGCGTTGACAGCCAGGATATCGATCGGATTCTCACCATCGGTGGAAAAGGAGTACAGAATTACCTGGACGTCGTTGCGTAAGTCTTTTGGGAAAAGTGGACGTAAAGGGCGGTCGGTCAGCCGGGCTGTCAGGATAGCCTCTTCTGTAGGCCGGCCTTCACGCCGGAAGAAGGAGCCGGGAATCCGGCCGCCTGCGTACATGCGTTCCTCGTAATCGACAGTTAGTGGGAAAAAATCGATGCCCTGACGGATTTCATCACTCATTGTGGTAGCTGCAAAAATCATGGTGTCGCCAACACGTAGAGTGACCGCCCCGCCAGCTTGTCCGGCGAGGTGGCCTGTTTCATAAGTAAACGTTTTATTACCAAGCGTGAACTGGTAATTATTAACTTGCGGTTTCATTATATCTCCTTAATTGCCCACCCAGTCAGGGACTGAAAGCTGTCGGCAACAGCCTCTCATCGGGGGTTGTCGCCACCTTTCAATTCCTAACCGGCGGGTCCTGTAAAAATATAAAATTGGTAGACCAGTGAATCGTGTCACCGGTCTTATACCCTGATATTATAGATCTTTTACAATCTTATGAATGGGAGCAGATTGCTCACCCCCAAACATCTTCATGGCAGATCAATGTGGAATAGGTGTCGCTGATAAGCCACCTATTCCAGTAATTAACTATTTTCGACGGATATTCAATCTCTCGGTTAGTGCCATGAAGCGTTGGAAATCTTTCCGGCGTATGTATGAGAGCAGCCGGCGACGTTGACCAACCATCTTCAACAGCCCGCGACGTGACGATTCGTCGTGTTTGTGGGCACGAAGATGGTCGGTGAGCACATTAATGCGGTTTGTCAGAATGGCGACCTGGACTTCCGGTGACCCCGTATCCTTCGAATGGCGGGAGAACTCCTCCATCAGCTTACTTTTTGTTTCTTTATCGATCGACATGACCTCTGCTCACTCCTTTCATTTGAAAGCAGGTCTCCATACCAGCAGCGTAGAACTGCCATTGGGCACATTTGGATTTGCCCACATTAGATAAAAAATGCCGCCGGTAGGGCTAGTCAAAGCGGTCGGATTATACCATAATGCCTGCGCTTCAAGATAGCAACGAATTAATCTGTAAGGCAGTTGTAATCAACCTATCCCCGGCTTTTGTCAGGGTTGGTCACGCCTTGGATTATTATCCGTTAAGGGAGACATTCTCAACCTCCACCGTAGGGTCTCCTGGCTTTGTTTGGGGAATAGAGACATGCATTGCCGGGCGAGCCATGCAGAGTCCTGGCTGCCTGTGGTTTCCATATATTGGCCTAAATAATAAGCGGTTTCAATGGGTGAACGGCGAGCAAGCGCGATCATCACATCCCGAATATCCTCACGCAGGTCTTCCGGAATGTTCCGCGCCAGAGGGGCGAGCAAGCGGTAGAAAACAGGTAAATCTTCATAATCTCCAGACGTGATCAGCGGAATTAGTGCGTTTAGCCCTGTCTTCTGGCGACGCGGATCTGCATCGCTGAGCCAGATCTCAATCTGCTGGATCAGCGCCTCAGGCGCATCTAAACGCAGTCGTTTAGTGCCTAGATCCATGAGTGCAGTCAGCAGGCGTACTTCAGGGAGAGTATCGCTCCAACGGACAACTCGTTCTAGAATATGGTCCGCCGATTCCATTGGAACCTGGCTGAGAAGATAGGCAGCCAGATAGCGGAACTCAAAATATGGCTGCATCCAGAGGGCATCACTTAATTCCAGCGCAGCTTCTGGATACTCAGCGGCGAGTGGACCAAGCTCGATGGTGATCTGGCGTATTACAGGTTTGGGCACATTGAAAGATGGCAGTAAGGGTGGAGGCTCGCCGGATTGCCCAGGCCGCTGCGTCCGGTCTGAGTAGAAGTTTAACAACTTCTGCAGTTCATCTACGAATCGATCCGGCTGCCAGAACAGCTCCACCAGTTGAGCACAGCGATGCTTGAGTTGTGCCAGATGTATCGCGGGCATTATTCTGCGATTAAAAGCTCATGGATTTTTTAAGAAAGAGATGCGGCTAGCGGCGCAATCTTGCTCGCCGCAGACTCGACATTGGGGACGAATACCAGCCAACTCCGCTGGTCAGCCGGAATATATGGCCCCATTGTATCGAACAAGGTTTGAAAGATAAACTCCCATTCCTGGCCAATCAAGATGAGGGGGCGGGGTGGGATTGAATCAGTCAGGAGTAAATTCCAGGTTAGTGCAATTTCCGTCAACGTACCGGGTCCTCCCGGCAGGGCGCAAGCCGCATCGCAGCCGTTGATCAGCTTCATGAGCCGATCCTGCAGGCTGATACAACGCCATTCTTCGGCGATCCAGCGATTGGGTTGCACCTTCCGCCAGGCTTCAATATCCTCACAAGTAACCCCGATGACGTGCGCGCCTTCGATTGCGGCTCCTTGAGAGACTGCTTCCATAGTACCGATATAACCTCCAGTCAGAACTGTATACCCGGCCGCGCCAAGTAGTTTTCCCAAGCGCAGGGCTTCCTCGTAAGCAGTCTCCCCTGGTTTTGGATGTGATCCGCCGAAGACGGTGATATTCATATTAATCTTCGTCTCCTCTATTCTGATTTGGTTGGTGATCCCAGGATCGCTGGTAGTTAACCCTCAGTTTTTTGTGCACGGCCTCTTCCAAATTGATTCCAGCAACGCTGGCAATCTGGAGCAGGTATAAGGTTACATCCGCCAGCTCATCCGCTAGATCATCTATACCAGCGGCAGCCTCCCCCCACTGGAAATGTTCCAGTACTTCAGATGCCTCCAGGTTCAAGCTTATCGCCAGATTACGGAGGGTCTGCGGTCTGGAGGAGCCGGGTTCATACCAACCCTGAGCGCGAACAAAACAGTGCATTTCTTCGGTAAGCTCTTGAATATCCATTATTGAGTTTTTCCCTGGATCGCCGCCAATGCAGCGATTGCTGAAGCTCGCTGTTCAGGGTGCCAGCCTGACTCTGTAGACATACGTTTTAAATGAGCCAATACCCTTTCTTTGTCTCGAGAGCCGAGGGAGTTATACATGGCAAGGACTCGCTCTGCCTGGCGCGAGAGCAGCGCATCCCAAATAGCTTGCAAATCCTGGTTGTCCATCTTGAGGTTCTAATTATGCCATTAAATTTAGATTACAATAATGGCTGCATGAACATTATCCTTACCCATGAACAGGCTGATTTTGACGCTATGGCGTCTTTGCTGGGAGCACATCTGCTGGATGATGCTTCAATCCCAGTGCTGCCGCGCCGAATGAACCGCAATGTACGTGCTTTCTTGAATTTATATGGTATGGATTTGCCATTCATCGAACAGCAAGACCTACCCCACAAACCGGTAGAAGCGATCACTCTTGTGGATACCCAATCATTGGTCAGTGTGCGGGGTACCGGACCACAGACAAAAGTCTATGTCATTGACCACCATCCGCTCCATCGTGACCTGCCTGCAGACTGGAATATCACGGTCTCGAGTACGGGAGCCAATACCACATTATTTATCGAAACCTTGAGAGAAAGAGATGTAGTTCTGGGCACGGTGCAGAGTACCCTTTTGCTCCTCGGGATCTATGAAGATACGGGCTCATTAACCTACTCGCGCACTACCGCGCGTGATCTACGGGCTGCGAGCTTTTTGTTGGAGCAAGGCGCCAGCCTTCAGATCGCAACGGATTTTCTGAACCACCCGCTGTCGGTCGACCAGCAAATCATCTATGATCAGCTGCGGGCGACTGCGGTGCGCTATCACATCCATGGCTATACAATCATCGTTGCCACCGGTGATGCAAAGGGGATGGAGGAAGAGTTATCCAGCGTAGTGCATAAGCTGCGTGATCTATTGGATCCCGATGCAGTATTCGTATTGATCACTACCCGCGGGGGTGTACAGCTAATTGCACGCTCGAACAGTGACAATATCGATGTCGCTCAGATAGCTGCTTATTTTGGAGGGGGAGGTCACGAGCGAGCGGCGGCAGGCATAATCAAAAACAAAACGTTAGAAGACGTGAAGACCGAGCTCGTAGATCTGATCCCGAATTACGTACAACCTTCCATCACCGTTGCCGAAATTATGTCCACGGGACCACAGCTGCTGTCACCTGATACTCATGTAGAAGAAGTAGCTCATCGGATGCAGCGCTACGGGCACGAGGGATACCCGGTTGTTCAAGAAGGCAAGGTGGTTGGGCTGGTAACTCGTCGAGACGTAGATCGAGCGATCAGCCACAAACTCGATTACACAGCCGGTCAAATCATGAATGCCGGAGATTTTTCCGTTAAACCGGATGATTCGATCGAGACGTTGCAGCGACTTATGACGGAGACCGGGTGGGGACAGATTCCGGTGGTCCTCGCCGATACCGGTGAAATTATTGGAATTGTCACTCGAACCGATCTGCTCAAGACTCTCACATCTGACCGGCGCATTCCCGGCTGGCAAAATATGGCAGACCGGCTGGAGCGAGCACTCCCCATTGCGCGTTTAGATCTGTTGAAAGCAGTCGCTCAAGTAGCCCATGAACACCGGACAGCCATGTATATCGTCGGTGGATTTGTCCGCGACCTGCTGCTGGAGCGGCCTAGTACGGATTTTGACATTGTGATTGAGGGAGATGCGATTGGGCTAGCTCGGGCGCTGGCGCGGAAATTTGGTGGGAGGGTGACGAGCCATACGCGCTTCGGTACGGCAAAGTGGCTGCTGCGACAGGCTGTTCTAAAAGAAGGACAAAATTTCCGCCCAGTTGACACCACGGCGCTGATCAAAGCTGGCAATCCAGATGACCTTCCAGATTCATTGGATCTGGTGTCCGCCCGGACGGAGTTTTACTCCCACCCAACAGCTCTGCCGACAGTGGAGCGGGGCAGCATCAAGCTGGATCTGCACCGGCGGGACTTCACCATCAATACGCTGGCTCTTAGATTGGATGGACGCCACTACGGAGAACTCCATGATTACTGGGGAGGGTTGGGGGACCTGCGCCAGGGCATGGTGCGGGTGCTGCACTCCCTTTCATTTATTGATGATCCCACACGCATACTGCGTGCGGTGCGATTTGAACAGCGTTTCGGCTTTCAAATTGAGAAGCGTACCCAGGAACTGCTGCGTGATGCTTTGGGGTTGCTGGACCGTTTGTCTGGGGATCGCATTCGACATGAGCTGAACTATATACTAGAAGAGCAAGGTGCTGTAGCGATTATCGCTCGCCTGCATGATCTGAGGATCCTGGCTGCTATCCACACCGAATTGATTTGGGACGATTGGCTGAAACAACGCCTTGGCAGCCTGTCCTATTTGGAGCCGTCTGCTACCTGGCGCTCAGTGATCGATATTAACCAATACCAGACGCGTTTGTATCTGGCGTACCTTCTCTGGCTCATCCGGCTGCCGATCGGGCATGCGCGCAGCGTTAGTGATCGCCTAAAGCTTCCATCGAGCTTGCGCCAGATGATCAATACTACCAACCAGCTTTGGCATGAACTCCCGGAATTCCAATCCATGCAGCCTAGCGAGGTTACTGAAAAGCTAGACGGAGCTGCTCCACTGGCTATCTATGCAGCTTACCTCTCATCTGACCAACCGGAGATCCGGCATATCCTCGATCGGTATATGGAGGAATGGCGGTTTATCGAACCTACCATCTCCGGTCACGATCTGCGTGCCAGGGCAATTCCACCTGGGCCGGTTTACCGGATGATATTAAAGGCATTGCGGGATGCCTGGCTGGATCGAAAAGTTACCTCTCCAGTGGAAGAAGCCAATCTATTAAATGGTTTGATTACCGAGCTGAATATTAAAGATGAAAGCTCTAAGGTAAAAACACGTGTAGCACGATGATTATCGATAATACTCTGCTTACCCAACATATTGTTATCCGTAACGCCTATCGACATGATCTCCCTGCTCTGGAATGGAACGGTGAATTCCAGAAGTTCCGGGTAATCTACCAGGATGTTTACCAGAGCAGTTTGCGTGGCGAAGCCGTGATGTGGATCGCTGAACACAAATCTCGAGGGATTATCGGGCAGCTGTTCGTGCAGTTGGTATCCACACGGAAGGAGCTTGCCAACGGGCTGGAGCGTGCCTATATTTATGGCTTTCGCATCCAACCTGCCTACCGCGGACGAGGTATTGGAAGCCAGATGCTGGAGGTAGCTGAAAGTGATTTATGGGAACGCGGTTTCCGGTTTATCAGTCTGAATGTCAGTCGGGAGAATGAAGACGCCAGGCAGTTGTATGAACGGAACGGCTATATCGTTGTCGCCGCTGAGCCTGGTAAGTGGTCCTACATTGACGATCTTGGCATGCGCCAGGAAGTCTTTGAGCCTGCCTGGCGTATGGAGAAAAAGATTTCCCGGTAGAAAAATGTTAATTTATAATTAGATTTGTTCAGCTCACGACTAAATACCTTGCATCTAGCATCGAAATATGCTAAAATCCATCCCGGTAAGCTATCGTTACAGATACTGGAAAGGCGAAAAGTGGGCAGACCCCACTTTTCTGCGTATAATAAGGTGTTTGATCGAATCAGCACACGCCAGCAAGCGTAAGGACGCGATCGATTCATAGTGAGATTGAGAAGAGATGAAGAACGAGTTTGTCTTAGCATTTAATGAAGTCCTGGAAGAAAAACAGCTGCCCAGGGATATTATCCTGGAAGCCCTTGAAGCTGCGATGATCTCTGCTTATCGTCGTGCTGTGAATGCTTCGAATGCTCAGCAAGTCGAGGCGACCGTAGACCTTGAGACCGGAAGGGTTACCATCTTTGCTGAAAAAGAGGTCGTTGAGACCGTTCAAGACCCGCGCACTGAGGTGTCGTTGAGTGACGCCCACAAAGTCAACCCAGATACGAGTCTTGGTGAGATGGTTGTGGTCGAAACGACTCCCCGTAATTTTGGGCGGGTTGCTGCCCAAACGGCGCGCCAGGTGATCCAACAGCGCATCCGGGAAGCTGAACGTGATGCTCAGATGAACCATTTCAGCAAACAGCTTGGGGAGATTATGAGCGGTATCGTCCAGGCGGTAAACTCGCAGGGTCTTACGCTTGGCATCGATATGAAAGCCGAGGGAATCATGCCCCGCAATCAGCAGGTGCCGGGTGAGCGGTTCCGCGTTCATGATCGGGTGCGGGCATTACTTCTGGAAGTGAAATCTACACCCCGTGGTCCCCAAATTATTCTCTCGCGCGCTCATCGAAACTTCCTGCGGCGCTTGTTAGAGAACGAAGTACCCGAGATCTATCACGGCATGGTGGAGATCCGCTCAATCGCCAGGGAACCTGGTCAGCGATCCAAAGTAGCTGTTGCTGCCCTTCAACCTGGAGTAGATCCGGTTGGGGCTTGCGTCGGCATCCGCGGTGTGCGCATCCAGGCGATTGTGCGCGAGCTCAATGATGAAAAAATTGACGTGATTGAGTGGAATCCTGATCCGGCGATTTATATCGCCAAGGCGCTCAGCCCGGCACGGGTAACCGGTGTTTACCTGAACGAGCAGTTAAAAGGTGCCAAGACAGCCACTGTTGTGGTACCCGAAGATCAGCTCAGCCTGGCGATTGGGCGTGATGGTCAAAATGCCCGCCTGGCAGCCAAGCTGACCGCCTGGCGGATTGATATCAAAAGCCTGCCTGAAGCTACTGCAGATGCGATCTACAAATTGCAGAGCGACCCTGAATATGCTGATATTGCGACACAGGAATCTCAAATTGTAGAGCAAGTCTCCGCAGTCCTGGCTAAAAAGGCCGAGGGTCGCCCGGTCATGCCTGAGGAATACCAGGTATTGAGCCAATTCGTCGACCGGGTAGAGCGTGGATTGATCCGCCAAAGACAGAAAGAGCGCCAGGCTGAAGAGGAGCGCCAGCGAGTCATTCTGGCTCAAATACCGGAGGGCGCCTACAAGATTCCACTGGAGGAGCTGGGAATTTCGCCGCGCATCACCTCCGTCTTGGGTGGGGCTGGTTACACAACCGTCGGAGATTTGATGCTACAAATTCAGCTGGATTCTGATGAAATTCTCGGCTTGAGTGGCATCGGCCCGAAGGCGATGGCAGACATTGAGAAAGCACTGGCGGAAGTGAAATTCGAGCCAGAAGAAGCGGCTCTCCCCGAGGCCGAAGTAATCGTCACAGAAGGTGAAGTGGCGGAGGTGGAGGCTCTGGCAGCCGAGGAAGCCCCTGAAGGGATCGTGTCCGTGGAAGAGGCTGTGGAAGTTATCGAGCCCGCTGTTGAGGTGATCGAAGCACCGGTTGAGGCAGAGGTGATTGAGACGGTCGCTGAAGAAATTATAGAAGAGCCGGAAGTAATCGAAGTCGAAGTTTCTGAAGAAGAGGTGAAGGCTCCAGAGGAGGAACCATCCTCATTAGAGGAATTATTCGCCCTGCGTCCGGATGTTCTGGAATATGTTGGTCCTGTGGAAGATGAAGAGGACGAAGAGGAAGACGCAGATCGAAAGAAGAAAAAGAAGAAAAAGAAGAAATATGTGGAAACAGAGTTCGACCCTGATCGGAACGTGGTGGTTTACAAGAAGAAACGTAAGCGCGGTGATGATTGGGGTGAGAACTGGTAAAGAATATTCGTATAGGCAAATATCCGCTTACCATTGAGAAGGTTAGGTGGCGAAGAAAATTGTTCGACGAAAACATATTCCCCAGCGTACATGTGTTGGGTGCCGCGAGGTACTACCAAAGCGCTCACTGATAAGGATCGTACGCACCTCAGAAAGCGTACAGGTTGATCCAACTGGGAAAATGGCAGGACGAGGAGCATACCTGCACAATCAACGCTTGTGTTGGGAACGAGGATTAAAAGGCGCTCTGGCGCATGCCTTGAGAACAGAACTGACAGAGGAAGAGCGAGAAAGGTTGACTGCTTTTGCGGAAACCCTACACCAAGATGCTTCGCTAGAGGGGGAGATCGTTGAGGGATAAATTTTCTCACGAGGATGTAGAGTTTTGCCGAACAGCAGGCGCGACGAGAATATTAGCAAGGCGGGATTGGACCTGGTTATGATCGATTAGACCAGATCTCAGATGATTTCCTGCCTCTCCCGCTCAATCGGGTACGGTTATCGATTATTGCGTGAGACCCAAAGTGTATAAGTATGGAGGTGCCAGATGGGCGAGAATGGGCATGGAAATGAAATTATTGAGTTACCGCCGACCATTACGATTCGGGAATTAGCTCAAGCGATCAAAGCCAGCCCCATAGAGATCATCAAAACTTTGATGGCGAATGGGGTGATGGCGAACATTAACCAGCAGATCGATTTTGATACCGCTGCTGTGGTTGCCGCGGAGATGGGGTATGAGGTGGCATTGGAGAAGCAGGAGGCGACATCAGAGGGGGACGCAGGTGAAATCCCTCTCTGGCGCCGCTTGATTGCAAACGAGGATCCCAGCCAGCTGGTTTCCCGTCCTCCGGTGGTTACAATTCTTGGTCATGTCGATCATGGGAAAACAACTTTATTGGATGCTATCCGGCAAACCAATGTAGTCGAAGGCGAGGCCGGCGGTATCACGCAGCATATTGGTGCTTACCAGGCGGAACACAATGGGCACATTATCACATTTCTCGATACACCCGGCCATGCTGCCTTTACGGCCATGCGTGCCCGTGGAGCTCAAGGCGCCGATGTCGTCGTACTGGTAGTCGCCGCGGATGATGGTGTTATGCCACAGACTCGGGAAGCGATTGCCCATGCTAAGGCGGCACAGGTACCGATCATTGTGGCGATGAACAAGATCGATAAGGCGAATGCGGATCCATCCAAGGTTAAGCAGCAGCTTGCGGAGATTGGTTTGGTACCAGATGAATGGGATGGCGATACGATTGTAGTCCCAATTTCAGCGAAAAAGAAGATTGGACTGGATGATCTATTAGAAGCCATTATCCTAGTCACCGATAACATGAAGATCCAGGCGAACCCGAAGGGGCATGTTACCGGCACCGTGATTGAAGCGGAGCGCGACCGGTCAAAAGGCGCCATGGCAACCCTGCTTATTCAAAATGGCACGCTGGATGTCAGCGATGTGGTCGTTGTGGGGAATGCCTACGGGCGTTTAAGGGCGATGTTCGATTACCGCGGTCGGCAAATCAGGAAAGCCGGACCTTCATCGCCAGTTTCCGTAATGGGATTGAGCGATGTACCCGAGGCGGGCGATATCTTCCAGGTCGTCGATTCTGAGCGAGAAGCCAGAGCGATTGTCTCAGCTCGCAAGCTGGAGAAGCGCGAGCATGACTTTGAGAAGGCAGATGTGCTCACATTGGAGCAGCTGTTCGCCCGCTTCCAGTCGGGCGAGGTAAAAGAGCTCCGGCTAATCGTCAGAGCTGATGTGCAAGGATCCCTCGAACCGATCGTATCCTCTTTGAAGGATCTAAGCGCTGGAGATATCGGCATCAATATACTGCATGCAGAGACGGGTAGCATCGGTGAAAATGATGTGATGCTCGCTGCCGCTTCGAAGGCGATCGTGATAGGATTTAACGTCCAGGCAGATGGAGCCGCTCGCCGTCTGGCAGAGACCGAAGGTGTATCTATCCGTTTGTATGATATCATTTATCGCCTCACAGAGGATATCGAAAAAGCATTAAAGGGCATGCTCGAGCCA
>Ga0209253_10002683_pt1 | contig 15759 bp, 19 predicted proteins | sample FrelakmetBRP12BR_FD_187145 | JGI IMG/M metagenome (GOLD analysis project Ga0209253, IMG submission 187145) | Freshwater lake sediment microbial communities from the University of Notre Dame, USA, for methane emissions studies - BRP12 BR (SPAdes)... | ecosystem: Environmental > Aquatic >...
CAGGACAGTCGCCGTAGGCAGCGGGACGACCACGCAGCAGTGTATCCTGGCCGGACTGCTGGACGAAATCCATATCGACTTGGTTCCTGTCCTGCTCGGCGACGGCATCCGGCTGTTCGATCACCTGGGCGCGGTGCCGGTTGAACTGGAAAGCACCAGTGTGATTGAGGCCCCTGGCGTAACCCACCTTACGTTCCGCGTTGTAAAGTAAGGCAGATGCTTTTCCACGCTGGCTCTACGGACTCATGAAGGACGCCCAACATCGCGCGGTGACAGTGACACTCCTGTTCACCATGCTCGCTCCTGGAATCGGTCTGGTAATCCTAGCCGGATGGATGCTTCGCGGGCTTTTTCCGACTCCCAACCTGATCACGATCATATTGGGTGCGGTGCTGATGGTCGTGCTCCTCGCCTGCGGACTTGTCGTCGGGGCGATTGTATGGCTATTCTTTGCCAGGTATTTTGTGGAGCGCAGTGTAATCGAGCCATTCTACATGTACCCGGGTGTTCCACTGTTTTCGGCGTTGTCTGCACGCATTTTTCGTTTAGCCTATCCCCCTCAGCCTCCGAAAGACGGTCCTGAACAGCATTAGCCCATCAGGTGCGCCAGCGCCCACCGATAGTTCAGCGCTATTAGCCGCTTCCTCCGGGTGTCGAGCCGAATTTGGCGATAGTCGATATAATAAAGTCAATTTATGCAATTACGCGGGCAGTCTCCGCGATCTGCAAAACGATAAGGTTCGATGGATAAAGAAAGGAGTGAAACGAAATGTAAAAATTACCCCATTCTTGTGGTTCGATGATCAGGCTGAGGAAGCCTTGAATTTTTATGCCTCCATATTCACTTTTACGCCAGCCAAAACGTTCTTCGTGAACTGCGAGACGCACTGGAGACTTTAGAATCATGAACAAAACATATATAGCCAAAGCCACAATCACCATCAACGCTCCCTTGTCAAAAGTATGGGACGCGCTTACAAAGCCACATCTCATAAAGCAATATCTGTTTGGCACAGAAGTGACAACTGATTGGCAGGTGGGCAGTCCCATAACTTACAAAGGCGTATGGGAGGGTAAAGCGTATGAAGATAAGGGTAGGGTTTTGCAAATCGAGCCGGGAAAGCTTTTGGTCTCCACCTTCTGGAGCTCCTTATCAGGCTTGCCCGACATCCCCGAAAACTACAAAACCGTTCGCTATGAATTATTCACCGAAGGCGACGGAACAAGGCTGACCATTACCCAAGACAACAATGACTCCCAAGAAGAAGCCAACCATTCCGAGCAGAATTGGAAAATGGTGCTGGACGGGATGAAGAAGCTCCTTGAAGGCTAAATCGGAGATAAACAATGAAACTACGAGTGCTTGTCCTGGGAGCGGGTTTCGGCGGACTCGAGCTCAGCACGATACTGTCTGAGGCGCTCGCCGATCGCCTCGATCTAACCCTGATCGATAAGAACGACTCTTTCGTCTTCGGCTACTCGAAGCTCGACCTGATGTTCGGTCGTAAGTCACCCGACGCCGTGCGTCTCGCTTACAGTAACATTGTGAAGCCTGGCGTGCGCTTTCGTCAGGAAGCCATTACCGCGATCGACCCTGAAGCACGGCGCGTTACGACCGACCGCGGGACCTATGACGCCGATGTGCTGGTCGTGGCGCTGGGCGCCGACTACGATCTAGACGCCACACCGGGGCTCACCGAAGGTGGCAACGAGTTCTACTCCGTCGCCGGGGCAGGGCGCTTGCGGGAGGTGCTTCCCACCTTCTCGAAAGGCTGCGCCATTGTCGGCGTAACCTCCACGCCGTTCAAGTGCCCACCAGCGCCGAGTGAAGCCGCGTTGTTGCTGCACGACCATCTCACCGCACGCGGCGTGCGCGACGCCTGCGAAATTAGCCTTGTCATGCCGTTCGGCATTCCGATCCCTCCGTCGCCTTCAACTTCCCGGGCATTGCTCGCCGCCTTCGCTGAGCGGGGTATCACCTTTGTACCCAATCGGCTCGTGCGTGCGCTCGACCCGGCGCGCCGCATCGCCATTCTTGACGATAAGAGTGAGATGCCCTACGACTTGTTCCTCGGTATCCCGAAGCACCGCGTCCCGGACGTGGTCGCGTCAAGCGGCATGACCGTGGACGGCTGGATCCCGGTCAATCCGAAGAACCTCAAGACGCGCTTCCCCGGCGTGTATGCGGTCGGCGACGTGACGAGTGTCGGAACGCCAAAAGCGGGCGTGTTCTCCGAAGGGGCCTCGCGCGTCGTGGCCGCATCGCTGATCGCGGAGCTACAGGGCGGCGAACAGCCCTCGGCTTACGACGGGGCGGGTTCCTGCTACATCGAGTTTGGGGTAGACCGCGTCGGGCGCGTGGACGTGGACTTCCTTTCGGGGCCTTCTCCCACGGGGAGCTTCATCGAACCTTCCGCCGCCCTTGTCGGTGAGAAGCAGCACTTTGGATCCAGTCGCCGGGCCCGCTGGTTCGGGCTGTAGGCTAACCCGTGCGTGCCGGCGCCGGCGCCGCGCCTGCCCTTAGGTGGTCCGAGGCGGAAATCATTTTGTCTTCGGTCGGTATCATTCTTATTTACTGAGTAGTTCGTTCAGTACCGACTGCATACTCTCCCGATATGTCTGAAGTGCAGCACGGCCCCTGTCAGTCAGGCGGATAAGAGTGCGAGGCACCCTGTCAACGAATTCCTTCTGGATATTGACGTAATCGGCTTCTTCAAGTTTGCGCAGGTTGGGAGAGAGGTTGCCGCGTGTCAGCCCGGTCTGGTGCATCAGGAAGGTGAAATCTGCGCTTTCGACAACCGCCAGGCATGCCATGATTTTCAGGCGCGTCGGAGCGTGGATAGTCCAGTCAATGTCTTCGATTAGCTGCAGATTATCGATTGTTATCGCTTGACAATAATATCGCTCAATGATATCATTTTATTATGATTCAATCCTTCTCGTCCAAAGAAACGGAGAAGATATTTCTTGGCCAAATATCGAAGAAACTTCCATTGGAAATCCAGCGTACTGCTCGTCGCAAATTGATCTACCTGGATGATGCAGAGGATTTACAGGATTTGCAGGCTCCATCAGGAAACAGGCTCGAAAAACTCAAGGGAGATCGGGCCGGGCAATACAGCATTCGCATAAACGACCAATGGAGGATCTGTTTCGAGTGGGCTGAGAATAAAGCCAGAAACGTAGAAATTGTTGACTACCATTCTTGAGAGGTAAACTTATGGATGAAATCCTTTCCCCTATTCACCCGGGCGAAGTGCTCTTGGAAGACTTCATGAAGCCGCTTGGATTGAGCCAGTATCGGCTAGCGAAGGATATTGGCGTAACACCCATCCGCATTAGCCAGATCGTCAATGGCCAGCGCGCCATTACCGTTGATACCGCACTGAGGCTGGCGCGCTATTTTGGCACCAGCGCCGCGGTCTGGCTGCGGTTGCAGGTGCGCTACGATCTGGAAGTGGCGGAGACAGAGTTAAGAGAACGGATCAACCGCGAAGTGAAGGTTTACCAGACATAAGGAGAGAGATATTGGGGTTGTTGATGGCGGCAACGCCGCCATCAACAACCCCAAATCCCTTCTTGTTTAAAGCCGTGCAATCTTACGGAGACAATATCCCGGTTATTTGCTATACTTTATCTAGTGTTCCGTCTCCTGCCAATTCAAGCTAAACCATTAGATTTGATGGAGCACTAGAAGTTTTTACGGGATCGATGTTATCCTTGGGTTGGGTTCGTGCTGGAGGCAGATGTGTCTCACAACCTCCTGGTTACCAAACTTTATTCCCCACCGGCACGTAAAAACTTTGTCCCCCGCCATCGTCTGGTCCAAAGACTGGACCAGGCCCGGCAGCAGGGCCAGAAGCTAACCCTGGTCTCAGCCTCTGCCGGTTATGGCAAGACCACCCTGGTCACAGAATGGCTGCGCGGCTTGCAGACGAAATCCACCTGGCTTTCTTTAGACAAAACCGATAATGATCCAGCCCGGTTCCTTGCGTATCTCATCGCCGCACTGCAACAGGTTGATGGGAGCATAGGCGAAAACACGCGGGCGATGCTCCAATCCCCCCAACCACTTCCTCCGGAGCTCGTGCTAACTACTCTAATTAATGAAATCGCAAGCGTACCCACTTCGTTTATCCTCGTATTGGACGATTATCACGTTATCGAAGCCCTGCCGATTCACCAACAGCTCGATTTCCTGGTAGAACACCAGCCATCCCAGATGCATTTGGTCATCCTGACGCGGGAGGATCCAGCGCTGCCCCTTGCCCGTCTGCGGGCGCGCGGGCAAATGGTTGAAATTCGCCAGGATGACCTGCGCTTCTCACCGGAGGAGTGTACGGACTTCCTGCGACGGGTGATGGGTCTTAATCTCACTCAGGACGACATCGCTGCTCTGGAGCGCCGGACCGAGGGTTGGATTGCCGGTTTGCAGCTGGCAGCTCTGTCGATGCAGGGCTGCGATGACCTGCCGGGTTTCGTCCAGGCTTTCACCGGCAGCAGCCATTACATCCTGGATTATTTGATCGAGGAAGTATTCGAGCGGCAGACTGCTGAGGAGCAAGATTTCCTTCTAAAGACGTCCATCCTCGACCGGCTATCTGGGCCATTGTGTGATGCGGTCGCAGGTCGATCGGGCAGCACTTTTTTGCTCGACCGCCTGGAGCATGCCAACCTGTTTATCATCCCGCTTGACCAGTCTCGTACATGGTACCGCTATCACCAACTGTTTGCGGAGTTATTACACCAGCGCCTGCACGCCACCGCTGCACTTTCCGAAAATGAGCTGCACCGTCTTGCCTGCCAATGGTTTGCATCTGAGGGGTTTCTCCCTGAAGCGATCTACCATGCACTAGCTGCCTCGGATTGGATCCGGGCGGCTGGCCTCATCAGCGATAATTCCGTCATGATGCTGAGACGCGGCGAGTTGATTACCTTGCTCGGCTGGCTGAAATCTTTGCCGGATGAGGTGGTTTACGATCGCCCGGAACTATGCCGGGATTACGGCTGGGCATTGACCCTGACCGGGCAACTGGACGCAGCCGATGCTTATCTTCAACAGGCTGAGGCAGCAGTGCGCGCTGACGACGCCCTGATGGGTACGATCCTCGTTGCACAGGCATACAATATTCGCGCTCGAGGGGATAACCTTCAGGCGATCGAGCGCGCCCAGCGCGCCTTTTCCCTTTTACCGCAAACGGATCCGCTGTCCCGCGGTCTGGTTGCGCTCACGCTTGGCCTGGCTCACTGGAACTCCGGCAATTTCCAGGAGGCCGAGCAGGCGTTCATGGAAGTCGACCGGGCTGCTCAACTGTCTCGCAACCATTATGCCAGGATGACCGCGCTTACCTACCTGGGAGTGATCCAGGCCATATACGGTCGGCTTCATCGGGCAGCCGAGTTTTGCCGCCAGGTGATCCATTTGGGCGAACAATCCCCGCCGGTTGCACCCGCCCATATCGAGCTGGGCGCGCTGCTTTACGAGTGGAACGACCTGGAAGCCGCCGCCAGTCACTTGCAAATCGGAATTGAGCTGAGTCAGCGGACTGGCAATCTATTGATACAAAGTGATGGCTATCGCACACTGGCGATCGTCCGGCTGGCATCCGGCGAACCCAATCTGGCGCTATCCACACTCCAAAAAGCCGACCAGTTAGCCAATAGCCGCCAGGTCTCCCCGCTCACGCGCATGCGCAATGCCGCCTGTCACGTTCAGCTCGCCCTGGCAGAAAAAGACCTGGCTACTGCACAATATTGGGCAGAGCAGGTGACAGAGGCAGCCGATGCTTCCCCTTTCTTTCCTCAGCTCAAGCTTACCCCTGCCCGCCTTTTGTTGGCCCATAATGAAAGAACAAAGGCGGCGGAAAGATTGATAGAGCTCTATGAAACCACCGGCCAGGCGGGCTGGGGTTCCGGAGTGATCGAAGTGCGCGCCTTGCAGTCCATAGCTGCTACGACACCCACCGATGCCCTCTATTTTTTAGAAGACGCGCTGAAAGGGGCACAAGCAGAAGGCTTTATCCGCACCTTCGTGGACAAGGGTGAGCCGATGAAGGCGCTGCTCGAAAGGCTGAGGGCACAGAGGGGAGAGCTGAAGGAGTATATCCTCACCATCCTGTCCGCATTTGGGGAAACGAGCAGGCCTTCCACCTCACAGCCACTGGTCGAAGCGTTGAGTGAGCGTGAGCTGGATGTTCTCCGGCTTGTCGCGGAGGGGATGTCGAACGGGGAGATTGCGGAGCGGCTGGTCGTCAGCGTGGGGACTGTCAAGACCCATGTTCACAGCATTATCGACAAGCTGGGTGTGCGCAGCCGCACCCAGGCTGTTGCCCGGGCCAGGGAACTGGCACTATTCTAATCATTCCATCGCTAACACAAACAAGTGGGAGTGCAGCTATACCGTACTCCCACTTGTTTGTGTTAAGAATCTATCTCCCATTCTATCTTTCGATAGATGACACTCTATCTGGTTAATTGATATAGTGAAAGCACAAATAAATTCAGATAAACAAAGAAAGAAGGAAACGATGAATCAATCCGCAAGTGTTCAAGGGTTCGGAACGAAGAAAGAGGCCAGGGAGCAGCTCAAGCAGCGGCTCGCTCAGTATGTCGAGCAGCAGCCAGAATCCATGCAGGCGTTTCACCGATGGATGAAGCGCCTTGAGCTGGCAAGCATGACCCTGATTGCCGTTGCCTTCATCGAAGCGATGGTTGTCTCCATCAATTGGACGGCGGTGTCGCCGACCACAATTCCGATTGCATGGTTTTTCTTCGCCGCCAGCGTGTCTCCTACCATGGTGCTGATCGGGATACATTCCATCATCCTGCTGGCCTTTCCTCCCATCGTACTGCCAGGCAAATTGCAGAAGTTCGTGACCGGCCGCGATGCGATGTGGTCTGGATGGGGATTCATTTTGGGCGGTTTGGCCCTCGCCGCGTTTTGGGGGCTGTTCGCCTATTCCGTGTGGACTCTCAACCTGGCCATTCTGGAACCCCTGATTGGCATCCTGGGTGTTGGGATGGGTGTCATGATCGTCATTGGTATGCTCTTAACCACGTACCAGAAGATCTTCAAATCTCGCTGAGTGTCGGTTCTTGCCAATCCGGCCTGGATTAATATCCAGGCCGGGCTGTAGGCAAAAAGAATCTGAAAGGAGTTTTGTCATGGCTAACAAGAGAGTATCTCATCCACCTGTATCTGACCGCTGGTCTTTTCTCTGGCTGGCGATTGGCACCGTGCTGGTGATCTTTTCCGTAGGATTGATGCGGATAACCCTGGCGGCCTGGCTGGCGCCGGTCTTTTTAATCCGCTTTATGCGCACTCAAAAAACTGGCCGAGGATACTTGTGGATCTTGCTCGCACTCATAGTTTCGAATTCGATTGCCTGGAGATTTCTAGTTGATATTTCCTCTCTTCCGCCGCTGCTCACCATGATCATTTTTATCCCGATCTTCGCCCTGCTGTACTCCATGCCCTACCTGATCGACCGCGTGCTGAGCCATCGACTGCCTGGCTTCGCCGCCACGCTGGTCTTTCCGCTGGCACTCACCGCCTTTGATTACCTCTCTACTATGGTTGATCCAATGGGCAGCTTTGGCCTGTGGGCGAATGCCCTGTACAGCAGCCCGGTTTTCATGCAGATGGTTTCGGTTACCGGCATGTATGGGTTGATCTTCCTGATGGCCTGGTTTGCCTCGACTGCCGCCTGGGTGTGGGAGCAAGGGCTCGCCTGGCCGAAGGTCTGGCGCGGTCTTGTGATTTTCGGGGCGTGCCTGGCGCTGGTGATTGTTTACGGGAACGTTCGCTTGAGCTTCTTTCACCCTCAACCTGGCACAGTCAGGGTGCACCAAATCATGGATTCTGATGAAGAGCTGGTTACCATGCATGATGCCGAGCTAGCCTCACTCCTGGCGACTGAAACGGCAACATTTGAAAGTAAGACCATCGCGGTTCATCAGAAGTATATCGAGGATACCATCCATGAAGCCCGCGCTGGGGCGCAGATCGTTGCCTGGCCTGAAGTGGCTGGCATTGGCGATGAAGAAGCGACCGCCGCATTACTTGCCCGCGGAAAAGAAGTTGCCGCGCAGGAGGGTATTTACCTGGTGCTGCCAATCTATACGGTCTATCCAGATCCAGCTGTACCGGTGGACAACCGGCTGTACATCATCGATCCCACGGGGGAGATCGTGCTCGAGCACGAAAAATATGGCTGCACAGCCTTCAACGTGAGTCAACTCAAGCTGACCGTCTTTGATACGCCATACGGGAAAATGTCGGCTGTGATGTGCTGCGACCTTGATTTCCCAACGGTCATCCGGCAGGCTGGACGCCAGGGGGTTGATATCTTCTTCGCTCCCAGCAATGAACCCATTGCCAGCATCGTTGAAACGCACGTTCAACAGGCGCCATTCCGGGCGATCGAAAACGGTTTCTCACTGATTCGCCCGACCAACCTGGGTATATCTCTCTACACAGATCCCTATGGACGGGCACTGGCAATGGCCGATGAGCGCCTGAGCAGCAGCAATGTAATGGTTGTCCAGGTTCCGACCCATGGAATTAAAACGATCTACACGGTGATCGGTGATCTGTTCAGCTGGCTGGCAGTGGTCGGGTTCGCGGCCATCGTGATTTGGGCAATCCTGCGCGGCCGCAAGACCCATACCGAGGCTGCCACCTCACCGGAATCGCAAACCCCTTCTGTTTAATGCCGGTGCTCCAGGAAAGTGGAACAGCTCGTCCAGCACCAACCTCGTCGTTTATAAACATACAGGCACAAAGGAAGCATAAAATGCAGCAAGTCGAGATCCGTGTCAAAGGGCGTATCAACCAGCAGTGGTCGGAATGGTTTGGTGGGCTGACCATCAGCCATTCCGACTCCGATGAGACTATACTTACGGGCCTGGTTCCAGATGAAGCTGCGCTCTACGGGATCATCTCCCGGCTGAGAGATTTGGGGCTGAAGCTAACCTCACTAGAAGTTCGCCCAAATTGCGAATGACCCTTTTGCACCACACCCAAACGCCACCAAACTTCAAGGACGACCAGGGTATCGCCTACGGGTTGGTGATTGGCGGGTTATTTACGAAGTCGAGAAGGATGAATTGGTGATTATCGTATTAAAGATTGACTTTAGGGGCGAGGTGTACCGATGAGCATGCAGATTATCGAGCGTAACGGAAAAACCGAATGGGCAGTTGTCCCTTATGAAGACTACCTGCAACTATTGGAAAAGGCAGAAATGTTGCAGGATATTTGTGATTATGACACCGTTAAGGAAGCCCTGGAACAGGGTAGCGAAGAACTGATTCCCAGTCAGATTGTATATGCCATCCTGGATGGGGACAATCCTATCAGGGTTTGGCGTGAATATCGTGGGTTGTTGCAGCAGGAACTGGCTGAAAGAGTTGGCATCAGCGTTCCCTATTTGTCGCAGCTGGAGAGAGGAAAGCGGAAAGGCTCTTTGGAAGTTCTGGCTGCCATCGCAAAAGCGTTGAGGGTCTCGTTATATGATGTAGTAGCCTCATAACTTGCTTGTTGCAATCTTTCCCATCGCCTCTCAATATCTCTTGATCTCCTCCATTGTGTTGGCGGAACGAAGTTGCCATGCATGCGTGTCGGTAAAGAGCACCGACACGTAGGCCCATATGCACAGCGCCGCCGGTTACCCTCACCTTTGTGGTATACTTACGGTGTAATTACATTAGCTGGTGTTCCGTCAAATCTGAATGTTTAGCATGAATGTGCAGCAAATGGAACACTTTAATCAGTTGGGCGGCACAGATAATACCTGTTGGCTTATTTACACCCAACTGCACCAGGAGCAGACCATGCTACGGAAAGTTTTCAAAACCGGCAATAGCGTTGTGATTTCCCTCCCGAAAGATGCCCTGGAGTTGTTGGGTATCTCCGAGGGATCCGATGTCTCTATAGATCTGGATCGAGAAAATCGGCAGATTATCATATCACCGGCCGAAGGACCCCTGGCTGTAGCTGGGGTAGATGAGCAGTTTGCCCAACAGGTGGCAGAGTTTATCGACCAATATCGACCTGCATTGGAAGCCCTGGCTAAATCTTGAATTATCTAACTGCTGAGCAGATTCTGTTTCTGCACGCCCGCCTGGTGGCTGAAACAGGCGGCAGTCATGGTGTGCGCGATATCAATATGTTGTTATCGGCTCTGGGCAGACCACAGGCGAGTTTTGATGATCGGGATTTGTATCCTGACCTGTATCATAAGGCAGCTGCTTTGATGGACTCGCTGATCAGAAACCATCCCTTCGTGGACGGAAATAAACGAACAGGAATTGCCTCAACGGCGTTGTTTTTACGTATCAACAGATACCGGTTGGTAGCTTCAAACGCTGAGCTTGAAAAATTCACCATTGAAGTGGCTAGGTCTCAGCACACTCTTGATGAAATTGCGACTTGGCTGGAAGCGCATGCCCGTTTAATAGATGGTTCGTAGATAAATGGAGCAAGCCGGGTGTTGCCGTACTCCGGCCCCACGCGCACCAAGCTGCGGCTATCCTCCAACCGCATCCGCTCGGTGAAGGCTAAACCTTGGGACTTATCCCGAGTGCGTCTCCCCAGGTACCGCGACCTCGATCCCCTCAAATCGGCTAAAGTGCTTGCGATCGAAGGTATAGATAGTCCTGACATCCTGTCCCCTCATCCAGGCGACATTAAAAGCATCGATGAAATCGACCGATTTTTCGACATACCATAAGACTGCCTGTATCACCCAATCGCCATCCACTACCTCCAAACCTGGGGTGTTAAAAATCGCCAGGATTTTATCCTGGACCTCCAAGGGTGATAAATGGTAATATGATTCCAGTGTCCAGATAATCTCAGCGATCACCAGGCTGTTTGTGACCAGTGTAATCTCCCCTGCAGCTGCCCGGCGCAGTACTTGCTCAAAAGCGTCGGCCTGCTCTGGTACGTCGTTCGTCAGGTACCGCAGGAACAGGTTGGTATCGGCGAAGGAGCGGTCAGCCTTCATTCTCAGCAACCTCTTCAGCGTGTTTTACGATCACTTGGCGGCGAATAGCGGCGAGATCTTGGGGAGTTGCGACTGGTACGCTGCCACGCAGTTCCAACAAGGTGTGAGTGATTGGTCGTAAGATTAATTGGTCGCCTTGAGGCACAACGGCAATTTGATCGCCTTCCTGCAGACCGATCTTTCGCCGGATAACGCTGGGTAATGTGATCTGGCCTCGTCGTCCCATCTTAATCGTAATCATCGGATAACTCTCCTGATAACGGATATAAAATAAATTACGGATAGATATAATATTATCCGTAACTTGCTAAAATGTCAAATATGAGCTCGCCGATCCCGCAAGTATTCTATGTAGCCTGTAATCTGAGTGCAATAGATCATAATTGAAGTCTTGGCCGCCTGCAACAGCCATGCGGTTCTACTCTGCTCTCTGGCCGATCCTCCTCAGCGCCTCCCCAAACCTGTGGATCTCCTCCACCGTGTTATAGTGCACCGGCCCCACGCGTACCATGCCGCCGCTCTCTTCCAAACCCAGCCGCTCGGTGACCGCAAGAGCATAGTAATTCCCATCCCACACGTAAATATTGTCTTTATCCAGTTCCTCTGCCACCTGGCGGGGGGATTTTCCTCTCAGCGTGAAGCTCACCGTCGGCACGCGCTCCTCCAGACGCCGCCGGTCGGTGGGGCCGTACACCGTCACGCCGGGCGTCTCCTCCAGCACGTCCAGCAGGGCGCGGGCCAGCTCGAACTCGTAGGCGCGGATGGCGCTCATCGCCTGCTTCAACCGCAGGCACCGACCCTGTAGGGGCAGGTCTGCTCTACGATTGGCGACGGTTTCATCATCTCTAGACCTGCCCCTGCTCCCATATTTCTCGGCATATTCCTCTCCAAAGGTTTCACCTACCCACTCCAGGTAGTCCAGCGCCCCCAGCACGCCCGCCATGCCCTCGAAGTTGCCGGTGCCGGTCTCGAACTTGCCCGGCGGGTCGGCGGGCGCTGGGCGCACCCTGTACGCCGTCAGCTCATCGAGGAGATCATACCGGCCATACAATATCCCCATGTGAGGTCCAAAGAATTTGTATGAAGAGCACACCAGGAAATCGCAGCCCAGCTTCTGCACGTCGACCGGCCCGTGTGGGGCATACTGTACCGCATCGATGTACACCAGCGCCCCGGCCTGTTTCGCCATCTGGATGATGCCCTCCAACGGGTTGATCGTCCCCAGGGCATTCGAGGCGTAACCCACCGCCACCAGGCGCGGCCCGCTCTCCAGGGCAGCCTTCATATCGTCCATATCCAGCGTCCCATCTTCGGGGTGGAAATCCACCCGGCGTACCCGGCAGCCCCGGTCCTGCGCCATCATCACCCATGGGGTGATATTGGCGTCATGGTCCAGGCGGGTGACTACGATTTCATCTCCGGGGTTGAGCATCCGTCCGATCGAGCGGCTGACATTGAAGGTCAGGGAGGTCATGTTCGGGCCGAAGACGATCTCCTCCGTTCGGGAGGCATTGAGCAGATCGGCCGCAGCCGCCCGGGCTTCATCCACCACCTGGTCGGACAGCCGGCTGGTAGCAAAAGCGCCGCCGTGGTTGGCGTTGTGGTCGATGAGATAAGTGCTCATGCGCTCCAGGGTGTGGCGGGCAACCTGAGTCCCGGCGGGATTGTCCAGGAAGATCGCCGGTCGCTGTAGGGCTGGGAACTGGGCACGGATGGCGGTTATGGCGAGGGTCATTGCATTTCTCCGGTATGGGTGAGGTATTGGATAATTATACAGTAGCAAACTGTTGATCTCCGTTGCGAGTAACTCCTCAGCGCGAGATGCTCTTCACTCAGGAGGAAACACGTTATAGCGAAGTGACGCTCTTTGCCGCTGAAGCAATCTCCGGACAGATCGAGGGACTGCTTCGCCAAAGATCGGCTCGCAGCGACGATTTCGGGGAAGTTTCTTGTGAGGCAGCGACCTTTTCTGCCGAAGCAATCCCATATTTCCAGTCCGGAGCGTCAAGTTAAGGTACAATTCCCGCCTGTGAGCAAATCTCCCCTCCTATGGTTCTGCCTGGCCTTGCTGGGGGCGGTGGGGCTGGCGGTCCTGAGCCCGGCCGAGCGGACGTTGGGCACCAATGTGCGTATAGTCTATCTCCACGGGGCCTGGGTATGGGTTGCGCTGGCTTCCTTCCTGGCAGCCGCGCTCACCGGTTTGATCGGGTTAATTTTTCACCACGAGCGGATCCAGCGCTGGTCGCGCGCTCTGGGGCGGACCGGACTGTTTTTCTGGATCACCTACCTGCCCATTTCTATGTGGGCAATGCAGACCAACTGGAACGGTCTGTTTCTGGTAGAGCCGCGCTGGCGGCTGGCGTTGATCTTTGCCATCGGCGGGGTTTTGATGCAGGTCGGCGTCGCCCTGGTCGAAGATCCGGCCTGGGCCTCTGCCGCCAATGTGGTGTATTTCATCGCCCTGATATTGGCGCTTACCAACACCGAAAATGTGATGCACCCGCCAGCGCCGATCCTCGCCTCGAATGCCTGGCGCATCCAGTTGTTCTTTGCCGGACTGGTCCTCCTCATGCTGCTGGCAGCCGGCCAGTTTGCCCGCTGGCTTTTCCACTTTGAGCGCCGGAAGGCTTGATTTTCCATATTTCATTGAAGCCACCAACAAAATCTTCGCTGCGATTTCAGGTCCTGGTCTTCACCAGCACACGCGTGGTACTCAACACCATGTACCGCATGGTGTATCCATTCCTGTCAGTTTTTGGTCGCGGCCTTGGGGTGGATGTGCCATCCATGGCTCTGGCGGTCACGGTTCGCTCTTTATCCGGGATGCTGGCCCCTTTCCTGGCTGTCGTCGCCGACAGCCGTGGACGCAAGCTGGGTATGCTGCTGGGGGTGGGATTTTTTATCGCCGGGACCGGGATCGTCGTCCTTTGGCCGACTTACCCGGTGTTCGTGCTGGCTCTGGTGCTGACCATTATGAGCAAGTATGTCTTCGATCCGGCGATGCAGGCCTACCTGGGTGACCGGGTGGCGTACCAGAGCCGCGGGCGTGTGCTGGCGATTACCGAGTACGGCTGGTCACTCAGCCTGATCGTTGGCATCCCATTGGTGGGTTTCCTCATCGCCCGGCGTGGGTGGATGGCGCCGTTTACCCTGCTTGCCCTGTTGGGGCTGCTGGCACTCCTGCTGCTGGCGTGGATGCTGCCCAAGGACCCGAAACCGGATACCGAAAACCCCGTATTTTGGTCAAACCTGCGCGCCATACTCACCTACGGTCCTGCGCTTCTGGCTCTCGTACTTAGCTTTTTTATGGACGTGGCAAATGAAGTCGTCAACCTTGTATTCGGAGTATGGATGGAAGATGCTTTCGCCCTGAAGATCGCGGCATTGGGAGCAGCTTCGGCGGTCATCGGATTTTCCGAGCTGGGCGGTGAGTCGTTGTCCGTTTGGCTGACCGATTTCCTCGGCAAGACTGCCGCGGTGGGTGTGGGATTGGTGCTAAATTGTTTCGCCGCCCTGGCGCTCCCTTTCTTAGGCAGCAGCCTGCCCGGCGCGCTGGTGGGGCTGTTCTTTTTCTACCTCACCTTCGAGTTCACCATCGTCAGCAGCATCCCCTTGGTTACAGAGATCATGCCCTCGGCGCGCGCTACGCTGGTGGCTGTGAATGTCGTCGGACTGTCGCTCGGGCGCGCCGTCGGCGCGTTGCTGGCGACCCAATTATATGCCTGGGGAAAAGTTTACCCATCCTTGCCGGATCTGCTGGTAAATGCGCTGGTGGCGCTCGTGTTTAACCTGCTTGCGCTCTCTACCTTGTATTTCCTGCGCAGATATATCCGCTGAAAGAATGCCACCGCACGCACATCGGCTGTCCGTAGAATCTGAAATGATATAATCGAACCATACCGCCTATGAGACCTGAAAGAACGATGATTCCCGCTCTGCTGCTGTTTGTCCTGGCTCTCGCCTGGCTGGGATTCAGCCGCCCTACACTGGCTGCGCCCCTTCTCCAGCTCACTCCCTTCGTGACGCCCACCCCAGGCCCGGATGGGCGCATCCTGTATAAAGTACAACCCAACGACACGCTACTGAGGATCTCACTCATTGCCGGGATTCCACTGGATGAGCTGCGCGGCCTCAACAACCTGACCGGCGATAACATTGTCGTGGGTCAGGAGCTCCTGCTTGGATTAGGCGGTCCCTCCGTGGTGACTCCCACCCCAGGTCCAAGCCCCACGCCGACGCCTCTCCTTCCTACACCCACGCCGAAGCAGGGCTTTGGCACCCTGTGCGTGCTCCTCTACGATGACCGCAATGGAGACTCTATCCGGCAGGAAAACGAGCCTTCCATCCCCGGCGGCGCCATCAGCATCAGCAACCGTGCCGGTTCGGTATCGGAGACGGTCGAGACTGCCGCCGGTACGGATCCACATTGCTTTGGAGAATTGCAGGAAGGGGACTACACCATCACGGTGGGCGTTCCGGCAGGGTACAACCCGACGACCACGACGACATATGCGTTAGAGCTGAAAGCCGGGGACGAGACTTTTTTGGGATTCGGTGCCCAGACCAGTACTGCCACCGAGCTGCTAGAGCCCGAGCAGGAGAGCGGGAGCCAGTCAATCCTTCTGGGGCTGGTGGGCGGGCTTTTCCTGCTGGCAGGCGTTGGGCTGGCAGTGTTCGGCACTCGTCTGATGCGGGGCAAGTAGCCGGATCGAGTGTTCTGTTTGCCACCCCTTCATTCGACACAATAAGG
>Ga0209253_10002684_pt1 | contig 15759 bp, 12 predicted proteins | sample FrelakmetBRP12BR_FD_187145 | JGI IMG/M metagenome (GOLD analysis project Ga0209253, IMG submission 187145) | Freshwater lake sediment microbial communities from the University of Notre Dame, USA, for methane emissions studies - BRP12 BR (SPAdes)... | ecosystem: Environmental > Aquatic >...
TCGGCTGCATCCCCTCCAAGGCATTGCTGCATGTGGCGAAAGTTATCACCGAAGCGGAGGAGGCCGAACATCAGGGTGTTGCTTTCGGCCAGCCCGCGATAGACGTCGACAAGCTGCGGGCATGGAAAGAATCCGTCATCGGCAAGCTCACCAAGGGTTTGACGGCGCTGGCGAAGCAGCGCAAGGTGGAGGTAATGCAAGGCACAGGTAAATTCACTTCGTCCCACATGATCCGGGTGGAAACAGCTACTGGCGCAAAAACCGTGTCATTCGAACATTGCATCATCGCCGCCGGCTCCAGCGTGGCACGCATTCCCGGTTTTCCTTATGATGATCCGCGCCTGATGGATTCGACCGGCGCATTGCAACTGGCAGACATTCCCAGGCGCATGCTCATCATCGGCGGCGGCATCATCGGTCTGGAAATGGCGACGGTTTATGATGCGCTTGGTTGCAAAGTCAGCGTGGTGGAATTGATGGAGCAACTGATCCCCGGCGCGGATGCAGATCTCGTCAAGCCATTGCACCGGCGCATACAGAAACGCTACGAGGCGATCTATCTCAAAACCAGGGTCACCCAGATTGAGCCGCAGGAAAGCGGACTCAAGGTTACCTTTGCAGGAGAGAAATCTCCCGAACCGCAGATTTACGACCGCGTCCTGCTGGCAGTGGGACGCCGTCCCAACGGCCGCGTTATTGGCGCCGAAAATGCCGGTGTCAATGTGGACGAGCGCGGCTTCGTTCCGGTGGACAAACAGCTGCGCACCAATGTGTCGCACATTTTCGGCATTGGCGACATCGTCGGCGAACCCATGCTGGCGCACAAGGCCTCGCATGAAGGCAAGCTTGCTGCGGAAATCATCACAGGACACAAAGCGGCATTCGACGCGCGCACCATTCCCTCGGTGGCCTACACCGATCCGGAAATTGCCTGGATGGGTTTGACCGAAACCGAAGCCGCGAAACAGGGTATCGATTACGAAAGAGCCAGCTTCCCTTGGGCGGCCAGTGGCCGCGCGATTGCGATGGGGCGCGAGGAGGGCATGACCAAGCTGCTGTTGGATAAAAACAGCCGCCGTATTCTCGGTGCGGGCATGGTCGGCGTCAATGCCGGCGAGTTGATCGCCGAGACTGTACTGGCGCTGGAAATGGACGCGGACATGGAAGATCTCGGTCTCACCATCCATCCGCACCCAACCTTGTCGGAAACTGTTTTCTTTGCCGCTGAAATCGCGGAAGGATCGATCACCGATCTTTACCTGCCAAAGAAATAATCCAAGTAACCGCTGAACAAGCCCCCCCGTGCAGCGCGGCAGATTCACGCTACAATTCCGTGCCCTTCACCTTCACTGCCGCCCATCACCTTGGAAGCTTTCCTTACCTCCACCCTGCTGGTTGCCATCGCTGAAATCGGCGACAAGACCCAGTTGCTGTCGTTTGTGCTGGCTGCCAAATTGCGGCGGCCGTATCCCATCATGGCAGGCATCTTCGTCGCTACCCTGCTTAATCATGCATTGGCGGCTTCGGTCGGCACGTGGCTGGCGAGCCTGATTTCTGCACAAGCTCTCAACTGGATCGTGGGCTTGTCGTTCATCGGTTTCGGTTTGTGGGCGCTGAAGCCTGACAAGCTGGACAGCGACCCGCGCATACTCGGTGCCGGAGTGTTTGTTACGACGCTGATTGCATTTTTCCTGGCGGAGATGGGAGACAAGACCCAGTTTGCCACCGTGGCGCTCGCGGCACATTATGATGCACTGGCACTGGTGGTGTTGGGAACCACATTCGGCATGATGCTTGCCAACGCGCCCGCGGTCTGGATCGGCGAGGCGCTAGCGCACCGCATCAACCTGCAGTGGGTACGCTGGCTTGCAGCAGCCTCGTTCGTGTCGATGGGCTGCTGGACGTTGGTCAGCTAGCCTCGTCATTACAACAGACGGCTTTTGTCGCCGCTGACAAATCCGGCAAGAGGCTGGCGAATATTTTTGCCGAAGGCAATGACTTTGAACAGTTCACCCATTTCAGCGGGGCTCACCAGCTTTTGCAACTGGTTCGCCAAGGGCAGATAGGCGCCGGCATTTTCCGCCGGGGTTTGTGCCAGAATTTCAGTGATGCCGCAGTTGATGAGGAAATGCGCCTGGGTGGTATAGCCGCGCAATTCCAGTCCGGCGTCGATTGCAACCTCGGTAAGCGCACTGAAATCCACATGACTGGTGATGTCCTGCAAGCCTGGCAGATAGAACGGATCATCGTGGGCATGGTGACGGTAATGGCACATCAGTGTTCCCTGATCACGCTGCGAATGGTAGTACTCACTGCGGCCGAAGCCATAGTCGATCAAAACTATCGCGCCTTGCCGCAAAACGCCTGCGAGGCTGCGCATGAAACCGCGCGCAGCCAGATTGATTTCGCTGATGTAGTCTTTGCCGGGATCAGTTCGGAGATTGAGTGCGCGCGCCGCTGCTAAAAGCTCGCCGTCAACCAGTGGATGTTCTCTCCACTCGAACGCTGTGCCGTTCCACGCCACGCCGCGCTCGAACAAGCTACCATCGCGCCACACCACCAGATGCACCGGCATGGCATCGAGCACTTCATTGGCAAGGACAAGGCCGTTGAACCCTGCGGGCAGATGTTCCAGCCAGTCAATTCGTGCTGAGAGATGCGGCGCGTGCTTCTCGAATAATTCCTGCTGCCGCTGTCGCAGTTCCGCACTGACTTCCAGGATTAGATACCGCCCCGGCAAGTGCCCAAGTTTCTCCAGTTCCAGCAGCATATCAAGCGCGAGCTTGCCGGTGCCCGCGCCGAACTCCAGGATGCCACCGCCCTCGTCACCCATGAGTTCAAGCGTCTGCGCCGCTTGTCGCGCGACTGCTTTGCCGAACAGCGGAGAAATTTCCGGAGCGGTGACGAAATCTCCCCTGTCGCCAAACTTTGCTGCACCGCCGCTGTAATAGCCCATGCCCGGTGCATATAGCGCCAATTCCATGTAACGCGCAAACGGAATCCAGCCGTCGGCAGCGGCAATTTCGGTGCGGATCAGCTCCTGCACGGCGTGACTCTGCTGGAGCGCGGCCTCGTTCGGTATCGGTAGTGACGGCATCGGCGCTGGAGTGCCTTTATGGTAAATTGTAGAAATTGCTGAATATGCAAGTGTAGAGGAGATAGCGATGCAAGGGAAAGTGGTACTCATCACCGCTGGGGCCAAACGGGTGGGTGCGGCCATCTGCCGCAAGCTGCACCTGCGCGGCGCGAATCTGATGCTGCACTATCGTTCCTCGCTGGAGGAAGCGCAAGGGTTGCAGACTGAACTCAACCAGATCCGTCCCGGCTCAGTGGCATTGGTGCAAGCCGATCTGCTCGATATCGCCCAAATACCGAGGCTGGTTGACACAACCATGCAGCAGTTCGGCAAACTGGATGCACTGGTCAACAACGCTTCCAGCTTTTTCTCCACGCCGCTGGGAGAAGTCACCGCGGCAGCATGGGACGATCTTGTCGGCAGCAATCTGAAAGCGCCGCTATTTCTGTCCCAGGCGGCTGCGCCGCATCTCCGACAGCAGCACGGTTGCATCGTCAATATCGTTGACATTCACGCCGAGTGGCCGCTGAAAAATTACATCATCTACAGTGCTGCAAAAGGTGGACTGGCGTCGCTTACCCGCTCGCTGGCGTTGGAGCTTGCACCTGAAATCAGGGTGAATGGTGTTTCCCCGGGACCCATTCTATGGCCGGAAAATGATGAATGGGCGGATGTGGCAGTCCGTCAGCATATCATCAGCAAGACGCTGCTCAAACGCATGGGTGAACCAGACGACATTGCCCGAACGGTGCTGTTCCTGATCGCCGATGCGCCTTATATCACCGGCCAGATCATCGCGGTGGATGGCGGTCGCAGCGTGAATCTGTAGAGAGGCTGCCACATGAGCTCAAAAATCTTGCTGTTATCGGCAGAGGGCCCTGTGCGCAATAGCCGGCATGCGATTTCTTGCATCGGAAGTTTGCTCTTTCTGCGGTTCGGTTTGATGGTAGTATCCCCATCGAAGCTGGCTAGACAGTCGCTGCCTGTTTTTCAGCAATGAAAAGTGGGGAGAGGAAAGTCCGGGCTCCATAGAGCAGGATGCCGGTTAATGGCCGGCCGCTATAAGTCGCAAGACCCAAGGCGAGGAACAGGGCCACAGAGACGAGCGTATTAAGTTACGGTGAAACGCGGTAACCTCCATCCGGAGCAAGACCAAATAGGCAGGCTATGACGCTGCTCGCTGAGCCTGCGGGTAGGTTGCTTGAGCGTACGGGCAACCGTGCGCCTAGAGGAATGACTGTCCACGACAGAACCCGGCTTACCGGCCAGCTTCACTTCATTGTTGCAGGGACTTGTTAAGCGATCCCCTGACCATGTCGGTTTAATGGGGATTTATTCAGAGTTTTTCTCAAGCCTCACACCAGATTCGCTTTCTTTGCCTCGCCACTTCCCCGGTTTCGCCTGTAACACCTCACAAAGTGATAAATTACATTCAGTTCTTCATCTATCCCATTTATTTATATAAGATATTTATCTGAGCCAGAAATCTTCTCCGATTTCTGCTTTAAGTCTTTGTCGTATAAACAAAAACCCCTAATTTTTCACTTGACTAGCCCCCCCTTTTTAATTACAGTGGGCGGAAGTGGGAAAAAGTGGGAGAAAATTCCAGACTAGAAAACTCTGGAATTCCTCCTGGAAAACAAGGGAGACGGCATGTTTCGAGGTGTTACGCCTATCAGTCTGGACAACAAGGGAAGGCTTGCGGTGCCTGCAAAGTATCGTGATGGACTGCTATCCTTTTGCGCCGGTCATCTGGTCGTTACCGCTGATCCTTCCAAGTGTTTGCTGGTCTATCCTCAGCCCGCGTGGGAGCCCATAGAGCAAAAACTCAATAGTCTTTCCAGCTTCAATCCCCAAAGCCGCAGTCTGCAACGTCTTTTAGTCGGCAATGCCAGCGATGTGGAGATAGATGGCGCCGGCCGCATCCTAGTGCCGCCGCCCTTGCGCCAGTTCGCCGGCTTGATAAAGGACGTGGTGCTGGTGGGGCAAGGCGCGAAATTCGAATTGTGGGACGAGGAAAAGTGGAATTTGCAGATCGAGAATGCTCTCGGATTCAAGGATAGCGGCATACCGCCAGAACTCGACGGTTTCTCACTTTGATACTGGGGTGATGCCACTCTCATGCATGCCACGGTGTTGCTGTATGAAGCGGTGGATGCGCTGGCAGTCAAGCCAGACGGAATTTATGTGGACGGCACTTTCGGCCGTGGTGGTCACAGCCGGCTGATCCTGGAGCGACTGGGGAAAGGTGGCAGGCTGATCGCGCTTGACAAGGACCCGGCTGCAGTGATGGTGGGGCAAGCTATCAAGGATGCGCGTTTTTGCATAATGCATAGCGGATTTTCGCAGATGCAGCAGGTATTGCAGGAACTGGGTGTGGAGCGGGCGGATGGAGTATTGCTGGATCTGGGGGTATCTTCGCCGCAACTTGAACAGGCACTGCGCGGATTCAGTTTTCGCTTCGAAGGTCCACTCGACATGCGCATGGATACCAGCCGAGGGCAGACCGCGGCAGAATGGCTGGCCTCTGTTTCAGAAGCGCATTTGGGAGAGGTGATAAGAAATTATGGCGAAGAACGGTTTGCTAAACAGATTGCAAGAGCGATTGTTGCGGCAAGAGCGCAGCAGCCTATCGTTACCACACTTCAACTTGCCGAAATCGTGGCAGCGACCGTGCGTGCGCGCGGGCACCAGCGGGAAAACAAGCAGAATCCGGCGACACGCACCTTCCAGGCTATACGGATTTACCTCAATCAGGAGCTTGAAGAGTTGTCGCTGACTCTGCCGCAATGCGTGGAGATATTGAATCCTGGCGGACGGCTGGTAGCCATCAGCTTTCACTCGCTGGAGGATCGATTAGTGAAGCGCTTTATGCGCGAGGCGGCGAATCCTGACAGGCTTCCGCGAGGACTGCCTTTGCGGGCAAAAGAAGTGCAGCAGCTAACCTGTCAGAGATTGCGTCTGGTGGGCAAGGCGATACGCCCCAGTGAAGAGGAAGTGACTGCCAATCCACGGGCCAGAAGTGCAGTAATGCGGGTGGCGGAACGGGTAAGCCCGGCATAGCGGGGAGTCGGAGAAAGGAATGATCTTGGTTACCAAGAGGTGGACATGACCAGGCTGAATCTACTGCTGACGCTTATCCTCATCGCCTGCGCGCTGAGTGTTGTGACTTCACAGCATAACGCGCGCAAGTTTTTTGTGGAGTTGGAGAAAGAACAGGACCTGGCGAGGCAGTTGGCGGTGGAATGGGGGCAGTTGCAACTTGAACAAAGCACCTGGGCGATGCATGCGCGTGTTGAGAAAATTGCCAGCGGGCAGTTGCGCATGAGAGTACCGGATGCAGCACGCGTTCGAATTGTTTCGCCGCTGAACGCGATGAATGCAAATGCCATTGCAGGAGCGCCCCAACCGTGATACCGGATTTCACGCCGCGTAGCATTCTGCCCGCATGGCGCTCGCGTCTGCTGGTGGTGGCTTTATTGCTGGGGTTACTCGGGTTGGCGGGACGTGCTGTCTATCTGCAGGGAATGCACAACGGTTTTTTGCAACAGAAAGGCGAGTCGCGTTACAGCCGCGTGATCGAAATGAGCGCACACCGCGGCATGATTACGGATCGGCATGGCGAGCCGCTCGCAATCAGTACGCCGGTGGAATCGGTGTGGGCGAGTCCGCAGGACATGGATGCAACATCCACACAAATAAAAAAACTGGCGAATCTGATCGGAATGGATGCTGCGGAAGTTCGCAAGCGGATCAGTGGGCCGCAGCGTGATTTTGTCTACCTGAAGCGGCACTTGCCGCCAGAGACTGCAGCCAAGGTGGTCGAATTGAACATGTCAGGCGTATTTCTTCGACGGGAATTTCGCCGATATTACCCGGCGGGTGAACTGACGGCACATATGCTCGGGTTTACCGATGTGGATGACAACGGGCAGGAAGGAATCGAGCTGGCGTGGCAGGATGCGCTCGCCGGCAAGCCCGGCAGTCGTCGCGTTATCAAGGATCGCAAGGGACGTATTATCGAGGATGTCGAGAGTATTCGCGCACCCAAGCCAGGAAAAGACATAACGCTGTCCATAGACAGCAAAATCCAGTATCTCGCTTACCGTGAATTGAAACAGGCAGTGGAGGCATCTAAAGCCAAGGCGGGCGGGATCGTGGTGCTGGATGCGCAGACTGGTGAGGTGCTGGCGCTGGCCAATCTGCCGGTCTACAACCCCAATAACCGCACGAAAATGAGCGGTGCACGTGCACGCAACCGCGCCTTGACCGATGTGTTTGAGCCAGGTTCAACTCTGAAACCGTTCACCGTAGCAGCGGCACTGGAAGCGGGGCGAATTGCGCCAGACACGATATTTCAGACAGCACCCGGTACTCTTACCATAGGCAGGGCAACGATCCGCGACTCTCACAAGGAAGGCCCGTTGACGGTGGCACAGGTGATCCAGAAGTCCAGCAATGTCGGTTCCGCAAAGATTGCATTGTCACTGCCACCGCAAACGCTATGGGAAATGCTGAGCCACTCCGGTTTCGGCATATCCACCGGTTCTGGATTTCCCGGAGAAGTCACGGGCAGGCTGCGTCCCCACCACACCTGGCGTCCCATCGAACAAGCCACCATGTCGTATGGCCACGGCATCTCGGTGAGCTTGCTACAGTTGGCGCGTGCCTACACTCTGTTTTCTACAGAAGGTGAATTGAAGCCGATATCGCTGTTAAAGCTCGATGCACCCGTAGCGGGTGAGCGGGTGATTTCGCGCGCTACCGCTCTGGCCGTGAGCAGAATGCTGGAGATGGTGGTGAGCCCCGGCGGTACCGGGCCGCGCGCACAGATCAGTGGTTACCGGGTGGCAGGCAAGACCGGCACCGCGCACAAGCTGGAAGGCAATGGTTATGCAAAAAATCGTTACATCTCCACGTTCGTCGGTTACGCACCTGCTTCCAATCCACGCTTGGTCATTGCAGTGATGCTGGATGAGCCATCCGCCGGCCAATATTTTGGTGGTGTGGTGGCAGCTCCGGTATTCAGTCAGGTAATGGCTGGCGCCTTGCGCATATTGAGTGTTCCGCATGATGCGCCCACCAATAATATTGTGTCATTTCCGGCAGCACCTGAGTTGCGGGGTGATGTATGAATACGGGATTCGGAATCTGGGATTTGCAGCCCAGGAAAAAATCAGAAACGCAGTTTGACACTTATCTGCTCAATGATCTCGGCGTCAAAATTAACAATCTTGTTACCGACAGTCGCATGGTAAAGCCGGGAGACACATTCCTCGCCTGTGTCGGAGATAAATTCGACGCCCGCGAATTCATTCCCCAAGCCATCGCCGCGGGAGCAAATGCGGTGTTGTGGGAGCGGCATTGCGGCTTCTCATGGAACCCGGCATGGCAAGTGCCCAATCTGCCGATAGCCGGGCTGCGTGCCAAGGCAGGAATGATTGCCAGTCAGGTATATAACCAGCCATCGCAAAAATTGTGGCTCATCGGTATCACCGGAACCAACGGCAAGACGTCGTGCAGCCACTGGATCGCACAGGCAATGACAGCGCTGGGCAGAAAAACTGCTGTCATCGGCACCTTGGGAAATGGTTTTCCCGGCGCACTTAAATCCACCATCAATACCACGCCGGATGCGGTTCGGCTGCAGCAGGAAATGGCGGATTTTTTACAGCATGGCGCTGAATGTGTGGCGATGGAAGTGTCGTCACATGGAATTGAGCAAGAGCGTATCAACGGTACAACATTCGCGGTGGCGTTGTTTACCAATCTGTCACGCGACCACCTCGATTATCACGACAGCATGCAGGAATATGCCGCCGTGAAGGCGCGCTTATTTCTCTGGCCCGGGCTCAAATATGCGGTACTTAATCTGGATGATGCGTTTGGTGTCGAGCTGTCGCAACGGCTTGCTGCCATGCCCACGCAGATTATTGGCTACGGATTTGAAGAATTGGGAGTCGGTAACTGGGATTCTGAAAAAATCAGCATGCTGCACGGGAGCAATCTCAAGTCAAGCATGGATGGTCTGGAGTTCGATGTCGAGTTCAAGAATGAACGGGCAAAATTTAAAACCGAAGTAGTGGGCAGATTCAATGCTTCCAACTTGCTGGCAGTGCTGGCTGTTTTGCTGGCCAGCGGCATCAAGCTGGCTGATGCAGTGCAGGCTGTACAGCAAGTGCGGCCGATAGCGGGCAGGATGGAGCGGTTGGGCGGGGGTGATCAACCGCTGGTGGTGGTGGATTACGCCCACACTCCGGACGCCTTGGAGAAGGTGTTGACGACGCTGCGTGAAGTTCTTCGCAACCCCGAGAGCCAGCAGAAAGCAAAAACCAAAAACTCGAAATTGGTCTGTGTGTTCGGCTGCGGAGGTGAGCGTGACCGCGGCAAGCGTCCGCTGCTGGGGAAGGTGGCGTCGCGGTTGGCGGATGAAGTCATCATCACCAGTGACAATCCGCGCAGCGAAAATCCACGCGCCATCATCGATGAAATCGCAGCGGCAGCGGATGCTAACTATCATATCGAGGAAGACCGGGCAGCGGCGATTTATCGGGCGCTACACGATGCGCGCCAGGGCGACGTGGTGCTGATCGCGGGCAAGGGGCATGAGATGTATCAGGAAATCGGCGGACACAGATTTCCGTTCAGCGACAGCGAAGTCGCACGCCAAGTATTGCAGGATTTGGCCGCCCAACAAGTACGGGCGCAAGGATGATGGCAGTGCAGGAAGCGGCACGTGCTCTGGATGCTGAATGGCGCGGTGAAGATGCATTTTTTACCGGGGTTAGCACGGATAGCCGCATGGTGAGACGCGGCGATTTATTTGTTGCGCTGAGAGGGGAGAAATACGACGGCCATGAGTTTGTGGTTATTGCGAAGGAGAAGGGTGCGGTAGCGGCAATGGTGTGCCGGGAGGCGGAGACCGGAAACCGGGAATTGGGAATCCCCCTGATACTGGTGAAGGATACGCGCCTGGGTCTGGGGCAATTGGCGGCGCACTGGCGTGGGCGCTTTGCCATCCCATTGGTCGCGGTGACAGGCAGCAACGGCAAGACCACGGTGAAAGAAATGATCGCGTCTATTTTGCGGCAGACGGCAGGCAATGCAGACAAGGTGCTAGCGACGGAGGGCAACCTCAACAATGATATCGGTGTGCCGCAGATGTTGCTGCGATTACGCGCACAGCATGCTTACGCGGTGATCGAAATGGGCATGAATCACGCCGGCGAGATCGCATACCTGACTGGCTTGGCGAAGCCCAGCGTGGCGCTGATAACCAATGCCGGTGCGGCACATCTTGAGGGACTGGGTTCGGTGGAGGCAGTCGCCCGCGCCAAGGGTGAGGTTTTCGAAGGGCTGGATCTGACGGGAGTGGCGGTTATCAACGCTGATGACCCCTACGCGCCGTTGTGGCGCAAGTTCGCGGGCAGCAGACGGGTGGTGGATTTTGGTCTGGGCGCAGGCGCGGTGGTGAGCGCCCGCTATCAGCTGAATCCGCTTGACAGCAAGATAACGATGACGCTTCCGGATGGGGTGGAGGAAGTGGCACTGCAGGTCCCCGGCGAACATAACGTGCGTAACGCGCTGGCAGCGGCTGCGGCTGCAGCAGCTATGGGCATAGACAAGGAAATCATCGCACTGGGGCTGAGTAAGTTCAGCGGGGTGAAGGGGCGCATGCAGAAAAAACGTGGTTTGCATGAGGCAACACTGATAGATGACAGTTACAACGCTAATCCGGAATCGGTGCGAGCCGCGCTGGCCGTGCTAGCCGCTGCTCCAGGAAAAAAAATTCTGGTGCTGGGCGACATGGGTGAGCTGGGTGCAAACGCAGTAATTTTACACGAGCGCATCGGGGAAGAGGCACGCCTTGCGGGGGTAGACAGGCTGTTTGCTATGGGTGAATTGAGTGCATATGCCGTGGCGAGATTCGGTGCGGGGGCGCGGCATTTTGAGCGCATCGAGGAGTTGGTGGCTGAAGTCAGGGGTCAACTGGCAGCCGATGTCACGGTGCTGGTGAAGGGGTCGCGCTTCATGCAAATGGAACGAGTGATCAAGGATGTCGAGTCATGAGTACTGAATTGTTAAACGTGGAATGATCATGCAAAACACAATTTCATGGTTGCAATTGTCATGTTGCTAGAACTCGCCCAATGGCTGGCCAGGGATATCCGTGCATTCAACGTGCTCAATTACATTACGTTACGCGCGGTGCTGGCGGCACTTACCGCTCTGGCGATTTCATTCATGGTTGGCCCGGCCATGATACGCAAGCTCACCGCTTATAAAATCGGCCAGTCGGTGCGCGATGACGGGCCGCAATCCCACCTCGTCAAAGCGGGCACGCCGACCATGGGTGGCGCGTTGATACTGGTGTCCATCGCCGTCACCACCTTGCTGTGGTCGGATTTGAGCAATCGTTACGTGTGGGTGGTGTTACTGACCACGCTCGGTTTCGGTGTAATCGGCTGGGTGGATGATTACCGCAAGGTGGTATATCGCAATCCCAAGGGGATATCAGCCAGGTCAAAATTCTTCTGGCAATCGCTGATTGCGATCTCGGTGGCGCTGTACCTTGCGCTCACCGCCGATCTGCCGGCGCAGACCAGTTTAATCGTGCCTTTCTTCAAACAGGTGGCAATACCGCTGGGCGTATTCGGTTTCGTGACACTGGCCTATTTTGTCATCGTTGGCACCAGCAATGCGGTCAACCTGACCGATGGCCTCGATGGCCTGGCCATCATGCCGACCGTGATGATCAGCAGCGCCTTGGCAATTTTCGCCTACGTGGCGGGTCATGCAGTGTTCGCAAAATATCTCGGCATTCCCTATGTTCCGCATGCAGGTGAACTAGCTGTTTTCTGTGGCGCCATGGCGGGTGCTGGGCTTGCTTTCCTGTGGTTCAACGCCTATCCGGCAGAAGTATTCATGGGCGATGTCGGTGCGCTGGCGCTGGGCGCTGCACTGGGCGTGGTAACGGTGATCGTGCGCCAGGAGATCGTGCTGTTCATCATGGGTGGAGTATTCGTGGTGGAAACCCTATCAGTGATGCTGCAAGTGGCTTCATTCAAGCTGACGGGAAAGCGCATTTTCCGCATGGCGCCACTGCATCATCACTACGAATTGAAGGGCTGGAAAGAGAACCAGGTGGTGGTGCGATTCTGGATTATCACCATGATGCTGGTGCTGTTTGGTTTGTCCACGCTGAAACTGAGATAAAAGATTTTGGAATGCCCTTATGAATTTGCGAGGTAAAACTGTGTTGGTACTGGGAATGGGTGAAACCGGATTGTCCATGGCCGAATGGCTGTTGCGCCAAGGTGCGAACGTGCGTGCCGCTGACAGCCGTGCAACACCGCCCAATCTGGATGCAATGCAACGGGCCGTACCTGCTGCGCAGGTATTTGCCGGCGCATTTGCCGCCAAGACTTTCATCGGAATAGATCTCATTGCCATCAGTCCCGGGGTACCGCTGGCGGAACCGCTGGTGCAGCAGGCAGCGAAGTGTGGGGTATCGGTAGTGGGTGATATTGAGCTTTTCGCTCTGGCGCTTGGACAGACCGGCAGTTCAAAACCAAAAATCCTGGCCATTACCGGTTCCAATGGCAAGACCACAGTAACCGCCATGGTAGGGGCGATGGTAAAGCGAGCCGGGTGGGATGCCGAAGTGGCAGGCAATATCGGTCCGGCGGTGCTGGATGCGCTGATGCGGCGGGGAGATTCCGGCAAGCTGCCGCAAGCATGGGTTCTGGAGATTTCCAGTTTCCAGTTGGAAACTACTCGAAGCCTCAATCCCGATGCGGCGGCAGTGCTGAATTTATGCGAGGACCATTTCGACCGTTATGCTGGAATGCAGGATTATGCCGCTGCTAAGGCCAGGATATTTTTGGGTGAAGGTCGTGGTGCGCAGATTCTCAACCGTGACGACCCTTTGGTGTGTGCGATGGCATTGCCCGGGAGAAAACAGATGACTTTTGGTCTGGATGCGCCGGTTGCCGAGAGTGATTTTGGTCTGCTGTGTGACGGTGGCGATACCTGGCTGGTACAGGGGGGGGCGCGTCTGATGAAAGCCAGTGAACTCGCCATTACCGGTCAGCATAATGCGGCCAATGCGCTGGCTGCGCTGGCGCTATGTCGCGCCGTGGAATTGCCGTTTGAGCCATTGCTGCAGGCCTTGCGTGAATTCAAGGGGCTGCCGCATCGTATGGAAAAGGTGGCGGCATTTGGCGGCATTACCTTCTATGACGACTCGAAAGGCACCAACGTCGGCGCCACGGTCGCCGCTCTGAACGGCATGACGCAACGTGTGGTGCTGATCGCCGGCGGCGATGGCAAGGGACAGGATTTCTCCCTGTTGCGGCAGCCGCTGGCAGAATGCGCGCGCGCGGTAGTGCTGATCGGGCGCGATGCCGGGAAAATTGCCGCTGCGCTAGTTGGCTGCGGCGTGCCGCTGCATCAGGCAAAGACGATGGAAGAAGCGGTGCAGCAAAGCTTTGTGTTGGCACAACGGGGTGATGCAGTGTTGATGTCGCCGGCGTGCGCCAGCCTCGATATGTTCAGAAATTACGCGCATCGCGCGGAAGTATTCGTCGCGGCGGTAAGAGAGTTGGCGGCAAGAGTTCCAGCCACGATTGAGCAAGGTTCCTGCCAATGATTTACCAGACCGACATCAACAACCAGAGTATGCCGCACGACTTTGATCAGACCCTGGCTTGGTCTGCGATATTGTTGCTGAGCCTGGGACTGGTAATGGTTTATTCCGCTTCCATTGCCATCGCCGAAGCGGGGCGCGGCACCGGTGGCTATGCGGCCCATTTTCTTGTGCGGCATGGCGCCTATCTGCTGGTGGGTCTGCTGGCGGGGTTGATTGCGTTCCAAGTGCCGATGCCGGTGTGGCAGAAATATTCGTTTCACTTGTTTCTGCTCGGAGTGCTGCTGCTGGTGCTGGTGTTGATTCCCGGAATAGGCCGTGAGGTCAACGGCAGCCGGCGCTGGTTATCGCTACTGGTAGTGAACTTGCAGCCATCCGAGTTCATGAAGTTGTTCGTAGTGATTTACGCTGCCGACTACACCATCCGCAAGAGCGCGTATCTGGATAGTTTTCGCAAAGGTTTTTTCCCGATGCTGATCGTGATGCTGGTGATAGGTCTGCTGCTACTGCGCGAGCCGGATTTCGGTGCGTTTGTTGTTATCACCGCCATCGCGATGGCAACCTTGTTCCTGGGGGGCATGAACCTGAAGCTGTTCGCGGGGTTGATCAGTTTTCTGGTTGCCGGTCTATTGGCGCTGATCTGGATCGAGCCTTACCGCATGCAGCGCATTGTGGGGTTCATGGATCCATGGATCGATCCTTATGGAAAAGGCTACCAGTTAAGCCATGCCTTGATTGCATTCGGGCGCGGCGAATGGCTGGGCGTTGGTTTGGGTGGCAGCGTGGAAAAACTTTTTTACTTGCCCGAAGCACATACCGATTTTCTGCTGGCGGTGATTGCAGAAGAACTTGGTTTTATCGGCGTGGCAACAGTGGTGGCACTGTTCGCGGCATTAGTGATGCGCGCTTTCGTGATAGGTCGTCAGGCCGCGATGCGGGAACGTCACTTTTCTGCGCTGGTGGCGCAAGGCATTGGCGTATGGCTGGGGGTGCAGGCTTTTATTAACATGGGTGTGAACATGGGGGTTTTGCCGACGAAAGGATTGACCTTGCCGCTGATGAGTTTCGGTGGCAGCAGTATTGTCGCCAACTGCGTTGCGCTGGCGGTATTGCTGCGGGTGGACTGGGAGAATCGGCAACTCATGCGAGGTTTTACCGCATGAACAGGCGGCTACAGAGGATTAATGCGGGAGTCTCGACTTGGCTCACACCATCCTGATCATGGCTGGCGGAACTGGCGGCCATGTGTTTCCCGGATTAGCGGTGGCGGATTATATGAAGACAGCGGGATGGCACGTCGTGTGGCTGGGAACCGAAGGAGGAATGGAGACAATGCTGGTGCCGCAACGCGGGTATGACATAAGAACCATCCGTTTTTCCGGCATGCGCGGCAAAAATGCCGTGGCGTGGTTGACGCTGCCGCTGCGGCTGCTGCTGGCATTCTGGCAAAGCGCCAAGGTGCTGTTTCAGGTGCGTCCCGACGTGGTATTGGGCATGGGTGGTTATCCGGCGTTTCCCGGTGGCCTGATGGCTTGGTTGTTGGGTAGGCCGCTGGTGATACACGAACAGAATTCGATAGCGGGTCTCACCAATAAAGTGCTGGCGAAATTTGCAGATAAAGTCCTGCTGGGTTTTCCAGATGCAATCAGGAACGATAACAAGACAGTATTTTCCGGTAATCCGGTGCGCAACGCGATCGGCCAGTTGGATGCGCCAGAAACAAGGTATGCCGCTCGTGACAAAAACGGCAGTGGAAGATTGAGATTGCTGGTGGTAGGTGGCAGTTTGGGGGCACACGCGCTGAATGCCGTGGTGCCGCAGGCATTGGGATTGATCCCGGAAAACAGGCGCCCACAGGTGACGCACCAGGCAGGAGCGAGACATCTGGATACGTTGAGAAAGAATTATGCGGAAGCGGGAGTGGCAGGTGAGTTGGTGGCGTTCATCGAAGACATGGCCACTTGCTATGCCGATTGTGATCTGGTGATTTGCCGCGCTGGCGCACTCACCATTGCTGAACTGGCAGCGGCAGGGG
>Ga0209253_10002685_pt1 | contig 15758 bp, 10 predicted proteins | sample FrelakmetBRP12BR_FD_187145 | JGI IMG/M metagenome (GOLD analysis project Ga0209253, IMG submission 187145) | Freshwater lake sediment microbial communities from the University of Notre Dame, USA, for methane emissions studies - BRP12 BR (SPAdes)... | ecosystem: Environmental > Aquatic >...
TGCGTATCTATCTCGGCCACAATAGCAAATGCGGGTCGGCGGCATCGCCTTCTCACGGTTCTGGTGTTCCCTTGTGGGCCTCGAGGTTGAGCGGGCGTTTCTTTGGCGCGAGTCGGCCCCTGCGGAGGAGGGGGTCTTCCAGTGTGCGCTCGGCTTCCCGCGCTGGCCTGACAGATTCCCTCGTAAGACGGGCTGCGACCGCTCTTAGTTGCTGGCGGCGGCCGCTGGTGCACCGCCGGAACTCGGTGTCCCCTCAGCGCACGTCCCGTACGGTGAGCAGCGGGGGTCCCACGCCCACGCGACCACCCAACCTGACGCTTCGGGCCCCTTGTCCTCCTTTGCGTTCACCATGACCGTGGACCAGGGGCGGATCAGGCCAGTTCGCGCGAGTCCGCCCACTTCAGCCACTCGCTCAGCACGAGCAGCGTCCACAGCGGACGTGCGTGGTCGTTCTTGAGCTGGCGGTGCTCCTCCAGGAGCGCCTTCGCTTCGGATGGCCGGATGCCGACGTCCCCCAGCAGCGGGTTTCCGAGGTGTCCTTCCGCCCACTCGTACAGGGGACCCCGCAGCCACGCCGTCAGCGGCACGGAGAGCCCGCGCTTCTTGCGATGCACGATCGCTCGCGGCAGGTAGCGCAGGGCATAGGTCTTGAGGAACGCTTTTGTGGTGATGCCCTTGAGGCGTTCCTCCACCGCCAACCCGGCCGCGAACTCCATGACCTCCGGGTCCAGGAACGGGGCCCGCAGCTCGATGGCGGAGAGCATGCTCGCCCGGTCGGCCTTGGTCAGCAGCCCCTCCGCAAGGGTGTTCTCGAGGTCGTAGCGCTGCAGCGCATCGAGCAGCGCCTCATCCTCGTGCTTGGGTTCGAACTGCGGCGTGACGGACTCCACACCGAGACGCTTCAACAGCGCGGGATCGATGCTGGCCGTCCACAACAGGTGCCGTGCCATGCCCTCGAGCTCAGCCCCGTCGACGAACTTCTTCAGCAGGAAGGAGAGCGGCATCTTCTTCTGGCTCGGGGGCCAGCGTCTCACGACGGACCCGATCGCCGATTTGATGAGGTTGGGCAGGACGGCGTAACCCGCACTGACCCGGGCGCCGATGTACGTGGGATAACCTCCGAACAGCTCGTCTCCCCCTTCGCCCACCAGCGCGATCTTGGCGTCCTGCGCGGCGCGCCTCGCGAGCAGCGCGGCCGGGATCCATGCGGGATCTGCGAGCGGTTCCCCGGTGTGCGCGATCAACCCCGCAAGCTCGCGCGGGAAGTCGTCGGCTTGCACCCAGACCTTTTCACAGGGGATCTTGAGCATCTGCGCCACCTGCTGTGCGAAGGAGCCCTCGTCGAACGACGGCTCATGGAAGCGCAACGTGTACGCGGTCAGCGGGTACTCAGGGCGAAGGCTCCGGAGGACAGCCGCGACCAGTGAGGAGTCAACGCCCCCGCTGAGGAACACGCCGTATGGAACATCCACCTCGCTCTGGCGGTGTACCGCGTGACGGAAGATGTTGTCGAACGTCTGGGGGTCGGCCCTGTGCTTCGGGGCCGGCGGGAGGTTCCACCGCCAGTAGCGCCGGTGTTCAGCGGTGTGCCGGCTGAAGATCACGACCTCGGCCGGTCTGACCTTGCGGATGCTCCGGAACGGTGACTGTGGGGCGCCGAAGTACCCCCGCTGCAGGTAGTCATGGATACCCTGGATGTCCCTGGGCAGCGGGCGGCCCAAAGCCGTCACCAGCGAGGCGATCTCCGAGGCGAAGGCCACACCGGTCTCATCGGCCGCGTAGAAGAGCGGACGCTCGCCTGCCCGGTCCCGCGCCAGGAGCAATCTCTGCTGTGCCGGGTCCCATATGGCCAGCGCGAAGGCCCCGTTGAGCCGCTGCACACACTCGGCGCCCAGGAGTCCGTACAGGTCCGCGATCACCGCCACGTCGTTCTTCGCGCTGACCGTTCGCCCCTGTGCGGCAAGGAACTCCTTCAGTTCTGAGTGGTTGTCGATCTCGCCGTTGCAGACGACGACGACACCGCTGCCCTCGTGCACCATGGGCTGGGCACCGTCCTGCAGCCCCCGGATAATCAGGCGCGCCGCCCCGAGCACGGCCGCGCCGCTCTGCACGGTGCGCTGGTCGTCCGGACCGCGGTGCGCCACGGCCTCGACCATGGCAGCGGTCTGCAGCAGACGATCCTGCTGACCCGCCATGCTCTCCCAACGAACGGTTCCCGCGATTCCGCACATCAGTCTGGTTCCTGGGCAGGAATCAGCGCGCCCCACCAGCGGGGGGTCAGCTCCCGGAAGGCGGCGCCGCGGGCCGCTGCCAGTTCGTTCGCCCGCGCATCCGGACTCATTCCACGGCTCAGCATGAGCACCGGTTTCTTCTTCGAGCCGATCCACCCCTGGACGTCGTCGAGGTGCACCACCTGCTCCGGCCACTTCGAGGGCTTCTTCAGCGTGAACGGGATGTAGTTGCTGGGAATCTCGTGTCCGTCTTCCGTGATGACGGTCATGGTCCGCCCCAGGTAGAAAGGCAAACCCGGGGCGAAGCACCGGTAGCCTGCGATCTCCGCGCCCGCCGCTCCGCGCTCCTGGATGGCTCGGGCCAGGGGGCGCGAGGAACGCGCCTCCGCATAGACCGAGACCTCGCGGCCGCCCACCGCGAGCACGAGCAGGGACGGCAGGACGAACGCCCCCAGCATCGCGGGGATGCTGCGGCTCGCCCGCGCCGCGAGAGTTCCCGCTGCGATGACCAGCAGCGCGATCAACAGCGGCTGGAGCCAGACGTCTGCACGAACGAGGTCAGTGGGCGGAATGTGAAACGCTGTCTGCAGAGACAGGAGACCGAACCGATGCGCGGCCAGGACGAGCCCTGCTCCGGCGGACACGATCGTCAGCAGCACGGCGGCTCTCCGGATCAATCGTGCCGCCGCTCCTGCCGGGTTCGCCGCGGCCAGATCGAACACGCGTGCAGTCAGCATGCCCAGCGCCACAACACCGGGGAGCACGTACCCAGGGAGCTTCGACCTGGAGATGGAGAAGAAGAGGACCACCACCACCGGGAACGTCGCGAGCAGCAGGTCTGCGCGCGCCGCGTCCTTCCTGCGCTGCCAGCCGCGGAGGATCATCTCCGGCAGCAGGAGGCTCCACGGGAGGAAGACGCCGGCGATCAGCGGGATGTAGTAGTAGATCGGCGCGCCGCGGCGGAACTCTGCAGAAGACGTGAAGCGCGCCAGCGACTCCTTGACCAGTCCGTAGTAGGGAAAATCCGGCCTCTGCAATGAAAGCGCCACGAACCAGGCGAGCACCGGGACGAAGAACACCAGGAGGTTAAGCGGCGAGAAGAAGCGTCTGCCGCCCTTGACGCCCGCGACCCGGGCGTACACGACCAGCCCGAGGAGCGGGAGCAGGAAGCCCACCGGGCCCTTGAGCAGGGTTGCAAGCGCCGCCGCCAAAACGGTCAGGACGTACCACGTGGCGGCGCCTGGTTCCTCGCGCTTCTCCAGCGCCACGAACCCTGCCAGAAGCGCCGCACACACGAAGAACGTGAGCGCCATGTCGAAGATCACGATGCGGGAGAAGCCTATGAACAGAGGGGTCGTGCCGACGACAAGGACAGCCATGGAGGCCGCGCGTTTCCCATAGACGTGCCGGCAGAACAGCCAAACCAGGACCAGTGTCAGCGCTCCAAACAGAGCCGAGGGCAGGCGAGCCGCCGTTTCGTTCTCGCCGAACACGGCCAGGGAGGCGGCCACGGCATCGAAGTAGAGTGCCGGCTTGTCCAGATACGGCATCCCGTTGTAGAGGGGGACCAGGAACGAGCGCGCAGCTTTCATCTCGCGCGCAACTCCGGTGTTTCGACCTTCGTCCGGGTCCATCAGGGGTGACGAGCCCAGGCCGATGAAGATGCAACCGGCCGCGACCACCCATGCCAGCAGGAACGCAGCGCTTTTCTTATGCACTGCCGGTCCCGCCCGGCCTTTCGGCTTGCGCGTCGGCACGGAGGTTCGAACCTTGCGAGCCCTGGGCGTCGCTGCCTGCCAGATCGAGTGCATCGGTGAGCTTCATCCTTCGGCCGAGCCACAGCACTCCAAGGATGTCCACGATGCCCACCCACAAACGGTCGTGCATGCCGTAGTGCGAGCGCCCCTTGGCCCTGGGGCGGTGGCTCACCGGAACGGAGACCACCTGCTCCCCCGCTCTCTGGAAGAGGGCGGGCAGGAAGCGATGCATGTGATCGAAGTGCGGCAACTTCAGGAAGACGTCACGCTTGAAGACCTTCAGGCCGCATCCGATGTCCGGCGTGTGGTCCCGGAGCACCCACCCGCGAACGCCGTTGGCGACCTTCGAGGAGACTCGCTTCAGCCAGGTGTCCATGCGCTTGGTGCGCTGGCCGCAGATCATCGCTGGACCTGCGCTGGGCGACGCGCCTGGCAGCTTCGCCAGCAGCGCGGGGATGTCGGCAGGGTCGTTCTGCCCGTCGCCATCGAGCGTGACGATCCAGCGCGAGCGCGACGCGCGCACACCGGTCGCCATCGCCGCGCTCTGGCCGCTGTTCCTGACGTGACGCAGCGGACGCAGCCTGGGATACCTGGTGAGGCACTCCTTGAGGATTCGTGGCGTGGCATCGGTGCTGCCGTCGTCCACGTAGACCACCTCGTAGTCGAGCACGCCCTCGAGCGCGGCGTGGATCTCGGCCAGCAGAGGCGCCACGTTCTCGGCCTCGTTGTGGACCGGTACGACCACCGACACCGCCGGGACGGTGGTGGCTACACGCGCGCTCATGCCTGCTTCACTTGTTTCCACGTCAGCGGATATTAATGGCACCGGAGAACAAAATACAGCGGATGCGGTGCGCTAGAGGGCCTGCCACACCCCTCCGGAGAGGGCGGCGAGCGGAAGGGGCGAGGTCCGGCCGGAGGCGACGGTGCCGGGGTGCTCGCCGAGGAGTGGACGGAGAGACGTGCCATTGCGCACGCTTGGCGGCGCCGGCACCCGAACCTCTACTGCGTGCTCGTTGGCGTTGATGACGACAATCAACTGTTCCGCTTTGTGGCTCCGTGCGAAGGCATAGACGCCGCGTGCTGCGTAGAGGGTCGCATAGGTGCCCCGGCGAAGTGCGGTGTGCCGGTGGCGCGTGGCAATCAGCCGGCGGACATGGTCGTGCAGGTTGGAGTCCCACCGCGACCTGTCCCACGGCATGGCCGCACGGCAGGCGGGGTCGGGACCACCGGCGAGGCCTATCTCGTCGCCGTAGTAGAGGCAGGGCGCGCCCGGACTGGTCATCATGTAGAACATCGCCAGCTTGAGGCGATCCTTGATGCCGCCGAGAAGGGTCAATGTACGGGGCGTGTCGTGGCTGCCCAGCAAGTTCAGTTGGGCCAGAGTGACGTTCCACGGGTACCAGGCGAGCATCGTGTGGACGCGCTCCGCGAACGCTCGAGCGCCGAGAGTTCGCAGGCGGTAGCCGCCTGGCCGGGCGCTCGTGTCGAGGCGGGGGCCTCCGAAAAAGCCGAGACACGAGCGGCTGAAGGGGTAGTTCATGAGGGCGTCGAACCTGTCCCCACGGAGCCACTCCCGGGCCTCGTCCCAGATCTCGCCGACCAGGTACGCCTCGGGGTTGACGGCCTTCACCCGACGGCGCAGCGCCCTCCAGAACCACCCGTCGTCGATCTCGGTCGGCACATCCAGCCGCCACCCGTCGATTCCCTCGCGCACCCAGTGCTCGGCAACGGCGAGCAGGTAGTCGCGCACGGCCGGCGTTGCGGTGTTGAACTTGGGAAGCTCCGGGAGTCCCCACCAGGAGGTGTAGTTGAGCGGACGGCGTGGCGAGCTGTCGTACGCGCGGAGGGGGTAGCCCTGGATGTGAAACCAGTCACGGTAGGGCGAGAGCGGTCCGTTCTCCAGGATGTGGTGAAAGGCGAAGAACCCCCTGCCGGCGTGGTTGAAGACACCGTCGAGGATCACCCGCATGCCGCGGGCATGACACGCCTGCAGGAGCTCGCCGAACGCGCGGTTGCCGCCGAGGAGGGGGTCAACCTGGTAGTAGTCGTAGGTGTGGTACCTGTGGTTGGCAGCTGACTGAAAGATCGGGTTGAGGTAGATCGCGTTGATGCCCAGGTCGGTCAGGTAGTCGAGCCGCTCGGCGATACCCAAGAGGTCCCCGCCCTTGAAGCCGAGCGGAGTGGGCGGGTCACCCCAGGGCTCGAGGCTGGGAGACTTGGGCACCCGGGTGCTCTTTGCGAAACGATCCGGGAAGATCTGATAGAAGACGGCGTCTTGCACCCAACTCGGAATCGCTGGCACGGTCATCTGAGCCTCTCCCCAAAACCGAACGGCAACAGGCGCAGGCTGTGTCCAAGTCTAACGGACCCGGCGGGCGAGCCTGAGGACGAGCGTGAGGCAGCGGAGTACCACGCCGGGGTGGGGACCGATCGCCGCACGCGAGCTCGTCTTCAGTCGCCGGTCGAGCTCCCTGAGGGGTGGTCCGTACAGGCCGCGCGGGCGGGAACCACCGGTTCCCGGAAGCTCGTCCCAGCTACGTTCCTTTGCGACGGTGCACCAACGCCCCTACCTGGCGTTGCCGACCGCTGGCGCCTCGCCGGAATGCGGCGTGCCGCCACCGCACGTCCCGTACGGTGAGCAGCGCGGGTCCCACGTCGAGTCCATCGTCAGGTTGAGCGCGGTGGCGATCCGTTCGAACGGCGTCAGCCGGTGCCGCGAGGGCGTTGGTACGGCATCGTGCGCCACGAAGACCCCGTGCGGGAAGCCTGGGCCGACCGGGAGGTTGGTCACGTCCATGCCGTCCGTCTCATCGGTTTCCTGGATGCGGAACGTCCCCACCCAGGCGTTGGTGCCGGTACGCTCGTAGACGACGTTGCGCACGTCAAGCCCGGTGCTCTGTGCCGAGGCGATCAGGTAGCCGCCACCGTCGCTCCTGTAGTACAGCGTCAGGCCCTCGACGTCCGCTTTCAGGCCGTTCGTGGATGCGACCCGGTCGACCTGGACGCGCGAGTCGCCGGCCGTCGGCTCCGCGCCGTACCTCCAGATCCCCACGTCCTCCTCGCCGATGTAGAACGCCTGGTGGACATCGTCGGCGACGCACCCCTCAACCTGGCCTCCGACGTCGAAGGTGCGCACCACCTTCCCACTCACCGAGGAACCCCCGGTGAGCTCCATCTGCTTGACTGTCCCGTCCTTCCAGTTCGCGAAGAAGGAGTACGTGCCGGTCGGCTGGCTGTAGTACATGCAGCCGCCGTACACCAGCTCCTTGGCGAGCGGCAGCGTGCTGGAGGCCAGCGTGCCATTTGCGTGCTCGAGCTTCCCCGCGGGCGTCGAATGCGGGTTGACCTTGTAGAGTGTCACTCCCGCATCGGTCTCGTTGGTGACGCCGACCAATGCCACATGCGTGTGCGCCTGGCCGGTGGAAAACGTGCCGGTGAGCGGGAAGTTGTACCGGAGATCGACGTTGTTCATGTACTTCTCGGCGTCGATGAACTGGATCTCTTGGCCGGCGAGGTTCCAGACCGCAATTCCGCCGCTCTTGTCGTCGCCGATGATCACGCTCAGTGCGGGATCAGTGGGGTGGATCCAGATCGCGCTGTCATCGCACTCGTCGCCCGCCGAGTGACAAGGGCCGGTGGTCACAGTGGACTGGACCACGGGGTAGTTGCCGGTGACTTCGGCGGCCGGGGAACAGGCGAGCGCCGCGATGGCGGCCAAGGCGGCCACCCCAAAGCGCATGAGCTTTCGCGTCATAGTGGCTCCCCCTCAGGTCTGGGGGCCGGCCCCATTATCAGGGCCGGCCCCCTCGATCGTAACGTGCGCGTCCGGATGCAAGCTCCACAAGCGAGGCTAGTTGAAGTCCACGCAGGTGATCTTGCCCTCGGTGCGGTTGGTGCGCAGCAGCACCAGGTTCTCGGGGACCTGGTCGAGCTTGATCTTCTTGGTGATCATCGGCGTCATGTCCATTCCTGCCGCCATCGCCTCGATGACGTGCGGGAATGTGCCGTGCCCGGAGTGCCCCTGTGACCCGACGATCTGGGCCCGGCGCACCTGGAGGACCTCGCCGGTCACCGGCATCTTCGCGTCGGCGCGGGCGACGACCACGACCGTGGAGTTGAGTGTTCTCCCCTCCCAGATCGCCTGCTCGATGGCCGGGTACACGATCGTCGGCAGCCCGGTTGCCTCGAGGTAGAGCTTGGCCGCCATGCCGTCAGTCAACTGCAGCACACGCTCCGTGAAGTTTTCCTTGGTGGGATCGATCACGTGGTCGGCGCCCATCATCTTGCCGAGTTTGGCGCGCGCCGGTTCCGGCTCCGAGAGGATGACCGTGGATGCGCCCTGGGTCTTCATGATCCTGATCGCGGCGATCCCGATCGGACCCCCGCCGCAGACCACGACGTTGTCGCCCGGGCGTACGCCGCCGCCCCACTGGATCATGGCCGTATAGGCGACTGACGTCGGCTCGACGAGTGAGCCGGCGAGGAAGATGTCGTCGCCCTTGTACGAGCGGCGCAGCGGCTCCAGGCTCCACACGAGGCGCGACGGCAGGACGACATACTTGGCGAAGCCGCCGTTGACGTTGAAACCGATCTCATCGAGCTTCTCGCAGTGGTTGGGGAGACCGTCGGCGCACGGCCGGCACTTTGCGCACCAGACCATCTCCTCGGCGCAGACAGGCTCGCCCCCCTTGAAGGGTTTCATCGTTCGCTTGTCGAAGGCGTTCTTCCCGCCCTTGACGACAACCCCGGCCACCTCGTGCCCGAGGATGGCTGGGAAGCCGGTGAGTCCCGGGTAGAAGATGTAGCCGTCGTCGGTGGCCTGGTTCATGTGGACGTCGGAGCCGCAGATCCCGACGGCCTTCATCTCGATCAGCACCTCGTCGTCCTTCGGCTCGGGGATTGAGTGCTCGTCGATCGAGACCTTTGGGTTCTTCCAGACCTTGCTGCCGAGGTAGGTCTGCTTGCGGTCGATGTCCTTCGCGCCCAGCTTGAACCCGGGTTTCGGCTCCCACGTCGCGTGAAGTGTTACGCCCCTCATCGTGCTTTTCATGGCCGCTCTCCCTTTCCTGTCCTTGAAGCCGTACATGGAACGTTCCAACCGCGCCTCTACGAAATGGTTACAACTCCCACCTCAAACCGGGCGTGACGACGTCGTGGTGTTCTCAGTGGAACGTTCCAACTTGCGCACCCGCAACTCCGAGGGCTATCATTCGGAGCGTTCCAAAATGAACGTAATGCTTCGACCCAACGATGTCAAGTCCGCCGGTCCGGTCGCCGGTGCGTGCGACCCGCCAGGGAGTGCCGGGTTGCGGGCGCCGGACCCGGCCGGACCGTACTCTTTCCTGCCGGGAGGGGTGCTCGGGAGCCGGCCTCGTTTGCACCCGGCTCTATGGACGGAAGGGATACCGGGATGATCGCTCGTCTCCCCGCACGCCTCCAGACAGTACTGGTGCTGATCGGGATGGCGCTGGTGTTCGGAATCGCCTCGCCCCACTTCCTGACCACCGACAACCTCCTGAACGTCATGCAGCAGTCGGCGATCAACGCGATCCTCGGCATCGGTCTGACGTTCGTGATCATCTCGGCCGGCATCGACCTCTCGGTGGGCTCGATCCTGGCGCTGTGCGGTCTGGTGGTTGCTGACCTACTTGTGGCGGGGCACTCCGGCGCGCTCGCCGTCGCCGCCGGGCTCCTGGTAGGGCTGGCGTGCGGCTTGCTCAACGGGCTCATCACCACGCTCGGCCGTATACCCCCTTTCATCACCACCCTTGGCATGATGCTGATCGCACGCAGCGCGGCCAAGATCTACTCCGGCTCCAAGCCGATCAGCGGTCTCCCCGAGTCCTTCCGCGCCCTCTCCGGCAACGTCGCGGGCGTCCCCGTGCTGGTCCTGGTGGTGGCGGTGCTCTACGTGGTGGCGCACCTCGTGCTCACCCGCACGAAGCTCGGCCGCTACAGCTACGCCATCGGCGGCAACGAGCAGGCGGCCTGGCTCTCGGGTGTCCGGGTGGGGCGGTACAAGGTGGCGATCTACACCCTCTCCGGGCTGATGGCCGGCGTGGCTGCGGTGCTGATGACCTCCCGGCTCAACGCGGCCTCCCCGCTTTCCGGCGAGATGTACGAGCTGTACGCCATTGCGGCGGCGGTGATCGGCGGGGTCAGCCTGATGGGCGGCGAGGGGGGGGTGCTGGGCACCCTGGTCGGTGCGCTGATCATGGGCATGCTGCGGAACGGTCTGAACGCCCTGAACGTGCCCTCCGCGCTGGAAGGCATGGTGGTGGGTGGGGTGCTGGTGGCTGCGGTGGTGCTGGACCGTGCCCGCCACCGGGGCGCGGAGGCGGAGCCGACGAGGAGGTCGAAGCGCCGGCGCGCGCTTCTGCTCGCGGGTGTGGGAGCGGCGGTGGTGGTGTTTGCAGCGATCGGGTTCAGGATGGCCTCCAGGGCGCCCGCACAGGCGAGGACGCTCACCATCGCGTTCGTGCCCAAGGCACTGAACTCACCTTTTTGGGCGGAGATGCAGCAGGCCGCCGAGCGTGAAGCCGCCGCCCAGGGGGTCCGTCTCGTCTCGCTCGCGGCGGAGCGCGAGACGGACGTGGAGCGCCAGTACCAGATCATCGAGAACCTGATCCAGCAGAATGTGGACGCCATCCTTCTGTCGCCGGCCGGTTCCAAGGAGCTCGTTCCCGCGATCCGCAAGGCCAACGACGCCGGCATCCCGGTCCTGATTCTCGACACGCGGATCGACCGGGCAGCCGCCGATTCGATGAGCGTCAGGGTGCTCACGTACATCGGCTCGGACAACTTCGAAGGCGGTGCGGTTGCGGGCCGCTATCTGGCGCGGACCCTGGGCGGAACGGGAAGCGTCGCCATCATCGAGGGGATCTCGGGTCACGAGACCGCCGATCAGCGACGCCAGGGTTTCCTCAAGGGGGTCGAGGGCCATCCCGGCATCCGGGTCGTCGCGAGCCAGACCGCCGACTGGGAGCGGGCGCGAGCCTACACCGTGGCGGAGAACCTGCTGCAGGCCCACCCGGAGCTCGATGCCATCTTCGCGGCCAACGACGAGATGGCGTTGGGGGCGCTGGAGGCGGTGGCCGCCGCGCGGCGCTTGGATCGCGTCCGCATCGTCGGCTTCGACGCGATCCCGGATGCCCTCGCCAACATCGCGTCTGGCCGCCTACTGGGCTCGGTTGCACAGTTTCCCGGCGAGATGGGGCGCCTGGGCGTGCGCCACGCGGTCGTTCTTCTGCGCGAAGGGAAGGCACCGCCGCCAGAGGTCCTCACGCGGGTGGAGATGATCGACCGGAGCAACATCGCCGCCTTCGTGAAGACGGGGGCGGAGCCCGCCAGGGCGAAGGACAACCCGTGACGGCACCCGCCCCGGTTCTGGTGATGCGAGGCGTCTGCAAGCGCTTCCCCGGGGTGCAGGCGGTCCAGGACGCCGAGCTCGAGGTCCTCCCCGGGGAAGTTCACGTGCTGCTGGGTGAGAACGGCGCGGGCAAGAGCACGCTTGTGAAGGTGCTGTGCGGCCAGTACCAAGCCGACTCGGGTTCCGTGACGTTTGCGGGGGAGGCGATCAAGCCTTCGAGCCCACTGGAAGCGGAGCGGCTCGGGCTCGTGATGATCCACCAGGAGTTCAACCTGGTGCCGGGCCTGACGGTGGCGGAGAACGTGTTCCTCGGACACGAGCCGACTCGCGGCGGCCTCATCCGGGGCGAGGCGATGCGTCAGGGCGCCCGGGACCTCCTGCGCAGGCTGCGCTGTGAGGTTGACCCGGACTCGCCGGTGGCGGAGCTCTCGGTGGCCGAGCAGCAGCTCGTGGAGATCGCCCGCGCGCTCCGGCAGAAGGCACGGCTTCTGGTGATGGACGAGCCGACGGCGGCGCTCTCGGACACCGAGATCGAGGCCCTGTTCGAGGTGATTCGCTCGGTCTGCGCCGAGGACGTGCCGGTCGTCTACATCTCCCACAGGATGAAGGACATTTTCGCCATCGGCGAGCGCGTCACCGTGATGCGGGACGGTCGCACGGTGGGAAGCCGGGAGGTGAAGCGGACGAGCGTGGGCGAGCTGATTGGGCTGATGGTGGGCCGGACGATCGCCGAGCAGATTCCCAAGCGCCAGGTGCAGATCGGGGAGGTGGTCCTGGAGGCGGACGGGCTCGCGCACGCGGGTGTGCTGGCGCCAATCAACCTGTCGGTGCGCGCGGGGGAGATCGTGGGCGTGGCCGGTCTGATGGGGTCGGGGCGGACGGAGCTGGCCCGGGCGATCTTCGGCGCGGACCCGGCGGCGACCGGTGCGGTTCGCGTCGGCGGCCGGCCGGTGTCGAGGCAGGGGCCGTCCGCCTCGATCGCGGCGGGCGTCGGCTTCATCACCGAGGACAGGAAACGACTGGGCCTGATGCTGCAGCGCCCGGTCGGAGAGAACATCACGTTGACGGTTCTCGACGACGTGGCCCTCTTCGGCGTGCTCGACCTCGGCGGCGAGCGCGAGCGGGCGCAAGGTTTGGTCGACAGACTCCGAATCCGTCTGACCTCGCTGCATCAGGAAACCGTCAACCTCTCGGGCGGGAACCAGCAGAAGGTAGTGCTCGCCCGCTGGCTCGCGGCGCGCTGCCGCGTGCTGATCTTCGACGAGCCGACCCGCGGCATCGACGTGGCGGCCAAGGCGGAGATCTACGAGCTGATCGGTGAGCTGGTCGAGCAGGGGGTCGCCGTGCTGCTGATCTCGAGCGAGATGCCCGAGCTGCTCGGCCTGGCGGACCGGGTGGCGGTGATGCACGAGGGCGCGCTGCAGGCGGTCCTCAGCCGAGCCGAGGCCACCCAGGAGCGGATCATGCAGCTGGCCCTCGGCCAGGCCCGGGCGTGATCCGGCCGAGCGACCACGGTGAGGTGTTGCCTCCCGGAGACGGTTTCCCCACCTAACGGGGCGGCCAACGTAAGTAGCCCGCGTAGGCGGCCCGATCCCGTCAGTGCTTCACGAACGCGGGATCGATCGCGGCTTCCACGGTGCGACGGAATTCTTTCCAGGTGCACGCGAACTCCTGGGAGGCCGTGCCGCACCCTGGAACGAAGATCGGCGCCTTGGCCGGCGGTGAGGTCAGCGTCAGAGGCTGCGCGCCTCGCATCTGCTCGAGGGTCTGAGTCATGTAGTAGGTTCGAACCGTGTGCTGTGCCGTGGAGCGGTGACGCCAAAGCTCGAAGACAAGCGCGCCTCCGGGCGGCGTGTCGTCGCGCTGGTAGCCCTCGATCAGCCAGGAGAGACTCAGCATCCCCGCGACGTTCGAGACGTTCGTGTCATGGCCGACGATGACGAGCAGCTTGTCGCCCGGCGTGCCGAGTGCGCCAGGCACCTTCTTTCGAGCAGCGGCCTGCTCGATGGACCTCACTATGTGGCTAAGGAGGTTCGATCCGTTGGCCCGCGCCAGGTAGGGCGTCCTGCGGAGCAGGTCCGAGTACGCCGCATGGAGGCTCATCATCTCGCGCAGGTTGGCCTCGTTGACGCGGCCCCAGCCGAGATCGTTGCCGGCCATGGCGTTCGTGTATTCGAGGAGAAAGTTCTGCGCCAGCGTTGCGGCGGTGGGAAGCGGTCCCGCGAAATCGACGAGCTTGTCGCCCTCGGCGGGCCCAACGGAAGCCGGCAGCTCCAGCAACGGCTGCTTGACGGAGGAGCCCTCCGGGGGACAGGTCGCGCCCGGCGTGCACCCGAGGAGGACGCTCTGCATCACTTCGAAGCCGGGCCGATACGCCTCCAGGAGCGCCCGGGGCTGGCCACCGAGGCGGCCCATCACGGCCGCGACCGCCACGGTCCGGTCGGGACGGCCGATGCCCGCCCCCAGGGGGTGGAAGAGCGGATCGACGGTTGCCTCGGGGAGCGAAGCGACCCGGAGCGTGCAGTCCGGCAGCATGCCCGAGGCCAGAGCCCGGGCGGTCGCAAGCGTTCGCTGGTCGATGTCGGCCCAGAAGAGGAGACGCGCGGCATCCTCGCAGCCGCTCGGGCTCAGGAGGCCCGCATCGTTGAGGTAGGCTCGATCGTAGGCGCCGAAGAGCCTCATGAGCGTCGCGCCGTGCGGAGTGAGATGCCCGGGCGGGACACCCCAGTCGGGCCACGCCTCGGCGGAGTACTGGTTGAGACGCTCTGCGGCCCACGTGGGGGAGCGCACGCCGTGACGGCTCAGGATGACGACGAACCGCAGCTCCTCGGCGCGAGCGGGAGCGTTCTGAGCCTCGACGGCGGTCCCGAGCGAGCAGACCGACAGGACGACCACTGCGAACGACTCGAGTCGTCTCAGAAACATCGGGAGTCTCCCTTTGCGTGCCGGGTGACGGCAGCAGCCTCCATCCGACCGGCCGCACGACCCGCTCGTCGGGTCACTGACGCGCTCGCTGCTGGGCGTTGGGCGGCCCGGTGGAGGCGCGCACCACAAGCGTCGGGGCCACCACGTCGTGCCGGGGCGTGGACCGCTTCCCCTCGATGCGCTCGAAGATGCACTCGAGTCCGAGCCGGCCGATGTCCGCGCCGAACTGCTGGACGCTGGTGAGCGAGATCTGAGGGAGCGCTGCCAGCGAGGTGTTGTCGTAGCCGACGACCGAGACGTCTGCGGGTGTGCGCAGGCCGGCTTCCTCGAGGGCCTTCAGGGCGCCGATGGCGCAGATGTCGTTGGCGGCAAAGATCGCGGTCGGCAGGGGGGAGCGGCTGAGCAGCTCGCGAGCTCCGAGGTAGCCGCCGTTCTCGGTGAAGGCGCCCTCGACGGTGACGATGAACTCCTCCAGGTCCAGTTGCCGCATGGCGCGCAGATAGCCTTCGCGGCGGACGCCGGCTCCGGCGCCGCTGCCCCCGTCGATGTGCGCGATGCGCGTGTGGCCCAGGTTCGCACAGTGCTCCACCGCAAGTCTGGCGCCGGCGGTGTTGTCGTTGGTGACGCTGTCGCTGCATGTGGCGGAGGTGTCGCGGTTGAGGACCACGACCGGCACCACACGGCAGGCACGCTCGATGACCTGATCGTCGACCCGGGGGGCCGCCAGGATCAGGCCGTCGACCCGCAGCTCGAGCAGGCTCTCGATCGCCGCCTCCTCGAGATTGGGCACCCGTTCGCCGGTGTTGAACAGGACCCGATAGCCCAGATCCTCTGCCCGCATCTGGATCCCGGAGACGACATCGCCGAAAAACGGGTTGCGGAGGTCGGAGATCATCACGCCGAGGATCCTGGTCCGGCGCTGCACGAGGCTCCGGGCGATCACGTTCGGGCGGTAGTTGAGCTCCTCGATCGCTCGCAGCACGGCCTCGCGGTTCTTGGGGCTGACGCCGTCCTCTGCGCGGATCACCATCGAGACGAGGGACTTGGAGACCCGCGCCTTGCGCGCCACGTCCAGAATCGTGGGCTCGGATTGCGACGGGGCAGGCTTGACAACGTTTCGTCTTGGCATTAGATTCCTTTTTGGAACGCTCCGAATCATAGCGCGTTCGTTGTTGCTCCTCAACCTGGAACGTTCCAGAGGACGCCACCGCCGCCGCAGGATGCGGTTTGGGTACGGGGAAGGAGGTGGAAGTCGCTAAGGGCGGTGTTGGAACGTTCCATAGGCCAGCCGTGGAGGGCCAGTGAACTGAGGGAGATCCAGCGAGCAGCGGCCAGAACTACCCTACAAGGAGGGAAGAATGGCGTCCTTACACAAGAACCGAAGTTGGATGATCGTGCTGTTGATTGCCGGGCTTGCCCTGTTGTCCGGGCTCGCCCGGGCGCAGACCGGCACCGGCGTCATCGTCGGGACCG
>Ga0209253_10002686_pt1 | contig 15750 bp, 13 predicted proteins | sample FrelakmetBRP12BR_FD_187145 | JGI IMG/M metagenome (GOLD analysis project Ga0209253, IMG submission 187145) | Freshwater lake sediment microbial communities from the University of Notre Dame, USA, for methane emissions studies - BRP12 BR (SPAdes)... | ecosystem: Environmental > Aquatic >...
GTCCACCTGAGGCGGACCGGGGGTTTGGTCGTAGACTCGCCTCAGGATGAGGGGTGTCCCCGGACTTCTTTATCTCCCCCAATCTGCCAGAGGCGGACGCCCCAGGAGGAGTGGGGGGTCAAGGGGGTTGAAAAGGCCCTTCGGCCACCAGCCTCAAATATGGAGTTTTTCCCATGTTTACGCTAATATTGGAGCCATGATGCGAGACAGAACAGTGCTCCTGGGTGTCACGGGAAGCATCGCCGCTTACAAGGCGGTGGACCTGGCCAGTAAACTGACGCAGGCCGGCATCAAAGTGGATGTGGTCATGACGGAATGCGCCATGGAGTTTGTCGCGCCACTCAGCTTCACCAGCATCACTCACCGTCCTACGGTAACGGACATGTTCGACACGCCAGATGAGTTTGAGATCGAGCACATTGCCCTGGCAGAGCGGGCCGATGTCGTGGTCATCGCCCCTGCGACAGCCAACGTCATCGCCAAGCTGGCGGCAGGCATCGCCGATGACATGCTCACCTGCTCGGCGCTGGCCACCAGGGCGCCGATCATCCTGGCTCCAGCCATGAACGTGAACATGTGGGAGAACAGCATCACCCAGGAGAATATGGCCAAGTTGCGCGCCCGCGGCTTCAAGGTAGTTGAACCCGGAACTGGAGCACTGGCCTGTGGCACGCTCGGAAAGGGACGTCTGGCTGACCTCGAGGACATCCTGACAGCCATTGAACAGGTCCTGAACCTGAAGAGTGATCTGGCTGGCAAACGCATCGTTGTCAGCGCCGGCGGCACGCAGGAACCCATCGACCCGGTGCGCTACGTGGGCAATCGCAGCTCAGGCAAGATGGGATTCGCCATGGCGGAGGCAGCGCGCGATCGCGGAGCAGAGGTGACCCTGATCACCGGCCCGACAGCCCTGGAAGACCCCATCGGCATAGACGTAGTCCGGGTGCAGACAGCGCTCCAAATGCGGGACGCCGTCAACAAGGCCGCATCAAAGGCAGACGTCCTTATCATGGCGGCCGCTCCCGCGGACTTTCGTCCGGCTACGGTGGCCAAGAGCAAGATCAAGAAGGAATCGACTCCCGAGATGAGCCTGAAGCTGGTTCCCAACCCCGACATCCTCAGCGAAGTGAAGGGTGAGATCGTCAAAGTGGGATTCGCCGCCGAGAGCGAAGACCTCGTCAAGAACGCCACCGCCAAGTTGAAGAGAAAGAGCCTCCATCTCATAGTGGCGAATAACATAACGGAGGCCCACAGTGGCTTTGGGACCGACACCAACAAGGTCACCTTGATCGACAGCCAGGGCAAGATCGAAGCCCTGCCCCTGTTGCCCAAGTCCGAGGTGGCTCATAAGGTTCTGGACAAGGTGGTCAACCTGCTGAATGCCAGCCGGAAGAACCCGGGCAAGACCAGGCGCCGGAAGTAGCCTGGTTTGACTCACTCAAAAGCATCGATGCACCACACAGACCTACCCAAAGCCTACGAGCCCAGACAGGTTGAAGACAGAACCTATCAATTCTGGCTGGATAAGGGCTACTTCACGCCCAAGATAGACCATTCGAAGAAGCCGTTCACCATCATCATGCCGCCGCCCAACGTCACCGGCGAGCTCCATCTGGGCCACGCGCTGACTGCCACGCTGGAAGACATCATGATCCGGTGGCATCGTATGAAGGGAGAGCCGGCTCTCTGGCTGCCCAGCACCGACCACGCCGGCATCGCCACCCAGGTGGTGGTAGAGAGACAACTGGCCGCCGAGAAGAAGACCAGGCATGACATCGGACGGGAGGAGTTCGAGAAGAGGGCCTGGCAATGGGCCGTCAAGTGCCGCCAGCGAATCAACGACCAGCACAAGAAGCTGGGCATCTCCTGCGACTGGACCAGAGACACCTTCACCCTGGACCCGAAACCCAGCCGCGCCGTGGTCACCACCTTCGTCAATCTCTACAAGAAGGGCCTCATCTACCGCGGCGAACGCATCATCAACTGGTGCCCGCGCTGCCAGACGGCGCTCTCCGATCTGGAGACATCGCACGAAGAGACTACCGGCCACCTGTATCACGTCAAATACCCCATGGTCGCCCAGTCCGGCTATGTCATCGTAGCTACCACGCGGCCCGAGACCATGTTCGGCGACGTGGCAGTAGCGGTGCACCCCGAAGAGAAGAAATACGCGGATATCATTGGTAAGACTGTGGCCATACCGGTGATCAACCGGCCCATCCCGGTTATAGCCGACGAGGCCGTCGACCGCAGCTTCGGCACCGGGGCACTGAAGATCACGCCCGCTCATGATCCGGTCGACTTCGAGATCGCCCAGCGGCACAACCTGCCTCTGGTCAACATCATGAACAAAGACGCCACCCTGAACAAGGAGGCCGGGCCTTACGAAGGATTCGACCGTTTCGACTGCCGCAAGGACCTCCTTCGCCGCCTGGAGAAGGACGGCCTGCTGGTGAAGGAAGAACCGCACGTTCATGCCGTGGGGCATTGCCAACGGTGCAGCACAGTGGTGGAACCCTGGGCCAGCAAGCAGTGGTTCGTGAAAGCCGAGCCGCTGGCCGAGCCCGCCATCGAGGCTGTTAAGAGCGGGCAAATAACCATCATCCCTGACCAGTTCAACAAGGTCTACCTCAATTGGATGGACAATATCCGCGACTGGTGCATCAGCCGCCAGCTTTGGTGGGGACACAGAATCCCGGCGTGGTATTGCGATGACTGCGACGAGACCACTGTCACCGTCGGCAAGCCGGACAAGTGCGCCCGCTGCGGCTCAGCCAAGATTCATCAAGACCCCGATGTTCTCGATACCTGGTTCAGCTCGGGGCTGTGGCCTCACTCCACCCTTGGCTGGCCGGAAGATACCGAAGACCTGCGCTACTTCTACCCCACCACGGTAATGGAGACCGCCTACGATATACTGTTCTTCTGGGTGGCCCGGATGATCATGATGGGCCTGGAGAACACGGGCCGGATTCCGTTCCGGTGGGTCTACCTTCACGGTCTGGTCAGGGACGAGAAGGGCGCCAAGATGAGCAAGACCAGGGGCAATGTGATCAACCCGCTGGACAGCATTGAGAAATACGGCGCTGACGCCCTGCGCTTCGCCGTCGTCATGGGCACTTCCGCCGGCAGCGATGTTCCCTTGAGCAGCGGTAAAATGGAGTCCGGCCGCAATTTCGCCAACAAGCTGTGGAATGCCTCCCGGTACGTGATCAGGAGCCTGCCTGAAGGAACGGTGGACATGGCGCTGCCGCCGAATCTGCCGATTGAGGACCGCTGGATACTCAGCCGCCTCGACCAGTTGGCCGGCAAGGTCAACAAACTTCTGGAGGAGTTCCGCTTCGGTGAAGCCGAGGCCGAGGTCTACGAGTTCGTTTGGGGCGAGTTCTGCGACTGGTACATCGAGCTGGCCAAGATACGCCTCAACCAGCCCGATTCGCCCTCACCGGTTCCAGTGCTGGTCCGAACTCTGGAGACCTCCTTGAGATTGCTGCACCCGTTTATGCCCTTCATAACCGAAGAGATATGGCAGACCCTGGTCGCCCGCCTGCCGCATGATGCTACGAGGCCGGATTCCCTTATGATAGCCACTTATCCCATCGCCACCGGATTCACTGATACTCAGGCGGAGCGCGAGATAAGCCTGATCATTGAAATCATCCGCTCCATCCGCAATGCCCGGGCCGAGTCCAAGATCGACCCGGCGAAGCGAATCGAGGCCCATGTTCACGCCAAGAACAATTCAGCCATAGAGCCGCACCGTCAAGCGATAGAAACGCTGGCCAGAGTGCAGCCGCTGCACATCCTGGGGGCACGAAAGGAATCCAGGAATGACGGGGCCCAGGTTCTCCACGTGGGAGAGGTAGACATCGTTCTGCCTATGACGGTGGACGTCGATGCCGAGAAGCAGCGTCTGGAGCAGGAGAAAGAGTCTTTGCTGACCAGGATCGCCGGCCTGGAAGCCAGGCTGAGCGACCAGACCTTCCTGTCTAGAGCGCCGCAACCGGTGGTGGACAAAGAACGTGGTAAAATGCAGGATTCCCAGACCAGACTGCAGAAGATAGATGAGAGGCTGGCAGAGCTCAGCCGGATGAAGGCCTAGAAACCTGAGTCTTTCAGAAGGAGAGAACGTATGACGATCGAAGACAAGCTGAACAACCTGGCCAAGATGAGAGAGCAAGCCATGCAGGGCGGAGGGGCCAAGCGCATCGAGTCCCAGCACTCCAAGAACAAGCTCACCGCCAGGGAGAGGATCGGCCTTCTCTTCGACCCGGGCACGTTCGAGGAGATCGATACGTTCGTCATGCATCGCACCAGCGACTTCGGGCTGGACAAGGAAAGGTACCTCGGGGACTCGGTGGTCATCGGCTATGGCAAGATCAACGGCAGGCTGGCCTTTGCATACGCCCAGGACTTCACCGTGATCGGGGGCACGCTTTCACTCGTGGCTTCGGAGAAGATCTGCAAGGCCATGGACCTGGCCGCCAAGAACGGCGCACCCTGCATCGGGCTGCTGGATTCGGGGGGAGCCCGGATTCAGGAGGGCGTTGACAGCTTGAGGGGCTACGGCGAAATATTCACCCGCAATACCCTGTACTCCGGCGTGGTGCCGCAGATATCCGTGGTGATGGGACCGGCTGCCGGGGGCGCTACGTACTCGCCGGCGATCACCGACTTCATCTTCATGGTCAAGGGCACTGGGCAGATGTACATCACCGGCCCCGATGTCATAAAGGCGGTAAGTGGCGAAGAGGTCAGCCATGAGGATTTGGGCGGCGCCATGGTCCACGCCAGGGTCAGCGGCAACTGCCATTTCGTGGCCGAGAATGAAAAGGAAGTCCTCGATATGGTCCGCCGCCTGTTGAGCTTCCTGCCTCAGAACAACATGGAGGAGACGCCACTAGTGGCTGGCGGTGACGATCCCAACCGCCGGGATCAGGATCTGATCAACATCATCCCGGTCGAGCCCAACAAGGCCTACAACATGAGAGATGTCATCGCCAGGGTGTTCGACAACGGCGACTTCATGGAAGTGCACCAACATTGGGCCAACAACCTCATCGTTGGATTCGCCCGTCTCAACGGCCAGAGCGTGGGGATCGTGGCTCAGCAACCGGCGTATCTGGCTGGCTCCATAGACATCAATGCCTCTGACAAAGGGGCGAGGTTTGTCCGATTCTGCGACTGCTTCAACCTGCCGGTCATCACCTTCGTGGATGTCCCTGGTTTCATGCCCGGAACAGATCAGGAATTCGGCGGCATTATCAGGCATGGAGCCAAGTTCCTCTATGCCTATGCGGAAGCGACGGTGCCCAAGATAAGCGTGATCACCCGCAAGGCGTACGGCGGAGCCTACGTCGTGATGAGCAGCAAGAGCCTGCGCGGCGATATCAACTATGCCTGGCCGACCGCCGAGATCGCGGTGATGGGGCCGGACGGGGCAGTCAACATCGTCTTCCGTGCAGAGATATCCAAAGCCGAGAAACCGGACGAGAAGAAGAAGGAGTTGGTGGAAGACTACAGAAACAAATTCGCCAATCCTTACGTGGCCGCCGCCAGAGGCTATCTTGATGACGTGATTGATCCCCGCGACACACGTCCCAAGCTGATCAGGGCGCTGGAGATGCTCAAGAACAAGGTCGACCACCTGCCGGCCAAGAAACACGGAAACATACCCCTGTAGAGTTCTTAGCGCATCACGCGGGCGGGCTCCGCCCCTCTGCCGAGGGTTTGGGGGTATCCTGGGCGCATATGATGCGCCCCTACGGAGATTCGTGATGGTGTCCGCCTGAGGCAGACCGGGGTCTGGGGTGTCCCCAGGTCTCTCTTGTCTTCCCCCAAGAGTGGGGGACACAGGGGGTTGATTCAGCCCAAAGTGGAGATTGCTGCGCCTTCTCGTGGCACGGCCCGGAGAATGGCTCGCGATGACAGAGTTGAGTCGGGCATTGTGGTTGGCTGGTTCAGTTCCACTATACCCGCCCTACGCCACTGGCGTAGAATATTGCCCTGACTGTCGAAAGTAGAGGAGGGATCATGGAACCGGCCACGCTTCAAAAAGCTGTTCAAATGTACGTTGAAGCCTTTGAGAAAGCTGATCTCAACATCATCCGCAAGCTCTATGCTGAAGATGCCACCGTGGAAGACCCAGTCGGCTCACCGGCCCGCCACGGCATCGAAGAAATCATTAAATTCTACAAGGCCGGATTTGCGATGGGGATGAAGTTGAAATTGACTGGCAAGCCACGCTGCGCCGGCAATTCAGTGGCCTTCAGTTTTGATGCCCCGATGAAAGGCATGACCATCAGCCCGATTGACGTGTTCGAGCTCAATGCCGACGGCAAGGTGCAACACATGAGGGCCTACTGGGGACCGGAGAATGTCAGTTAGATTCCCGCCGTCTACTTGAACAGGGCGTGCAGAGGGGCTTCGCCCCTCTGCGTTTCGTCTATCCCCCAAGATTGGGGGACAGGGGGTTGAAAGCCTACAAATCCTGACTGAAGGAGCAACATGGCACAACGAGAGATTCGCACCGAAGACATAGCCCAGGCAGTAGCCCAAATGTCCCAGGACGCCAACTTCTTCCTGCCGGAAGACGTCCTTGATGCCATCAAGAAAGCGGTGGGCACCGAGGAATCCCCTTTGGGAAAGGCCACCCTGGAGAAGATTCTGGAGAATGCCGCCATCGCCGCCAAAGAGCGCGTGCCGTTATGTCAAGACTGTGGCCTGGCGGTGATTCTGGTCAGACTGGGACAGGACGTCCACATCACCGGCGGCGGACTCTATGCTGCCATCGAGGAGGGTGTGAAGAAAGGCTACGCTGACGGATATTTGCGCAAGTCGATGGTCCAGCATCCGTTCTCGTCACGAACCAATACCAAGACCAACTGCCCAGCGGTGATCCATACCGAGATCGTGCCCGGCGACAAGCTCACCATCATCCTGATGCCCAAGGGCGGAGGGTCGGAGAACATGAGCCGCCTGGCCATGCTTTCCCCGGCGCAGGGCCGGCGAGGCGTGGTCGACTTCGTGGTGAAGGCAGTGGACGAGGCCGGTAGCAACCCCTGTCCCCCCGTGATCGTCGGAGTGGGCATCGGCGGCACTGCCGAGAAGGCCTCCCTGCTGGCCAAAGAGGCGCTGCTGCGGCCACTGGGGCAGTCAAACGCGGACCCGGAAGTGGCCGACCTGGAAAAAGAGCTCTTCCAGAAGATCAATTCGCTGGGGATCGGCCCGCAGGGATTCGGCGGCAGCACCACCGCCCTGGCGGTGCAAGTCGAAGTCTTCCCCGCGCACATCGCCAGCCTGCCGGTGGCTGTGAACATCCTGTGCCACAGCGCCAGGCACAAAGAAGTGACTCTGTAGAGCCCATCTGGCCACCAGAGAGTGCACTGGGGCGAAGCTCATTCACCGTAGTCTTGGCGTGTCCCCCTGTTCTTTGTGTCTGCCGCGATTGAGAAGAGGAGAACCTCCTTCCGGAGGCCTGCGGGTGCCCCTCAGTTACACCTCCGTTTTCACCGTGAGTTGGGCGAAGACGCGAAGGACTCTCCGGCCGGGATGATGAGGGGGTCCATCAACACCAACTGTCACTCGCCTGTAGTGCAAAGAAGTGCAGGAGAAGCTCCTGCCGAGGGTCTGGTCGTAGACTCGCCTCAGGATGAGGGGTGTCCCCCAGTTCCATATTCATTCTTCCCCCATGAGTGGGGGACCAAGGGGGTTGATACCCCCAATAACCTCGTGCTGGACCAATTTGACAATCTCAGCACAGCACGCCTAGAATTAAGTCGAACCTCCCATACCCGACGTCGTGGAGACAAACACATGGTTGAGATGAGTGTTGACAGTATTCGAGTGAGCGTGATGAACTCCCAGAGAGTGGTCATCCTGAAAGAGGCTCACTCTGACCGATACCTGCCTATCTGGATCGGCCCGGCCGAAGCTGATGCCATAGCCGTGAAGCTTCAGGGGATTTCCGTTCCCCGGCCGCTGACACACGATCTGCTCTACTCGATCCTCAACGCGCTGGGAGCCAAGATCAAGTCCGTTTTCGTCAACGACCTGCAGAACGACACCTTCTTCGCCAGGATCTACGTCACGGCCAACGGCAAGGAGATCGAGATTGACTCCCGACCCAGCGACGCTATCGCCATCGCCGTGCGGGCCAAGGTGCCTATCTTCGCCGCGGAAGAAGTGCTGGACAAAGCAGGGATTGTCTTCGACCAGTCGGGCAAGCCCATGCACAGCCACGGTGAGGATGACAAACACGTCATCAGCGATGAGGAGTTGCGCAAGCTCTCCGCATTCACCGATTTCATCAACACCCTCGACATGAAGGACTTGGGCAACACCGGCGATACCAAGGACCCGAAGGATCAAAAGGATCAGAAGGACCAGCCAGAGTAGGGTGCGGGTGTGACATGGACGAGAGATTCATCAAGAAGCTGCTGGCCACGATGAAGTGTGGCATATGCGGCAATCAGTATCAATCGGGCAACGTCAACATCCTGGGACACAAAGAGGATTTGTGGTTCCTCTCCGTGTTCTGCCCCTCCTGCAAGAGCCAGGGACTTGTGGCGGCCGTGGTCAAGGAAGGCAAGGTGACCGAAGTCCTCACCGAGCTGACGCCGGAAGAGCAGAAGAAGCTCTCCCTCGCCACACCGCCGACCTCCGACGACCTGATGGACATACACTCCTTCCTCTCGGACTTCGACGGCGACTTCTCCTCTCTGTTCGACAAGTAACCCCGACCAGCTTTGGCTCTCTTCGGCTCAACTCTGCGAACTTGCACGTTGCCTCGTCTGTGTCTACGGGCTCCCTCAATCAAGATGAACAAGGGCGCGAGTCATAGCGCTCCAAAGGGGTTTGGCTGGCAGCTCGATTATTACGAACACGTAATCCAGAAGAGGGGAGACCTGAGAGCGGCATCCCGATCCCGGCAGATTCCCGTCAAGCCAGCTTCAGCTTCCGCATCTCAAGTATCAAGGGCGGAAGAACCTCGCGCAGGTCACCGACTATTCCCACGTCGGCGGCCTGGAAGATGGGCGCCTGGGGATTCGAATCCACGGCCAGGACGAACTTGGCCCTCTCAAACCCCGTGGAGAAATGCATCGCCCCTGAAGCCCCCAGGCTGATGAACAGGTTAGGGCCAATGACTTTGCCACTCTGCCCGATCATGCAGTCCGAAGTGATCCAACCCTTGTCCAGCAGAGGTCTGGTGCCGGCCACCGCGCCTTCGAGCACCTCGGCCAGCTCTCGCACCAGGTCCATGTTGCCCAGCGCATTGACTCCCCAGCCGGCGGCCACGACGACATCGGCTTCTTCGATGGGAAGCTCGCACTCCGCTTCTTCCGTGATTTCCACGGTCCTGGCCCTGAAGAGCCTATCATCGAGTCGTGGGGACACTCTCACGATCGGGCCTTCTGTCTCCTTCCTCGGATGTGGGACCACAAAGACGCCGGGCTTGACCGTGGCCATCTGCGGTCTCTGATGGGGACAGATGATGTCCACCCTCTTGCCGCCGCCCCACCCTGGGACCGTCTGGTGCAGAGTGGTCACGCCATCGCAGTCTTCCATCCTCAGGTCTATGCAGTGCGCGGTCAGTCCGGTGCCCACCTTGGCGGCTATGCAGGGTGCCAGGTCCTCGCCGACGGCCGTGGCTCCCAGCAGGAATATCTCCGGTCGGTGCTCTTTGATAAGGTCAGCTATCACCGCTGCGCAAGCCTGGTTCTGATAGTGCTCCAGACTGGGATCGTCTATGACATAGACCTTGTCCGCGCCGTGAGACAGAAGTTCCGGTGCTAGATGCTCAACGCCGCTGCCCACCAGGACGCTGACCAGCCCTGACCCGAGTTTCCCGGACAGCTCTGCCCCCTTGCTCAGGAGTTCCAGGCTGACCCGGGCTAGTTTGCCCCTCCTCTGCTCGGCGTATATCCAGGTCTCTCCGTGATGTCCGTTACTTCCCATATTCGTCCTCACCGATATGATGCCCTTTCAACCCCCTTTGATCCCCCATTCTTGGGGGAAAAGAAAGAACGCAGAGGGACTTCGCCCCTCTGCACGCCCCATATAGGTTTCCGTAGGGGCGAAGCATGCTTCGCCCTTGGGGGACACCCAACCCCCGGCAGGAGACCTTCTCCTGCACGTCTCTTGAGACACGCACTACAGGCCACCCCATTCCCGCACCCTGGCTACCGCGTCACTTGACATGTTCTTGGGGCTACCCTGCAGAACCTCAGAACGGCGATCCTTCTTGAACTCCCAGACATTGGCCACTCGCGTGGGCGAACCGGCCAGCCCCAGCTTCTCGGCGGGGAGACCAAGGTCTTTGGCGCCATATGTGGACAGCGTCTTGCCGGCTACCTGAATAATTCCCATTACGTCGGGAATCCGGGGCTCGTTGATCGCTTTGTTCACGGTAATGAGCGCCGGCAACCTCAGCTCCACTTTCATGCAACCGTTGTCCAAAGAGGCCTCGACCAGGCAAGTGCCTTCGCCACTGAACTTCATGGCTCTGACGTTCGTGGCATAAGGAACATCCAGGAATTCGGCCAGCATCGGCCCCACCATCTTCGTTCCCGAATCGGCTGTCTCGCCGCCGCACACGACAAGGCTGAACGGACAGAACTTCTTGATGGCCGCGGCTACCGTCAAGGCGGTGGCATAGGCATCGGCCCCGGCAAAAGCCCTGTCGCAGAGCAGGATCGCCTCATCCGCTCCCATAGCCAGTGCCTCTTCGAGGGCTTCCCGGGATTGAGGCGGGCCCATGGTCAGCACTGTCACCTTGCCCGGGAACCTGTCGCGCAATTGGAGCGCGGCTTCCACGGCATTGCGGTCGACCGGATTCATGATGAGAGGTACTCCCTCTCTCCGGATAGCCTTGGTCACCGGATCCAGCGTGATCTGTCCGAAGTGATCCGGATGAGGTACCTGCTTGATGCAAACTACCGTATCCATGTCTTCGTTCCTGGTGTACCTTTGCTCTCAGTTCGTGATCGATCGGCCAATGACCACCTTCATGATCTCCTGGGTGCCACCGGCGGTCAGCAATTCCAGCATGTCCCTCAGGTACATCTCCACGCGGTATTCCGGCGACTGTCCATAAGCGCCCATGGCCTGCTGGGCCTTAAGGCAGTTGCGTAGGGCGACATCTACGGCAAAGAACTTGGCCCGGGCGATGTCCACCCCTATGTCTTTGGCACTCTTGCCCTGATCCAGGAGCACGGCGGGACGATAGCAAATCCACCGTGCCGCTTCGATGTCATTGATCATGTCCACCAGCATGAACTGCACTGCCTGAAGGTCAGAGATGGGCTTGCCGTACAGAACCCTCTCTCTACAGAATCTCAACGCCCCTTCGTAGGCTCCCTGGGTCGCTCCCAAGGCCACACCGGCGGCCCCTGTTCTGCCTATGGCCGATATCGTGGGCAGGGCAGCGGCCATGCCGCGTCCCTCCTGCCCGATGAGATTCGCCTGGGGAACGTGACAATCGGTGAAGGCCAGTTCGTTCACGGAGATAGAGCGGAATCCTGGCCGTGGTTCTCTTCTGGTGACGTCAAATCCCCGGGTACCCCTATCCACAAAGAAGGCGCTGAAGCTGCCATTGGTCCTGGCGACGAAACCCAGCACGTCGGCTACATCGGCATTGGTGATATAGGCTTTCCGGCCGTTGACCACGTAGCCGGCACCGTTTCTGGTGGCCGTCGTCATCATGGCGGAAGGATCGGAACCTCCGCTTTGTTCGGTGACAGCGAAGGCGCTTATCTTGTTGCCTTTGCAGAGATCCGGGATGTAGTGCTTCTTCTGCTCCTCGTTGCCGAAACTCTCCAGGGCATACATGAGCAGGTTACCGGCCTGGAAGAAGAAGCCGAGGCTGGGATAGACTCGTGCCATCTCCTCGATGACTATCATTCTGGCCAGGTGCCCCATGCCTGAGCCACCATACTCCTTGGAGTTGACCAGCCCGATGAGACCCATCTGCCCCATCTGTCGGACCAGGTCAAAGGGGAAATCCCCCTTTTCATCGACTTCCAGAACCCTCGGCGCCACCTTGGTCTCGGCAAACTGTCTGGCGGCCTTCTTGAGCATTTCCTGTTCTTTGCTGAATCCGAAATCCATTTCCCTCTCCTCTGCCAGTTGACATCAAAATGCCAACAGCATTGCATCAACTCCAGGGCGGTGATGCGAGGGTTCCTCGCAAGAAGGCTCCGGACCAGCGCATGATCAGTCAAGAAGGTAATCTGATATCTGACCGCCCCCCCTTGGCAGGCTGTCTAAGCAGCCTTCAGTCAGACATCAGATGCGACTGATATGACGATCTGTACGATCTACGGTATGCGCCGCAAAACATGTTTTGTAGAACATGTTTTGATATCGATCAGGATCATATCAGAAAGCGCGGCAGATTTCAAGCAGAACCCGTCCCCGAGCATGAGTCGGGACGTTGGGCACAACTGGCGGGACGCCGGTCTACCCCTTCAGTTTGCGGATCGCCTCTTCCAGCGAGAGTTGTGCCTGCTCCCCCTGGGCCATGTCCCGCAGTACCACAGAGCCCGTCCGCAGCTCTTCTTCCCCTATGATCACAGCATGGGTGAAGCCCAAAGCGTTGGCCTGCTTCAACTGCGCCTTCAGGCTGCGATCGTCCACGGCCAGTGTGGCCGCGATCCCGGCCTGCCGCAGCCGGGCGCTAAGCCTCACGGCCTCTTTCCTGGCCTCGGGCCCGAGGTGGGCCACGTAGACCCTGCCTCCGGAGGTTGGTGGCGGTTCAATCCCCTGCTTCTGCAAATTGAGGATGATCCGCTCCAGGCCGGTGGCGAAGCCCACTGCCGGGGTAGGCTTGCCATCGAGGATTTCGATGAGGTTGTCGTACCGCCCCCCACCACCGATGGTGCTCTGCCCCCCCACGTCAATGGGCTGGATCTCGAACACCGTCCGGGTGTAGTAGTCCAGACCGCGCACCAGATAAGGATTCACTTCATAGGGTATTTCAAGGGTTCCCAGGCAGTCCTTGATAACGCCAAAATGGGCCTGGCAATCCGGGCAGATGTACTCGGCGATCCGGGGGGCGCCTTCCACCAGTTCATGGCAGTTGGGGTTCTTGCAGTCGAGCAGGCGTAGCGGGTTGCGGGACAGCCGGCCCTGGCAGTCCCGGCAAAGCGATCCCTCATGACTCAGGTAGTAGTCCTTCAGGCGCTGCAGGTAGTCCCGGCGGCAAGTCTGGCACCCGATGCTGTTGAGTTGGAGAGTCAGGTTCTTCAATCCCAGAGAGGCATAGAGGCTCCAGGCCATATCAATGATCTCGGCATCCAGGGCCGCGTCCGCCGCGCCGATCGCCTCGCAGCCGAACTGCTGGTGCTGGCGGAACCTGCCGGCCTGCGGCCTTTCGTACCTGAAGATGGGCCCGAAGTAGAAGAGCCTCACCGGCTGCGGCTGGTTGTGCAGGCCGTGCTCGATGTAGGCCCGGCAGACGGGCGCGGTGCCCTCCGGGCGCAAAGTAACCTTGTCGCCGCCGCGGTCGTCAAAGGTGTACATCTGCTTCTCCACGATGTCCGTCTCCTCGCCGACGCTGTGGAGAAACAGCCCCGCATCCTCGAAAACCGGGGTATCTATCCGCTGATATCCGTAAAGTTGGGCTATCTCGCCAGCCTTCTCCGTGATCCACTTCCAGTAGCCCTGCTCCGGCGGCAGGATGTCTTTGGTTCCTCTGGGTGCCTTGAACAAGCTCGGCCTCCTTGTGCTAGCAAGAATATCCGTGCGAATGGGCCAAGTCAAGAAAGGGATGGAAGTGGAACCTTCTCCCTCGATGGGAGAGGGCAGAGCCTGCCCCGGACTTGATCCGGGGGAGTGAGGGTGAACGTTTGATATCAATCCCTCTCTTCTGCTATGCTTTTTGTGGCTCGCCCAAGAACAAGCTACTTGGATTCTCATCGGGGCGATTCTCCGGCTACAAAGGTGATGTAGAGACTTAGGGGGCAACTTGGATCTAGAGCTTTCCGAAGACCAAAAAATGCTGCGCAAGACCGCCCGGGATTTCCTGGTGAACGAGTGCACGAAGCCGTTCGTCCGGGAGATGGAGCGGGACGAGAAGGGTTACTCGCCGGACCTCTGGCAGAAGATGGCCGACCTAGGGTGGATGGGACTGCCGTTCCCCGAACAGTGCGGCGGGTGGGGCGGGAGCTTCCTGGATCTCGCGGTGCTGATGGAAGAGATGGGACGGGCCTGCCTGCCCGGTCCTTTCATGGCCAGCGTGGTGCTGAGCGGCCTGACTATTCTGGAGGCCGGCAGCGACGCCCAGAAAGAGCAGTACCTGACAGCCATAGCCAAGGGAGATATCTTCACCCTGGCGCTCACTGAGCCGAATGGCGGCTATGATGCCGCTTCCGTTCATACGAAAGCTACGGCCCATGGCGATGACTTCGTCATCACCGGAACCAAGTTCTATGTCCCCGACGCTCATGTTGCCAGCCATCTGCTGGTCGTGGCCAGGACCAAAGAGGGCGCCAAAGAGGATGGCCTCAGCCTGTTCATCGTGGACGCCAAGAGCCACGGCATCAAGTGCACCCCGCTCAAGACGATAGGCAGCGACAAGCAGTGCGAGGTCGTCTTCGACAACGTGAAAGTGCCGAAGGCCAATCTGGTCGGAAAGCTCAACCATGGATGGCCGGCCGTGCAGAAGACACTGCAACTGGCGGCGGTGGCCAAGTGCGCCGAGATGGTGGGCGCAGCGCAGCAGGTACTGGAAATGACAACGGCCTACGCCAAGGAGAGGATACAGTTCGACAAACCTATCGGCACCTTCCAGGCCATACAGCACCACTGCGCCAATATGCTGGTGGACATCGATGGCATGAGGCTGCTGACCTACGAAGCCGCCTGGCTGCTCAGCGCGGGCCTGCCGGCGGACAAGGAAGTGGCCATGGCCAAGGCCTGGGTCAGCGACGCCATCGTTCGGGTGGCCAAGCTGGGGCACCAGGTCCACGGCGGCGTCGGCTATACCATTGACCACGATCTTCAGCTATACTATCGGCGCGGGAGAGCGGCCGCGTCTCTGTTCGGCGATGCCAACTACCACCGGGAGATGATTGCCTCGAAGCTGGGCCTCTAATGGCGGAAAATGCAGAAGTGCGTCTTCTGTGACATCGTGGCTGGCAAGATACCAGCGACCATCCTCTACCAGGATGACAAGTCCATCGCGTTCAGGGACATCCACCCCCAAGCCCCGACCCACTTCCTGGTGATACCCAAGGAACACGTGCCGTCAGTTGCGGAGCTCAGCGAAAAACACGGGGACCTGGCGGCTCACTTGATATCCGTGGCTCACGAAGTAGCCAAGCGCGAAGGGTTGGCGGCGGTTGAAAAGGGATACCGACTGGTAATAAACTACGGGCGCGAAGGGGGGCAAGAGGTGCCGCATGTTCACCTTCACGTCATCGGCGGGCGGCCTCTAACCGGTATCATGGGATAGGGCGTGCAGAGGGGCAAAGCCCCATAGACGAGCACCTCAATCCCACGTTCGATACGCCAAGACGGCGCAGCACGATGAGATCGTTGGCTATGGCTTTCTTCACCCTCTCCAATCCTCTCCCATCAAGGGAGAGGGAGTCTTGCGGTAGCCTCCGCCTGAGGCGGATCCAGGCTTGGAGATGTCCACGCATCACGGGCAAGCTTCGCTCCGCCCGTGCCACCCGCAAGAGCCGCGGGTTTCACCCTTGCCTTCTCTCGTCGCCTGAGAGGGGTTCAACTCGTTCGGGGCGTGCAGAG
>Ga0209253_10002687_pt1 | contig 15746 bp, 11 predicted proteins | sample FrelakmetBRP12BR_FD_187145 | JGI IMG/M metagenome (GOLD analysis project Ga0209253, IMG submission 187145) | Freshwater lake sediment microbial communities from the University of Notre Dame, USA, for methane emissions studies - BRP12 BR (SPAdes)... | ecosystem: Environmental > Aquatic >...
TGGTCCTGCCTGAGCTTCATGACCTGTGCTTGCCAGGACTTGACAAGTGCTTCGCGCTGAGCCACTTCTCGGCTCGCCGCGTTCTTTTCCGCGCTCAGAAGAGCAAGCAGCCTTTCGTGATGGGCCAATCGATTTTGGTGAGACTTCAGGAGAGTTTCACCCCGGTGCTTTTCAGCCAGCAGGGAGGTTCGGCGAGCGTCCGTGAGCAGGGGATGCTCATCCGGAGGCGCGGCTTTTTTGAGCTCTTCGCCGATTTCCAGCAGTCGCTGGTTGGTGCTGGTCGTCTCCAGCCTGAGCTTTTGTGGAAGATTCCTCTCTTCTTCCAGTTCAGCCTCCCATTTGCCCAAAGCCGATCTTGCAAGGACCAGGTTGAGTTCTTCCTGATGGGATTTCTGCTCCATCTGGGCAAGGTCCAGCCCTGGCGAGAGCTGGGAAATATCAAGAGAGGGGAGTGGACGCTTCACCTCTTCCTGGAGTTTCTTGATGCGCACAGGTGCGCTCTTCACCCTGTCGAGAAGGCCCTTCGTCTCTTGATCGGTTTGGTCTGCCGTTGTCTTGGACTGAATCGCCTGGTTCAGAAACCCCAGGGCGGCTTTCTTGACCGACTCGTCCAGAGCATCCATGGCCTCAATCGAAGCGCGTTCAGCTTTCAGCTGATCCAGATTCAAAACATCAGTGGGGGTTGCCTTGGCCTTTGCAGCACCGGGGGTTGAAGAGGAGCTCTGTGCACCATGCCCTGTTGTTGGAAGAGAAGCTGAAATAAGGCTCACAAGAAAAGCGACACAAATCACATGCACGTGTAGCCATGAGGGCAGGGTTATCCCCACGCTTTTGTTTCTGAATGGTATCCTGAGTTCCAAACCTCTCATCTGTAGCCTCCGAAGAATGTTTCTAGGGGCGAACGACGGGTGCGTCCAGGCAGAAAGCCTTGCGTAAGCAGGGCGACAGGGAAACACGGCGCATGGGGACTTTATCACGAACTCTTCTAAAGAGCCACCGATTCCCCGGAGGGAAATAATCCTTGACATCAGCGGCTAAGGACTTTATATTAGAGCAACTTTAGATCCGGTTTTGGTTGGCATCCCCAGAGCCTGTTGAAAAAGGCGTCTGGGATTTTATTTTGGGGAGGAATATGGCAAGGCAAAATAAAAACACGTTCTTGAAGCGTCAAAAAGAGTTTGATCGCATGAAAAAAGCAAAAGAAAAAATGGCCCGACGGCATGGCAAGAAAGATAAAGAGACGGAGGAAACCGTCGCCACCGATACCCTCGATCAATCAGATCAGGCTTAGAACAACTTCAATCCATCAGTGTCCATCCAGAAATCAAAAATTCCCGAATGAGCACTAACGTCCTCCGACCTCTTTGGCGGAAGGGACTAAAATTACATCTCACTCAGATTAAGAAAAGGAGTATTAGTGAATTTCGAATCATTTCAGTTACATCATCGAATCGAAGCCGGCATCGAAGCCCTTGGCTACACAGAGCCCACATCGATTCAAACCCAATGCATTCCATCCATTCTACAGGGCAGGGACCTCATGGGAATGGCCCAGACCGGCACAGGAAAAACAGCCGCCTTTGCGCTCCCTATCCTGCAGCACTTGCTCTCAGGGCCGCGAAAGGTTGTCCGGGCCCTGATCATTGCACCGACAAGGGAACTGGCAGAGCAGACGCGCGAAGCCTTCGGCCAGCTGGGCCGGTATACCAAACTGAAGAGCGCAAGCGTTTACGGCGGCGTGGACAAGAATCCCCAGATCCGGAAACTCCGTGAGGGAGCAGAAATCGTCGTGGCCTGCCCGGGGCGCCTGCTTGATCTCATGGACCAGCGGGTGATCGATCTGACCCACGTTGAAATCCTCGTACTGGACGAATCAGACCGCATGTTTGATATGGGCTTTTTGCCGGATGTGCGGAAGATTCTGAAACGGATCCCTGCAGAGCGGCAGACCCTCCTCTTCGCGGCGACCATGCCTGATGACATCAGGCACTTGGCGAAAGAAGTCCTCCGTGACCCGGTGATTGTCCAGGTCGGCGCGAGCGTTCCTGTGTCCACGGTCTCTCATGCCGTGTACCCGGTCGAGTCGCACCTCAAAACAGCCCTGCTCATGAAGATCCTTGAGCGCACAGACGCGGAGTCCGTGCTTATCTTCACGCGCACAAAGGACCGCGCCACGCGCCTCGCATCGAGGATGAAAAAGGCCGGGTTTCCTGTGGCTGAACTCCAGGGCGACCTGTCGCAGCCGCAGCGCCAGAGAGCACTCAACGGTTTTCGTGACGGTACTTATCAGATGCTTGTGGCCACGGACATTGCCGCACGCGGCATCGATGTCTCCCGGATATCGCACGTGATCAATTACGACATGCCCGACACGGTGGATGCCTATACACACCGCATCGGCCGCACCGGCCGAGCCACCAGAACCGGAGATGCCTTTTCTTTTGTGACGCGCAAAGAGAGCGCCTTTCTGTGGAGCATCGAAAATGTTATCGGCGAAAAGCTGGAGACACGCACGCTGGAGGACTTTGATTATACGGTGGCGGCCCCGAAAAGCAGCGGCGGAATCACTGGTTCACGATACTCAGAGGGCCGCCGAAGACCTGCCGTTTCCCCGCTGGGGGTGCTACCGGCTTCAGGTCCAGCCAATGGTTCGGGGAATCTCACAAAGAGAGCGCCTTTCGTCTATTCAGCCAGACCAAGAGGCCGCCGGTCCCGGGATATGCGGGCATTTTGAGTCTGGGCAGGGGGTTGATGGTCTTTCGGATCACCCCTGAAAAATTTGATGCAGAAAAAACTATAAAATTGTATAAACATCTGTTATGTTATTCTGAATTTCGTGAGAGGAGAGGCGATGAACATCTACGTTGGGAATCTATCTTACAGTGTGACGGAAGACGATTTGAAGCAGGCCTTTGAGGCGTTCGGCCAGGTTGCGTCGGTTTCCATTATCAAGGACAAGTTCAGCAACCAGTCCAAGGGATTCGGATTTGTCGAAATGCCCGGGAAAGAAGAGGCTCAGGCGGCCATCAGCGGCATGAACGGCAAAGAGCTGAAGGGGCGGACGCTGAACGTGAACGAGGCGCGGCCCCGCACCGACGATCGCCGGAGTGGCGGCGGCGGCGGCGGCGGCGGCGGCGGTGGAAGGCGGCCTGGGGGCAGATCCCGTTTCTAGCAAGCGGTCTTCTCCCTCGTAAGCAGACAAGAAGAAGTTGCTTTTGCCTTTTTCCCTTCTTCTCTGATCAAGAAGCGGTAGCACGTTCTTGGCAGGACCTTCGAGGCCGTCACCGGCCTCGAAAGGATTATCCTCGTCATTCAGGGACAGGGAAGAGGGAAGGGTGAGGTACAGGCCTTGACATTTTTGGCCTGATCACCAAAGTTTGTGCAAGACAAAGTCCCGCCATTGAGGCGGGGCTTCTAAGCTCGGCGCAAGCCGGGTTTTTTTATTTTAAAAACATTCGAAAGCATTTGCGTGGTGCCGTTGCACACGGACAGGGCTGGGGCCTTTTCTTTCGTTCCAAGGGCTCCCGGGCTGGTCTTTTCTATGACTTATCTGTGAGGGAAACTTGCCCCCTCCGCCGTTCTCCCCTTCCTTCGGAAGTGGAGCCGGGGCTTCCCTCACAGATAAGTCATGAAAAGACGGCGCCCTCCCGCCAGTCACTCCAGAAAAGGCCCCAACCCTGTCCGACGTGCGGCTCGTTCTAAGATCCCTTTGCGTATGCCCAGGCACACAGTTTTTAGCGATACCTTTATTTAGCGAGTTCCAGGCGAGTTTTCAAAGGAGTATTGGACAGATGAAAATTGGGCTCCTTGGTTTACCAAGGTCAGGAAAAACAACGGTTTTCAACGCACTGACAAAGGCGGAAGCCCCTGTGGCTCACTCAACTGGGAAGGCAGAGCCGAATGTCTCGGTGGTCAAGGTGCTCGACGAACGGGTGGACCGTCTCTCCGAGATTTATGATCCCAGGAAAACGATTTATACCTCTGTGGAATTCGTGGACTTTGTCGGGCTCGCTGAATCGGCTGAGAGGAAAGACACTTTTTCCGGCGCTGCCATGGCCACGATCAAAAACATGGACGCTCTGGCGCTGGTGGTTCCTAATTTCAGCGACGACCTGCTTGTCGCCCCAACTCCACTGGAGGATGTTCGGAAGATCAGTGACGAACTCACGCTCTCTGATCTGATCGTTGCGGAGAACCGGTTGGAGCGAATCGAGAATGGCTACAAGCGGGGCCAGCGTGCGGATGGACTGCTCAGGGAGGAAAAGAGCCTTCGGAGAATCATAGACCATCTGAACCGGAATCAGCCCATCCGGGACATGGAACTATCGGGTGAGGAGGAAAAGGCTGTGCGCGGGTTTCAGTTTCTCACTAAGAAGCCGCTCATGGTGATTCTGAACTCAGAGGAAACCAATTTTGGGAAGAACGGGTCGCTGCTGATTGAAATCGAGAAGACGCAGCGGGCCATCGAATTTGCAGGCAAATTCGAGATGGAACTGAGTCGGCTCGACGACGAAGAAGCTGCGCTCTTCATGGAGGACATGGGTATCCCTGAATCCGCTTACCGCAGGCTGACCAACCTGGCCTATGAGATCCTTGGCTACATCAGTTTTTTCACGGTGGGTTCTGATGAGGTGCGGGCTTGGAATGTCCGGCGGGGAGACACGGCCCTTGACGCAGCCGCAGCTATCCACTCGGATCTTGCAAGGGGGTTCATCCGCGCGGAATGCTTCTCCTATGAAGCCTGTCTGCAATACGGCTCTGAAAAAAGCATCCGCGAAAAGGGCCTCTTTCGTCTGGAAGGCAAGGAATACCGGGTTCAGGATGGAGACATCCTGAACATCCGGTTCAATGTCTGAGCTGCTAGAAAGGTTCAAAAGTGTTTTATGGCGACACCCCGTGGCGTCTAGCGGCCATGGGTACCTTTTCTTGCGTTCGGAGCCTCACGGCCTGCTCAGGGCCTTGAGGCCCTCGAAAGGCTGAATGCTGATCGCTGACCGTTGCTCCTCAGGAGCGTTACTCGTAAGTGTACTGCAAGTTCAGTTTTGATTTTGCCTTGGCCTTGACCATTTCTTCCTTGATTAGTAGAGGCTTGTACTGGAACTTGTTGAACATCTCGAATTGATCGTCGTAGTAAGGGCTTTTCGTTCCGTCCCCTTTTACAAAAGCGCTCGAACCGGGCGGCACCACCATGACTCCCTCTGCCCCTCCCTGTTTCAATTCCACGATATGGTTCTCTGTCCCCCGTTCCATGAAGAAGGTCATCTTCACCTTTTCCTGGGTTGTGGGAACGCCCATAATCGTGGTGGGCGCATAGGGCATGGGGGTGACAGGCATTTTCCAGGAGGTCATGTCAGGGCAGCCGAACTTTTTCTCCGCCCTGTCCAGGCCCTCGAGCAAACTCTTCAGAAGGATCTCGTCTCTCTTGCCGTTGAAATACTCGTGAGAGAGAGGGTTAGGCGCCTTCTTGCCGAGAAGAGCGCGCAGGAAAAGAGGATGGCCGCCGGGATAACGCTTTCTTTTTTCCCAGTTGAAAGGACCGCCCACGCTGCTCTCTGAAGCGCCCCAGTATTCCCCGAACTCATCCTCAAAAGTGTTATTCAGGGCAATATCCCACCAGGCATTGAAGATGCTGAGGCCGGGATGATCGTACACACCGTCATCGTTGGCATCAGACCAGGTGTCGTCCCACGATGCGAGAATTTCAAAGGCGATTGGGATCCTGGGGTCGGCATTCATGTTCCGTTTAAGAACATCAAGGAGAAAGGGTTTGAATCTCTGGGCCCACAGATGCCCAAAGGTGATGTCCTGGATCATCTTCTTCAGATCATCCACTGAAATCTTCTCTTTCCCTTTCACCGAGTCCGTGAGGAGCGTTACCCTGTGATCCACACCCCATCCGGCTGCTCCGCCAAACACTCCGCCCAGGTCCCCATTGGGCCAGTTTTTGGCCGGCTTGTTGTTCCAGTTCGCGATGATTCCTGTGGCCGGGTTGATCACGTGAGGATTCTGTGCTGCAGGGTGAAATCCTTGCCACTCATATTCCCCTGTGCCCGGCGCCGGAAAAAGCGGGTTGGCTTTGGCGCTTCGCTTTGGATACTTGCCCTGGTGAAAGTATCCGATGTTGCCAGCGGTGTCCGCGAAGTAGACATTCACTGAAAGGGAACTGAGAGCAGCCGCTTTCTTGAACTCCTCAGGTGTCTGGGCCTTCATCAATTCGTAGAAAGACACGAAGCCGCTGAGATAGTCTTCCTTGCAGGAGAGTTGCTTGGTATAGGCAATGCCCTTGGCATCATCCATTTTGATGACCGGTCCGTGGACCGTGTAGAAGAAAGTAACCTCCTTTGGGTCTTCGCCTTTCACTTTGAAAATCTCTTTTCGCTGTTCCATGGGGCGCCACTTGCCCATGAACCAGTACTGCCTTGGATTCCTGGGATTAAGCTTCTCTTCAAAATAATCCGTGATGTTGTCAACCCCTGCTGTCGAAGAAAAGGCCGTGCGTTCCGTCTGACCGAACATGAGGAAGGGATAGCCGGTGAGAGTGGACCCCACCGCATCGATCCCTGGCCCATGAAGCCCCACCTCATAGAGATCAGAGGGAAGATGAAAACTGAATTGAGGCCCTCCCATGAGAAGGGCGTTACCGCTGGCCGACTTCTTGGCTGAAACCAGGAAGGCATAGCTGGCCGAGGGAGCCTCTTCAGGAGGGGTACGGCCCAGCTCAGTGTAGGCGGATCGCAGCGCTCTTGATTCGTCAAGGATTTCACGTGCTATGGAAAGGGAGGGAAGCGAATTCGAGGCTTTCTTCTTGGACGGCGCTGCTCCTGGAGAAGCAGCAGGGATGGTGGTGTATGCGTCGGGATCGTTTCCCATCACGACCTCCGAAAAAAGCGCTCGCCCTTTCTTGTCTCCGTGTTTCTTAATGAGGTAATCGAGGAGAGCCTTGTTCTCCAGTTCTCTGGAGAAGTCCATGAAAACCCCCATCACGGAGAGAAAGACCGCTGCCACATCTTCATCTTTCCATTTCTCCGGTTCAATTCCGAAATTCTTGAACTCCGCAGGGAGCTTCGAGCCTGGATCGGCTGATGCTTCAGCAATATAGGTATTAATCCCGTCGGCAAAGGATCTAAGAATGACCTGATAGTGCCGGTCGAGGCCGGTGATCTGATCTTTTACTTGAGCCCGCGAAAGGTTGTCTCTTCGCATGGCCTTGTCAAACTCCAGGAACTTGGCTCCATGCACTTCCGACACCCTGCCCCAGTAAGTTCGGCGGAGCATGTCCAGTTGGAACAATCGATCCTGAGCAGTGGCATACCCATAACCGTAGTAAAGGCCTTCCGTATCCACGGCAAAGATGTGGGGAGCTCCGAAGTCGTCTCTGTAAATCGTTACCGGGGAAGTGCCTGAAAATGAATCTGCGCAAGTGAAACAAAGAACAGACCAGACCGCAAAAAGAAGAACCAACGCTTTTTTCATGGGACTGCCTCCTGCAGGAGAAAGGTTCACTGACCGGGTGGTACGATAAGAAGTTTCTACGAAGGTGCTTTCTGCTGGACGGCGAGTATAGAAAGAACCTGCCTTGTGTGTCAAGGAACAAGGTAGAGATTGGAACGTGTACTGAAGGAAACTTAGAAATGATAAGACAGGCTGACCGAACCGTAGATGTCCCCGCTGTCCTGGCCGTCAAATTCCTTGGTTCGGAATATCTGGGTGTAGCTGATCCGAAAGCGGTTCCACTGGACAACCACCCCTGCCTGGAGATCTCCTACAAAAGGATTCTTGTCGACCGAGTGGCTGTCCGTGAAGGTGTTCCCATCCAGGAAAACATTGTAGAGGACAGCGCGGCCTTCCAGCCCGGCAAACACATACCAGTTAAAGCCTTTTTCAGGACGGAAATAGGCGCTGCCCGGCAGACTCGGACGGATGCGCGGCGGCCCAAAGTCGTCATCAAGCTCAGAGCCGAGTCGAACCGTGATGCCCGCAGCAGCGTAGGTGAACACATTCCCAAGAGCCCCGCCGAAATTGGGGAGCACGTCAAAGTCCAGACCAAGACCTACATTTTGTTTTTCAAATCTCCTCGTTTGCTGATAGTAAAGCACCGCGCCCGGTTCGTTCTTTAACTGGTTATCCCATCCCTTGGGGACTTGCAGGCCGAGAAGAGAATGCCAGAAGGTCTGCACATCTTCGGCGAAGGAGGAGGGCCCGACCATCCCGATTTCGAGTTCAAGCTGGTCATAGCGCTTGGTGCCCTGGTTAGCCACCAATCCGAATCCCATATAGAGCCAACCCGCGTAGGGCCTGTCCTCCGCGATGAGCTGAGTTGCAGCGGTATCTTCGGGGGTGTACATGTTTTGCCCGAGCGAGAAACTGGCCCGCGCCTTGAGTTCGTCCTTCGGGTTGGTCCGCGCCCTCTCGGATCTGAACCACGGGAGTTTATCCGCTGCATCGGTGATAAACTGGCTCGGAGCGGTGAGGCATTCGATGCGCGTTCCGTGGGAAAAGTGGCGGTCTGTGCCTCCTCCAAAAAAATCATTCTCAAATTGGATGCTGATCACATAGCCGGGGTCATCAGCACGAGCCGGTGCTGCCCAGAACCATCTGCCACTCAAAATGATGAGAATTGCAAAAATGCGCACCTGGAACAGACGGCGTGTTCCCTGTGAGCTCTGCGAGAGATGTTCTTTCATTCCAAGGCGATTTTTTGTCCCAGTTTATAGGCCTCGTCCATCAATGCCTTATTCTTACTGATCTCTCCGGCCTTGGAGGCGCTTCCATAGACCATTCCCACAAGCTCCGCCTCGATGAACCGCAGCGCATCCTGGAAGGTGCGAAGAGCATTGACCGCACCTGAAAGAAAGGGATCCGCATCCGCATAGCTCAAAAGGATGGCAAACTTTTTCCCGGCCAGTGCATACCCCTCAGCACTGCCCAGCCCATACCACCGATCGATGAAAAGCTTTGTCTGGGCTGAGAAGGTGAACCAGTAGATGGGGCTGGCAATGACGATGACATCAGCACTCCTGAGTTTCGGATACAGGATCTGCATATCATCCTTAATGACGCAATCGACGTGGGTCTTCTTGCGGCAGCCGTCGCAGGCGGTGCAGGGCTTGATGTTCATCCCGTGAAGGTAGAAAGTTTCCACCTTTGCTCCCCCGGCTTTGGCGCCGGCAGCGACCTGCGAGGCTAGCGTTGAACTGTTGCCCCGCTTCCGCGGGCTCCCGACGGCGATCATGACTTTTGTTCCCATGTTTTTTCTCCTTCTTGACAATCCAATCGAATTCCTTCCCCTCACCCTTCCCTCTCCCCCAAGTTGGTGGAGAGGATTTCATTGTGGGAGCGCTTACAACGAGCCGCACGTCGGAAAAGGCACCAATGCCCCATTGGAAACTTCTCAGTAGGCTGCGAAGAGGTTGCAGTCTAAGACCCTAATGTGAACTTCTCAACCTCTCGAATTCTTTGCCCCAAGAACTTCTCACCGAAAAGCTTGAACCTCGCCGGATCATCGGTTGTGAAGTAAGTTGCCTCTCCGTTCCTGGTGACCCTGCTCTCTAGTTCCGGATGGCGACGAAGATAATCCTCCAACTTGTCCGCGACGATCTCCGGCCCATTCAGAACCTTGCAGTTCTTGCCCATGATCCTCTCGATGTCTTTCTGCAGGAAAGGATAATGGGTGCAGCCCAGGATGAGAGTGTCCGCTTTCCTGTCTTTGAGGTGGCGGAGATATTTCTTAAGGATCCTGTTCGTTTCCGGTCTTCCAACCCAGCCTTCTTCGACAAGAGGCACCAGTAGAGGGCAAGCCAGGCCATAGACCTTCAGATCGCTTCTCAGTTTGTCCAACTCCTGCTCGTAGACTCTGGATTCAATCGTTGCGCGGGTGCCGATCACTCCGATGCGGCCGTAGCGCGTCGCCGCCGCTCCGGCTTCAGCATGAGGAATCACCACACCGAGAACGCGCCTGTCCGGATAATGAGAAGGCAGCCATTCCTGCTGGATTTTCCTGAGAGCCTTGGCAGAGGCTGTGTTGCAGGCCAGAATGATGAGGATGCATCCGCGCTCAAAAAGGAACTCCACGGCCTGGCGGGTATATTCATAAATCACGTCGAGGGACTTGTCGCCATAAGGTGCCCTGGCATTGTCGCCGAGATACAGATAATCGTAGCGCGGCAAATGCTTCAGAAACGCTCTCAGTACGGTCAGCCCCCCAAGGCCGGAATCAAATACACCAATCATGACACGCTCAAAAGTCCTGTTGACGAAAAGGTGAATTGGAAACTATAGGAAGGACAACGGTTTCGATTGGATGAAATGATAAACGCCCCATCAAGTCAAGAAAAATCCCGGGAGTTTCCTGTTCCAATCTCATGCAGTGGATGGAGATGCTTGAAAGGCAGATTAAACCTGGGAACCCCGGAATTCCTGCTCCCCGCCTGCGCGGGGACAGGCTTCGCGGGATGGACTTGCGGGCTTCTGCGCTCCCAGCTTCAGTCAAGAGCGGCCCCGCGAAAAGAATCCTTGAACGGACGCCTTCGGTCGTTACAGAGCAACAGCGCTACTAAAGCAACGAGCTACCCATGTGAGAGGCCAAAGCGCGTCCCTACTTGACCTCAAGGGTAAGGGCATTATCCTCGTACCCCAGCAAATGGAGCATCCTCTGGGATAGCTCGACGACCTCTCTGGCAGTTAAGTTGACGTCTACATATATGCCGGTCCCTGCGATCTTTTCGCAGGTCAGAAGCTGATAAGGGTTCTTGCTGAAGTACTCCTTGCCCGGCTTGGAGAGTGTGAACAAGACATCCAGGTCATCCTTGTGCTTTGGAAGAACCACCTCGCAGAACTTAAGGAACATGGCTTTCCATGACTTCACTTCATATCTCGTTCCTTTAAGAGTGAAGAACAGGATGGTTTTTCCTGTGTAGTCATCTGCCCAGACAGCGGACTTTGCAGACTGTGGCTGGGCCGCGGGTTTTGGTTTTGGTAGGACCAGGCTCTCAAGATCAACTTTTTCGTTGAACTTGGATGAGATGAATTCCTCAATGGCCTCTCTGTCCGGATGATATCCGCACAATTCTTCGGTCACGGAACCGAGGATGTCGGCAAGCCATTTCTTCGGGTCGCTCATGATTTGCGCCCAGGCTTTGGGAAGAGTCTCTTTGATGAAGAAATCTTTCTGTCTTGCCGTATAAATATCTTCGGCCGCTTTTTCCGCCTCGCCTGAAAGGACGTTTTCTTTGGTGAGGAAATTCTCGAATGTCTCACAGGCTTCCTCGGCTTTCTGGTTTCCCATTTCTATGGTGAGAAACTTCTTCTCCTCAGCACTTCCCTGAACCAAAGGCAGGAAGAACCACCAGGTCAGTCCGTTCGTGAGGATACCTATCGGAACCTTACCCTGGACGCTCACGGAAAGGACCTTGTCCTGGTGCTTGGGGAAATCCTTCTCATTCTTTCTTACAAGGATGAAAACTTTGTTGTCCTTCTCTTTCTTCAGGCAAAAATCAACCTTGCTGCCCTGGATTTCGTATTCGGGTAGGACTTCATCCACGTCGAAAGGATCCCACTCCAGGAGTGAAAGAATCTTGAGCACAACCCCCTGTTTGATGGCAGCTTCATCGAAGGTGCCGAACCGGTCATCCGATTGGATTTTCTTTATAAATTCAACAAGCTTCTTCATTACATGCCCCTCTCTCTCCCTGGCCCGTTTGGAGAAGGAAAGAAACACCCTCGCTCATTTCCCTGGACAGGATTGAGGCAGGGGCTCCTTTATGGTTAAAAAGTATACTGAAATTGAATGCTTATGTCAACTGAACTTCGAGGATGGCGTTTTGATTTGTGCAATAGCCGGTCTATATCCCAAAGCAGGCCCATCGCTACGAGCAAACCCGAATGTCGAATGTCGAACAAGGAATTCCGAATGATGAAGTTAATTGCCTCAGGAGTCCCCTTCAACATTCTACATTCGTCATTCGAAATTCTGCGGTTCGCTTTTGAACTTCTCGACAAATTTCAGAGAAATCGCAGGCTAAGACTTTAGACCGTGTAATAGTAATCGAGCCCCAGGTGCGTGATCTGCTCTTCTCCCATGAGGTAACGCAGGGTGTTCTTCAATTTCATGGACTGGATAAAAAGGTCATGCTCGGGGTACAGGTTCGGCGCACACTGAGGGCTCTTGAAATAGAAAGAAAGCCACTCCTGGATGCCCCCCATTTCAGCCCGTTGAGCAAGGTCCATGAACAGGAGGAGATCCAGGACCAGCGGAGCCGCAAGGATGCTGTCCTTGCACAGGAAATTGACCTTGATCTGCATCGGGTATCCGAGCCAGCCGAAAATATCGATGCAGTCCCAGCCCTCTTTGTCGTCTCCCTTGGGCGGGTAATAGTTGATGGTGACCTTGTGATAGTAGTCCCCGTAAAGCTTCGGGTACACCTGGGGTTGCAAAATGGTGTCCAGGACAGAAAGCTTGCTCGTCTCTTTGGTCTTGAAGGAATCCTTATCATCCAGGACAAGGCCGTCTCGGTTGCCGAGAATGTTTGTCGAATACCAGCCGGCAAGTCCGAGCATCCTGGCTTTCAGACCAGGGGCAAGAATCGTCTTCATAAGGGTTTGCCCTGTCTTGAAGTCCTTGCCGACCACAGGAATATGATTCTTGTTCGCCAGTTCCACCATGGCCGGGATGTCCACGGTAAGGTTTGGAGCGCCGTTGATGAAAGGGATTCCGCTTGTCAGCGCCGCATAGGCATAGAGCATGCTCGGGGATATGGATGGATCGTTCTTTCGCAGCCCCTCTTCAAAAGCGCTGAGGGAGGAGTGGACCGGACCGGGCTGGAGAAAAGCTTCTGTGCTGGCGCACCAGACCATGACGCAGCGTGACACATTCTTTTCCAGTTTGAAACTTCCGATGTCGGCCCTGAGGGCGTCCACAAGCTCCAAATGCGTTTTCTCTTTCTTGACGTGAGGACCGTGGAGGTTCTTCACGTATTCCTGCTTGAACACGGCAGGCCAGGGTTTTATCTCCTGCAACTCTGTGTGGACAGGATCGAGGTCCTCCTTTTTGAGAACCGCCGCCTGAAGAGCCCCCTTGTAGCAATCGTCAGGGAACACGTCCCAACCTCCAAAGACTAGATCGTCCAAATTCGCAAGGGGCACAAAATCCTTGATCATGGGGATGCGGAACTCGAACCTCTTTCCCAGGCGTATGGTCCCCATCTGCGTCAATGACCCAATGGGAAGAGCCAGGCCCTGGCGGATGGCAGCCACTCCTGCCAGAAAGGTGGTGCTCACGGCTCCGCCTATCCCGGGTATGAGCACTCCCAGTTTTCCTTCTGCTTCGTGAATTTCTTTTTCCCGTCTCATCAATACACTCCTCACGACCGCGCGACGCTCAAGAAAAGACGTCTCGAAATTTTCGCTGTAGGCTAGACCTTGTCGCGATCTTCAGCAAGATCCTTTTTGCCTATTTCTGAGCACTTGGTTTCGAAAATGCTTTGGCCTTCACTTTTCCGTTCAGGAACTGCACATTGATGGTCCCGTCTTTTCCCACCCATTTCAAGGAGGTTCCTGATAGGCCCGCCACATTGATGTTTGATAACTCTGTCGGCGCACCGAGGAGGCTCTTCACCTTCTCCTCGGTCATGTCGATCTCGATTTTTCCGTAGTTGCTCTCATTCACTTTCGAGCCGCACGCGGCCAGAATGAAGAGCATGAGGAACAGAGCGATCACAACATGGCAAGTTCGAAGCGGATTCGTGGTCATCTTTGCAACTCCAGGTGTTTGATGGCTCCAGAGATGGATCGTCAACCGAGTTCCCATCAGGCGGCTACACCCTGATGGGTTTTTTCTCCTTCCCCAGCCTCCTTCGTTCCTCGTCCCTGACTTCTCTTCGAAGGAGCTTGCCGACTTTGGATTTGGGAAGCATGTCCCGGAACTCCACATACTGGGGAATTTTGTAGGCAGCGAGCCTGTCCTTGCAGAATTTCAGCAACTCAGAACCGCTCACTCCTCGGACGTCCTCCTTGAGCACCACGATCCCCTTGATCCTTTCCCCAACCTTTGGATCAGGGACTCCCACCACGCAGGCGCCCACCACGGCCGGGTGGTCCTGAAGCACGGCTTCTATTTCCGAACAGGACACCCTGTACCCTTTGTACTTGATGATGTCCGCACTTCGGTCCACGTAATAGAGCTCCCCGTCTTCATCCATTCGCACAAAGTCTTTCGTGCGGTACCATATCTTGCCGTCGATCTCCGCGTAGGAGTCCGCGGTCTCGTCTGGTTTCTTCCAGTAGCTTTTTGAAATGAACTCCGAGGTGACGAGCAATTCTCCCGGTGTTCCTAGTGGGACGGGTTCGAGCGTTTCCGAATCCACGATTCGGGTTTCCCGGGAACTCAGGGGACGGCCGATGCTTCCGGGAACTGGTTCTTTGTCCAAGGGGCTCATGGCCGTGAACCCGACCTCCGTTGCCCCGTAGACCTGGTGGATGGGGACCTTGAATTTTTGCTTCCAGCGGTGATACACCTCCAGGGGAAGAACGTCCCCTCCGCTCCAGCAATACCGGAGGGAGCTCAGGTCAAAAAGGTCGAGTCGGTCATTCTCCAGGATCATTCGATAAAGCGTGGGCGCACCCAGGAACAGGGTCGCCCTGTACTTCTCAATGGCTTTCAGGATCGCATCCACAAGGGGCACAGGCATGAGCACGGCGGTGTTCCCTTTGGTCAGAACCATACCCAGAATAACGCCCTGGGCCATCTGGTGAAACAGGGGGTTCACCATCATGAAGACCTCTTCCCCCTCCCGGATGAATCCTTCCCCAACGTTTCTGATTTCATTCACAAAGGAAACCATTCCGGTATGCGTGGCGATGCAGCCCTTGGGAAATCCTGTTGTGCCGCCGGTATACAAAATGTAGCTCAGGTGATCACGCGGATGGATATCTACCTTCGGCGGAGAGGGAGGGTATTTCAGAAGATCCATGAAAGAATGAACCCCCTCCCCCTTTTCGATCACCCCGTCCGGCACCTTGTCGAAAAGGGTCCCGACAAGTCTCTTATAGAAAGGAAGGAGATCCACGTAGTTTGTCACGATCGTTCTTTTCAGACCTGTGTCAGGGGTCACCTCTTTGATGTACCTGAAGTTCGTGTCCTGGCAAAGTACGGTTTGAGCCTCAGAGTCCTTGATCAAATACCGAATCTCATGGGGGGTGTAGATGGGCGACACAGGAACCGGTATGGCTCCTATCTGCTGAGCCCCGAAATATCCAATAAGAAACTGGGGACAGTTCGGGATGTAAAGCATCACTTTGTCATTGTCTCTTACCCCAAGGTCATAGAGGGCGGTTGCGAATCGACGGACGAGTTCCACGAATTTCCTGTACGAAAACTTCTGCCCCAGGTACAAAAGAGCGGTCTTGTCAGGATATTTTTCGCAGGCCCTTTCAATCCCTGCAATGACCATTTCATCGTACTGAGCCATGATTCTTCTCTTGTCCAACGAGTTTCTTATTTTTGCATGACAACGGACACTACCATAACCATCCGGTGAATGCAACCACACGATTAGACCACATTATTTCAGTTTTGTTCCCCTCCCTTCGCTTGAGATACGGGAGGAAGGAAGCAAAGCGGATAAGTCAAAACTATTGGATGTGTTCTAGGGGGAAACCGGAACAGCGCTAACCTTTCATGTCGTCCAGGATTTGGGCGGCATCCCGGACAAACCCGGGGCACAGGGCGCGAAAGAGGTTGTCCTTTATCG
>Ga0209253_10002688_pt1 | contig 15745 bp, 14 predicted proteins | sample FrelakmetBRP12BR_FD_187145 | JGI IMG/M metagenome (GOLD analysis project Ga0209253, IMG submission 187145) | Freshwater lake sediment microbial communities from the University of Notre Dame, USA, for methane emissions studies - BRP12 BR (SPAdes)... | ecosystem: Environmental > Aquatic >...
TCTCCGGCGCGCACCGGGGTCTGCCGCGCCTCGTGAATCGCGCGGAGGAACCGCACGATTCACGGCGAGCCTTGCTCAAGCGGGCGCGAGGCGATGGTGTCAGCGCAGCAACAGAACCCGCGGTGCCGCCTCGCACCTGCGCTCGAGCTGCGGCGTCCGACACGGTGTGCGCCGGAGAAGGCCGCCACCGAGTGCGGATACCCCCGCATCACCAGCGCCGCATACATCGGCCTCGCAATCGAGACGGACCCTCGCCCACCTGTGGTGGGAGAGGGCGCAGACAGCTACGCGACTTGCGCGAACGCGTCCCGCGTGAGGTTCTCGGGCGTGCCGGACGCCGTGCACGCCACGTCATCCTCGATGCGGATGCCGCCGTACGGCTGCAGGCGCCGCACGACATCCCAGGCGATGTAACGGCCGAGGCCGTTCTGCTGCGCCTCGTCGAGCAGCAGGTCGATGAAGTACAGGCCCGGCTCGATGGTGACGACCACGCCCGGCTCGAGCCGGCGCGTCAGGCGCAGGTAACGATGGCCTGTCGGACGCGGAATTTCGGTGCGACCCGAATCGTCCGCGGCGAGACCGGCCACGTCATGCACCTGGATGCCGAGCAGGTGCCCGATGCCATGCGGGAAGAACACGCCGGACACGCCGTTTTCCGCCGCCTGTTCGGCCGTGCATCCGGTCACGACACCCGACTGCACCAGCGCGCCGGCGATCAGGCGATGAGCGAGCAGGTGAATCTGGCGGTAATCGAATCCTGGTCGAACGGCTGCGCAGAGTTCGAGCTGCAGCTTCTCCATCGACGCCATCAGTTCCAGGAAGGTCGGGTCGGTGCCGGCCGCATCGGCAATGTGCGTGCGCGTGATGTCGCTGGCGTAGCCGCGGAACTGCGCGCCCGCGTCGATGAGGAACGTGGGGCGCGGCACGTCGCGCCGGCGGCCCAGCGTCGTGTAGTGCAGGATGGCGGCTCCCTCGCCAAACGCGATGATGTTGCCGTAGGGCAGCTCCTGCTCCCGCAATCCGACCGCTGAGCAGTAGGCCTGGTGCACCTCGAACTCCGAGGCCCCTGCACGGTAGGCCTTTTCCGCCGCAACGTGACCGGCTGCCCCGAGCAGTGACGCCTCGCGCATGCACGCGAGCTCATAGGGCGTCTTCGCAGCGCGGTGGTAATGGAGATACGCCAGCAGACCGGCTGGGTTCGTCGCGCTGAAACCCCACTCGGCGAACTCGGCAGGCAGCTCGCCGATGCAGGCCAGGCGACGATTGCCGGCATCGAGCAGTCCGCGCGCTGCGGCGGGCTCCCGGATCACGGTGAGGTCGAATTCGCGGGTCCAGGCTGCGGTCGGGACCGCCGGCGGCTTGTGCCAGTAGTCGGCGGGCTGGTGGAACACCAGCTGCGGCCGGCGGCCGGGCAGGTAGCGGACGAAGCAATCGGGTGCTTCCTGCAGGGGTGCCCAATGCAGGAAATGCGGGTTCGCCTTGAAGGCGGGCCCGTGGTCGTCCAGGAAATGCAAGCCTGGGCGGCCCGAATACACGACGAGGCCGTCGTAGCCTTCGCGCTCCAGAGCACGGTCCGCAAGCGCCTGCACGTGCTGCAGGTGGGCAGGAAACAACTGGTCAATGGCATCCGTCATGGTCTGGGTCCCTGGGTCAGGAACCCATGATCATAGGAGAACCGGGACCCGATGGGCGGTCTGTCGAGCGCTCCGACCCTGCCGGCTGTCGCCAGATAGAGACAGTTTATCGCCTTACCTTTGGAAAGCGGGGTCCTAGAATCGCATCCGCGCATCAAGCAGGCCCGCCGCCAAGTGGACCGGTTGAAGGTGCAAGGTGTTCGACATCATCAGACTGCAATTTTTTGGGGTATTTATTCAATGAACGCGAAGATCGCTCTCGCTGCCGCCCTTGCCGCCCTGGCCCTCGCCGGCTGCGCCAAGAAGGAAGAAGCCGTCGAAGCCACGCAGGAAGCTGCTGCTGACGCCGCCGCTGCCGCTGGCCAGGCTGCTGACGCCGCCACGGATGCCGCCGCTGCCGCGACGGACGCCGCCGCCGCCGCTGGCGACGCCGCTGTCGATGCGACGGCCGCCGCCGCTGGCGACGCCGCCGCTGCTGCCGGCGATGCCGCTGCCGCCGCTGGCGATGCCGCTGCCGCTGCCGGCGAAGCCGCGCAGGATGCTGGCGCTGCCGTCCAGGAAGCGACCAAGTAATTGGCGCCGACTGTTCGCCGGCCCGTTACGGGCTGACGAAAAGATGGAGCGGATCCCGGCTGGGGTCCGCTCCATTCTCGCTGCAGGAGACCAGCCCCGGCGCCCTGGCGGCCCGGTGATCAAGGCCACCCGCTGGAGGCGGGTCGAGCAGTGCCAGTAACGGTACGTGACGCTCGCAGCTCGACCGAGGACCGCGAATGGATCCGGGCGGTCTACCGTGACTATCTGTCCGAACTGTCCGCGTCCAAGACCGGAATGTTCCCGGCGCTCGGCGAATGGGATGCGCGCGAAAGCGAGTTCCTCGCCGGTTGGTTCGCCGATTCCAGCGCCAATCCGTTCGTGATTCTCGACGAGGGCCACCGCACCGGTTTCGCCCTCGTGTCGCGTCCGCCTGCGTTTCCGCGCACGTCGGTCAACTACCGGATGGCTGAATTCTTCATCGTGGGCGCCGCGCGCCGCCGCGGCGTTGGCGCGTTCGCCGCCTCACTGCTGTTCAACCGCTTTTCCGGCGACTGGGAAGTCCTCGAGGACGAGCAGAACCGCTCCGCGCTGCAGTTCTGGCGCCGCGTGATTGCACGCCATACATCGGGTCAATTCTCGGAGACTCGTAGCGGGGGGGAAGTGCGCCATCGCTTCCGTACCGAGGCGCACCCCTCGGTTCGCGGCGCGGGCTGATCCTCGTCACCCTTCCTGCTTGCGGTAGAGATCGGCGACCGACCGGGTAAAGGCAAGGCCGCGGGTCCGCTGGGCGGGATCGGGTCTTCCTCGGCGCTCCGGGGTCTCACGCGCATCGTGAATCGCGCGGAGGACCCGCACGATTCACGGCGAACCTTGCTCGAACGGGTGCGAGGCGAGGGTGCCAGCGAAGCAGCAGAACCCGCGGTGCCGCCTCGCACCTGCGTTCGAGCGGCGGCGTTCGACACGGAGCGCCGAGGAAGACCCGATCCCGTCCAGCGAGCCCGTAGGCCCTCGCACATTCGCACGATGTGTGGCCCTCCAAGGCTGCAGAGGTGACGCGATTCAGCGCAGCACGCGAGCGAGATATCGGCCGGTGTGTGACTGCGGCGTGGTCGCCACCAGCTCGGGCGTGCCTTCGACGACCAGCGTACCGCCGCCGTCACCCCCCTCCGGTCCCATGTCGACGATCCAATCCGCCGTCTTGATCACGTCGAGGTTGTGCTCGATGACGACGATGGTGTTGCCGTCGTCGCGCAGCCGGTGCAGCACGCCGAGCAGCTGTTCGATGTCGTGGAAGTGCAGGCCCGTGGTCGGCTCGTCCAGGATGTACAGCGTGCGGCCCGTGGCCCGCTTCGCCAGTTCACGCGCGAGCTTGATGCGCTGCGCTTCGCCGCCCGAAAGCGTCGTCGCGTTCTGTCCCAGCCGCACATACGACAGCCCCACGTCGAGCAGCGTCTGCAGTCTGCCGGCGAGCGCCGGCACGTTGCGGAAGAACACCGCAGCGTCCTCGATCGTCATGTCGAGCACGTCGTGGATGTTGCGGCCCTTGTAGCGGATCTCGAGCGTCTCGCGGTTGTAGCGCATGCCGCGGCACGCATCGCACGTCACGTACGCATCGGGCAGGAAGTGCATTTCCACGCGGATCAGGCCGTCGCCTTCGCAGGCCTCGCAGCGGCCGCCACGCACGTTGAAACTGAAGCGGCCTGGGTCGTAACCGCGCGCGCGGGCCTCGGGTACTTCGGCGAACAGTTCGCGCACGGGACCGAAGATGCCCGTGTAGGTGGCCGGGTTCGACCGCGGCGTGCGGCCGATGGGACTCTGGTCGATGTCGATCACGCGATCGACCTGCGCAAGCCCTTCGATCGCACGGCAGGGAGCGGCTTCTCCGCCCGAATCCGTCAGTGCGTCCGCGGCGTGTCGATACAGCGTGTCAATCACGAGCGTCGACTTGCCCGAGCCCGAGACGCCGGTGACGCACGTCATGAGTCCTATCGGGAAAGTCGCGGTGACTCCGCGCAGGTTGTTGCCCGTGGCTTCGACGATGCGCAGCACCTTGCCGGCTTGCGCCACACGGCGCTCCTGCGGGTATGCGATGCGGCGCCGCCCGCTCAGGAACGCGCCGGTCAGCGAATCGGGATTGTCGGCGACGGCCTGCGGCGTGCCTTGCGCGACGACGATGCCGCCGTGCAGGCCTGCGCCGGGCCCGAGGTCGACGACGTAATCCGCCTGCCGGATCGCGTCCTCGTCGTGCTCGACGACGATCACGGTGTTGCCGAGGTCGCGCAGGCGCACCAACGTGTCGAGCAGGCGCTGGTTGTCGCGCTGGTGCAGGCCGATCGATGGCTCGTCCAGTATGTACATCACGCCGACCAGGCCCGAGCCTATCTGGCTGGCGAGCCGGATGCGCTGTGCTTCGCCGCCCGAGAGCGTTTCCGCGCTGCGGTCGAGCGAGAGATAGTCGAGGCCGACGTCGCTCAGGAACGTGAGGCGGTCCGAAATTTCGCGGACGAGGCGGGAGGCGATTTCGCCGCGCCAGCCTGCGATGCGCATGTCGCCGAAGAAGCGTCGCGCCTCGGCGATCGACATCGCGGCGATCTGCGGCAGGGCACGGTCCGCAACGAATACGTGCCGTGCCGCCTGGTTCAGGCGGCTGCCCCCGCAGTCGGCGCACGCGCGTACGCCGCGGTACTTCGCGAGTTCTTCGCGTACCGTCGTCGACTCGGTCTCGCGGTAGCGCCGCTCGAGGTTCGGCAGGATGCCTTCCCAAGGGTGCGAGCGCTTCGTGCTGGTGCCCTTTGCGTCGACGTAGCGGAACTGGATCTTCTCCTCGCCGCCGCCCCAGAGCAGCGCGTGGCGCACCGCTTCGGGCAGGTCGCTCCACGGCGCTTCGATGTCGAAGCGGAAGTGCCTGGCGAGCGACTGGATCAGCTGGAAGTAGTACGCGTTGCGACGGTCCCAGCCGCGCACCGCCCCGCCCGCGAGCGAGAGGCTCGGGTTGACGACCACGCGCGCCGGATCGAAGAACTCCTGCACGCCGAGGCCGCCGCACGTACCGCATGCACCGTTCGGGTTGTTGAACGAAAAGAGCCGCGGCTCGAGTTCCGTGAGGCTGTAGCCGCATACCGTGCAGGCGAAGCGGTTCGAGAACACGAGCGGCTCACGGTCCGGCTCGTCGTGGAAGGCGAGGCGCGCCGCGCCCTGCGCCAGTCCGAGGGCCGTTTCGAACGATTCGGCCAGTCGCTGCGCTGCGTCGGGACGCACCTTGAGCCGATCGATGACCGCTTCGATCGTGTGGCGTCGCCGTCCGTCGAGTTCAGGCTTGACGTCGAGTTCGACCAGCTTGCCGTCGATACGCGCGCGCACGTAGCCCTGGCTGCGCAGGTGATCGAACACTTCGGTGTGTTCGCCCTTGCGGTCATGCACGATCGGCGCGAGCAGCAGCACACCCGTGCCTGGCGGCAGCGCGAGCACGTGGTCGACCATCTGCGTGACGGTCTGCGCGGCCAGGTCCTGCCCGTGCTCGGGGCAGCGCGGCACGCCGGCCCGCGCGAACAGCACGCGCAGGTAGTCGTAGATTTCGGTGACTGTGCCAACGGTCGAGCGCGGATTGTGCGACGTCGCTTTCTGTTCGATGGCGATGGCGGGTGACAGGCCTTCGATGTGGTCTACGTCCGGCTTCTCCATGACGGAGAGGAACTGGCGCGCGTAGGCCGAGAGCGACTCGACGTAGCGGCGCTGTCCCTCCGCGTAGATCGTGTCGAACGCCAGCGACGACTTGCCCGAGCCCGACAGCCCGGTGATGACGATCAGGCGGTCGCGGGGCAGGTCGAGGTCGATGTTGCGCAGGTTGTGGGTGCGCGCGCCGCGGATGCGGATGACGTCCATTCAGCTCAGCTTTCAGGCTGCCGGGAGGCAGCCTGCTAATATATGCGGCTACTCTGATCCGAGGCAAAGACCATCCGACCCCGTGAGTCGACCCCGCGGCTGGCAATGACGTCCGTCGAGCGCCGGTCCGTCGGTGCGCTGGCGGCTATCTACGCGTCGCGCATGCTCGGCATGTTCCTGATGCTGCCGGTGCTGGCCCTGTACGCCCACACGCTGCCCGACTACTCCCCCGAGATGCTGGGCCTGGCGATGGGTGCGTATGGCCTGACGCAGGCGCTGCTGCAGATCCCGTTCGGGCGCTGGTCAGACCGCTTCGGCCGCAAGCCGCTGATTACTATCGGATTGCTGTTCTATGCAGCCGGGTCCGTGCTCGGCATGTTCGCGCACACCACGTGGCTGCTGGCCTTGGCCCGCGGCGTCCAGGGTGCCGGCGCCGTCTCGGCTTCGGTCACGGCGCTGCTGGCCGACCTCACCCGCACCGAAGTCCGCACCCGCGCGATGGCCGTGATCGGGATCAGTATCGGGCTGTCATTCGTCGTGGCGTTGATCGTCGCGCCTGCGCTCGATGCCGCGGTGGGGGTGCCGGGCATCTTCGGCATCATGCTGGCGATGGCGATCCTGGGCATCTTCCTGCTGTATTTCGCGGTCCCGGCCGAGCCGGAACGCACAGGTGGGGCGGAGAGCCGCAAGCTGTCCGGGCTGTTCGAAATCATGAACCGGCCGCAGCTGCGCCCGCTGTATTTCGGCATGTTCGCGCTGCACGCGATCATGACCGCGACGTTCATTTCGGTGCCACAGGTGCTGGAGCAGACGCTGGGGGTCGCCAGGGCGTCGCACTGGGCGGTTTACCTGTGCGTGTTCCTCGCCTCGCTGGTCGGCACCGTGCCGCTGATCCTGCGAACCGAAAGGACCAGCACCAAAGGAGCAGGGCTGTTCATCGCGTCGGTCGTGCTGGTCGGCGTGGCACAGGCCCTGTTGGGTCTCGATCATGCCGACTACTGGGTGGTGATGGCGGCGCTGACACTGTTCTTTGCCGTCTTCAATTTCCTCGAAGCTCGCCTGCCGGCCTTGCTGACCCTGACGGCCCCGGCCGCCGACCGCGGCGCCGCCCTGGGTGTCTTTGCGACGTCCCAGTTCCTGGGTGCGTTCTTCGGCGGCGTGATGGGCGGCATCCTGCTGGGCCGGTTCGGCATCTCCGGCGTGTTCTGGGGCTGTGCCGTCATGGCCTTCGTCTGGGCGCTGCTGGCGTTGCGGCCCTCCCTGGCGACCCCCGAGGTCGTTTCCAGCTGAACCCGGCCGTTTTGCATGCTTACGCGCCGATCCCCCGGTTGCCGTAAAATCTCACCACTTTCCCCACCCCTGCGCAGGCGTCCCCGAATGGCACGTGGCATCAACAAAGTCATCCTCGTCGGCAACCTCGGCAAGGATCCCGAGACGCGCTACATGCCGAACGGCAAGGCGGTCACCAATTTCAGCATCGCCACTTCCGAGAGCTGGAAGGACAAGCAGACCGGCGAGCAGCGCGAACAGACGGAATGGCACAACATCGTCATGTACGACCGCCTCGCCGAGATCGCGGCCGAGTACCTGAAGAAGGGCTCGCAGGTCTATGTCGAAGGCAAGCTGCGCACGCGCAAGTGGCAGGACAAGGAAGGCCGCGACCGGTACACCACCGAGATCAACGCCAACGAGATGCAGATGCTCGGGGGGCGCGCGGGTGGCGGTGGTGGCGGCATGGGCGGCGGCGAGTCGCGCGGTGAAGGCCGTCCGGCGCCTGCCAGCACTGGCGGTGGTGGTCGCGCGCCGGCGCAGGGTCCGGAAGAGTCGCCGTTCGACGACGATATCCCGTTCTAGCGACGGGCCTGCGTGGCTGCAACGTTCCGTATACTTGCCGCCCCATGCCTCGCGTTCACCTCAAGACCTTCGGCTGCCAGATGAACGAGTACGACTCCGCCCGGATGGCGGACGTGCTGCGTGTTTGCGGCGGCTACGAGCCCACCGAGGATCCGGCAGAGGCCGACCTGCTGCTGCTCAACACGTGCTCCGTGCGCGAGAAGGCGCAGGAAAAAGTGTTCTCGCAGCTCGGCCGCTGGCGCGACCTCAAGGCCGCGCGCCCGCACGTCATCATCGGCGTGGGTGGTTGCGTGGCGAGCCAGGAAGGCGAGGGCATCACCGAGCGGGCGCCGTTCGTCGATCTCGTGTTCGGCCCGCAGACGATCCACCGCCTGCCCGAAATGCTCGCGCAGTTGCGCAGCCAGGGCCGCGCGGTGGTCGACATCAGCTTCCCGGAGATCGAGAAGTTCGACCGGTTGCCCGCGCCGCGAGCCGAAGGCGTGACGGCCTTCGTCTCGATCATGGAAGGCTGCAGCAAGTACTGTACGTTCTGCGTGGTGCCGTACACGCGCGGCGAAGAAGTCAGCCGCCCGCTCGAGCAGGTGCTCGCCGAGGTTCGCACGCTGGCGCAGCAGGGCGTGGTCGAGATCACGCTGCTGGGCCAGAACGTGAACGCGTATCGCGGCCCGATGGCGGGGGGCGGCCAGGCGGACCTTGCCGCGCTCATCTACCTCGTCGCGGCCGTGCCTGGCATCGAACGCATACGCTTCACGACGTCGCATCCGGTCGAGTTCCGCGACAGCCTGATCGACGCCTACCGGGACGTGCCGCAGCTTGCCAACTACCTGCACCTGCCGGTGCAGAGTGGTTCGGACCGCGTGCTCGCGCTGATGAAGCGCGGCCACACCGTGCTCGAATACAAGCAGAAGCTGCGCCGGCTGCGCGAAATCCGGCCCGACATCAGCCTGACGACGGACATCATCGTCGGCTTTCCGGGCGAGACCGAGCGTGATTTCGCGGCCACGCTCGACCTCGTGCGCGAGATCGGCTTCGACCAGAGCTTCAGCTTCATCTACAGCCAGCGTCCCGGCACGCCCGCGTCGTCGCTGCCGGATGACGTGACGCACGCAGAGAAGCAGGGGCGCCTCGAGCGGCTGCAAGCCCAGCTCAATTTGCAGGCCCGGGCGATCAGCCGCAGCATGGTCGGCACGACCCAGCGGGTGCTGGTCGAGCGGCCGTCGAAGCGTGATACGCGCCAGCTCGCGGGCCGCACCGAGAACAATCGCTGGGTCAATTTCGATGGCCCGGCTGCACTCATCAACCGCTTCACCGACGTCGTCATTACCGAGGCGATGCCGAATTCGCTGCGGGGTCGGCTGGTCGTCGCGGAACCTGTCCGGAGCAGCGCTTGAACGCACAGGTTGAATCGCGCGAGTTCTCGCTCGCTGGCGCCGATAATTCGCGACTCGCGAATTTTGCGGGACCGATGGAGCAGAACCTGCGTCACGTCGAGGAACGCCTCGGCGTCGAAGTGCGCCGGCGCGGCTACGACCTGCAGGTGCTTGGTCCCGCCGCGGCGGTGGCCAATGCAACCGCGGTGCTCACCCGGATGTACGAACTGTCGGCGCAGGAAACCCTCTCGCCGGACCGCGTGCATCTCTGCGTGCAGGAGTTCGGCTTCCCGCGCCCGGTCACGGAGCAGGCGGCGGACGGCAGCGAAACGGTGGTGCACACCCAGCGCGGTGGCATCCGCGGCCGCGGGCCGAACCAGCGCCAGTATCTCGACCAGGTCCGCGTGAACGACCTCACGTTCGGCATCGGTCCTGCCGGCACCGGCAAGACCTATCTCGCGGTCGCCAGCGCCGTCGAAGCGCTGCATTCAGGCAGCGTGCGTCGCATCGTGCTCGTGCGGCCGGCAGTGGAAGCCGGCGAACGGCTCGGCTTCCTGCCGGGCGACATGGCGCAGAAAGTCGATCCGTACCTGCGGCCGATGTACGACGCGCTCTACGAGATGATGGGTTTCGACCGTGTTGCCCGCAACATCGAGCGGCAGGTCATCGAAGTGGCGCCGCTCGCGTTCATGCGCGGCCGCTCGCTCAATGACTCGTTCATCATCCTCGACGAAGCGCAGAACACCTCGGTCGAGCAGATGAAGATGTTCCTGACGCGCCTCGGCTTCGGCTCGAAGGCCGTCGTCACCGGCGACATCACCCAGGTGGACCTCCCGCGGCAGCAGCGTTCGGGACTTCGTCACGCAATCGAAGTGCTGCGCGGTGTCGATGGCGTGGCCTTCACGTTCTTCAACGCGCTCGACGTCGTGCGTCACCCGCTGGTGCAGCGGATCGTGCAGGCGTACGAGCGCAACTCGGACGCCGACGACGCCAGGGATCGCTGATGCGCAGCAAGCCCAACCGCGGTGACGCCAATGCGCTGTCGCTGCTGCAGGTCGAAGTGCAGCTCGCCACGCGCCGGCCCTGGGTGCCGGGCACCGTCACCCTGCGCCGCTGGGCGCGAGCAGCCCATGCCGGGGGGCTCGCGGCCTTGCCGGTGCGCAAGCGCCGGATGCACGCAGCGGTCAGGCAGGGCGCCGCCGCCTGCCTGCGCATCGTGGGCAGCGCCGAGAGCCGTCGCCTGGACCGCGAATTCCGCGGCAAGGACCAGCCGACCAACGTGCTGTCGTTCCCCTCGTCGCCCGAGGAACGTGTCGCCACCGGCGTCCTCGGGGATCTCGTGATCTGCGCCCCGGTCGTGGCGCGCGAAGCCCGCGAACAGCGCAAGACGCTGCGCGCCCACTGGGCCCACATGGTGGTGCACGGCACGCTGCACCTGCTGGACTATGACCACGGGCGCGCGCGCGATGCCCGCACGATGGAGGCGCTCGAGGTGGAAATCCTGCGCGGATTGGGGTTTCATGACCCGTATCGCCCGCTCACCGAACAGGCTGTATGAGTAGTAGCGGACAAACGGGTTCGACTGGCAGCTGGCTCAGGCGACTGGCCAACTCGATCACGGGCGAGCCGCGCGATCTCGACGAACTCGCAGCCATCCTGGTCGAGGCCCGGGAACGCGGCCTGATCGACGCCGACGTCCTGCAGATGCTGGAGTCCGTCCTGGAGGTTTCCGAAATCCAGGTGCGCGACATCATGGTGCCGCGTTCGCAGATGGTCGTGATCAACCGCGACGAGCCGGTCGAGAAGATCCTGCCGGTCGTCATCGAATCGGGGCACTCGCGCTTTCCCGTCGTCGGCGAGGATCGCGACGAGGTGCAGGGCATCCTGCTCGCCAAGGACCTGCTGCGGTTCTTCGTCGAGGACCAGCGCGACGACTTCGACATCAAGGAATGCCTGCGTCCCGCGGTGTTCATTCCGGAGAGCAAGCGTCTCAACGTGCTGCTCAAGGAATTCCGCGTCACGCACAACCACATGGCGATCGTCGTCGACGAGTACGGCGGCGTGTCGGGCCTGCTCACGATCGAGGACGTGCTCGAGCAGATCGTGGGCGACATCGGCGACGAATACGATATCGACGAGAGCGAGGGCATCCGCAAGGAAGCCGACCGCAGCTGGACGGTGCCTGCGCTGACGCGCATCGAGGACTTCAACCAGGCGTTCGGTACGCGGTTCTCCGACGAGGAATGCGACACCATCGGCGGCCTGATCCTGCAGGAACTGGGACGGATGCCGCGTCGCGGCGAAGCCGTGCAGATCGGCGGGCTGGAACTGAAGGTGACCCGCGCTGACCGGCGCCGCATCGAGACCCTGCGCGTGACTTCGCCGCGCGACCTCGAATTGCGCCCGGCGGATGGCGGCTAGCCGGGTGGACGTCGCCGCCCGCCTGCACGGCCTCCACGGCTGGGGGCGCTGGCTTGCGCTGCCGCTCGGCGGCGTGCTCGCGCTCGCCTTTGCGCCCCACTCGCATTACCTGCTGGCCTTCGCGTGCACGGCCGCCTTGTTCGTGCTCTGGCATGGCGCGAGTCCACGCGAAGCGGCGTGGCGCGGATTCCTGTTCACGGTCGGCACGTTCCTCGCGGGCACGTACTGGCTGTACCACAGTATCCACCTGGTCGGGCAGGCGCCCGTCTGGGTGGCGCTGCTGCTCATGCTCGGGCTGGTGGCGATCATGGGCGTCTACACCGCGATCGTCGGATACGTCGGCGCGCGCTGGGCACCGGCCAGCGGTGCGCTGCGCTGGCTGTTCCTGCTGCCCGCGTTGTGGGTGTTCTCGGAGTGGTTTCGCGGCTGGTTCCTCAGCGGATTTCCATGGCTCGCGCTCGGGTACTCGCAGCTTGCGACACCGCTCCGTGGCTTTGCGCCGCTGCTCGGCGTTTACGGCGTGAGCTTCGCCGCCGCGGTCACCGCGGGTGCACTGGTCGCTTTGCTGCTCGGCGAGCGTCGTGACCGAATCGTCGCTGCCGTCATCGTCCTGTGCGTGTGGGGCACCGGCACCGCCTTGACCCGCATCGAATGGACGGTGCCGCGTGGGGCGCCGATCCGCGCCGCGCTGGTGCAGGGTGCCGTGCCGCAGTCGATGAAGTGGGCGGCAGACCAGCGCGCGCATACGATGCAGTTGTACGCGGACATGATGGTGCCGCACCTCGGCGCGGACGTCATCGTCTGGCCGGAATCGGCGATTCCATCGCTCGAGGCGAACGTGCGCCCGTTCCTCGCGCAGATGTCCGCGCTCGCCAACGAAAACGGCTCATCGCTGCTGATGGGCCTGCTGCGGCGCGACGCAGCGACGGGCTCGTACTACAACTCGGTCGCGGCCTGGGCGCTCGAACAGCCAGTGCAGTGGTACGACAAGCGACGACTCGTCCCCTTCGGCGAATTCTTCCCGGTGCCGCAGGCCGTGCGCGAGTGGTTGCGGCTGATGAACCTGCCGTATTCCGATTTCGAGCCTGGACGCGCCGATCCGGCGCCGCTGCGGGCCGCGGGCGAAACCTTCGCGCCGACCATCTGCTACGAAGACGCCTACGGTTCCGAGCAGCTCGGGCTGGCCCGCCAGTCGACACTGCTCGTCAACGTCACCAACGACGCCTGGTTCGGCGACTCGACCGCGCCCCACCAGCACCTCGACATCAGCCGCATGCGTTCGCTCGAGAGCGGGCGCGCGATGCTGCGCGCGACCAACGACGGCGTCACTGCGCTGATCGAGCACGACGGTTCGCTGCTCGGATCGCTGCCGCAGTTCCAGCCCGGCGTGCTCACGGGCGAAGTGCAGCCGCGTACCGGTCTCACGCCCTACGTGCGTTTCGGCAACTGGCCGATCCTTGCCGTGCTCTGGCTTGGACTCGCTGTCATCGCGGTCTCGTACCACCGGAGCATCCGGCAATGAGCGAACACCGCGGTGCATTGACCGCCGAGGGCGAGTTGTACCCGTCGCCGCGCCGGGCCCTCGACTACCTGGAGACCGATCCGCCGGAACCCGGCCGCGCCATCGAGATCGGCGCCGGCCTGCACTGGGCGCGCATTCCGCTGCCGATGGAGTTGAACCACATCAACGTGTGGCTGCTGCGGCACGCAGACGGCTGGATGCTGGTGGATACGGGCCTCGCCGACGACGTCTGCCGCGCGGCCTGGCACAGTCTCGAGACGCACGATCTCGAGGGGCGCGCGCTGCGCCGGATTTTCATCACGCACGACCATCCGGACCACATGGGTCTCTCGCGCTGGCTGCATGAGCGCCACGGCGCGCCTGTGTGGATGTCCGAGATTGGCCACCGTTCGACTGCAGCCTACCTTGCCGCATCGCCGGACGCATTGCGCGAGCAGCAGCATGCGTTCGTCACCGCGCACGGCATGGAGGTCGACCTCGAGACGCTGCGCAGAGCACCGGGCAGGGAACACGGCGCCTGGTACGGCGGCCTGCCGCCGCTGGCGCAGGCATCTGCCGGCGGTGAGCGAGTGCACGCCGCGGGCCGCGACTGGGACATCATCGAGACCAGCGGGCATTGCCGCGGGCACCTTTGCCTGTATGACGCGCAGGACCAGGTTCTGATCGCCGGCGACCAGGTCCTGCCCACGATCTCACCCAACGTGAGCGTGCTGCCGTCGCGGCCGGAGGCGAATCCACTGCGTGAATTCCTGGAATCGCTCGCGCGGCTCGAGCACTGCGCACCGAACACGCTCGTGCTGCCGTCCCACGGCCGGCCGTTCCGGGGGTTGCACCGGCGCGTGGACGTGCTGCGCTCGCACCATCTGCAGCAACTGGCGAGCCTGCGTGCGGCCTGCCATGAGCCGCAAGCGGCCTACGGGCTGTTGCCAGTCATGTACGGGCGTCCGTTGCGCGGCTATCACCGCTTCCTGGCGCTCGGCGAAACCGTCGCGCACCTGAATTACCTTTGGCACGCCGGCGATCTCAGGCGTACCGTGGACGGCGCCGGCCGTATCCATTTCCTGGCTGGCTGAGGGAACTGGCATGGAATTGTCCGCAGCGACGGTCTGGTGGGTGCTGGCAGGGATCGCGGTCGCAGTCGAATTGTCCACCGGCACCTTCTACATGCTGATGCTGGCGCTCGGCCTCGCGGCCGGAGCGATCGCGAGCCACCTCGGCTTCGGAGTGCCACTGCAGATCGTCGCCGCGGCTGTGGTAGCCGGTGGCGGGACCGCGTTCTGGCGCTGGCGCCGCACGCGCGAGGCGCCAGCGTTGCCTGCGGCAAGCAATCGCGACGTCAATCTCGACATCGGTGAGCGCGTGTTCGTGCAGGAATGGTCCCCGAATCGAACGGCGCGGGTACAGTATCGAGGCTCACCCTGGGAAGCACGGCTTGCACCGGGCGCGCCAGCGGCGGCCGGCGAGCATCGCGTGAGTGCAGTGGAAGGCAACTGGCTCGTGCTCGAGCCCGCTGCCCCGCGGCAGTGACCGGCAACGCAATCGACCTCAGGCAAGGGACGGACTGATCAATGGAAATCGCACTGGTACTCGCAGTCATCGCGATCATCTTCGTCATGAAGACGATCAAGATCGTGCCGCAGCAGCACGCCTGGGTCGTCGAGCGGCTCGGCAAGTACGATCGAACGCTGACGCCCGGGCTCAGCTTCGTGGTCCCGTTCATCGAGCGCGTCGCCTACAGGCACTCGCTCAAGGAAGTCCCGCTCGACGTGCCGAGCCAGGTCTGCATCACCAAGGACAACACGCAGCTGCAGGTCGACGGCATCATCTACTTCCAGGTCACGGACCCGATGCGGGCCAGTTACGGCTCGAGCAATTACGTGCTTGCGATCACCCAGCTGGCGCAGACCCTGCTGCGTTCGGTGATCGGCAAGATGGAACTCGACAAGACCTTCGAGGAACGCGACGCGATCAATGCGTCGGTGGTGAGCGCGCTCGACGAAGCGGCTGCCAACTGGGGCGTGAAGGTGCTGCGCTACGAGATCAAGGACCTCACGCCGCCACAGGAGATCCTGCGTTCGATGCAGGCGCAGATCACCGCCGAGCGCGAGAAGCGCGCGCTCATTGCGGCCTCGGAAGGCCGCAAGCAGGAACAGATCAACATCGCCACCGGCGAACGCGAGGCCTCCATCGCGCGCTCCGAGGGCGAGCGCCAGGCCGAAATCAACAAGGCCCAGGGCGAGGCGTCGGCGATCGTGGCGGTGGCCGAGGCGACGGCGGATGCGATCCGCAAGGTGGCCCAGGCGATCCAGATGCCGGGCGGCGAACAGGCGGTGCAGCTCAAGGTGGCGGAGAAGGCGGTCGAGGCCTATGCCCAGCTGGCGCAGAAGAACAACACCATGATCGTGCCGGGCAACATGACCGAGGTATCGGCGCTGGTTGGCACCGCGATGGCGCTGATGAAGAAGGGGTAGGAAGGTCAGGAAGGGGAGGAAGGAGAGGAAGGGGAGGAAGGAGAGGAAGGAGAGGAA